>Ga0163151_10004324_pt1 | contig 19235 bp, 15 predicted proteins | sample OliLakLV19MP5IB2_FD_145596 | JGI IMG/M metagenome (GOLD analysis project Ga0163151, IMG submission 145596) | Freshwater microbial mat bacterial communities from Lake Vanda, McMurdo Dry Valleys, Antarctica - Oligotrophic Lake LV.19.MP5.IB-2 | ecosystem: Environmental > Aquatic > Freshwater >... | reverse complement strand
TGTTAGTATACGTTAATGCGCACGTGCGCAAAATGCGGGTTTAAACGAAAGCAGGATAAGGAACATTATCCTGCTTTCGCGCTAAAGTCGCTCGCACCAGACCCGCCGGACCGGTTCTATCTGCGAGGCCGGATGGGGCCAGCATCCCGGAAAGCTTGTGAGAGGATTTCAGCCAGAATCTGATCAAATTCCGCTAACGCCACGGCCTCGGTATTGGAGGGACGCTTCACTTGCGGTTGTCGCTCGGCGCGGCGGATCACCTCATTCTCAGCACGCAGCAGCAGCACCAGGCAGGCGCGAATCAACTGGCTTGGTTTCACACTGGCGCCTAGTGCACCCGAGACCCGTGCTGTAAGACGCTCCAGCTCAAATTTCTCAGTTTGCGTAGTGAGAAACTTGTTGTAGGCAGTCAATTTTTCGAGACGAAGTCCCTTCCCTTGCAGGCGTTCGTCGCGACGGACCGTGGTGTCCCGGCGATGGTCATCGCGCAACGCCTCGTCAAACAGTCTCGGCTCTTCCACTGAAGCGTGCGGGTCGGTCAGGTGCTGCTGCGCAGCCATTGCGAGGGGCACTGGCGGCACGTGTGGGGCGGAAGTAGACACGTCGCTGGTAGCGGGTGCGTCATCGCTGCGCTGTCGAGGGGGGGCTGGAGTTGCATTTGCCGGGGCAGGATCGGAAACCACCGCCCGGATCAACTCATCATCAATCGGAAGCCGGCCCCGCGCATCATCGAGCGGATTGTATTCCTTCTGACCGGGCGCCCGGCGTTTAGCCATGAATGACCTCCTGAGTCGTGCTGCGCGTCACCTCCGCCGGAGGAGATGTCGCCGCTTCGGCGGCAAGAAGAGCCACCCGGGATTCCACCTCCGCCGCCAGGGCTATATACTGTTTGGCCACTTTGTGCGTCGGATCTGTCTGAAACAAGGTTTGGCCCAGTTTTTGCACCCGTGGAACCGCGGCAGCACGGCTGATGGTCGTTTCAAACATCCGCGACGGGCTACCCTCCACCTTGAACGACTCGTGAATCTCGGCAGTGTACTGCCGGGCCAGCGTTACCCGCTGATCCAGGCCGGAGACGATGATGCCGAGCAGCATCAGCCCGGGATTCAGTTCCGGCTGCCGGGCTCGCCGGATGTCTTTCAAACACTCACGCATCCCATTGAGGGCGAAACTTTCCGGGATCACGGAGATGCAGAACCAGTCGGCCGCTATATAGGACGCAATTGTGGGGGCAGTTGCATTCGGAGCGGTGTCGAGAAAAATGTAGTCATATTTGCCGCGGAGCGTGGCCAGCGGTTTGACGATGATCCGGCGGGCGTCGTAAAAACGATCCTTGGCTGCCAGCACTGCCTCTAGCCTTTCCAATTCCCGCGACGACGGAATCAGATGGACGTTTTTGGGCAATGCGAGGTCGGGTTCCTCTTCCGTGATGATGACATCTTCCGGCGTGCGCTCTTCCGCAAGGACCATGAAGGTGCCGTCAAATGCTTCTGGAGGGACGCCCAGATGAAGCGTGGCTCCATGATTCATATCCAGGTCCCAGATCAGGCATTTCTTGCCAAGTTGGCCAAGAGCGGCGGCGAGATGAACAGCATTGGTAGTCTTGCCAACGCCGCCTTTTTGATTGCCTACCGCGATGACGTGGGTTTTTCTGGGAGGTTGCTCCGGCATTTCGCTTCCCTTCTGGACTTAATGCCCTTGTGGCTTTAAAGCCATTGTACTCACAACTACCACGTCGTAACCCATCGAGCGCCTGGAAAAGTTTCTTTCCGTCTTTAAGGCTCCTAGGGCCTTAAAGACGTTAGTACCTGCAAGGCCCGAATGGCATGGGGGAACTTTGAGGTACGGCCAGCATAACTGAAATAGAACCAATCGGTTGGTGAACGTGAGGTCTGATCCGAGCTCACCTCTTTCATTAGCGGTTATGGCCTTAAGGCTGTTAGGGCGTTAAAGCTCTAACGGCCTTAATGTGCTATCCTTCTCAATGGTTTCGGCATGCGTTCTTCTCTTTCTGTATCCTTGACAGCGGGAACTTTCAGGTACGGGAAGGGGGAACTTTGAGGTACGGCGGTGGGAACTTTGAGGTACGGCGGTGGGAACTTTGAGGTACGCGGCCGGGAACTTTGAGGTACGGAAAATCCCTTCATCTTGTTGAAAGATTTAGCTGTTCCTCGCCCGTAACTTTGTATAGACTAGGAAGAGAACAAAAAACAACAACAAGCATGTTTGTTTGTTGGTTCCAATCCGCCGGTCCATGCAACAGCAGCTTCTGAGCCTCGAGGCCCCCGACCCCGACGGGATCGCAGTTGCTACTCTCACGCCGCTGAACATCATCCGCACCGAAACCGTCCTGACGAAACTGCCGGTTCACAACCTGTCGAAGAAGGGAAGAGTCGATATCCGGATTGCCCGTCGGACCGATGGTGGCGAAGTACGGTTGAAATGGGAGGTTTCCCACAGCGACAGGTACGGGCAACCGCGGCAGTTGGCGTACAAACTGGACACGCTGATTGTGAATCGGCGTTTGGATGAAAGTGTCCGGCCGCTTCCCACATTGATTCGCATTGGCAGCCTGAAGGAGATTTCCCGGGAACTGGGTATGCAGGAGAGCGGGAAGAACGCCAAAGACCTGCGGATGGCGTTTTTACAGAACGCCAGCGCGTTCATCAACGCGCAATTGAGCTACTCCGGGACGGACGGGACCGAACGCCGCCTTGAGGCTGGGTTTACCCGGTATGGTGTGGTGTTCACCGGAGAAAATCTGCCGGATGGCCGAAAAGCCGACGCAGTGTATATTACCCTCAACCAACCGTATCACGAGGTTCTGAACAACGCGCCAGTCCGTCCGCTGAACTACGATTACCTCCAGGCGCTGACTCCTGCTGCGCAGCGGTTTTATGAGGTGGTTAGTTTCCGGATCTTCGCCGCGTTGAAGAACAACCGCCCGCAGGCGCGATTTCTTTACAGTGACTATTGCACGTTCTCGGCCCAGCAGCGGTACTACGACCACGAACATTTCCGCGTGCAGATGTACAAAGTGCATAAGCCCCATTTGGCGTCTGGATATCTGCAGACGATCTCTGTTTCCGCCACCACTGATGGGGAAGGGAAGCCGGACTGGATGATGGTCTATACGCCAGGTCCCAAGGCAAGCGCGGAGTTCGACACCTTTTCACGCCGCCAGCGGTCGCTGTTCTCCGACTCCGGAACTGATGAGCAGGACACTACTCCTGCTACCAGGGAATTGTCGGCAACGGCGGGGGGCGACGCGTTCGTCCCTGTCCTGGAAGCGCTTGTGCAGCGGGGTATTTCGCCGGTGCGGGCGCGACGTCTGCTGGCCGGCGTCGATGCCCACCAGCGTCTGGAGGATCAACTGGAATGGGCGGACACTGTCGTTCGGGCCGCCAAGCCTGGTGCGTTTCGTAATCCGCCGGGGTTCTACGTTTCGGTCATTCGCGATAACGTTCCGGTCCCGGCCGGCTTTGAGACCTCTCGCATGCGCCGTCTTTGTAACGATGCCAGACGGGCACAAGAGGAGCAGGTGGCCGAGGAGCAGCGATTCGAACAGTTGTACGACGAGTACCGCCGCCAGGAGTTGGCACAACGGTTGGCGGCGACACCGGAAGCGGAGTTCCTAGCTATTCGGGCAAAGAAGAGACGGGAATACCAACGGCAGTTCCGCGATCTTCCAGGGCAGACACTGGACGACTTGGGACACAGCGGCGCTTGCGCAGAGATCGAGAAGACGCTACATCTGAGGAGTTTCGGTGAATTCACGGCAGCGTTGCGAGCGGGCCAGAAGGTCCCTCAAGGCCCTGCCGTCCCTTAGGGCCTTAATGCCCTTAGGGACACGGTCCCCCCATGAGCACCAGCACCCCTGCCGTACTCTCCCCGCAGCAGCCCCGTGACTACACTGCGCCAGCAGTTGGGGACGGCATCTCCACAAACGTGTCTGCAGACGCTTCGGCCGACGACCAGCTTATTGAGCTCTGGCTGCACCAGCGTTCCCCCCATACCCAGCGCGCATACCGAGCCGACGTCGCACGTTTCCGCGCCAGCTCAGGCAAGCCGCTTGCCGCGGTCACACTCGCCGACCTGCAGGCGTTTGCCCGTTCTCTGCCAGCCACAGCCGCCGCCGCCAGCCGCTACCGGACGCTCTCCGCCCTGAAATCGTTGCTCGCTTTCGGCCATCGGCTCGGCTATCTGCATTTCGATACCGGCAGCGTGCTGCGCCTGCCGGCGGTGTGCAACCGGCTTGCCGAGCGCATTCTGCCTGAAGCCGATGTCCATCGGATGATCGCTCTTGAACCGAATGAGCGCAATCGCGTGATGCTGACCTTGTTATACGCCACCGGGATCCGCGTGAGCGAACTGTGCGGGCTCTGCTGGCGCGACCTTCAGCCAGCCGGCGATACCGGACAGATCACTGTGTTCGGCAAGGGGGGAGTGACGCGTTCGATCCAACTTCCTGCTTCGGTCTGGAGAAACGTATCGCAGTTCCGGGCAGCCCATGGGCCTACTGCTCCCCTGTTTCGTTCCAGAAAGAAGGGTGCGGCCATTCAGCCGGTCGCCGTTCTGCGAATTGTCCGGAAGGCAGCCGCGCGAGCTGGAATCGAACTGCCAGTCTCGCCACACTGGCTCCGACATGCGCATGCCTCCCATGCGCTGGACCGCGGTGCGCCAATCCATCTCGTTCAGGCCACATTGGGCCATGTGAGTATCAACACCACTGGCCGGTATCTTCACGCCAGGCCGAAGGAAAGCTCGAGCCGCTTTCTCGACTTCTGAAACTTTCCCGATCAGCGGAGCCAAACACACACATTGACCTAAGATAGGTTGTACTACTGACCAAGGAGAGTGTCCGTTTGCCCCGCTTGCTGTTTCACTGCCTCGCCCTGATCTCATTCGCATCCGCACCTGCCCTACCGCAATCCTCCGCGTCTGGAACCAGCTCCACTTCTTCTTCGTACGACCCCACCAGACCTCCTTCGGCAGTTCCGGTTAACAACCCGCAGTTCTACATCCGCTTCCGCCAGGCACTTCCAGCGGAAGAGTATGCCGCTCGCAAAGTTCCTCCCCAGCAGCGTCAACCGATCTCCACAGGTCTCCCGCGTCTGGAAGTACGGGATCTGCTCAGCGGAGCGTCCGGACGCTCGCCCGACTCGCTACCCCTGCAGCCGCTCACGCTCACCCCGACGACCACCTTTGAAGGCCTTCAGCAGACTTCGCTCACTCCACCCGATCCAGATATGGCGGCCGGCCCCGACGATCTCATCATGGTTGTCAACTCGTCGATCGCCCGCTACAGCAGGACCGGCCAACAGACGAACCTGCAGACACTGCAGCAGTGGTTCTCCGACCTGATCCCGACCGTCTGCCCGTTCGGCGGACCCCAGGGTTGCCGCTTCCTCGATCCCACCATCCGGTATGACTCTTTGCATGGACGCTTTCTGATCTCTTGTTTTTCAGAAGATTCGCTGTCGCTCAAAACTCATTTCGTTCTCTCTGTTTCCAATGGCACCTCATTCACCGGCGGCTGGAAGAACTGGGCGCTTGAGGGCAGCCGCAACGGGACCGCTCAGACGGCCTTTGAGGTAGATTTTCCGCAGCTCGGCTATGACGCCAATGCCGTTTATCTTACGGCGAACATGTTCAATGTTTTCAGCAATATTCTGCAGTACGCAAAGATTCGCATCCTTAAGAAGTCAGAACTCTACAACCCCGCCACTACCACACTCACCTTTCAGGACATCTGGGATCTGCGCAACCAGGACAACACAAAAGCCACCAGCATCCAGCCCACTGTCCTGCGCGGGCGCCCCGATACCGGTGTCGCGCCGGGGATCCTCGTCAATGCCGCCGATGTCCAGAATGCAGACTATCTGACGCTATGGCGCATTAATGATCTGCTTACCCCTACACCGGTAGCCGTACGAACCACCATTTCGAATCTCTGGCGCTACGACTTTCCGGCCCTCGCTGCCCAAAAGGGTACGCTCTGGCGTCTCGACCCGGGCGACAACCGAATCCTCAAGGCGGTCGTTCGCAACGGCATCCTCTATACGGCCCGGAACAGCGGCTATCCCAGCGATCCGACCACTGTCACCTACGACCGCATCAGTCTTTCCGCCGATCGGGCCACGCTCCAGGCCCGCCATATCGCTGGAACGTTCTTTTATCCTGCCTTTGATGTCCCCGCCAGCCAGGGCCCTACGAATGCCTTTCCGAATAAGCTCATCACCGGCACCTCAACTGATCCAAACGGCAACCTGACGTTCGTGGGCATTTCAGATGTGAAGGCGGGGGAAGATGTCTTTGAAGCCGGCAAGCGCTGGGGCGACTACTTTGGAGGCGCTGTCGACCCCGTCCAAGGGGGTCTCTGGGTGTATGGCGAGTACGCCAAACCGCGAGCCGGCTCCGCCGGTCGCTGGGGCACCTGGGCGAGCTATTTCCCTGTCACTACCAGTCCCCAGTTTACGGATGTACCCAGCACGAATCCCTTCTACGATCCGATTAACGTCATTCGCCTGTGGTCGATCACCCAAGGCTGTTCCGCCAATCGCTTCTGCCCGAACGATCCCGTGACTCGCGGCCAGATGGCCGTGTTCATTGTCCGGGCATTGTTGGGCGACACGTTTACTTTCCCGCAATCCCCTTACTTTACCGACGTACCGGCCAATCATCCGTTCTTTGCCCATATTCAGAAACTGCGCGAGCTCGGCATCACCACCGGTTGTACCGGCACCACCTATTGTCCGGACAACAACGTCAATCGTGGGGAAATGGCGGTCTTTGTCATACGAGCCAAGCTCAAGCCCTTGCTCGGCGAAGATTTTTCGTTTCCCTCGACAGCTTTCTTTGGCGACGTGGCAACGGGACACCCGTTCTTCAAGTTCATTCAGAAGCTTCGCGAACTCGGTGTCACCGGCGGCTGTTCGGCGACTACCTACTGCCCGGAGGCCAACATCACCCGCGAGCAGATGGCGGCATTCCTGACACGCGGCTTTCTCAACTAAGGCCATGCCCTCGGGGCATACCTGAACCGCGGGACGCAGCGGTATCCCACAACCTCCTCCGCATGCCAGAATAAACGGTTCATGCGTAAAGTCCTATTCGTCTTCGGCACCCGGCCCGAAGCCATCAAACTCTGCCCCGTCGTTCTTTACCTGCGCGAACACGCCGCCGCCACCATCACTACCCGCGTCTGCGTCACTGCACAGCACCGCCATCTGCTGGACCAGGTCCTCGACGCGTTTCAGATTACCCCTGACCACGACCTCGACCTGATGCTCCCTGGCCAGACGCTGTTCCAGTCCACCAGCCGCATACTCGCCGCCCTGGAAGCCGTCCTCACAGCCGAACAGCCTGACCTTGTGGTCGTCCAAGGCGACACAACCTCAACATTCTGCGGTGCGCTTGCGGCCTTCTACCACCGTGTCCCAGTCGCTCACGTCGAGGCCGGACTCCGCACCTGGGATCTCGACCAACCCTTCCCTGAAGAGATGAACCGCGTCCTCACCAGCCGCCTCACCCGCCTGCACTTTCCGCCGACCACTCAATCCGCCGACAATCTCCGCAACGAGGGTGTCCCTGACAGTCATATCTGGATCACCGGCAACACCGGCATCGACGCGCTGCTCTACGTCCGCGACCGTTTGCTGTCCGGCCAGATGCAGGGCGTCGATTGGGACTGGCTCCACACGGGTCGCAAGCTGATCCTCGTCACCGGCCACCGCCGGGAGAGCTTCGGCGATGGTTTCGTGCGCATCTGCAGCGCCCTGCGCCGTCTCGCCGACCGCCCGGACGTCGAACTGGTCTACCCCCTGCACCCCAACCCCAAGGTCCGCGAACCCGTCCGCAGCCTGCTGGGCGATCGTCCCAACGTGCACTTGATCGATCCACTGGACTACGTACCCTTTGTCGACCTGATGCGCCGCTGCCACATCATCCTTACTGATTCTGGTGGCGTGCAGGAAGAGGCCCCGCTCCTGGGCGTACCGGTTTTAGTGATGCGTGAAAAGACGGAGCGGCCGGAAGCTGTCCAGGCAGGCACGACACGACTGGTAGGAACCGATGAAGAAGCGATTGTCCGTGAGGCGGCTATCCTGCTTGAGGATGCGGACGAATACGATCGCCGCTCGCGCATCCACCACTGGTATGGCGATGGCCGGGCTTCCGAGCGCATCCTGACAGTGTTCGAGGACTACTTCTCGAATCTTCACAAGCTCTCCTTGAAAGGGCAGGTGTAGTCCTACCTGGATCCCGATCCACGCTGCCTGATCTACCATAAAGGGAGGATTTGTTTCTGAGGACCGATCCCTTGTTTGGCGACACACGTACCCCCCGGCGAATCCTCATCAGTGGCTATTACGGATATGCGAACCCCGGGGATGAAGCTATTCTGAGCGTGCTGCGGGCGCAACTCCGCGCTCGCTGGCCAGCCGCGTCGCTGAGCGTGATTTCCGGCACGCCCGAGCAGACCGCGCAGGACCACGACGTGGAGGCGATCCTCTGGAGCGATCCCTCTGCCATCGCCCACGCTGTGAGGTCCGCGGATCTCATTGTCACCGGCGGCGGCGGCATCTTCCACGACTACGGTGGCTTTTCCGACGAGGGACTGTTCACCGAGGGTAACTGGGGGCTGGGATTCCATGTCACCGCCGGCGCTTTTGCGGCACTGTTCGGAAAGCCTCTGGTTATCTATGCAGTGGGCGTGGGTCCGCTGGCAAGCGAGACCGGCCGCGCCTGGACCCGGGCAATCTGCGAGGCAGCAATAGCAATCTCAGTGCGCGACGAAGCGTCGTACCGGTTGCTGGAGCAGATAGGAGTACCACCTGGCCGAGTCCAGGTCACAGCGGACCCGGCGTTTCTGTTCGAACCAGCTCCGCCTGCAAGGGCGCGTGAGATCCTCAGAGGCGAAGGAGTTCCGTTGGAGGTGGGCTGTCGCCCGCGTATCGGCATCGCCCTCCGCCACTGGTCCTACGGGGTCGATCCCGAACAATGGGAGCGCGCCGTGGCCGCCGGTCTCGACCTCTACCGCCGCCACACCGGGTCACAGCTTGTCTTTATTCCCTTCCAGCACTTTCCAGGCGAGCAGGAAGATGACGTTGCGGTGGCGCGGCGCATCCGGTCCTATCTGGCGGACGAATCCGATTCTCACATTCTGGAAGGTAGCTATACGCCAGCCGAGAAAGCTGTCCTGCTGGCATCCTGCAACGCAGTGATCGCGATGCGTCTGCACGCGCTGATCTTCAGTCTACGCGCCGGTGTGCCCGTCGTGTCGCTGACCTACGACGAAAAGGTGAGGCAGGTGGCGGCGAGGGCAGGTAGGGCTCACACCAGCCTCGAAATGACCGCAATTAGCGCCGCACGGATCGACGATACCCTGCGAGAGACGATCGCCGCGGGGCCTGCCGCTGTGGCGCCGCTCATCGAAGCAGCCCACGGCAACGATGAGGTTCTTCGATTCGATGCCCCCCGGCCAATCGGCCAGGCCCCGCTCGAACTGGTGCGGTCGGGGACTCTGGCCCTACTCGCCGCGCAGAAGCAGTTGCGGCACTGGGTGCGCGATCAGAAAGTCAACTACGAGTACCAGATCGATGTAAAGAGCAAGGAGGCTGCCCAACAACTCGACAACGAGCTCCGCCGATGGGAAGACGAGCGCGCTACGTTCCAAGCCCGCATTGAGTATCTCGACCACGAGAAGGCAGAATACGCTGCCCGGGTGTCGGCTCTGGAATCGGACAAACGCGGGCTGGAGTCGGACAAACGCGAGCTGGAAGCGGACAAACGCGAGCTGGAAGCGGAAGTGACTGCCCAGGCCGTCCACCTGGCTGAAGTCGAACAGTCTCATCAGCAGACAACTGCCGAATGGGAAGCCTATGCCGATGAAATCCAGCGCCGGTTGTCGCTTTACCGGACGCAGCGCGTCTGGCGGGTGATGCTGGCGCTCCGCAAAGCCTACGTCCTGCTGGTAAGGCAGGGGTGGCGGGGGCGTTTGCGCTTCTTCCCCTGGCTTCTATCGTTGTTGGGCGGTCAGAGCAATCTCGAAACCGAGCAACTCGAGTTCCCGGTGCGGCCCAGAAAACAGCCCTAGGCCCGCCCGGTGCCTTTTTGCGATACAGCGCCGAACCGCCGGCGAACGCCCAACCCCAGCATCACCAGCAGGGTGCCGGCGCCCACGCCTAACGTGGCAGGCTCCGGCACAGCCGATGTAATCAGGTACAGATCACCGCTGCCCCAATCGCTGACAAAAAGCGAGTCTTGCGTTGTATAGACGCCCAGTAGATTTCCAACTCCGGCCGTGCCGCTCTCGATGAAATGCACATAGCTGCCGTCAGAGAAGTTGTAGAATACAAGCCCGTTCTGATCGTTGGCCGGCCCGACGCCATTAGCTCCCGAAAAGCCGATAAACAAGCCGCTAGTCAACGAAATAGGGAAGCCGGGTGGGGCAAACGCGATCTCCGTGGGGCCTTCGGTCCGGAACCCGTCCGGCGTATTGGGTACTGGCTGAAAAACCGCCAGAGGCTGCGTCACTCCCACGCACGGGCCGATTTCGCTCCCCGTACGGTACTCAATGTAGCAATTGGGGAAACCGAAGTTGTACACCGCCGATCCGACATCCCCGAACAGGATCCGGTTCAACTCATCGGCTTGTGGCGGCTCGGTACCAACGCCGAGGGGATCCTCGTCAATGGCGTTGTCGGCAAAGTACAGGTCGCCTGTTGTCGGGTGAAACGCCATGCCGTACACGTTGCGGATCCCTGTTGCCACGGTTCGGAGGCTGGATGCGGTGGGCGTAGCTCCCGTCTGATCGATCGTGATCATGTAAAGCGAATCGCCGTTCACCTGTATCGGTCCCAGACCTAACCCGCTGATCGTCACTGCCGAGGTCGAGGCTTGGGAATTGAATTGTGAGCCGACGTTGAAAACCAGATTGTACGATCCGGGACTGCCTGGAGTCTCACGAACTGCCATGCCCACAGTGGGGTGCGCCCAGCCCGCAGGATAGGAGAACTGTAGCGAACCGACAGCCGTCAACGGATCGGAAGCGCTCGCGCCGGCGGCCAAAATCGTGATCCGGTTAGCTCCGAACTCACCGACATAAAAGTGGCCGCCAGCTTCGCGCAGCTGCGTCAGTGGTCCGGAGGCACTGCTATAAAGGACCGTTCCGGCTCCATCGGAAAGGCCGTCTTGATTGGTATCGGTATAGCGCACAATCGCACCATTGCTGAACTGCGGCGAGGTGTTCGCCAAAATCGATCCGTCCGATAACAGCACTACACTGTTGGAGCCCGGGATGCCCGTCGCGAACACTGTCGTGCGAAACAACGAAGGATCTGCTGCGGTGGGATTTACAACTGGCATAGCGAGTAGACCGGTGAGCGGTAGCAACACTACCCATAGATTTCGCATCGAATTCCTCCGGTTATTCTGGTGGATCACAGTGTATCCTATTTTATGCTACGCCCCTTCTTTCTTGCTTCTTGTATTCTCAAGTTGATAGTTGCCTTGCTTACCGTGCAACAATCCTTCGTGAGAAGCGATCTACTCGAACAGAATGACAGTCAAGCGCTTCCCTGCTGTCCCTGTGCAACGATGAATCGTTCTTGTACCGGCGGGGATCCGGCCACGCCGTGTTCCGCGGTTTTGTTGACAGCCCCGGAAACCTTCTTGCAGAATAAGAGCACTTGTTAATGAACAGCTTACGAATCGACGAGCTCTTTTGGATGGCCTCCAAAGGCTTGCTTCTGAGCCTGTTCCTTACTCCTATTGTCCGCGACGTCTTCCGTTCCTATAATCTCGTCGACCGCCCCGGTTTCCGCAAAGTCCATCGCTATCCGGTGCCCCGTGTCGGTGGCATTGCCATAGCGATTGCTTACGCAATTGCCCTGTTGTCCACCCCCGACCTCCCCGACTGGCCAGGCTACGAGAGCGCCGTCTGGAAGCTCCTCCCGGGTGCCACCCTCATTTTTCTAACCGGACTGCTCGATGATTTCAAGAACCTGCGCCCCATGGTGAAGCTGCTCTTTCAGATTCTTGGCGCCTGTCTCGTCTTCTGGAACGGAATCCGCATCGAAACCATTGGCGACATTCAGTTGCCGGTGCTGCTCAGCTTCCCGCTCACGTTGTTCTGGTTGCTTCTGTCCACCAATGCACTCAACCTCATTGATGGCCTTGATGGGCTTTGCACAGGCGTCGGTCTGATGGCGACTCTTTCTCTGTTCACCGCGGCCATGCTGCATGGCCATATCTCGCTGGCCTTTGTCACGCTTCCGCTGGCTGGCGCACTGCTCGGATTCCTCTGCTACAACTTCAATCCGGCCACCGTCTTTCTCGGCGACTCCGGATCGCTTCTGATTGGTTTCCTGCTCGGCTGCTACGGCATGATCTGGACGCAGAAGGCCGCTACTGCCATCGGGATCATGGTCCCGTTGCTTTCGTTGTCGGTGCCGATACTCGATGTTTCGCTCTCCGTGCTCCGGCGTTTCCTGAGCAACCGCCCCATCTTCGGCGCGGATCGTGGCCACATCCATCACCGATTGCTCGACCAGGGCTTGTCCACCCGCCAGGCCGTAATGGTGCTTTACCTGGGTGCCACGCTGGCTGCGGCTGCGGCCGTTGTCATCAGTGCCCAGACCAGCCGTTATACCAACCTTGCCTTGTTTGGCTTCGCCTTCCTCATCTGGACGGCCATTCAAAAACTCAAGTATTCCGAATTCCAACTCGCCGGACGATTTCTGCTGCAGGGTCAGCTCCGTCAGACTCTTGATGGACAGATGCGCCAGGAATCGCTGTTCACCGCCCTGGAGCGCGTCCCCGATCGCGACAGTTGGTGGAGCCTACTGGTCGCCGCCGGCACCGAGCAAGGCTGGGTGCGCCTCCAATGGATACGGGCGGCAGGGATCGACGAGAAGATATTTTCGGGCGAGCCCTGTGACTGGAGTTATCGCGTCTTTCTCGATCGCCAGCAGGCGATCCTGATCGAAGGTTTCTGTCCATCCCCGGACAAGACAGCGTCGAAATCCTCGGCCTCCCCATTGTCCAGGCACCCGATCGACCTGATGGCCCTGGGTGAAGCTATCCGCAAGACCTGGGCAGAGAAGCAGGAACAGTGGGATTCGACAGTGGCTATCTCCGCCGCTGTCCAGCCGAAGACTGCAATCTCTTTACCGGTCCCCCGGATACATTAATGCGCTCTCAGTCGCCATTGCTCGACATCCTGCTGTGCGCAGTCTCGCTGCTGATCGCGGTCTCTGTTGCCAGCGCCCTTTCCCTAACCGGCGATCCCGACCCGCTGGCAGCCGAGGTTGCGGTTCAGATTCTGCTTACCGCGATCATCTTCGGCCTGCTGCTCTCGGCACAAGAAGAAGGGCGCTTGCCGAAGGCATGGGTCCTGTTCGTCGAGATTTCTTCGCTTGGCATCGGTGTCGGGCTCATAGGAGAGGCCACTGCGTTGTATCTCGGTGTGCAGCCGTTGTCACTGGAAATTCTTATTGGCGGCCAACTGTTGGCTGCGGCCTTGCTTACAGCCCGCCGCCGCATCCCTTGGCTGCAGCCGCCGCCTCCTAGTCCCTATCTGGTTTTCGTCGGTTTTGAACCCGAAGTCCGCCTCCTGCTCCCGACTGTTGCTCCGCGCCTGCTTGGTATTCTCGACGACGCCCCGCCGTCGGACTGCGCAACGGCTACCGATGTACGCTATCTGGGCCACGCCGAACAGGCCATCCATCCGCTTCCGGAGTGGCGCACCCTCGTCGTATCTCCCCGCGCACTCCGCAGCCTCGAGGACCCCACCGCCCTCATGAACGCACGCCGCCAGGGTGTCGCCGTTAAAGATCTCGCCGCCTTCTACGAGCAAACGCTGCTGCGGGTATGCAGCGGCCTGCTCCGCCCGGTCGATTTCCTTTTCTCACGGGGCACCTTTATGGCCAGCCGTCACGCTATGGCTGCCCAGGCCGTCTACAACAACCTCATCGGCCTCACCCTGCTCATTCTCATCTTCCCCGTCCTGTTTCTCACCGCTGTCGCCGTTGCGCTGCTCTCTGGCCGTGGACCGGTCTTCGAGGTGATCGAATGCGCTGGATTTCAGGGTATCCCCTTTCAACTGTTGCGCTTCCGTACTCGCCGCTGGGACAGCGCCGGTGGCATGACTCCCATCGGCTCTTTGCTCACCAGGCTCCGTCTGGTCAACCTGCCAATGTTTATCAATGTCGTTAGGGGCGAACTGGCGCTTTTCGGGCCCCGCTCCATCCGCGTGGAGTTTCACGAGCGCCTTTGCCAGCTGATCCCCTTCTACTTCCATCGCTCCTCGGTGAAACCCGGCATTTTCGGCTGGAGCCAGCTGAATCTCAGCCAACAGGAAGTCGTAGACGAAGTCCTCCGCCTGGAGTATGACTTCTACTACATCCGCAAAGTTTCTCCCTCGCTGGATCTGCAGGTCTTCCTTCAGACCATCTTCCGCGCGCGATGACTGTTAACCCTGCTTCCCGTCCCCCCGCCCTACCGCCAGCGCTTCCGGAACGCCGCCACGTCGTTCAGGTTTAGCGAATGCTCCACGAACACGCTGACGGTCCGTCCGCTCACCGATTGGACCTGCCCAAGGTAGAGCATCGGCCCGCATTCTGCCTCCACCAATGCGCCTGCGCCGAACTCTTCCGACTCCACCTGCAACGCTACCTCGAGCCGCGCTCCCACCATCCGTAGCAACTCACCACCTTGCGCTGTACCGGAAGGCAGGCGTCGAATAAGGATTTGCATCGGTTCCGTCACATCTCATTATCCGCCGCGTACGGGACCTTCCGGAACTCCGCTGTTGTACAAAGCCTTCGGAAGTTCCCTGTCCCACGCAAAACCAAATAATACTTCTCACGTTCCAGGCAGTCCTGCCCGGTGATACCAACCGGATGGGACATTTCCTTCTCAAAGAGTGCACAATCAATACGATGACCGGGCTGTTCCGCATCTTCGTTCCCGCTAGCCTTCTCGGCCTGGTGGTCTCGGACGCCATCCTCATCGTGGCCTGCTATACCGGCCCCATCTTCATCCTGATGGACATTGATACCGTCCAGATCTACTTCCAATACGAAGGCGGGGGAGCCCGCGTGGCCATCGCTGCCGGCATTCCCCTGATCGGCCTGTATCTCGGCGATGTCTACGACCGCGCTGGTATGCGCCTGTCTCTGCAGTTCACGCAATACTTCTCGCTCGTCATAGGAGTAGGGTTTCTTATCCAGGCGTTACTGTTGTCGTTTGAGGGAGACCTGGAAATGCCCCGTCAGTCGATGCTGGTCGGGAGCCTGCTCGCGCTGATCCTGCTTCCCGCCTGGCGTTGGGTTTACCAAAACGCCTCTCCACACGCGCTGGAACCTGAGAAGTTGCTGTTTGCCGGAACCCACCCACTGCAACTGCGTCTGGCCGCCCATATCGCCGAACATGGAGAACTTTCCTTAAAACCGCTCGGCTTCCTCGTTGAGAAGGAAAACGAACCACAAATGGTCTTCCCGGTCCTCGGAACCCTGCACGGCTGGGAGAAGGCCCTGGAGGGGCAAACCGTCGATCAGGTCATCGTCGGCCTCGACGTGGCCCAAGCGCCCGCAGTAGCCGAGCATGCTCTCGCCCTCCAACACGGAGGACTCCGCACCACCCGCATGACGGACAGCTACGAGCTTCTTTTCGGAAAGGTACCCGTCCCCGACATCCCTCCCGCGGAGCTGGTGTTTGGATCCACCTATTGGCCCAGTCCATTCGCGGTCGCCGTCCAACTGCACGCCTCGCGCCTGTTCGCCCTCGCTCTGGGATTGCTGCTGCTGCCCGTCGCCGTACTCACTGTCCTGCTCCTGTGGATCACCACTCGCGGGCCCATCATTGTCTCCCGCCGCGTCCTGGGAAAGAACGAGCGCCCTTTCTCTCTGCGAAGCTTCCGAACCCGGGGTCGATTGGGCGCCGTGCTCCGCCGCACCGGCCTCGAACGGATCCCCACGATCTGGAATCTCATCCGTGGCGACCTCGTCCTGGTCGGTCCCCGCCCCACGCGCGTGGAATGCGCCGCCCTCATCGTCGAACGGATACCTCTGTTCCGCCACCGCACATTCATCCGCCCCGGCATCACCGGCTGGGCTCATGTGCAGGGCGGCGACGAAATCCTCGACGTTCTCAGCGAGATCGAATATGACCTCTACTATATGAAGAACTTCTCGCTCCAAATGGACGCCATCATCCTGCTGCGTGCATTTAAACGAAAGCTGCGCACCGGCGGTTAGTTTAGAACACCGCGGTGGTTTGGGTTTCGGGGGCAAGTTTCAGAACGCCACCGCATACCGAGGCAAGCAATTATTACAGCTGGCTGTACGGCTGTATACCTGCACGGCTCTCGCTACTTGCTCCAGCCTGTCCTATGATGGTGTACTACTTGCACCCCAGCTACCGCACTCTCGCTCCAGGCTCTGTCGCGCCATCCCTCACCCGCGAGTTACCCCACTGATCATGTTCACGTTCTCTGTTATCCTTCTTGCCGGCGGCTTCGGCACCCGTCTGCGCTCGCTGCACACTGGCGTTCCCAAGCCAATGATCCCTATCGGCGGCAAACCATTTCTTGAGTGGGCTCTTCGGTATTGGGAAGAGCAGGGAGCTACGCACGCCGTGCTCTCGCTTGGCCATCTCGCTCAGGTCGCCCAGGATTATTTCATTCACCGCCCCGCCGGCGATATCCGCATCGACACCGTTGTCGAAACCGAGCCCCTGGGTACCGGCGGAGCCGTCCGCTACGCCGCGCAGTTCGCAGCGGACAACCTTTCCGATCCGTTCTTCGTAGCCAACGGCGATTCCCTCGTTGCCGCCGATCTGGAACCTGCCATCGACATGGTTCTCCAGGGCGCCGACGGCGTAGTGCTGGGCGTATCCGTTCCCGATGCCGCCCGCTATGGCACACTCGTCATCGATGGCAGGAATCGTCTCATCCGCTTTGGCGAAAAGCAACCCGGCGCCGGCGTCATCAATGCCGGAGTCTACCTGTTCCGCCGCGCCCTGCTCGAACGGTTCCCGCCCCACACGCCGCTGAGTATGGAACTCGATGTCTTCCCCAACCTGCTTGCTACCGGCGCCGACCTTCGTGCAGCCGTTTGCCAGCAGCCTACGCCCTTTCTCGACATTGGCACTCCGGAAAGCCTCTCCCAGGCCGAATCTTTTCTCCAAGCCCACTTCGCATGATCATCACTCAGACGCCATTCCGCATTTCCTTCTTCGGTGGCGGCACCGACTATCCGGAGCACTTCGAAAAGAACGGCGGCGCGGTGTTGGGCACGGCCATCGGCCACTCGGCCTATCTCTCGGTTACGCGCTTTTACTCGCGTCTGTTCGACTACTCTCTCCGCATTGCTTATCGCAAAGTGGAATGCGTCAAGGGGCTGGAAGACATCGAACATGCCCCTTTTCGTGAATGCCTCCGCCACTGCGGCATCATACGCGACGTCGAGATCAATTACACCGGGGAGCTGCCGTCGTTCTCCGGTCTCGGCTCCTCCTCCAGCTTCACCGTGGGCCTTTTGAATGCGCTGCACGCGTTTCAGGGCCACGTCCGCCGTCCCATCGACCTGGCTCTCGAGGCCATCCACATCGAGCAGGATATCCTCAAGGAAGCCGTAGGCTGTCAGGACCAGGTGTTCGCGGCTGTCGGCGGATTTAAGCTCGTCGAGTTTCGTAGTCGTCAAGACATCATTGTTCACGCCGTCCCGTTGTCGCAGGAACGGATGCGCCTCCTCGAAGACCACCTTCTGCTGCTGCACACCGGCATCAAACGCCGTGCAGCCGAAGTGGTCACCAGCTTCATTCGCACCATCGAAGACCGCAAGCGGGAGCTGCTCCGCATGCGCTGCATGGTGGATGAAGGCTATTCGCTGATCACAGCTTCCGACGACTTCACCGGCTTCGGCGAACTTCTTAACGAAGCCTGGCATCTCAAACGCTCCCTCGGGGGTGCGGTCTCCAACCCCGGGATTGAATCCATTTACGAACGAGGCATCGCGGCCGGTGCGCTGGGCGGCAAACTGCTCGGCGCCGGAGGTGGCGGCTGCATGCTGTTCCTCGTACCCCCCGACCGCCGCCAAAAGGTGCGCGGCAGCCTACCGGAACTCGAAGAGATCCCCGTCGCGATCAACGCGCCCGGCAGCCGCATCATTCACGCCTGATCCTCCACCCGCACACCTGGACTGGGCGGCCTCGCGATTGCCTTTGCCGTTCCGATCTGTAGTGTCTTCCTGCGCGCGAACTGTCACATTCCCGTCGCCAGGTTCACGCATCGCGGCAACGGGCCGATAAGCACCACTGGAGCGTCCTGGAGGAGGGCAAATGCCGTGAATCTCTGCAAAGTGGAGTGTGACGAAGCGACGGAAGGGGTGTACCGACTGCGCATCGGTGGAGTGGCCGGGCCCGATGCGGCTGCGGAGCTCAGTGCGCTGGGTTTGAAGGGTGTGGAGGGCGGCAAACGCCGGATGGTGATTGACCTGGGAGGCGCGGAAAGCATACATGCCGCGGTGATGCAGGTGCTGCTGGTGCTGGACCGGGAAGTGGAACTGGTGCCCGCCGGGGCCGCTCCGGGGCATCTCGTGGAACCGCTCAGGTGGTGCGGCCTCGGTGTCCTGATTGGTGGAGCCGCTGCATGAGCGTGAATCTGCTACCCCAGGGAGACAGTACTCTCGCGTTAGCCGGCCGGGTTGCCGAACAGCTTCCGCTGCTGCCGATCCTCCGCAGGCACTTGGAGGAGATGGCAACGTATGTGGAAAAACACGTCGCCGAGGTATGCCGGGACTTCGGCGAGATCGCCCACCTGGCAACGATGAATGTGGATGCCGGTGAGGCTGCTGTCGAGGGATCCGGCAACGAGCAGCGCGAAGTAGAGAAGCTGATTGCCACTGCCGAGACCATGCTTGAGCGCATTGGCGATCGCAACCAGCGCTCCACCCGGCTGGCGGCCGACGTCCTGTCGCGGCTCGAGAACACCCGTAAGGAAATCGACCATCTCAAAGTCGTAATGGCGGAAGTTGGCCAGATTGCGCTCGGCACGCGGTTGCTGGGGGTGAACTCGCGAATCGAGGCGGCCCACATCGGAGAGCATGGGCGCGCCTTTGCCACGGTCGCCGACGAGATGGCCCAACTGTCCGGGCAGACCCAGCGGGTAGCCGGACGAATCGAGCGGATCGTGCTCGATGTGAGCGGCGAGGTGGATTCGATCACCGAGGAGA
>Ga0163151_10004322_pt1 | contig 19243 bp, 10 predicted proteins | sample OliLakLV19MP5IB2_FD_145596 | JGI IMG/M metagenome (GOLD analysis project Ga0163151, IMG submission 145596) | Freshwater microbial mat bacterial communities from Lake Vanda, McMurdo Dry Valleys, Antarctica - Oligotrophic Lake LV.19.MP5.IB-2 | ecosystem: Environmental > Aquatic > Freshwater >... | reverse complement strand
CCATTGGAGACGTTCGCCGCCCCCGCCGCCGGAAAGAATTCCTGCAGCCACGAATAACCGCTGCCGACGACGGGCACATTCGGCACCGCCGCCTGGATGGCTGCCGCGACGCGGAAGTGCCGCAACACGCCGAGCAGCGGATGCTCTGGCGCGTGGTAACCATCAATGGGGGGGAACTCCGCGGGCCTTACGAAATGCGGATTCGCATACGGGTTGCCGAGCGTGACGTTGATCAGGCTCACACCCCAGTCGCGCAGCCACTTCACGACCTGCAACGGCTCGGCGAGGTCCACCTGCGCTGGGTCGTCGCGGTTCACGCCGAACGCCGTCACGATTGGCGTCGCATGGGGAATCGGCTGGCCGACAAACTCCTCCCCTTCCCCGCGGAACGGGACGCCGTCGTAGCAGTTCATTCGCGTCCCGATGATGAGCTGCGGCAACTCGCTCCGAATCCGTTGGACCACGTTGCGCACCAGCCGCGTGCGGTTCTCCAGCGAGCCGCCGTATTCGCCGGGGCGGTTGGTCGCGCCGAGCAACTCCGACAGCAGATACCGGTGGCACTGCTTGATGTCGACGAAATCGCAACCGATCTTCGCCGCCATCACCGCCGCAACGACGTACTGATCTTCGATCCGCTTCAGATCGCCATCGGACAAGATCGGATAATCCGGGCCGATTGGTTGCCCCGTGGTCTTGTCGCGGGTGAGCGGATCGAGCAGCGGGCACCGCGTCGCCAGTTTCGGACCGCGGCAACTGTACCGACCCGAGTGCGTGAGCTGCAGACCGAGCATCAGATCGGCGTCGGTCCCGCAAGATTCTCGATGAGCTGCCCGGCAATCGGCTAGCATGGTTTCAATCGCGGACGCGGAACCGTCGTGCAGCCAAAGTTGCCGCGGGTTCATCCGTCCGTCATCGGCGATGGCGGTCGCTTCCCCCCACAGCAGTTTCGCGCCGCCGGCTCCGAAACGGCGATAACGGCGATAGGTCAACTCGTCCGGCAAGCCGTCGAGCGTGCCGTCGCAGCCCTCCATCGGCTGCACGCACAACCGGTTGCCGACCGTCCGCCCAGCGACCGCGATCGGTTGAAACAGCGGCGACAGGTCGTCCGACACCGCGAGCGACTGCCCGAGCGCGACGGCATCGTCGCAGACATCCTGCGACGATTTGTATTTGAAGTAGCGGGCCATGCAGGTCTCGGCATTGTCAGCGTGAGAAGTGGACAACACGAACCCGAAGCGTTTTCATTCCGGTCCCCTCTCCCCCGTCTTCGGGGGAGAGGGTTAGGGTGAGGGGGCCGGATGCTCCCTGCCGCGAACGACATCGAACGAGCGCTCAGTCTCACTCGCGCTTCGGGTTGGTCTGGCTTGTTCCCCTCGCCCGCCGCCTTGGGCGAGAGAGGGTTAGGGTGAGGGAGCTTTGCACAAAAAATCGGAACGAGGACAAGCTGTAGGGTGGGCTGTGCACACCAGATCGCTAGCCGTTGTGGTGGGCACAGCCCACCCTACATTTTTTGTGCAAAGCCGGGTGAGGGTGCTTTCTGCCTTTTGTCTTAGCTTTCTCACTTCATACCAACCCGAAGCGTCAGCGAGGACATGGAGCCACCGATCTCCAACTGTCTTCCCTAACGCTTCCAGGCTTTCGCTTCCGCGAGAGGGGGTAGGACCATCGGACAAGCGCTCGTCCTCGCTGACGCTTCGGGTTAGTGTTGGAAAGCCGAAGACGGAAAACCCAGGCACCCTCACCCCCGACCCCTCTCCCGCCCAGAGCGGCGGGCGAGGGGAGACGCCTTCGCTGACGCTTCGGTTGGTGTCGCGACAGTATAAGAGGTCCGCCGCTGGAACTGAAAGCCGACCCGGTCTTCGTCGCCCTCGAAATCCCCGCACTCTGCGCAAACGAATTCTCGTCTGGACTGCCGCCGCCGATTCGACTGTAATCCGCACCCTCATTTCGCCTTGGGCGAGACCACGGAACGGTCTTGCTGGACGGCAAGGATGCGTTGTCGGTGAACCCCTGGGTCCGTCTCGCGCGATATCTCTGGCCGCATCGGAGACAGGTGATTCTGTCGCTGATGTTCGGCGTGGTCGCCGCTGCGCTGTGGGGGGCGGAGCTGCTGCTGACGTTTCCGATGGTCACCGTCTTCGTCGAAGGCCGGTCGCTAGACACGTATCTGCGCGAGGAAGTCGCCGCCGCACAAGCCGATATGGATGAGGCGACGACCAATCTCGACCAGTTGGCGCACCAGATCGCCGCGCTCGTCGGGAAGACCGGACAGGAACACATCGATCACCGCGTCGCGCTACTCAAAGAGCAGTCGCGGCAACAGCGGAAGCTCAATCAGTCTTCGTGGCATCTGTGGGCGCTGACGTGGGCCCAGTCGCAAGTCATGCCCTGGTTGCCGCGCGATGCGTTCCGATTGCTCGTGGTGCTGTTCGGGCTGCTCGTCGTGACGACGCTGCTGAAAGGGGCGTGCTGTTACGGTCAGGACCTGTGGGCCGGCAGTCTCGCCGAGTTGTGCGTCATCGACCTGCGGGCGGCGATGTTCCGGCAACTGCTGCGACAGGACCCGCAATCCATCGAGTTGGAGAGCGGCCCGCGGCTGCTATCGGGGATGACCTACGACCTGCAGGGACTCGCCCACGGCTTGACGACAGTCGGCGGCCGAATCGTGCGCGAACCGCTCAAAGCGCTGGTCTGCATCGGCGCGGCGTTCAGTCTGAACTGGCAACTGACGACGCTGTCGCTGCTGTTCGTGCCGCTGGCGGGCTGGCTGTTCCATCAACTCGGCCGACGGCTGAAGCGGGCGGTGCATCGCGTGCTGGACACGATGGCCCGCATCTACCGGTTTCTCGAACAGACCTTCAGCAACAGTCGCGTGGTGCTGGCCTACCAGATGCAGGGGCCGCTCCGCCGCGAATTCCAGCAGCAGAATCGCAGTTTTTACCGGCAGTCGCTCAAGATCGTGAAGATCGACGCGCTGACCAACCCGATCACCGAATTCTTCGGGATGCTGGCCGTCATCGTCGCCGTGCTGCCTGGTGCGTATCTCGTGTTGAGGAATACGCAGGGGATCTGGGGTATCCGCTTGTCGAACGGGCCGCTGAGCGTGTCGGAGCTGATCACGCTGTATGCGCTGCTCGTCGGCGTGCTCGATCCGGTGCGGAAGTTCTCGAAGTATTTCACGACGATCAAGCAGTGCGGCAGCAGTCTGGAGCGGGTCTTCGCGCAGATGGACCGGCCGACGCTGGTCCAACAGGCCGAGACCGCCGCGTGGTTGCCGCCGTTGATGTCGTCGGTCGAGTTCCGCGACGTGCATTTTCATTACGCGGGACAGGAAGCCCAGACCGGCGAACGGGCCGGCGTGCTGCACGACGTCTCGCTGACGATCCATGCCGGGCAGACGGTGGCGTTCGTCGGGCCGAACGGCTCGGGCAAATCGACACTCGTCGGCTTGCTGCCGCGGTTCTACGATCCGACCGAGGGGGCCGTGCTCATCGACGGCAACGACCTGCGGAGCGTTCGCTTGCGCGACTTGCGGCGACAGATCGCGCTCGTGCCGCAGGAAGCCGCATTGTTCGACAATACCATCGCCGAGAACATCCGCTACGGTCGTCCCGAGGCGACGCGCGAGGAAATCCTGTCCGCCGCTGCGGCCGCGCACGTCCTGGAATTCAGCGAACAGTTTCCGGAAGGGCTGGAAACCCGCGTCGGCGAGCGCGGCCGGGCGCTGTCCGGCGGGCAACGCCAGCGCGTGGCCTTGGCCCGGGCCTTCCTGCGGAATCCGCGAATTCTGATTCTCGACGAACCCACGGCGGCGATCGACGCTCATAGCGAACAACTGATCCACCACGCCCTGCAGAAATTCTTACAGGGCCGGACCGCGTTCCTGATCACGCATCAATTGGGACCGGCGGCGCTGGCCTACGTGACGAAGATTGTCGTGCTCGACCGCGGCCAGGTGGTCGGCGTCGGCTCGCACGCCGAACTGCGCGAGACCTGCCCGATCTATCAACGCCTGTGCGGCGTGAGCGGGCGGCTCGCGGCGTGAACATGTGAGATTGGAAGTTCAAGCATTGGTCGTTGGTTCCGCATTTCAGCACCGAAGGTGCGGCAGATCGTAGCCCCAGGCGTCAGCCTGGGGAGGCGATGGCTCCTGGTGACAAGCCCCGGAGGGGCGACAGAACCTCGAATGACATTCGTTGTCTGTCGCCCCTCCGGGGCTGCGAATCCAGCGAGGCAGAGAACCCCAGGCTCACGCCTGGGGCTACGATCTGCCGCCCCGCTGGGGCTAAAACTCTGTTGGACATTTTTGTGAAGTCGATTCTGCAACTGTTGATTGGTCCCGCGGCCCGCCGGTATGGGCTGCGCGTTGCCGTGCCGACGTTGATCGTGCTGTGGCTGGGCGTCACCGTCTGGCAGGCGACGCAATTCGAGATTCACCCCGCGGCGGACCGGACGCCGTTTCTGCTGGCCGATCCGCGGCCCGGCGTCAACGACTGGCCCGGTTGGCGCGGCCCGTCGCAAGACGGTGCGGTCGCGTCCGAATTCCTGCCTCCACCGACGGGGAGCGAGGGATGGTCGGACGTCTGGCGTTGCCGACTGGACGGTGCGGCGCAGACCGGAGCCTGTGTCTGGGGCGAACGGGTTTTCGTGACCGCAACCGATACGCGACAGGCTGCGATCGAACTTGTCTGCCTGCATCGCCTGACCGGTGCGGTGGAATGGCGAACGCCGCTGACGATCATTCCTGTGAAGACATCTCCGACAAAAACGCGACCGACCTCGTCGGCCGTTCCGGCCTGCGACGGCGAGCGTGTGTTCGTCCCGGTCATGGCCGACGGGGAGTTGTGGATGTTCGCGATCCAGATGAATGGCCGCGTCGCCTGGAAACAGGCGGTGGGGCCGGCGCGGGGTCACGGGGTGCCGCGGTCGTCGCCGACGCTGTCCGGCTCGCTGGTGATCGTGGCGCACGATCAATCGGGCCTGCCGATGCTGCCCGGCAAGCCGTGCAGTTATCTCGCCGGGCTGCATCGTCAGACGGGGGCCATCGTTTATCGAATCGCGCGGCCGAACGGCGACAGCGACGGCACGCCGATTGTCGCGGAGATCGCGGGACGTCCGCAGGCCGTATTGACTGGCCGACAAGGCGTCCGGAGTTACGATCCCGCATCGGGACGCGAAATCTGGCACTGCAAGTGGAAAACGGCGCGGACGGACGGGTCCGTGGCGTTCGACGCCGAGCACGTGTATGCGGCGTCCGGCGAGGCCGACGGCGAACTCCTCTGCGTCGGCGCGGATGGCGAGGGGGATGTGACGGAATCGCACGTCGTCTGGCGGGAACGGCGGCCGGGACAGATCGCGTTGTCGCCGCTTATCACGCAGGCCGGGCTGATCGTGCTGACTCGAGACGGACTGCTCACGGCGTTCCATCAGACCACGGGGAAACCGCTGTGGCAGAAACGCTCGCTGGGAACCTGTTCGCTCGCCCCCTTACGAATCGGCACGGAAGGGGTGTGCGTCATCAGCGACGAAGGGCACATCACCATGCTGAATGCCGACCGCCGTGGTGACGTGCTGTGGGAGGCCAACCTGGGTCGCGCGGTGCTCGCCGCGCCGGCGGTCTCGCAAGGCCGGCTGATCCTCCGCACGCCCGACGAACTGCTCACCATCGGCGGCCCCGACCACGACACGCTGGTCCAGCAACCGGGGGCATCGAGCAAGCCGCTGTAGTGCGACCAGGGGATCAAGAGAAAGACCGCGAAACCGCAAGCGTGGGTGCGCACGTCGCTGGCGGTTTCGCGGTCTTCTCTTTGGGCCTCCTTCGAGAGGCGGGACTCCATAAAACCCGACCGACAGAAGAGAAGTGGCATCCTTGCCCACAGACCGTCCCTGGACTTCGTTGTGAGAGTGGGGAATCGGAAGGAGGAACTGAGTGATCTGTGCTTCTCTCCGGTCAGCCGGTCCGCGAGGCCGTGAGGGGTGAGTCACGTCGGCCTCGCAGGGTGGGTTCGCGCAAACGCTGGTTTGTCTTCTTCGTCTTCACTAGCCCGAAGCGTCAGCGAGGACGAGCGCTCGTTCGATTTGCGAGCCGAGCGGGCGCTCGTCCTCGCTGACGCTTCGGGTTGGTATTTGCTTTGCCCATCAGCCGCTAAGCTCCTTAAAGAGCGGCCCGAACTCCGGCATGTCCTGTCGCAACGTCTCCAGCCACGCCCGCGGATTCCAGATCTCGACGCAGATCACCGCGCCGACCAGCACCACGTCCTGATTCACAGGCACGTCGAGAAATTCGCGAAACGCATCGGGGATCAGCAGTCGCGACCGGTTCGCCAACTGCACCGTCTGATAGCGCGTTGACAACAGCCGTCCCAGGCGTTGCACCTCGGTCCAGCGCTGGTCCATCCGGCCGGCTGAAATTTTCTGCTGGATGAGCGACACCCCCTGATCGATCCGGGGCTGCCACTCCGCGGCCTTCCAGAGACTCAGACAACCCTGCCGCTCCTTGGCGATGATCGTCTGACCGGCGTCGTCGGTGACCGCCTGGGCCATCTCGACGGGGAGCGTCACGCGGAACCGATCGTCGATCGTCCGCCGCTCTTCGCCGGTGATGAAGCCTGGGTTGGCCACGAATTGTGCCCTGATGGCGACTGTTGCCGCCATCACAGTAATGGGCGATAAACCCACTGTAAACGTGATTTCAAGGATCGTTTGGGCGTGAAACCCACAACATAAGACAACGTACCGATCGCGCCGGCGGTCGGCAATCCTGCCCGTCACGATTTTGCAGACTTTGTGGAAAATTCCTTCCACGCCTTGAGGAGCCGGGGCGTGTCGCCCCGGTCTTCTCTCGAAGAAATTAAGACCGGGGCGACACGCCCCGGCTCTGACAGAGTGATGCGCACCCGCGAATCGCCTCTTGCCCGTTTTCCGGTTCGCGACTAGAGTTCCGACCCCGCCCGCGACCGGCAATTCCTGCCGGTCGCCCACGGAGGTTGCGATCACAACGCCGACACCGGTGCATCCGGCAAGCCTGGGCCCATGAGGCAAGATCTGTATCAGCGACTGCGCTGCCCCCGTTGTCTCGCACGGCTGGGGCTGACCATCGAAGCGGGCCCGCCCGATCACGTCGTGGCGGGCTGGCTCGACTGCTGGAGCTGCGTCGAAAAATACCCCATCGTCAACGGCATCCCGCGGTTCGTCCCGGTCATGAACTACGCCGACAGCTTCGGCCTGTTGTGGGACTCCTTCCAGCAGGCGGTGCTCGACAGCGCGCTCGGCGTCACGCAGTCCCGCGACCGCTTCTTCCGCGAGACGACCTGGAAGCCGGAGGATCTGCGCGACAAGTGGCTGCTCGAAATCGGCTGCGGAGCCGGGCGGTTCACCGAGATCGCGTTTCAATGCGGCGCGAACGTCGTCGCGGTCGATTACTCGTCCGCCATCGACGCCTGCCGCCGGAATCTGGGGGACGACCCCAGGCTGCATTACGTGCAGGGTGACATTTACAGCCTGCCGTTGCGGCCGGGGATGTTCGACTACGTCTGCTGTTTCGGCGTGCTGCACCGGCTGCCCGACGCGAGGGCCGGTTTCCGGGAGTTGCCGAAGCAGTTGAAACCGGGCGGACAGTTGGCCGTGGACATCGCCCCGCGGCGGTTTTTCCGCCGGTTCGGACCGACGGCGTGGTTCCGGCTGCTGACCACTCGGCTGCCGTATGCGCAGTCGATGCGGTTCTCTCGCGCGCTGACATCCTGCCTGTTGCCGTTGCAGCGGGTGCTGGGGCGGATGCCGTTCATCGGCCGATGGTTGCAGCACCAGTTGCCGATCGCGCCGGTGGAGACGCTGTCCGCCTGCCGGGCCGATCTGGTTCACGAACGGGCCTGTCTGGCGATGTGCGACCGGCTGATGACGCAGCACCATCAACCGGGCGACGTGGAATCGGTCGCCCAGTGGCTGAAGGACGCCGGCCTCGAACAGATCGAAGCCTGCTGCGACACGCTGATCGTCGGCCGCGGCCGCAAACCGCGCGGGCAGACGACGCAGGAACCGCGCGCGGCGTAAGCGGACCAAGAAGAAGACCGCTAAGCCGCAAGCGATCATCGGCGATCGCTTGCGGCTTAGCGGTCTTCTTCTTCCTTCATCCTCCCGCGGCGAGCGCTAGCGCGCCGTGGACCACCACGCTCTCCCCCAGCGCCGCCGGTTCGATGCGGTACGACGTCGCCAGCGGCGGGAACACGTACCGGGCGACCGCGTCGCGCAGCGGCTCGAAGAACACGTCCGGCCCGGCGAGCGACACGCCGCCGCCGACCACGACGACCTCCGGCGCGACCAGCGTGATGAGCTGCGCGATCGCCCAGCCGAGGACGTCGGTCGCCTCCCGATACGACTGTCGGGCCAGCCGGTTGCCGTTGACCGCGGCCTCGGCGATGTCGCGCGTGGTCAGCCGCGCGAGTTGTCCATCCACGGCGTTCAACAGTGCGACCGCATCGGAATCGTCGATGCCGCCGTCGCGGATCTCCTGCAATCGGTGCTGCACGCGCTCGGAAATCGCCGGGCCGGCGGCCTGCGATTCCACGGTTTGATGCCGCGTCGCCGCCGCCAGACCGGGCCGCAAATGGCCGATCTCCGCCGCGGCCGGACGGTCGGCGCCGTGGATCTTGCGGTCGATGACCAAGCCCCCGCCGACGCCGGTCCCCACGGTCACGTAGAACACGCTGCGGGCGTCGCGACCCGCCCCGTAGCTCGCCTCGGCGAGAGCCGCGACGTCGCAATCGTTCCCCAACCGCGTCGGCACGCCGAGTTCTTTCTCAGTCCATTCGACGATCGGAAAGTTGTCCCAGCCGGAGACCTGGTGACTGGTTTGGACAATCCCGCGCGCGCCGAACACCGGTCCGCCGAAGCCGTAGCCGACGCGCTCGATGCGGTGCTTCTGAACGAGCGACCGGCCGACCTCGCGGATTTGCCGCTGAATGCCGGCGGCACCGCTCGGGATGTCGACGTCGCAGCGGACGAAGTCGGTGAAGGTCTGGCCGTCGGCCGGTCCGACGCCGAACTGCAGCTTCGTGCCACCGATTTCAATGCCGAGATACGGGCCGGACGCAGTCGTCATGTCGAGGAAGATTTCCGATGAGATGAAACGTGTTGTGCCATGATCACGAATGTCATGAAGGCCAAAGGCATTGATCCACAGATTTCGCCGATTCCGCAGATTGAAGTCAGACAGGGACAGGATTCAATGAGATTTGGCAGGCTTACATGCCTTGAATCTGCGTCATCGGCGAAATCTGTGGATGACATCTTCGCTTGCCGGTCAGACTCGTGATCGGCGTTGCGTGACATCCTATTACTGACGCGGTCCCTGACCGTTGCGATTGCGGCGGCCCTGGCCGTCGGCCTTGTCGGCCTTCTCCGGGTTCGCCTGTCGTTCCACGGCCCGGTCGATCTGGCCGGCGACGGTTCGTCCGATCCAACTGATGAAGCCGCTCTGCAGTTCGATGCGCGTGCGGGCGCCGTTGTCGGTCGGCCGGCTGGTCACGCGCAGCTCGTCGTTCTCCGGGCTGAACGCCGCGCTCGAATCGGCGAGGTCGCGCTCCTTCTCGGGATTTTCGCCGGAGGCCAGCCGCGCGTTGACCCATTGGTGTCCGTGCGTGACGAGCAGGAACGGGGCCGGGGCCTGCGTCGGGGCATTGCCCGTCGGCGGGGAACTGACGCGGTCGACGTACTCGGCGAGCTGATCGCGAGCCGAGTCGTTGCCGTACGCGAGCCACAGCGCCTGCGGCGACGCATAGATGTAGAGATTGGCCGTCTCGCCGAACATCGTCTTCCCCATCCGATCCGGCGGACCGGGCAACGGGAAGACGTGCAGCGGATGCCCGCCGATCGATTCGGCATCCAGCTTGGCGTCGTCCAGGACTTTGCCGATCCCCCCGGGCGTGCCGCCGGGCGGCTTGAAGTTCTTCACGAACTGCAGCGCCTGCGTCACGGCGGCCGGGAAGCCGCTCCCTCCCAGCACGCGGAACCCGCCGATGATGCGGTAGTCCATCGGCTCACTGCCAGAGAGCTGGGCGAACATGTCGAAATGGCCGTCCTCCGCGGTCGCCAGCAGTGTGCGGAACAACGGCTGAAACGCGGTGAGCGCCCCGCCGGCACCGCCCGATTTGCGGTTCTCTTCGTCGATCATCTCCGGGGCGAGCGTGAACAGTTCGGTGAAGACTTTGCGCTGCTTCTTGTCGAGCTGCCACGACATGTTCATCGTCAGCGCGGCGGCTTCATCGACCACCGGCGTGAAATAACTGCGACGGCCGGCCTGATCCTGGAAGAACTTCGCCAGCCCGCTGTCGCGCGTGCCGCTGATCTCCAGTTCGACGGAGCCGGACTGCTTCTCGGCGTCCACGAACGCCCCGACGGTCAGTTCCTCCCCCTGGTTCACGATCTTGTCGAGGAAGTCGATCATGCTTTCGCCGTTCGCGCGGCGGATGCGGTACGCGGCGTCGGGCTCGTCGTCCCTTTGCTGCAACCCGGCCATCGCCGAGTTCTTGAAGAACTCGATGAAGAGGGTCTTGGTCGCCGGCGGCAGGTTCTTGAGCAGCAACGAATACGACGCGTCGTACCTGGCCGACAACCGGCTGATCAACCGGTCCACCGAGGGGAACGTGCGGTCGAGCTCGATCGCGTCGCTGTTTTCGGTGATGAACAGGTAGTCGCCGATCTGCCGCGCGGCGAGTTCGTCCGGCCCCCAGGTGATGCCGAGGATTTCGTACCGCCCGGCCTTGCCGCCGACCTCGCGAACCTGCCCGTCCGGTCCGGCGAGCGTCCGCAACAACTCGTTCACATCCGACGTCGGCAGAAAGCTGATCGTCGCGATCCCCGGCACCAGGCCCGGCTTGATGTAGAACATCATCCCCGCCGGTTTCGTGCGGTCCCACCCCTTCAGATCCTGCAGCGTGTTCTGCATCCAGGCGGCGACGAAGTCGGACAGCTCCGGCCGCTCGGCAGCGAGGAACATCGCATCCGCCTTCTGCTGCAGCCGCTCGATACCGGCCACCTGGATCAACTGGATAGGGTATTCGACCCCCTTGGGCTCATCGTCCTGCGCCCAGGCAGCCGGCCCGCACGCGGACAGACCGGCAACCAGCAGAGTCAACCGCAGACAACAGACACGCAGGTTAGACAACATATTGCGTCTCATTTTCCGGTGAACTCGGGCGGCGGTCACAGCCTCTATACCCTCGCAGCGCCGTCCGGGTTTCGCAAGGGGGCGGTGGGTTCCGTTGGAGTCCAGCCTTTAGGCTGTCTTCGCTGGGAAGCGCTCGAAGACAGCCTAAAGGCTGGACTCCAACGGGGTGAGCCTCGAAGACTCGACTGCACCCTACCAAAGCGAAGAGCAAACCGGCGGCGCGCGGTCCGTTTCCGTCGCGACGCAGACTGCGTACGATCACACGTCAGGAGCCGGGGCGTGTCGCCCCGGTCTTCTCTTCGTGAAACCAAGACCGGGGCGACACGCCCCGGCTCCTTAAAGACAGCACCATGACCCGCGTCGCCATTCTCGGCGGGACCGGTTACACGGCCCTCGAACTTTGCCGGATTCTGCTCAATCACCCCGAAGCCCGGATCACCGCGCTGACCAGCCGCACGGAGACCGGGCACGTCGGCGATGTGCATCCGTCGCTCGCCGGCCGGCTCGATCTGCGGCTGGAGAATCTGTCGCCGACGCAGCTCGCCGAGCGGGCCGACGTGGTGTTCGGCTGCCTGCCGCACGTCGCCAGCATGGAGACCGTGCCCAGCCTGCTCGATGCGGGCCTCAAGGTGATCGACCTGTCGGCCGACTATCGCCTGACCGACGCCGCGGTCTACGAGAAGTGGTACGGCCACGCGCACACCGACGCCGGGCGGCTCAAGTCCACCGTCTACGGCCTGCCGGAACTGTTCGCGGACAAGATTCCGGGCCAGTCGCTGATCGCCAATCCCGGCTGCTACACCAGCACGTCGATCCTGGCCCTCGCCCCGCTGGTCTGCGGCGGGTATGTCGAGCCGACCGGGATCATCATCGACGCCAAAAGCGGCGTCTCTGGCGCGGGCCGCTCGGCTAAGCAGAACCTGCTGTACGCCGAATGCAACGAGAACTTCGCCGCGTACTCGGTCGGCACGCACCGGCATCAACCGGAGATCGAACAGGTGCTGACTACGGCGTCCGGCAAGACCGTCGACGTCATCTTCATCCCGCACCTGACGCCGATGGACCGCGGCATCGAGGCGACCATCTACGCCGTCCCCGCCAAGTCCGCGACACAAACTGAACTGCTCGCCGCCTGCCGCGACTTCTACCGGGGCAAACCGTTCGTCCGCGTGGTGGACCGGCTCCCCGGCACGAAGGACACGGCGTACACGAACTTCTTCGACATGACCGTCCGCGTGGTCAAAGACCGCGTGGTGATCCTGGCGTGCCTCGACAACCTGATCAAAGGGGCGTCGGGCGTGGCGGTGCAGAACTTCAACCTGATGTGCGGGTATCCGGAGACGATGGGGCTGCTGCGTTCCTGATCGCAGCCCGGAGCGCAAGCGACGGCGCTGCTTCCCGCGAAAACAAAGCATTGGACGCCGTCGCTCGCGCTCCGGGCTGCGAACAAGGCGGGCATGGCCGTTCCGTTGGAGTCCAGCCTTTAGGCTGCTCTTCCGAAGTGCGAGCGTCGAACGAAGACAGCCTAAAGGCTGGACTCCAACTGCCGCATCACCGCGCCGCGGTCTTCGCCTGCCGCATCACCGCGCCGCGGTCTTCGCCTGCCGCAGCAACTGCACGTAGTCCACGGCGATGTTCAGGACTTCCTTGTTGTACTCGTTGTCCGGAAAGATCGGGCCGTCGATGCCCTTGGTCTCTTTGTCTTCCTCGGCCTTGGCGACGTCTTCGGCCGCCTTGTCGGCTTCGCGCTCCTTGCGGAGCTGCTCTTCGTTCAGCGACACCGACTTGCGGTTCTTCCGCTCGACGTAGCGGTCGATGTCCTTCTGGATCTCGGTGAACTTCGTGTCGGCGGCGACGCGGCGGGTGCTGGTGTCCTTCAGGCTGGCGACGATGCCGGGCGTGACGACGTCGTAAATGACATGCCGGGCCGGTTCGACGCGGTCGAAGGCCAAGGCGTTCTCGAGCGACGATTCGCCGAGGTCCATGTGGTCGAGCAGCGATGGCAGGACGACGTCGGACTCGACGCCGCGGTTCTGCGTGCTGTCGCCGTTGACGCGGTAGAACTGGTTGATGGTGAGCTTCAATGCCCCGCGGTTGGTGCTGTTGCCGAGGACGCGGAACATCTGGTTCTGGACGGGCATCACGTTCTGGACGGTCCCCTTGCCGTGGGTGGTGGCGTCGCCGACGACGATGCCGCGGTGGTAGTCCTTGATGGCGGCCGCGAAGATTTCCGAGGCGGACGCGGAGAGGCGGTTGCAGAGGACGACGACCGGGCCGTCGTACAGCAGGCCGGCTTCGGTGTCGTCGTGGCCCTTGATCTTGCCGTTTTGCTCCTTGACCTGGACCACCGGCCCCTGGTCGATGAACAGGCCGGAGAGTTCGATCGCTTCGGCAAGCGCGCCGCCGCCGTTCATCCGCAGGTCGACGACGACGCATTCGACGCCGCCGGCGGCCTTGAACGACTGCAGCACCTTGGCGACGTCGCGGGCGGCGCTCTTAAAGTCGTCGAGACCCTGCTGGGCGCCGCCGAAATCGCGGTAGAACGAGGGGATGTTGATCACGCCCACCTTCCCCTTGAGGCCGGGGATCTTGGTGCCGACGTCGATGATCTCGCCCTTCACTTCGGACGATGTCAGTTCGATCTTCTGGCGAACGAGCGCCAGCTCCGTGGTCTCGCCGGCCACATTGACGACGCGGAGGTTGACGGTGGTGCCCTCCTTACCGCGGATCTGGCGGACGACCTTGGTGAGCTTCATTTCGACGATGTCGACCCAGTCGCCGTCGGACTGCTTGACCGCCGTGATCTTGTCGCCGACCTTCAGCCGGCCGTCCTTCTCGGCGGCCCCGCCGGCCACGATCTGCGCGACGGTGGTGTAGCCGTCTTCGGAACGAAGCGCAGCCCCGATCCCTTCGAGGCTCAGCCGCATCTGGATGTTGAAGTCGTCGAGCGTATTCGGGGACATGTAGCTGGAGTGCGGGTCGAAGCAGTGGGCGAGTGAAGAGAGGTACATCTCCAGGATTTCGCCGTCCTCGGTGTCGTGGGCGTTCCGCTTGATGGTGTCGTACCGCTTGTGCAGCCGCTTGGTCGGTTCTTCCACGGGTTTTTCGACGGGCTTTTCGACCACCGGCTTGTCGGACTTGTCGAGCTTCTCCAGCTTGAGCGACAACAGATCGTACTTGATCCGCTTCCGCCAGCGGTCGTCGAGTTCGGTGGAGCTGGCGGCCCAGGCGAGCTTGTCGCCGTCGACGGTCAGCGATTCATCGACGGTGAAATCGTGCGGCGTATCGATCAGTTTGTGGGCCATCGCCATGCGCTCGTCGAGCCGGCGGAGGTAGACGTCGAACACCTGGCGGGCGAAATCGACGTTGCCGATGGCGATCATATCGTCGAGCTGGTCGCGATACTTGGAGAAGACGTCGATGTCGCTTTGCAGGAAATACAGCTTCTGCGGATCGAGGTCTTTGAGCAGCCGCTTGAGCAGGAGCTGCGAGATGCGGTCGTCGATGTGCTTCTGGCTGATGTGGTACTTGGAGATCATGTCGGCGACGAGCTTCGCCGTGGTCTGATCGGAGGAATTCGCCGTCCCCGACAGTTGCTGGGCACCGATGGTCGAGGCCACCAGGAGCACGATGACGACCGAGAGGGTGCAGGCGGCACGCGACGGGGGACTGATGCGCATGAAGATCATCCGTGCTAGGTGGGCCAGAACGGGGAACGACCGCCGACAAGCCATCGTCGGGGCTGTCTTGGGATCGTAGCCGAATCCCGGACACGAGACAAGATGCGGTTCGCCGCGAAAGTCTGCGGCCCAATGGGACATACGCCGGATCGGGCGGCGGCGTTGGACGGATGCGAATGAAGCGGAGCAATCGGTTAGCCACGACACGCAGGGGCGCGACGGGTGCCACTGGCGGCGGGCTTCGGCCGCCAGTGCGGAGTGTGGGGTTGGAACAAAGACACTGGCGGCCCAAAGCTGCCGCCAGTGGCACCCAAATTCCTGTCAACTCAGATCGGTTGAAGCGCTAGCGCCGGGACGCCGGCCGGATCGCGGGGAGGCTGCGATCCGACGTGGAAACGTCGAACTGTTCGTTGCAGGCCCGGGCCACTTCGGCCCACAGCCGGGCAGCGGCGACGTAGTTCGGAGCAAGTCCCTTCAGATACAGAAACACGCCGTACCGGCGTTGGGTGTCGATCCACGGCGTCGCGCCGGTGGCCCCCTGGTCGGAAAACAGACAGGGATCGGTCTGCGAGCCGGAGACGGTGATCCACCACGACAGGCCGTATCGGAAGCCGAAGGGGTACAACCGGACCAGCATGCGGCGGTCGTCGATCTGATCGGCGCGCATCTCGCGGACGACGTCGCCGGCCAGCACGGGCTGCCCGTCCGCGACACCGTCATTGAGGTGCAGCCGCAGAATGGCGGCATAGTCCTGAAGATCGCTGGTCGCGCCGCTGCTCAGCGACAGGCCCGGCGGCGGACCGCAGTCGAACGTCCTCAGCCGCAGGGGGACGGCGACCCGGTCGCGGAAGAACTCGTCCCACGGCTGTCCGCTGACCACCTCCGCCACGCGGCCGGCGACCTGAAAACCCGCCCCGCTGTAGCTGAACAGTTTGCCCGGCGGCGCGAGCAGCCGCTGCTCGGCTAGCACGGCGACGTCTTCTGCGAGCGTTCTCTCCCGGTTGGGCGGATGAAAAAATCGGAAACCCGCGGTGCAGGAGAGGCACTGGCGGATGGTGATCGCCTGCTTGTCGGCGGGCCAATCGTCGAGGTAATCGCCGACGCAGTCGTCGAGGCCGAGGCGGCCCTCGCTGACGAGCGTCAGAATCGCCGTCGTCGAGGGCATTTTCGTGGCCGACAGCAACGCGACGGTCTCGCGCTCGACGGCCGTGCCGTACACGCGCTCGTAGACGACCGCCTGGGGAGTGGTGATGATCAGGCCGACGCCGTTGGTCAGCGAGGAATCCAGGAACCGTTCGACGACGGCGTCGACCTCGCTGAAATCGTACGTCTGGGCCGTCGCCGTCGTCGCACACAGCAGCCACACCGCTGCCCAAGGGAATGCGCGCATGATGAGCCGGACTCCTTCATTGAGTAGCGCATCTCCCAAGGTAAACCGGCGCAACGTGGACGTTCAAGACCCTTGTTAGCCGCGACCCGGAGGCTCTGCGCAGGGGAGCGCGGGGTGGGGCGCGCGTTACGCATGGCGCGCTCCACCCCGCGCTCCCCTGCGCAGAGCCTCCGGGTCGCGGCTAACGGATGCGCGATCGCACTATCCACGAAAACAACCGCAGCCGCGGCGATGGCTCGCCGCGGCTGCGGTGTTTACTCAGTTATCTCAAAAGGTCGCAGCGCTTCCCTGACGACTGCGGCCTGTTTCGACCGGACTGTGTCGCGACGCCTTTCAGCGGGCGATCACACGAGCTGCTTCTTGCGGCCCACCAGCGTCCGGATGCGTTCGGCGAGCAAGGCGGCGTCGAACGGCTTGCGGAACGTTTCGTTGAACACGCTGCGGTCGAATCCGCTGGCGGTGTCGTCGTCGCTGAGCAAGGCCACCAGGACGGCGTCGGCGTAGTCCTGATTCTTGCGCAGGTTCTGGGCGATCATCATCGCCTCGGTCCGGCCCATTGCGAAGTCGATGACCACGCAATCCGGATGCAACGATTCGGCCTGAATGCCGGCTTCAAAGCCGCTGTTGGCCGTTTCGATCTTATAGTCTTCGGGGGGCATCAGGTCGAGCAGATTGCCGCGAACCGCGTGCTCGATGCCGACGAGCAGCAGTTTGCCCATCGCTTCATCTTCGAGCTCGCCCAACGGCATGCCGTGCTCTTTGAGGAAGCGAATCAGGTGTTCGCGGGGAATGCGGCGGTCTTGTGAACCGGGAATGCGGTATCCGCGCAAACGGCCCGAGTCGAACCATTTGCTGACGGTACGGGGGGCAACCTTACAGATCTTGGCGACCTGACCAGTCGTGAAGATCGTCCTCATGCGGGCTCTCCAATCACCTTTGTGTTGTCGCTCAGAAGGGCGTCGCGACCCTCCGGATCTTCACCCCTCGTACAAGTACGATGCGTGGCTGTCCTAGCCCGCAGGGTCTCAGGCAAGCCACCGTCGGTCACTCGGGGGCAGTCTCTCAGTGCGCGTGGACGAAGCGGCACCGGTGAGGGTGTCACTTCATGACCGTTCGTCCTGGGTCGTACGGGATTGGGGTCGGCGGGCGGGAGGCACTCCGATCCAAAGAGTGACATGCCCGTGGGGGGAGGGGACCGTGAGGCTCCTCGAACAGAGCGTCCCGGCTCTGAGGCGAGATCTTCCCGAATTGTCCTAACCCCCCGACGGCACATCGGAATCATTCAGCCGCCCAGGCACATTCGTGCTTGAGCGTGCGCCGATTGACTCCGCTGCAAACCGTCTGCGAAGAGTAATCGGCTGATTCGGGATTGCACTTGACACGGTTTCACACGGTTCGCGCCGCGCGCCGCGCATCGCTGAAGTTCCGTTCCGAAAAATCCGCGCTTCGGACGGAAAAGTCGTGCGGACTTACCGGACTTCACAACGTCAAGCCCTACGCCGCTCGTGGCAGTGATGCAGCCGGCAACGCCTGGCATCACGCAGTCGGGACACGCGGTTGCGCCGGTGGGTTCGAGCGTGTCGATGAGCCGGGGCAGGAAGTGCGGAGGCCTTCCACCCCTCGCCCGGCGCTTCGCTGGGAGAGGGGTCGGGGGTGAGGGTGCTTCTGGTCTTTCACCTTTCTTTAAGGAAATCGAAAACCGAAAGGCACCCTCACCCTAACCCTCTCCCAGCGAAGCGCCGGGCGAGGGGACAAAACAAGAACCGGTGCGACGTCCATCGGCCACAGGCTTCCACCCCCCTCTCGCACCGCGTCGAATCCCTCCCCAAAAAACCGCGGCAAACCGGGATTGTACGAATCGCCCTTCTGCGGCAGAATCTGCCGGTCGCTGGCACGGCGTCTGCGTCAGTCGTTCAACATCAATCACCTGTCCTGAAAACCGACTGAGACCGCTCGAAGCAGAGGCCGTCGCAATCCCGTTCCCAGACCCGTTTAACGCTGATGCAACGAACTCCCAGCCAGGATGGTGCGGATTTCGTCGCTGAAAATACAACCGGCCAGTGACGGCCGGCTTGTAAGAACTGCCAGTGCAATGCGAGGCAAGGAGGCCGAGTTGATGCACCCGATCTCGAATTGTGCGCGCTCTTCCGCAACCCGTCGGACTTGGCAACGCCGGGTGACGGAGTGCCTGTTCTGTCTCGGCTGCCTCGCCGCCGGGGCGACGCTGGTGGCGCTCGCCGCTCCGGCTGCCCGACCGCTGTCTGCCGGCGCGTCCGTCGGGCAGACCGTGCCGCAGGTGGGGTTGCTCGACTTCACCGCGACCTGGTGCGGACCTTGCCAGCAGATGAGCCCCATCGTCGAGGGCCTGCAACGGCAGGGCTACCCCGTCTATAAGGTGGACGTCGATCAGCGGCCGGATCTGGCGAAGCGGTTCCACATCACCGGCATGCCCACATTCGTGCTGGTCGTCAACGGCCAGGAAGTGATGCGACAAACCGGCGCGACGTCGGAACCGCAACTCCGACGGATGCTGTTGCAGATCCCCGAGTATCAGCAGATCGCCCAGCAGAATCAGCCGAAATCGCGCCCGGCGAAGTCCCCGCAGATCGCTGCGGCCGACCTGGAATTCGGGCCGTCAGCGACCGGCGTCGAACTAAGCGATCCGCAACCGGTCGTGCCCCAAGCGGTTGCCGCCGTGGATTCCCCCGGCAAGCCGATGTTTGCGCACCCGTTCCGAAGTCGGAACAACGCTTCCGAAGAACGGCCCGCCAGGAATCTGGATAACGCCACGGTTCGCGGACAGGAACCGGAAACCGACCCGATGCTGGCCAGCACCCGGCTCCGCGTGAAGGACAAGACCGGCGTCAACTACGGGTCCGGCACGATCATTCACAGCCGCGTCGGCCGCACGCTGATCCTCACCTGCGGCCACATCTTCCGCGGCATGGATCAGTCCGGCACGATCGAGGTCGACGTCTTCGGACGGAACCGCCAGCCGCAGACGTACGT
>Ga0163151_10004321_pt1 | contig 19243 bp, 13 predicted proteins | sample OliLakLV19MP5IB2_FD_145596 | JGI IMG/M metagenome (GOLD analysis project Ga0163151, IMG submission 145596) | Freshwater microbial mat bacterial communities from Lake Vanda, McMurdo Dry Valleys, Antarctica - Oligotrophic Lake LV.19.MP5.IB-2 | ecosystem: Environmental > Aquatic > Freshwater >... | reverse complement strand
AGAATCTCCGAGATAACGCCCGCTCCGACCGTGTGGCCGCCCTCTCGAATGGCGAAGCGAAGTTCCTTCTCCATGGCGATCGGGGTGATGAGCTCGGCCGTGATCGTGACTGTGTCTCCCGGCATAACCATCTCGACGTCCTTCGGGAGCTGAATGACACCCGTGACGTCGGTGGTGCGGAAGTAGAACTGGGGCTTGTAGCCGTTGAAGAACGCCGTGTGACGGCCGCCCTCTTCTTTGTTCAGGATGTAGACTTCGCCCTTGAACTTCGTGTGGGGCAGGATCGAACCGGGCTTGGCCAGAACCTGGCCGCGCTCGAGATCGTTCTTGTCCACGCCGCGAAGGAGAAGACCGACGTTGTCGCCGGCCTGGCCGTCGTCTAAGAGCTTGCGGAACATTTCGATACCGGTGATGACGGTCTTCTTCGTGGGCTTGATGCCGACGATCTCGACTTCTTCACCGACTTTGCAGATACCGCGCTCGATGCGGCCCGTGCCGACGGTGCCACGGCCGGTGATCGAGAAGACGTCCTCGATCGGCATGAGGAAGGGCTTGTCGATTTCACGCTTGGGCGTGGGGATGGTTTCGTCGACGGCCTTCATGAGCTCCATGATGCAGGCGATCTTCGCGGGGTCGGTCGCGTTGTTCAGGGCCTCAAGAGCGGAGCCGCGGACGACGGCGACCTTCTCGCCGGGGAACTGGTACTTCGTAAGAAGCTCGCGGACTTCCATCTCAACGAGATCCAGAAGCTCTTTGTCGTCGACGGCGTCGCACTTGTTTAAGAAGACGACGACGGCCGGAACGCCGACCTGACGGGCGAGAAGGATATGCTCGCGGGTCTGGGGCATGGGGCCGTCGGTGGCCGAGACGACCAGGATCGCGCCGTCCATCTGGGCGGCACCCGTGATCATATTCTTGATGTAATCGGCGTGGCCCGGGCAGTCGACGTGCGCGTAGTGGCGCTTCTCGCTCTGGTACTCGACGTGGGAGACCGCGATCGTGATACCGCGCTCGCGCTCTTCAGGGGCGTTATCGATGGTGTCGAACGCGCGGGCTTCGGCTAAGCCCTTCTTCGCCAGGACAGAGGTGATGGCTGCGGTAAGAGTAGTCTTGCCGTGATCGACGTGGCCGATCGTGCCGATATTGACGTGGGGTTTGGAACGATCGAATTTTTCTTTGGACATATTAGCGATTCCTTCTCTGTTCGATGGCTTCCTGCGTGTTCTGCGCCTTGACGATTTTTTCGGCGATCATCTTCGGGACTTCTTCGTAGTGCGAGGGCTGCATGGTGAAGGTCGCGCGACCCTGAGAAAGACTACGCACCGAAGTGGCATACCCGAACATTTCCGACAGCGGGACGAAACCGCGGATGGCCTTGACGGTGCCCTTCTGGGTCATGGACTCGATTTTGCAACGGCGCGAGGACAGATCACCGATGACGTCGCCCATGAAATCCTCGGGCGTGGTGACTTCGATGTCCATGATCGGCTCCTGGAGAATCGCGCTCGCCTGGCGCATACCTTCCTTGAAACCGAAAATCGCGGCCATTTTGAAAGCCATTTCAGAGGAGTCGACGACGTGGAACGAGCCGTCGATGAGCTCGACGTGGATGTCCGTGACCGGGTAACCGGCGAGGGCTCCCGACTGGGAAGCTTCCATGACGCCGGCCTTGGTCGGCGCCCAGAACTCACGGGGAACGGAACCGCCGACGATCTTGGATTCGAATGTGACGCCCTTCCCCTTCTCGCTCGGGGTCATGCGGAAAACGACGTGTCCGTACTGACCGCGGCCGCCCGACTGCTGAACGTGCTTGCCGACAACTTCGACGGTCTTAGTGATGGTTTCCTTGAAAGCGACCTGGGGCTTGCCGACGTTCGCCTCGACCTTGAACTCGCGGCGCATGCGGTCGACGATAATTTCGAGATGAAGCTCGCCCATGCCGCTGATGATCGTTTCGCCCGTCTCCTGGTCGTAGTGGACCCGAAGCGTCGGATCTTCTTCGCGGAGTCGCGCGAGCGCGATACCGAGCTTTTCCTGGTCGACCTTCGTGGCCGGTTCGATGGCCATGTCGATGACCGGCTCGGGGAAGATCATTCGTTCGAGGATGATCGGATTCTTTTCGTCGCAAATCGTATCGCCGGTCTCGGTGCGCTTAAGACCCACCACGGCGCCGATGTCGCCGGCGCGGATCTCGTCGACGATCTCCTGCTTGTTGGCGTGCATCCGGACGAGCTTACCGACGCGCTCTTTTTCGTTCTTCGTAGAATTATAGACGTACGTGCCGGCCGTGATCACACCCGAATAGACGCGGATGAACGTGAGCTTTCCGACGAAAGGATCGGTCGCGATTTTGAATGCGAGAGCGGAGAGCGGCTCCGCTGGATCGGATTTGCGCGTCATTTCCGCCCCGGTGTCCGGGTGAATGCCGGGGAACGGCGGAAGATCGAGCGGCGAAGGAAGGTAATCCACGACACAGTCGAGAATCAGCTGGACACCCTTGTTCTTAAACGAGGAGCCACAGATGATGCCGATAAACGCGTTGGCGATGGTCGCGCGGCGAAGAGCGGCTTTCACTTCTTCGTTCGAAATTGTCTTTCCCTCGATAAACTTCTCCATCAGGGCTTCGTCGACTTCGGAGAGCTTTTCGATGAGGTCGGCGCGGCCGGCGGCGGCGGCTTCCTTATAATCGGCGGGAATTTCAACTACTTCGTAGGTCTGACCGAGATCTTCCGCGTGATAGATCTTCGCGTTCATCTCGATGAGATCGATCTGACCCTGGAACTTGTCTTCGGCGCCGATTGGAAGCTGAATGGGAGCACTGGAAGGATTGAGTCGTTCGCGAATCTGGGAAACGACGGTGTCGAAGTCAGCACCCGTGCGGTCCATCTTGTTAATGAAGCAGACGCGAGGAACCTTGTATCGGTCGGCCTGGCGCCAGACCGTCTCGGACTGCGGCTCGACGCCGCCGACAGCACAAAAGACGATGACTGCGCCGTCTAGAACTTTAAGCGAGCGCTCGACCTCGATGGTGAAGTCGACGTGGCCCGGCGTGTCGATCAGGTTCAGGCGATGTTCGCGCCAGAAACAAGTGGTCGCAGCCGACGTGATCGTGATGCCGCGCTCCTGTTCCTGTTCCATCCAGTCCATCGTGGCGGTGCCTTCGTGCACTTCGCCCATGCGGTGAACTTTGCCGGTGTAGTACAGGACGCGCTCCGACGTGGTCGTCTTACCCGCGTCGATATGCGCCGCGATGCCGAAATTACGAGTTTTTTCGAGAGGAGTGACGTTCGCCATAAAATTTTCTTTTTCTTTATATTCTCTTTACCAGCGGTAGTGGCTGAAAGCACGGTTCGCTTCGGCCATTTTATGAATTTCTTCCTTCTTCTTCACCGAGGTCCCCTGGTTGTTGAACGCGTCCAGGAGCTCGTCGGCGAGGCGCTGCTGCATGGGTTTACCCTTGCGGCCGCGGGCTGCGTTTCGCATCCAGCGCATGGCCAGCTGCGAACCGCGATCACCTTTAACTTCGACCGGAATCTGATAAGTGGCGCCGCCGACGCGACGCGACTTGAGTTCGAGGAGCGGACGGACGTTATCGATCGACTTCGTAAGGATCTCGATCGGGTCCGACTTCTGCACTTTCTGAGCGACGATGTCGAGCGCCCCGTAGACGATCTTCTCGGCATTCCACTTCTTGCCGTCGATCATCATGATGTTCACGAAACGCGACACGGTCTTGTTATTGAATTTCGGATCGGGGATAACTTCCCGACGCTCGGCTCTGCGCCTTCTCATTTACTTTTTCGCTCCTGCTTTCGCATCCGCCTTGGGGGCCTTCGCGCCGTACTTCGAACGCGAACGGCGACGATCGGCGACACCGGCAGTGTCTAGGGTACCGCGGACGACGTGGTAACGGACGCCCGGTAAATCCTTGACGCGGCCACCGCGGATCGTGACGATCGAGTGCTCCTGGAGGTTATGACCGACGCCCGGGATATAAGCGGTAACTTCGATCCCGTTCGTCAACCGCACGCGCGCCACTTTCCGGAGCGCCGAGTTCGGCTTCTTCGGGGTCTGCGTCTTGACCTGCAGGCACACGCCGCGCTTCTGGGGCGAGCTCTGCAGTGCGGGCGACTTCGTTTTTGCTTTGATCGCTTCGCGACCGAAGCGAATCAACTGGTTGATTGTCGGCATAAATTAAACGTTCTTCTCCTCGGTAATGATAAGCTCGTCCACCTTTTGTTCCGGCGTCTTGACCTTCTTCGTTTCCTCTTCCATGTGTCGCGTGATTTCCACGCGGCGCTGGCCAGCGAAACCGGTCCCGGCGGGAATAAGGTGTCCCATAATAACGTTTTCTTTGAGTCCGAGCAAGTAATCTCTTTTGCCGGACGCCGCCGCGTCGGTGAGGACGCGAGTTGTCTCTTGGAAGCTCGCCGCCGAGATGAAGCTGTCGGTTGAAAGCGACGCGCGCGTGATACCCAGAAGGATCGCCTCAGCTTTCGCCGGCTCCTTCTTAAGCTTCTCGATACGCTCGTTCTCTTCCTGAAGCTTGAAGCGATCCACCTGCATGCCGACGAGGAAATCGGAGTCCCCCGATTCGACGACGCGCACTTTGCGCAGCATCTGGCGGACGATCGTCTCGATGTGCTTGTCGTTGATCGACACGCCCTGTAGCCGGTAGACTTCTTGGACTTCGTTGACGAGATATTCCTGAAGCTTGCGCTCGCCCGAAATCTTCAAAATATCCTGCGGAACGACCGGACCGTCGACCAACTGCTGTCCCGAGTACACGAAGTCGCCCTTGTAGACGTTCAGGTGCTTGCCGTGCGGGATCAGGTATTCTTTTTTCATGCCCGTGGAGGACTTTACCACGACTCGGCGGTGGCCCTTGCGCGATTCGCCGAACTCGACGATACCGTCGATCTCGGAAATGATCGCCGGATCCTTCGGGCGACGCGCCTCGAAAAGCTCGGCCACGCGCGGAAGACCGCCGGTGATATCCTTGGTCTTCGTGACCTTACGCGGAGTCTTCGCGATCAGATCGCCGGCGTGCACCTTGCCACCGTCTTCGATGACGATGTGTGCGCCCGACGGGATCGGATAGATCGCGACGACGTCCTTGTTCGGACCCAGGACGATGATCTGCGGATGATGTTCGCCGCGATGCTCGATAATCACGCGCTCGATGTTTCCGGTCGCCTGATCCTGCTGTTTGTGCATCGTGACTTCTTCGATGATGTCTTCGTACTTCACGGTGCCTTCGACTTCGGTGAAAATCGAGGAGGTATAAGGATCCCACTCGATGAAGGTCGCACCTTTGGCGACCTTGCCGCCGTCGGCGACCTTTACGTAGCCGCCGTGCGGGACCGCGTGACGCTCGAGCTCGCGGCCGGAGTCGTCGTGGATCGATATCTGACCGTTGCGGTTCAGAATGACGAACGTTCCGTTCTTGAGCTCGACGGTCTTGAGGGCGTGATACTTGATCAAGCCGGCATTCTTGGTCTTGATCGAGGATTCAGCCACGGTACGGGAAGCCGTGCCGCCGATGTGGAACGTACGCATCGTCAACTGCGTGCCCGGTTCACCGATCGACTGAGCGGCGATGATACCGACCGCTTCGCCGAGCTCGACGAGCCTGCCCGTCGCAAGGTTGCGGCCGTAACACTTGGCGCAGCAGCCGCGTTTGGATTCGCACGTAAGGACCGAACGTATCTTGATCTTGTCGATGCCGGCTTCTTCGATCTGCTTCGACATCTCTTCGTTGATTTCCTGGCCCGCTTCGACGATCGCGGTATCGTGACCGATGCCGGCGATGTTGTCGAGCGCGACGCGACCGATAATGCGCTCGCGGAGCGGAACGACGATCTCGTCACCTTCGATGATCGCCTCGATGAAGATACCCTTCACCGTGCCGCAATCTTCGACGTTGATGATCACGTCTTGCGCGACGTCGATCAGACGGCGCGTAAGGTAACCCGAGTCGGCGGTCTTGAGCGCGGTGTCGGCGAGACCCTTGCGCGCGCCGTGCGTCGAGATAAAATACTCGAGCATGGTCAGACCTTCGCGGAAGTTCGCTTTGATCGGGCTTTCGATGATCTCACCCGACGGTTTAGCCATCAGACCGCGCATGCCAGCCAGCTGACGGATCTGCTGCTTCGAACCGCGCGCGCCGGAGTCGGCCATCATGAAGATCGGGTTGAACACGTCGAGCTCGGCAAAAACGCTGTCGGCGACGTCGTCCGTCGACTGCGTCCAGATGTCGATGATGTTGTTGTAACGCTCGCCTTCGGTGATGACGCCGCGGCGATACTGCTCGTCGATCTTCGCAACGCGCTCCTGCGACTTGGCGATGATCTCGGCCTTTTTGGTCGGGATACGCAGGTCGTCGAGCGAAATCGAGATGCCGGCGAGCGTGGCGTACTCGAAACCGAGCTCCTTCATGTCGTCGAGGAGCTGGATTGTACGGTGATGGCCGGTGCGTTTGTAGCAGTCGGCGATAACGCCGTTCAACTTGCCCTTCGTCAGGTTGTGATTATAGAAAGGCATCCCCTGCGGAAGGAGCTGGTTGAAGATTACGCGACCGGTCGTGGTCTCGGTGATTTTGCCTTCGACGCGTACCTTGACCTTCGCGTGCAGGTCGACTTCCTTGTCGTAGTGCGCGGTGATGGCTTCCTCGGAGCTCGAGAAGATCATACCCTCGCCCTTCACGCCCTTTTTCTCTTTCGAGAGGTAGTAGCAGCCCAGGACGATATCCTGCGACGGCGTGGCGATCGGACGGCCGTCGGCCGGCGAGAATATGTTGTTGATGGACAGCAGCAGAATACGGCACTCGATCTGAGCCTCGAGGGAAAGCGGCACGTGCACGGCCATCTGGTCACCGTCGAAGTCGGCGTTGAACGCCGCGCAGACGAGAGGATGGATGCGGATGGCCTTGCCTTCGACGAGGACCGGCTCGAACGCCTGGATACCGAGACGATGGAGTGTCGGGGCCCGGTTGAGCATGACCGGATGGTTCTTGATCACCTCTTCCAGGATATCCCAGACTTCCAGACGCTCTTTTTCGACCATGCGCTTGGCGCTCTTGATCGTGTGGACGAATCCGCGCTCACGGAGCTTCTTGATGATGAACGGCTCGAAAAGCTCGAGCGCCATCTTCTTCGGAAGGCCGCACTGGTGCAGCTTGAGTTCGGGGCCCACGACGATGACCGAACGGCCGGAGTAATCGACGCGCTTACCGAGCAGGTTCTGACGGAAACGGCCCTGCTTGCCCTTGAGCATGTCCGAGAGCGACTTGAGAGGGCGGTTGCCGGAACCAAGCACGGGACGGCCATGGCGACCGTTGTCGAATAGCGCGTCTACCGCTTCCTGCAGCATGCGCTTTTCGTTGCGCACGATCACTTCGGGAGCGCGGAGCTCGAGGAGTTTCTTCAGACGGTTATTACGATTGATCACGCGGCGGTACAGATCGTTCAGATCCGACGTCGCGAAACGGCCGCCGTCGAGCGGAACGAGCGGGCGCAGGTCCGGCGGAATGACCGGTACCACGTCCAGGATCATCCACGACGGGTCGTTGCCCGAGTTCTTGAACGCTTCGACGATTCGGAGGTTCTTGATGATTTTCTTCTGGCTAGCCTCGCCCTTCGCGGTCTTGAGATCCGCGTGGAGTTTGGTGTTCAGCTCTTCGATGTCGACGTCCTTGAGGAGCTCGCGGATCGATTCTGCGCCCATTTTGGCGACGAATTTATGGCCGTAGTTGTCGACCATCTGCTGATATTTGTCTTCGGAAAGGAGATCGCCGCGCTTCAGCGGCGTGTCGCCCGGATCGATGACGATATACTCTTCGTAATAGATGATGCGCTCGAGCTCGCGAAGATTCAGCTCGAGGAGCGCGCCGATGCGCGACGGCACGGCCTTGAAGAACCAGATATGCGTGACGGGCGTGGCCAAATCGATGTGGCCCATACGCTCGCGACGAACCTTGGACAGCGTCACTTCCACGCCGCAGCGGTCGCAGATAATGCCCTTATGCTTGATGCGCTTGTACTTGCCGCAATTGCACTCCCAGTCGCGGGTCGGTCCGAAGATCTTCTCGCAGAACAGGCCGTCTTTTTCCGGCTTGAACGTGCGGTAGTTGATCGTCTCGGGCTTCCTGACCTCGCCCTTCGACCACGAACGGATCACGTCCGGAGACGCGATCTTAATCGAGATGTAGTCGAAATTCGGGGCGACGTACTCTTGGATCTGATTCCCGTTCTGGTTATTCACCGGCCACCTCTTCCTGCTTGTCGAGTTCCGACTTCTTTTCGGTCCTGACGTCGAGCGCCAGCGACTGCAATTCCTTCAAAAGAACGTTGAACGATTCCGGCGTGTCGGCCTGAAGGGAGTTCTCGCCCTTGACGATCGACTCGTACATCCGGGTACGGCCTTGGACGTCGTCCGACTTTACGGTCATGAGCTCCTGGAGCGTGTATGCAGCGCCGTAAGCTTCGAGCGCCCAGACTTCCATTTCACCGAAGCGCTGGCCGCCGAACTGCGCCTTACCTCCAAGTGGCTGCTGCGTGACGAGCGAGTAGGGTCCGATTGAGCGCGCGTGGATCTTGTCATCGACCAAGTGAGCGAGCTTCAGCATGTAAATGTAGCCGACGGTTACGTCCTGGTCGAACTCCTCGCCAGTACGGCCGTCGCGAAGACGAACCTTGCCGTTGAACGGAATCCCTGCTTTTTTCATTTGTTCTTTGATTTCGGTTTCCGTGGCGCCGTCGAAAACGGGCGTCGCGATGGAGAAGCCTAGTTTTTTAGCGGCCCAACCGAGGTGTGTCTCGAGAATCTGACCGACGTTCATACGAGAAGGAACGCCGAGCGGATTCAGCACGATTTCGACGGGGGTGCCGTCTTCAAGGAAAGGCATGTCCTCTTCGCGCATGATCTTCGCCACGATACCCTTATTGCCATGACGACCGGCCATCTTGTCGCCGACGGAGATCTTACGCTTGTTGGCCACGAGGACCTTCACGCGTTTGAGCACTCCCGGGGGCAGCTCGTCGCCACGCTTGATCTTATCGATTTCGCGGTCTTCTTCGTAGCGAAGCTCGTCGGTCTGGTCGTCGAGCAGGCGGCAGATGCGCTTGATCTGCTCTTCGGTTTCGTCGGCGTCTTCGAGCTTGATCGAATCGACGTCGGCGCGGTCGATCTTCACGAGGTCGGTCTTCTTGATGGGACGACCCTTGCCGATGAGAACGGCGCCGGTTTCATGGTCGAGTAAGCTCTGGAGAAGCGTTTTTCCGAGGAGGAGGGCCGAGAGCTTGCTGACCTTTTCCTTCTCGATTTCGAGGATCTGGCTTTCGTAATCCGCCTTGATCGCCTCGATCTCGCGCATTTCCTTCTGCTTTATTTCCTTCGACTTGGACTCCTGGCCCTTTCGGGAGAAGACCTTCGTCTCAATGATAATACCTTCCACGCCCGGGGGCACGGTGAGCGAGGCGTCGCGCACGTCGCCGGCCTTTTCGCCGAAGATCGCGCGGAGCAGCTTCTCTTCAGGAGAAAGTTCGGTCTCCGACTTGGGAGTGACCTTACCGACCAGGATATCGCCGGGGCCAACTTCCGCACCAATGCGGATGATGCCGTCCTCGCCGAGGTCCTTAAGAGCTTCTTCGCCGACGTTCGGAATGTCGCGGGTAATTTCTTCCTTGCCGAGGCGCGTGTCGCGCGACTCGATCTCGAACTCTTCGATATGGATCGAGGTGTACACGTCTTCGCGGACGAGCTTCTCGGAGAGAAGGATCGCATCCTCGAAGTTATAACCGCGCCACGGCATGAACGCGACCAGGACGTTGCGGCCAAGCGCGAGCTCGCCCTGCTGGGTGGCGGCGCCGTCCGCGAGGACCTGGCCTTTCTTAATCTTCTCGCCGAGCTCGACGATCGGACGCTGGTTAATACACGTCGACGCGTTCGAACGTTTAAACTTCTTGAGCGGATACTTCGTGCCCGAGACGGTGATCTCGTCGCCCTGGATGGCGGTGACCTTACCCTCTTCCTTCGCGATCACGACCGCGCCGGAATCCTTGGCAGTGCGGTGTTCGAGGCCGGTACCGACGAGCGGCGCCTCGGTGACCAGGAGCGGAACGGCCTGGCGCTGCATGTTTGAGCCCATCAGCGCGCGGTTGGCGTCGTCATGCTCGAGGAACGGGATGAGACCCGCGGCGATGGACACGAGCTGCTTCGGCGAGACATCCATGTAATGGATGTCCTGCGGCTTCGTGAGCGGGAAATCGCCCTTGTGACGGCAGATGATGCGGCTTTCCGTGAAGTTGCCCTTCGCGTCGACCTTCGCGTTGGCCTGCGCGATCACGTACTGGTCTTCGAGGTCGGCCGACAGGTAATCGATCTTGTCGGTGACGCGACCATTTTCGACCTTGCGGTAAGGCGTCTCGATAAAACCGTAGTCATTGACGCGCGCGTGCGTCGAAAGCGACGCGATGAGGCCAATGTTCGGACCTTCCGGCGTTTCGATCGGGCAGATGCGGCCGTAGTGCGAGTGATGGACGTCGCGCACTTCGAAACCGGCGCGCTCGCGGGAAAGACCACCGGGCCCGAGGGCCGAGAGACGGCGCTTGTGCGTCATCTCGGCGAGCGGATTCGTCTGGTCCATGAACTGCGAGAGCTGCGACCTGCCGAAGAAGTCCCGGATCACGCTCGAGATGAGCTTCGAGTTGATCAGGTTGTGCGGCATCATGCTCTCTAGATCGTAGATGCCCATGCGCTCCTTGGCAGAACGCTCGAGACGCGCCAGACCGATGCGGAATTGTCCCTGGAGCAGCTCGCTGACCGTGCGGACGCGGCGGTTGCCGAGATGGTCGATATCGTCCGTGTCGCCGTCGCCGTTCTTGATGGCGAGAAGCTTCTTGATGATCGCGATGATGGTATCGGAATTGAGGACGCGGTTTTCGAGATCGATCTTCATGCCGAGCTTGCGGTTCAGCACGAAGCGGCCGACGCCGCCTAAATCGTAGCGGCGAACGTCAAAGAAAATACGCTCGACCATGTTCCTTGCGCTCTCGATCGTCGGCGGATCGCCGGGACGGAGCTTGCGGTAAATGTCGATGTAGGCGTCGCTCTTCGAGCGGGTATGGTCCTTCTTGAGGGTCGCGACGATCTCGGGGGATTCCGTGCGCATGATCATGATCGACTTCACGCTCTCGGCCGACATTTTTGCGATGAGCTCGCGCGTCAGCGGAGTGCCCTGCTCGGCGATCGTCTGGTTAGAATCCGGGGAGACGACGTCATGGGCGAGCGAATGCCCGACGAGATTTTTCGGATTGTACCGGTTGATCGATTCGATTTTCTCGATGCCGCAGAACGCTTTGATGATGTCCTCGTCCGTCTCGTGTCCGAAAACGCGGAGGAGCGACGTCGCCAGAAGTTTCTTCTTGCGGTCGATGTAGGCGTAGAGCGTGTCGTTGATGTCGAACTCGAACTCAAGCCACACGCCGCGGTGTGGGATGACTCGGGCCGAATAGAGGGTTTTGCCGTTGGGATGGGCCGTGCGTTCGAACGATACGCCGGGGGAACGGTGGAGCTGCGAGACGACCACGCGCTCGTCGCCGTTGACGACGAACGTGCCGTTCTCGGTCATGAGCGGGAGGTCGCCCATGTAGATTTCCTGCTCCTTGGTCTCCTTCTGGCTCTTAAGGCGGACCTTGACCTTGAGCGGGGCCGAATACGTCAGACCCTTGCGGTTGCACTCCTCGAGCGAATACTTCGGTTTGCCCAGGCTGTACGAGACGTACTCCAGCTCATAGGACCCGTCGTAGCTTTCGATCGGAAACACTTCCGCGAAAACTTCCTGCAGACCCATGTTCTTACGCTTGCTCTTCGGTACACCGACCTGAAGAAAGTCGTCGAACGATTTGGTCTGAAGCTCGACGAGGTGGGGCATCTCGGCGATTTCAGGGATCTTCCCGAAACTTTGACGCTTTAGATGGCCGTTCAGATTGCTCATGGTCACTAGATTACCTCGACGTTGCGCCCGAAAGAGAAACGGGCTCATGAAGCGTCCCCGCGCACGCGTGAAAATTACCGCGCCGCACTACCCGCGTCCGGACACTCCGTCCGGACGAGCGAAACCGAGCTTACTTCAGCTCGATCTGGGCTCCGGCCGCTTCCAACGTCTTCTTGATCGTTTCGGCTTCCTTGACCGGGACATTGTCCTTGATCGGCTTCGGGGCCGCGTCGACGAGGTCCTTGGCTTCTTTGAGGCCGAGGGTCGTGATCGCACGAATTTCTTTGATGACGCCGATCTTGTTCGTGCCGGCGTTCTTGAGGATGATCGTCACCGAGGTCGGGGCTTCCGCCGCCGCCGCGCCGCCGCCTGCCGCGCCCGCAGGACCCGCCATCATCATGGGGGCAGCCGCCGACACGCCGAACTTCTCTTCCAACGCCTTAACGAGATCCGCGAGCTCAAGAACGCTCAGCGTCTCGATGGAACTAATGATCTCCTGGGTCTTTCCGCTCTTCGCTTCCATGGTCTGTGTCATCTCCCTTACCTTTCTTTCTTTGATACGGCCGCGGTGGCGGTCGTTACTCGTCTGTGGTCTTTTTCGCCCCTTGGCGCGTGCGCTACGGGGTTCTTAAAGATCGCGGTTTACCCTGCCAATAGAAACCCGAACAGCCCGGGTAAGGCCGCGCGGGAAGCGCCTTATGGGCGCGAATGCTTAGCCTTTTTCGCCCTTCTTCTTCGCGATCGCGTCGATCACCGTGACGATCTGGCGAATCGAACCGGCCAGGACGTTCACGAAACCACGAATCGGGGACTGCATGCCGCCGACGACGCGCGACAAAAGTACCTCGCGCGACGGGAGGCCGGCGAGCATCTTCACCTGAGCGGCGCTCATCATCTGGCCGTTGAACCACGCGCTCTGGATTTTGAACACCTCATTCGTCTTCGCGAAATCGACGAGCGCCTTCGACGAGGCGATCGCGTCTCCGTCGGTGAAAGCGATGCCGCAGGCGCCGTCGAGCTGCTCCCCGAGGTCTTTCATGTTCGCTTTCTCGAAAGCCTTCTTGCCGAGGCTGTTCTTCACGACGAAGTAACGCGCGTTCGACGTGCGCAGTTTCGCACGGAGCTGGTCGAGTGCGGTCGCCGAGATCGCGCCGTGTTGCGCAATGAAGAAAGTTTGCCTGGATTTCAGCTCTTTCTCGATCTCGCCGATGATAATGTCTTTGGAAACTCTGCTTAAGCCGGTGACTTTCATCGCTTACTCCGCTTCCTGTTCTTTCATGAACTTGGAAAGATCGAGACGAAGACCGGGGCCCATCGTGCTCGAAAGGTGCGCGCTCTTGACGTACGTGCCTTTCAGGGTCTTCGGCTTCGCTTTGACGAGAGCCTCGATCAGGCGGGCGCCATTCTCGACGATCTGATCTTCCGAGAAAGAGAGCTTGCCGATCGCGGTGTTGACGTTGGCGAACTTGTCCATCTTGAACTCGATGCGGCCGCCCTTGACTTCCTTGACCGCCTGCGCGGGCTTGTCGGTGACGGTTCCGGCTTTCGGCGAGGGCATCAGACCGCGGGGGCCGAGCACCTTACCGAGCTTCGCGAGATCCTTCATCATGGAAGGGACCGCGATGGCGACGTCGAAATCCATCCAACCGCCGTTGACCTTTTCGATAAGGTCTTCGGCGCCCACGTAATCCGCGCCGGCTTCCTTGGCGAGCTTAGCGCCTTCGTCTTTGCAGAAAACGATCACGCGGAGCGTTTTGCCGGTACCGTGCGGAAGGACCGTCGTACCGCGCACAAGCTGGTCGTTGGCGGTGAGATCGACGCCGAGCTTGAACTGGAGCTCGACCGACTGGTCGAACTTCGTCTTCGGCGACTTCTTAAGGACCTGGATTGCTTCCTTTAGCTGATACGACTTCCCCTTCTCGGGGATCTTGACCAATTCTTTCTGACGCTTCGTCACATATTTCGACATATCAGCCCTCGATCTCGATTCCCATGCTGCGAGCGGTTCCCCTGATGATCTTGATGGCGCCTTCTGCATTCTTCGAGTTTAGATCCTTGCCCTTTTGCTCAACGATCTCGCGGACCTGGGCCATCGTGACTTTGCCAACCTTCATCTTATTCGGCTCGCCCGAGGCCTTCGCGACGCCGGCGGCGCGCTTGAGAAGCACCGTGCTCGGAGGCGACTTAACGATGAAGTCGAATGTGCGATCTTCGTACACGGTGATAATCGCCGGCAGTGTAAGGCCCATGCGATCCTTCGTGCGCTCGTTGAACTGCTTACAAAATTCCATGATGTTGACGCCGTGCTGACCGAGAGCGGGGCCGACGGGAGGAGCGGGGTTGGCCTGACCGGCCGGGCAATAAAGCTTGATCTGTGTTTTGACTTTTTTGGCCATTTTAAATCTTCTCCACCTGCCAGTATTCGAGCTCGACCGGGGTCGTACGGCCGAAAATTGCGACCAGGACCTTCAGCTTGCCCTTATTGGGATTTACTTCTTCGATGTTACCGTTAAAATTGACGAACGGACCTTCTTTGACGCGGACCGACTCGCCTTTCTCGAAAATGACTTTCGGCGTCGGCTTCTCTTTCTTTTCCTCGGCCTGCTTGATGATGCTTGCGACTTCGGCTTCCTTGAGGGGAAGCGGCTTCTTGCCGGAACCGATGAAACCCGAGACGCCCGGGGTGTTCTTAACGAGATACCAAGTATCGTCCGTAAGCTCCATCTCGACCAGGACGTATCCCGGGAAAAACTTACGTGTGGAAATCTTCTTCTTGCCGGCTTTGATCTCAGAGACCTTTTCCGTGGGGATCAGCACCTGGCTGATCTTGTCGGTGAGGTTGAACTGCAGGGTGCGGCTCTCGAGCGTGGTCTTGACGTGATCTTCCCTGCCGGTCTGCGTATGGATCACGTACCAATGTTTGGCGGTCGCTTGAACCATTATCTGAGCACCAGTGACAGAACGTGGGAAAACACGAAATCAGCGATGCCGATGAACGTCGAGAGAATCAGCATCGTCATGAGAACGACCAGGGTCGAGCCCATGAGCTCCTCGCGCGTCGGCCAGGTCACCTTATGCATCTCGGCGCGCACTTCCGAGACGAAATTCTGCGTTTTCTTGATCATGGCCTTCCTTATTATTGCTCTCGAGTCGTTCGGCCTATCGCCGGCCGTCCAATCTCAGGCCAGGAGGGACTCGAACCCCCAACAAGCGGTTTTGGAGACCGCCGCTCTAACCAATTGGAGCTACTGGCCTAAACTTTTTAACAATCTCATTAAAACAGAAAAAAACTCTGAACCGATTTCTGGTCTTTCAACTAGAAATCGGCTTGAGATTAAAAGCTATTTCTGTTCTTTGTGCGGGGTGTGCTTACGGCAAAACGGGCAGAACTTGCTCGTCTCAAGACGCTCCGGATGAAGCTTCTTGTTTTTCGTCGAGGTGTAGTTCCGACGACGGCACGTGGTGCACTCGAGCTGAATGAATTCCCGCATTTTGTCCCTTTACCCTAGCACTTGAGAAACAGGCTTACCCGCTGGTCACACGAAAGGACCAAGAATACCTGTACGGGTAACACCCTGTCAACTATTATTTTTTAAATAAAACGAGCCGCTTCGCAGATACCCCCAATTAGGCGGGCAGAATCTCCGAGATAACGCCCGCTCCGACCGTGTGGCCGCCCTCTCGAATGGCGAAGCGAAGTTCCTTCTCCATGGCGATCGGGGTGATGAGCTCGGCCGTGATCGTGACTGTGTCTCCCGGCATAACCATCTCGACGTCCTTCGGGAGCTGAATGACACCCGTGACGTCGGTGGTGCGGAAGTAGAACTGGGGCTTGTAGCCGTTGAAGAACGCCGTGTGACGGCCGCCCTCTTCTTTGTTCAGGATGTAGACTTCGCCCTTGAACTTCGTGTGGGGCAGGATCGAACCGGGCTTGGCCAGAACCTGGCCGCGCTCGAGATCGTTCTTGTCCACGCCGCGAAGGAGAAGACCGACGTTGTCGCCGGCCTGGCCGTCGTCTAAGAGCTTGCGGAACATTTCGATACCGGTGATGACGGTCTTCTTCGTGGGCTTGATGCCGACGATCTCGACTTCTTCACCGACTTTGCAGATACCGCGCTCGATGCGGCCCGTGCCGACGGTGCCACGGCCGGTGATCGAGAAGACGTCCTCGATCGGCATGAGGAAGGGCTTGTCGATTTCACGCTTGGGCGTGGGGATGGTTTCGTCGACGGCCTTCATGAGCTCCATGATGCAGGCGATCTTCGCGGGGTCGGTCGCGTTGTTCAGGGCCTCAAGAGCGGAGCCGCGGACGACGGCGACCTTCTCGCCGGGGAACTGGTACTTCGTAAGAAGCTCGCGGACTTCCATCTCAACGAGATCCAGAAGCTCTTTGTCGTCGACGGCGTCGCACTTGTTTAAGAAGACGACGACGGCCGGAACGCCGACCTGACGGGCGAGAAGGATATGCTCGCGGGTCTGGGGCATGGGGCCGTCGGTGGCCGAGACGACCAGGATCGCGCCGTCCATCTGGGCGGCACCCGTGATCATATTCTTGATGTAATCGGCGTGGCCCGGGCAGTCGACGTGCGCGTAGTGGCGCTTCTCGCTCTGGTACTCGACGTGGGAGACCGCGATCGTGATACCGCGCTCGCGCTCTTCAGGGGCGTTATCGATGGTGTCGAACGCGCGGGCTTCGGCTAAGCCCTTCTTCGCCAGGACAGAGGTGATGGCTGCGGTAAGAGTAGTCTTGCCGTGATCGACGTGGCCGATCGTGCCGATATTGACGTGGGGTTTGGAACGATCGAATTTTTCTTTGGACATTCCGACTCCTCTTTATTTGATGACGCCCGACTGCCCGTACTTTATTTAAGAGTGCAAAGTGCATTCACTGGAGCTGGAGACCGGGATCGAACCGGTGACCTTCTGCTTACCATGCAGATGCTCTACCAGCTGAGCTACTCCAGCGCAGTGAGTAGCAGGTCCGGCGCTCCGCCAATCGCGCGTCCCCGTAAGCTCAAGAAAGCTTGTCATTTACGTGATAAAGAAGCGGTAAAAGATAAAGTAAATGTTTGCGAAGAGAGTGTCAAGCTTTTTGGTTTTAACCGACGGACGGGGTTTAGAAAAAAGGCCGGAAAAGGGCCAGGAGAACGAAGAGGAGCGCGCACTTGGTGAAATAGGCCCGGGACGTACGGCGGTTCTCGAGAAAAAAACGGGCGACCGGCGACGAGTCGGCCCGGAGGGCGCGTGTCGCGGGAGACGCGGAATAAAAGAGCCGGTAAAATGCGGTCAGATGCGTTCCGAGCCCGAGGATCCAGAGACCCGTCGGCAGGTTGTCGAAGAGAAGAGCGAGCGACAAGACCACGAGCCGCTCTCCCCTTTCCCAGTAACCCACGCGGCACTCGTCGATTTCGCATTCGGCGCGGGCGCGCACGTAGCTGATGGCAAACGAACCCAGGAGCGCGCTGGCCGCGAGGACGGCATAGAGCGTGCGGCCGGTCTCGAGGCAATAGAAGACGGCGCCGAGATAGACGAACCCGTCTCCGTAACGGTCGAGCGAAGAGTCGAGGATGCCCCCGAAGTACGTGTTGTTGGGAGTTAGGCGTGCGACAGCGCCGTCCAGAAGATCGAGGGCGCCGGAAAGAAGGAGGGCCGTGCCCGCCCAGAAAAAATGCCCGTACCAAACCAGCATGCCCGCCGCGAGCGCGAGCGCGAGACCGGCGTAAGACACCGCGTTCGCGGAGACGCCCCAGGCGAAGAGAAACTTGGCAGCGCGTTCTTTGAGGATGTTGGGATTCAAGGCGAGGACAGGATAGCACCCCGACTCCTACTTGTCGACTCTCCTTGCGTCTGCTAGATTAGGGGGGCTCGGGCGGGTGTAGTTCAATGGTAGAACGGTAGCCTTCCAAGCTACTCACAGGGGTTCGATTCCCCTCACCCGCTCCAAAAAATCAAAAGCCGCTCCGCATCCGCGGGGCGGCTTTTTTCTTGTCGCGGTGTCAGCGGGGAAGCGCGACGCGGATCGCCTTCTCGTCCGCCGACACGGACACAGCGCCGTCCAAATCCGTGCGGTACGTCGCGCCGCCCGGAACGGCTTCGAGCGCGGCGAGCGTCGCTTGCCTGGGATGCCCGTAAGCGTTTTTCCTGCCGCATGAAATCACGCTCACCGACGGCGAGGCGCGGCGGACGAACTCCACCCCCGAAGGACCGAGAGCGGCGCCGTGATGAGGCACTTTGAGAACGTGGCAGCGGGCGGGTTCTCCGGACGCCGCGATCTCGGCCATCGCGGGCTCCCCGGCATCGCCGGTCAGGAGCACGCTCATCCCGCGGGAAACCACGCGGAGTACGACCGATTCGTCGTTCACGTCCTTCGCGACGCCGGCGGCGGCGGGATGGAGCACGCTGATCTTCGCGGCACGGAAACCTTCGACGTTGTTTCCGCGGCGCGCGATGAGCGTGGCGGAGCCGGCGGCGGCGGCGAGGCACCTACGCCAGGCCGCCGTGCCGTACGGCGTGCCCGCGTGGAGGAAATGGTTCACCCGGCATTCGCCGAAAACCGCGGGGAAGCCGCCGATGTGGTCGTCCTGCGGATGCGTGGCGACGACGAGGTCGAGCGTCCGAACGCCGCGCGCGCGCAGGAAAGGCACGACGACGCGGCGGCCCTTATCGGAATCGCCCCCGCGTCCCGCGTCGACGAGCATGTTTCCCCCTTCGGGAAATTCGACGTACGCGCAGTCCCCTTGGCCGACGTCGAGAAAAGTCACGGAAAACGGACGCGGGGCGAAGCGTCCGGCTTCGATCGAAAGAAACACGCACGCGACCCAAAGCGCCGAAGCGAGAGCCCTCACCCAGCCCAGACGGATGCGCGGATCAAACGCGAACCAGAGGACGCCCGCCCCGAGCGCGAGAGCGGCGAGCGGACCCGGGTCCCCCACGGCGACGCACGCGCCCGGCAAACGTTCGATCCGAAAAAGCGCCTCGAGCGAAAGCTTAATCGCCGCGTGCATGAGAAAAGCGAGGATCGAGAGCGCCGGAGGCAGCCACCACGCGGTGAGGAAATAGAGGAATCCGGCAAAAAAGACGAACGAGACCAGCGGCACGACGACGAGGTTCGCCACGAGGCCCAGCGGCGAAACGATGTGGAACGCGCGCACGGCAACCGGCAGCGTCGCGAGCGTGGCGGCGAGAGTTCCGTAGAAAAGTTCCCGGCCGTAACGCAGCGCCGGCGCGGCCGGGCCTTCCGCCGGCGTC
>Ga0163151_10004316_pt1 | contig 19257 bp, 22 predicted proteins | sample OliLakLV19MP5IB2_FD_145596 | JGI IMG/M metagenome (GOLD analysis project Ga0163151, IMG submission 145596) | Freshwater microbial mat bacterial communities from Lake Vanda, McMurdo Dry Valleys, Antarctica - Oligotrophic Lake LV.19.MP5.IB-2 | ecosystem: Environmental > Aquatic > Freshwater >... | reverse complement strand
GAGCGGAGAAGGGGGCTTGTTATGGGGGGGATCGCCCCACTTCATCCGCGGCTTGGGGGGATTAGACTTTTTGAACTGCGTAATCTTGTGTTTGAACAAGACTTAATAATGGTTCAACAAATCGTTTAGTCTGCCAACGTACAACTTTATCTTTGATTTTTAACGAGAGTCGCGAAAGTGCCATGTAAGGATTAGAAGAAATACTTTTTACAATAAACGGCGACTCTTTTGATTTCACTTCAATAAAACAGTGGTATTTATTTTTTAATTTAATCATTACAGCTTCTTTAAGTGAGCCGTACGGAACGCTATCAACTGATTCAAAAAGTGCAAGATTTGCCTTAATTGCTAATTCGCTACTTGGCTTAAAATTCTTAAAATTAAATTGTTTAAACATCATTTTCTCCTGATTACGCGCCAACAAGACGATTATTTTGCCAGTCGCGTAATTGCGATTGGATTTGTCCAAATAGTGCGAGTACAACTTCTTGGGGTTCTTTACAAATTGCTTTGGCTACAAAGTGCCCTTGTGAAGAACAGATGTCGATAATGCCTTCATATCCTTTTTTAATTTTACTAATTTTGGAACTTGCACTTGCGTCAGAAGGTGCACTTTCTAAGAGATCATCTAAATGACGCTCATAGTTTTTCTTAAAATCATCTTCATTGAAACCGTCGATCACTAATTCATAAATCATTTTTATTCCCCTTTTCATCACCTAAGCGGGATGAGATATAGAATTATTAAGGGCAAACAAAGCAGTGCTTGTTCCATTGATACCCTCTATAAGTTGTATAAATTAAAACCCCTAAATTCTTATATGTTTTTAGATTGCAAATCACTTGCCAAGCTTGAGGAGCGATACAAAGTACTCGTACTTCTTTTGCAAAAGTAAATGTGTCTGAGTTACCCGTTGTGAGACATTTTGGCTCAATATGTGTACTAGATTTGACGGTAACTCACTGAGCTATCCGTTGAGCTTTTAAGAACATGAAATAGAAAAATTTAAACAATTCAGATTGAAGAGCTGGCACCTGCATTGCATTTTAAATGCATAGATATGATGAAAAGATTTGGTGTTCATAAATCAGTTTGGAAAAAAGATGTTTCTCGCGAACCTCAACCTTCGCTTGAGCGAGATATTGATTGTGACGTCGTGGTAGTAGGTGCGGGAATTACTGGTTTAACGACTGCTCTTTATCTTAAAGAAGCCGGGTTACGTGTTGTAGTACTTGATGAGCATGAAGTTGGAGCGGGTACAAGTGGTGCAACTACGGGGCATATTACTGCTGTACCTGATATTAAATTAAAAACTCTTGTATCTCATTTTGGTGAAGATAATAGTCGATTGGCGGTAAATTCGTTAATTCAGGCTATAAATCAAATCGAAAATATAACTCAGCGTTATAAAATAAATTGTGAATTTAAACGCGTAGATAGTTTTCAATTTGCAGAAACAAGTAAACAGAATGAGGAACTTGTTGATCAAGCTGAAATTGCACAACTACTTGGTTTTGATTGTCAGTTAACTGGTGAGTTAAACCTCCCGTTTACGTTTGAGGGTGCAATTCGATTTCAAGGGCAAGCACAATTTCATGCTTTAAAGTATCTTTATGGCATTGCAGATAAAATTACTGGTAACGAAAGTTACCTATTTGAAAATACCAGAGTCCATAAGATTGATGATGGAGAAAAGTGTCGTCTTCAAACAAACAGAGGTGAAGTTGTTTGTTCTCAGCTGATCTTGGCTACACATACTCCCATTGGTCGATACATATCACTGCAGTCTAGATTGGCTCCATATTTTTCATATGTACTTGCAGTACGCCTAAAAAATCCGCCGTCTCCTGGTCTTTATTGGGATATGAATGATCCCTATTTTTACATGCGACAAGTTGGTAACCCTGACGATAAATTGTGGATTATCGGTGGATGCGATCATAAAACAGGTCAAGAAGTTAATACATATGAACGTTACTTACTACTTGAAGAATATATCAAACAAAGATTTGAAGTTGAAGATATACAATTCTATTGGGGAGATGAAGTATTTGAATCTGTCGATGGTCTTCCGTATGTAGGTAAAATTCCTTTTACAAAAAATACTTTCACAGCAACTGGTTTTGCTGGAGTTGGATTAACTAACGCTACGATGAGTGCAAAACTTATGAGTGATCTTATCTTAAATAAAGAAAATGAATTAAAAGAACTGTATGACCCCTCAAGAGTAAAACTTTTTTCATCATTTAATAAGTTTACCCGTGAGAATGCAAATGTGGCTAGGCGTATGGTTTCTGATCGAATGGCTGAAACCGATGCTGAGATTAATGATGATACTCAAGTCGATGCCGTTGATTGTGTTGCTTCAGGTGAAGGAAAAATAGTTGATAGGCAGGGTGATAAAATTGCTGTATATCGCGATGATACTAAGCACTTGCATGTATTTTCTCCTGTTTGTCCGCACCTTGGCGGAATTGTGCATTGGAATAAAGCAGAAAAAACTTGGGATTGCCCTTGTCATGGTAGTCGATTTAGCCCGACAGGGGAAGTTTTGTGTGGACCTGCATTAGATGATTTAGAAAAAGTTTTTATTGACGCAAAAGCTGGAAATAAAAGAGCAGGTTATGCGTCTCAATTAGTCGATGGATTATCTTTGTCTTGTCTGATCTAAAAAAATAAAGAGCCCAAAGTTTAATGACTTTGGGCTCTTTAGTATCTAATGCAATTAATTAATGACGAGTGCGTGAGCTAGTTTTTGAAGCTTTTTTGCTTTTAGCGCTTCCACCACTTCGACGTGCGAATGCTGATGCAACGCCAAGAACACCCAAAACTGCAATTGCTTGAGTTATGGATTTCCAGTTATTACCAAAATATCGAAGTGTACCTTCCATATCGGGAATATTTTCTGATACTTGGCTAAACATACGACTAGCTCGGCCTTTGCTTTCAACGCCTTCCATGTCAAAGTTTCCACCACGGTTAGCTGTACTTCGATTTTCTGATCTTGAAAAGTTACCTTGTTTCATTAGTTTCTCCTTAAATGTTAATATTAATTTTACTGCTGATTTGATGGTGTGTTAGTTGATGATTTTGAACTGGAAGATTTTGATCCAGTTGATTTTGATGATGCAGATGCAGCAGCACTTACTGTTGAAGCAATGCCTGTTTTAATAAGGGTGTCTTTTGCACTATCAACACCTTTAAGAATGCTCATAAGGGCTTTATCAATACCTTGACGTACATCATCCATAGCTAGTTCAAGACTTTTTCTGATTTCGCTCCATGCATTATCTAATTCAGGTTGTGCTGCTTCCCATGCTTGATCAGCGACACGGCGAATGCTTCCTTTAATACCAGAGCTGTTTAACATTGATGACCCTTCACTAATAAGGGATCTAATATTTTTTCTTTTATTTTCTTTTTGACCTGTACTTTTTTGATTAGCCATTTTTTTCTCCAGTTATGCGCGCATTTTTTTTGCGTGTTAATATATTCCAGTGTTGTATTTGCAATCTTGCTGCCAAAACCCTATAGCCTTAAAATTAGATTTATGAGGCATTGTTACTCAAAGGTGGGTTAATATGACGTGACATAAAACTAAAGAGAGAAGACCCATTGCAGGTCCTCTCTCTTTTATTGTCGATTCGGGGTTAGGTGAGACTAGGCGATGAGATACTTCGATTACTTCTTCACTTAATCTTTTGTAGTACTCGAAGTATTAACTAGCGTGGGTTCTTGAACTGGTGGTTTTCTAATTGTTCGTGTTAAGTTTGGACGTTTTTCTGGATGCGATGGATGAATCTTAACAAGTTGTCCTCTTTTTGCTGATTCATAAAGGGCTCTGATGATTTGTACATCCGCCATCCCTTCTAATCCTGAGGGTTGCGGATCTTCATTTTTTAAAACACAATTTGAAAAATAATGAAGCTCAGCTGCGAATTGATCGCGTCTTGCAAATTTTTTCTTAAGCGTTTTTCCATTAATTGTTATCTCGTGTTTTAGTGCTTCAGCGTATTCAAAGGCAGGCTCAACACGCAATTTTCCTTTGGTTCCTACGATTTCATACATTGAAGTGCCGACAGCCCCAAAACTCGCAGTAAACGTTGCTAATCTTTCTTTTGGAAAGCGCATAACTGCTGTTACCATTTCTTCGACCTGTTCAAAACGCGTGTCACCGTTATTAGCACTAAATGCAAATACTTCTAATGGCTCATCTTGAAATATGTAGCGAGCAGCGTTGATGCAATAAATACCAATGTCATAGAGTGTACCGCCACCTAAGTGATCTTGTAGCCTGATGTTATTTTTATTTTTGACTTGCATAGTGAATACTGAATTAAAAAGTCGTAGCTCACCAAGTTTACCTGACTGAGCGATTTTCACGGCTTGCATATTGCCTTCTTCGAAGTGAAGGCGATAGGCAATCATTAGTTTTGTATTGTGTTCTTGGGCACATTCAAACATGGCTTTGCTATCTTGTTCAGTAACAGCCATGGGTTTTTCGCAAAGCACATGAATACCTGCCTGAGCAGCACGTTCTGTGTATTCTCTGTGCATATTATTGGGGAGCGCAATATAGATGGCATCTATTTCACCACTCCTTAAACAATCATCATATTGTTCGTAAGAATAAGTGTGTTTCACGTGATATTTTTTACTGAGTTTTTTTAATTTCACAGGATCAGATGAGATGAGTGCAACGAGTTCAGAGTTTTTTGCGTGTTTAAATGCGGGTAATACTGCAACTTGGGAAATATGACCAAGACCTACAACAGCGTATCTGATTTTATTTTTTAATTTTTTAGGCACATCTATCTCCTTCTATAACGAGAGCTAGATATAGCAAAGAGAATGCCAGTATAGTTTAGCGTGGTGCAGCAAAAATAAATCAGGGCTTATAAATCAAATTTTGATTTTTTATATTCTTTAATGTCAGATTTAAGCGAACTGATGATAAATGCAAAAAAAGTCAAATCATCAGAAAAACCAAGCAGTGGTATAAAATCAGGAAGTACATCAAGTGGATTTACAAGATAGACAAGACCCGCGACAATGAGACCAATGGTCTTCCATGGGATTTTTTTATACCCACCTGTAGTCCATGATTTAACCATTTCGAAAAGTACATTCAGATCGGATTGAATATCGATAAACTGATCTTTATTGTCGCTAGTGAGGCGTTGTGCTTTCTTAAGAAGCTTGAGTGCTTTTAGTTTGTTCATGTTTTAGTAATCCTTTGCAACTAAGACATTTGTAATGAGTACCGCGGGTGAGGCGATTATAGAGTACAGTAGTTATCAAATGTGTTTTGCAATTACAAGTCACAGGCCAACGTCTTTGTTTATGTTTTTTTTCAACAACGAGTTCATGACATCGTTTGGGTTCAAATCCACAAAGTCGCATTAGCCCTTGCCATTTTGCGCCATGAGCAAGGGCTAAGGGCCACCTTTTGGATACAACAAGATGACACAGTTCATGAATATAAACTTCTTCAAGTATATCAGCTGTTTTTAAAAGATGAGGATTAAGCACGATTAAGTTTTTATAAGGATAACAAACACCAGCACGTGAACGCATTTTTGAATTCCATCTCACATCAAAGCTGTTCGACGAAAGCGGGGTGTAGGGCTTAGGGAGTTGTTCAAAATATGAATCCCACTTACTTTGAATATCATTTAGAAGTTTTGCATGCATATAAGACATTGTCGCTGGAACTATTATCCCATGCAAGATGAAGTTTCAAAATTACACCCACTATAAAATTTGATCCCATGGGGGGCTAACTGCAAAGGCTGAATTGATAAGCCCTACGTGTGAATAGGCTTGAGGGAAATTGCCCAATTGCATCTTAGTTTTAGAATTATAATGCTCAGAGTAGAGACCTAGAGAATTGGCCGAAACTTTAGTTTTTTCAATGATCGAATGTGCCATTTTCACATCACCAATGGCAGCAAAAGCACTGGCCATCCAAAACGAAATTGCAAGAAATGGAGTTTTTGGATTTCCGAAATCATCTTTTTTAATATAGCGATAAAAAAAGGCGGGTGGTTCATCGCCTTCTTTCATACCTAAGTTTTCCATAATCTCATAGAGTGTCTTACGGCTGAGCTCTTTGTCAGAGTATCGTAATATTGGTAAAAGTGAGAGTGATGCATCAAATGAAGGGTCATCAGAACTATTTCGTACAGAGCCTGCGATCGTTGAACCTTTAAGTAATGCTTCGGCTTTGAGTTTTCCTTGTGTTAACTTTTCTAAATCGAAATTACATTTACCCAGTTTTACCAATCGCTCAACACGTTCAATACCTGCCCAGCACAATAATGTCGAAAAAGAATGTACTTTCCATGCATTTCGAAATTCCCAAACTCCTGCATCAACTACACCCAAGGTAGCAATGCACTGATTGGCAAGTTTTCCTATCAGTGATTCAAGTGCTGATGTTCGATGACTGCTAAATCTATCATCAAAGAAAAGAGGAGCTAAACAAAGAATCATTTCACCGTAGACATCATTTTGCACGTGTGTCGCCGCATCATTGCCAGATCTTACAGGTTTTGAACCGTCAAAACCTGTCCAGTTATCATGGCTGAGTTCAGGTAGTGGTAATGTGGAATCAAGTTTATAAACAGGGTGCAGACCATCTTGTTTTGCATTTTCTGCGATTTGAAGTAAGAATTTTAAGAATCCTTCCATCTCTTCAAAATGACCTAGATTGTGAAATGCGGAGAGTGAAAAATAAGCATCTCGCAACCAACAAAAACGGTAATCCCAATTTCTTTCGTGTCCTACTTCTTCTGGTAAGCTACACGTGAGTGAAGCCAAAATTGCACCTGTGTCTTCGTAACAATGAAGTTTTAAGGCAAGGGCTGAGCGAATGACTTCTTGTTGAAATAAAGTTGGAATATTACAGTGTTTAACCCAAGTACGCCAATAATCGGTTGTTTGAATAAGAAACATTTCAACAGTGGGTCGAATATCACTTTCAAGTGAGGATCCCCAAGTTAATACAAAATAAATCGGTTCGTGAAATGCAAATGAAACATTATCAATCAAATATGTCATGGGCATATTTGTTGTGAGTCTTAAAGCTGAATCGTCAGATTGTCCTTTTTGAAAACGAATATGACTGTTTCCTTGAGTGACTCCAAGTGGAGTTTTTGACCATCCATCTACAGGTTTGCAATCCACTTGAATTGTCGGTGAGCCTTTAATGGGAATAACTTTTCTTATCAATGTGGGTGGACGATATATTCTGCCGAATTGTTCAAAGCGTGGGCAAAAGTCGATGATTTTATATTCAGCACCGTTTTTTTGGGTGAAGTGAGTTTCAAGAATATTTGTATTTGAAATATAGCGTGGAACGCCCTTTGCACCATCTGGTGACAAAATGGAAAAATGACCCCCTTGAGGGTCTAATATTTTTCCAAAAACTGGTGGGCTGTCAGGTCTTGGCAAACATAACCAGTCAATGGAACCACAATCTTTAACGAGAGCGTTGATATGACAATTTCCAATTGCACCGTAAGGATACATTTTATTTCCTTATTCCAAAAGGTTAGGTAGAAAAATGAAACAAGTTTTAAAGTTCATGATTCCACTTTTTATATTAATAAGTTCTCTCATATTTTTTTGCATCCGCCACCTTGATACTGTTCAAGAGCGTTGGTTTACTAGAGATCTCAACACTCGCTCTGAGCTCATTGCAAATTTAGTGCTTGAGAATCTGCGTGGTGCAAAAAGTCCCATTTTGACCCAAAAGTTTCAGGACGATCTGCCCCACTTTATTGCAATTTGTACCAGTAACAACACAATCAAGTTTTCGACCGCTCCACAAACTTTCAAAATAGACTGTTCTGAAATTAACAACAAGCTTTCGGGATCGTCTTACGTAAAGAAAATCGATGACCTTAAATTTCATGGCTATGTGACATCTTTAAATGAAGTGGGAATGGGAAAACTCGCAACATTTCATGATATGAGTTTTATGAGTAAGCGAAATAGTGATACTCGAAAATATTTTATATTCATGCTTATTGCATTTGCTGCATTTAGTTTACTTGTGACTTTAATTATTGCTCGTGCAAGTTGGAATGGTTGGCTTCATGCGATGAGAATGCTTGTTCGGGGCTTTCGCGGTTTTGTTGAGCCACCCACGCAAGCATTTTTACAATACACACCTATTGTTAAAGATTTAAGAAAACTTGTGCGTGATCTTGAGTCTCGAAGAATTGCACGTGATGACGCTAGACAAACTTGGTCACCGAAATTACTTAAAGAAATTTTGCATGAAGAATTATCTGACGAACAAGTTATCATTGTCGCAAATCGTGAGCCCTTTATTCATAATCGTACAGCTACTGGTACTATCGAAGTGCAACATCCGGCAAGTGGGTTAGTGACTGCCATGGAACCTATCATGGAAGCTTGTTCAGGAGTTTGGATCGCCCATGGGAGTGGTTCTGCTGATAAAGAATCAGTTGATAGTGATGATAAGGTAATGGTGCCACCTGATAAGCCAACTTATGCACTTCGACGTATTTGGTTAAGTAAAGAAGAAGAAGCTGGCTATTATTACGGATTCGCAAATGAAGGAATGTGGCCACTATGTCATATAGCCCATACCAGACCGATTTTTAGAACAGAAGATTATGAGCAATACAAAAAAGTAAATGCGCGGTTTGCACAAGCGGTCATTGAAGAAGCAAAATCAGAAGAGCCCGTAATTCTAATACAAGATTATCATTTTGCGTTATTGCCCAGTATGATTCGTGAGAAACTTCCAAAGGCGGTGATTATTACGTTTTGGCATATACCGTGGCCAAATCCAGAAGTGTTTGGAATTTGTCCTTGGAGAGAAGAGCTTCTAGAGGGTTTATTGGGAAGTAGTATTGTAGGATTTCATACTCAATTTCACTGTAATAACTTTTTTGAAACAGTTGATCGCTTTTTAGAATCACGCATTGATCGTGAGGGGTCGGCAATTTCTCATGCTGGTGTGTTAACCGGGGTTAAGCCGTACCCGATTTCAATTGAATGGCCGCCTAAACTTTTGAAAAATCAAAAGCCAATTCGAGAATGCCGTGAAGATATACGCGCGGAATTTGAACTTCCTGAAGAATTAAAAGTAGGCATTGGAGTAGATAGATTAGATTACACTAAAGGAATCGTAGAAAGAATGTTGGCGGTTGATAGGCTCTTAAAGCTTCACCCTCAATGGATTGGAAGATTTAGTTTTATTCAAATAGCTGCGCCCAGTAGAACGACAATTCCTAGTTACAAATTGCTTTATGACCAAGTTATATCAGTGGCCAAAGAGATAAATGAACGTCATGGAACTGAAAATTACAAACCTATCATTTTAAAGATGCAGCATTTCGAATCGCCGCAAGTTTATAAATTCTTTAGAGCGGCTGATATTTGTTATGTGAGCAGTCTTCACGACGGTATGAACCTTGTTGCTAAAGAGTTTATTGCTTCACGAGAGGATGAAAGAGGGGTTTTGGTTTTAAGTTCTTTTACTGGGGCTTCGCGAGAGTTGCCTGAAGCTTTGATTGTGAATCCGTATAATATAGATCAAGCAGCAGAGGCTCTTAATCAAGCATTGGGTATGTCTGAGCGTGAGCAGCGAGAACGTATGCGCAGTATGCGAAGCTCTATTCGTGAGTATAATGTATATCGCTGGGCAGGTCGTATGCTTTTAGATGCTGCAAGTATTCGAAAAAGAAATATGTTTAGTCGGCGAGTGCATAAATATTCTAACGAATATTCAGACGGAGTCTGTCGTGACGCGCCCGCTTTTTTCTAAGGCTGGCATAGAACGATTAAAAACATTAGTTCAAGAGTCTTGTTTAATCGGCTTTGACTTTGATGGAACACTTGTTTCAATTGTGTCTGACCCAAAAAAAGTCGTCGTTAAAAAGCAAGTTTTAAATCTTCTCAAACAACTTTCATTAAAAAAGTCTGTTGCTATTATTTCGGGTCGCAAGCGAAGTGATGTAATTAAATTTATTCCGATTAAAAAAATTCAAGTTTTGGGGAATCATGGCATTGAGGGTTCAAAAATTAATTTAAAAACGAAAAATAATATTTTCAATCAAGTCGCAAAATGGAATGAAAAATTAAAACCCCAAGTATTGAAGTATTCTGGAGTTAATATTGAGAATAAAAAATATTCATTATCGATTCATTATCGACATGCGATTAATAGATCAAAAACACGAGCGCAGTTATTAGAAATTATTAAAAAACTTGAAATTCGAGCTCGAGTAATTGATGGAATATTTGTATTAAATTTATTGCCATTAAAAAGTGGAAATAAAGGTGAAGCTTTAAAGAAATTAATAAAAAAGTCGGTTTGTACAACTTCACTTTATATTGGCGATGATATTACTGATGAGGATGCCTTTAAATTATCATCAAATCGCGTATTGACAGTACGCGTAGGTGTTTCAAAAAAAACCAAGGCTCAATTTCATTTAAAACAACAATCAGAGATTCTGAAGCTTCTTAAAACATTAAATCACATGGTCTAGGGTTTGCTACTTACGGAGGTATTCGTGTAGATGAGGTTTTAACTTCATTAAGAGGAGGAAATATGACCCAAAGAGCAGAAAGACCCCTTATTAAGCCCATGCCGCCAACGAGAGAAATGATTAGGCCCACGGTTGGTCCAAATGCCATTGATAAAAAATCAGATCGAAAAAATGTCAATTCTATGAATGAGGCCCTTGGAATATTTGAAGGTGCTGCAGACGACAGTGCAGAACAAGTGAAAGATGCAATGAAACTGGAGCATATTATTGCGCGAATGAAGCATACCTCTGTACCGGTAGTCGCACTAGCATTTGGGTGTGTCATCTCATTAGGTCTTATCATTGCAAGACGTGATTCAATAAAGGGGAGAAAAAATGCCAAAGCTCGCTGAGTCTTTAGTAACACTTGCTACGAGTGAAGCTGCTAAAAGTTATATTCATCGGATTAAAGATTTAAGGCATTTAGTTATTGGTGTATTTGGATTATTAATGGCCACGACAACCTTAATTGTTTCTTTTTTTATAATGGTTCACACAGGGCTTTTGGTTTCAGGAGTTCCATTAGAAAAAATACATTTAATTACTGCACTCACAGCTGGTGTTTTATTTTTAGGATCCCTTGGATCAATCTTAATGATATTTAGTGAAAAATTATGGATCAAAGTTTTTAAAATTAATGAACTGATTGATAAAGTTGTAGATTAGATTATTTTTTCAACCTTTTTTTACTTTGTATCATTATTTCATTGGCTCTATGGTTTGCCTCAACAAGTGATGCATACTTTCCGGGTTCTTCTACATGAACAATCGGTGATGTGTGGATTTTAAAACTTGTTCCTACAAGTGAAACCTTATTGATTGATACCATAAATTTTTCGATATGAAGTTTCATATTTGCATTAATTTCAGGTAGCAATATGCTGAGTTCATCTCCTCCACCTTGATAAATAATTAAAAGTTTATCAGGTCCGATGATTCGCTTAATTCCCCTAAATATTCTTCTAGACATTTTATTAAGCTGATTAGTTAGGGGCTTGTAGATGTTTTGAAGCTCGGTGATTTTTGCTCCTTTTGCTATCCATTGATCTTGTGCAAGGCGCGCCTGAAATCCTAGTCCTTCAACATCAGTAAGCATGACATAATAAGCATTGCGTCCATTTTCTAGGGCAATACGACTTTCCATTTGCCACGGGCCTCTAGGAGCACCTAGCGGATCTCGTGCACGGGATTGAATTAAGTCAGGATAATTAGAATATTTAAAAATCCCTTTACCCTCGGGCATCGGGAAAAAATCGCCGATACTTAAATCATTTAAATATGAGACAAATTTCGGTGTAATTTTTGTGGTGTCTGTTTTTGCTTGCTCAGTGAACCACTGTGTAAACTGTTGTTCTCCACCATTATTTCTTGAAACATAATTATGAAGTGCTTCTATGACGCGGTTCCAGTCAACATGAAGAGCTTGTGTGATTTTAACTAGCTTGTTTCTTCTTTCAAGCGCTTGGGCTTGCCATGTTTCATAACTCATATTGGGATCAGAAATATTTTTGGCCATTAAAAGTCTTGTTTTAAAGTGGGCAAGTTCGGGTGTGGGGCCGTAATCAAAAATAAGATTGTTATTAAACCAGTTTGTCCATGACCATCCACTTTTTTTAAGTTGAGTGAGTGTTTTACTTGTTTCAGCGCGTTTTGTAAGCCACTCGTCTACAATTTTGATAACAGGCTTTATGATTAACTCATGAAAATCAGCTTTATTCAGATGAGTTTGAACAAAAATATCTTTAAATTTTGTATCTAATATGCGGCCATGACTTGGAAATGAATCAAGATAACTATGCGTACTGAGGTAAATAATTTCTAATAATCCTTCTGTGCCAGTATAATTCCAAATATCTTCATTAAGATTTTTAATGCCCGAGAGTTGAATTTTGTAAATATTTTCATTAACAGTTTGGCTTGTTTTGTATGCTTTCCAGTGCGTTGCTTCAAGTTGAGCTTTTCCAAAAATAAATTTTCCACGCATGTGGTTTTTAACGTAACTATCATCAGTGGGGTTGATGAGGTAGCGTGGGTCACCGGCATGTAAATCTTCAAGAATGCGATTACAGTGATCTTGTATTGGCTGTACTTCGGAGCTAGCAAAACTCTGAGGAGTTATACTTAAAATAAATAATATAAGAGGAGATAATATGCTCCTCATGACAAAAGACGTTCCACGCATATCAAGGGTGATAAGAGCAATCAAAGTGCCAATGCGCAGTGCAATGTGTGAGATTTAATGTGAAGTTTCCACAGGTTAAGCCAAATACTGTCACTTGAATTGAAAAAAGTAAAATGGCGGCCTTTTAGACCGCCATTTGCTACCATTGAGAGAGGAGAAAGTTACCAAAACTTAATGGTAATCTTCTGATCTCAAGGAGCTACCGAATTCATCTGCATGTCTTTGTGCTTCTTCTTTACTAAAACCGTAACGATCAGTAAGGCCACCTACAAAATGCTCGCGGTTTCCTTTGTACTGATTAAGATCGTCATCAGTAAATTTGCCCCATTTTTCTTTAATCTTTCCTTTGATTTGATCCCATTTACCTTCAATTTCTAGCCAATTCATTTTTGAACTCCTTTCAAAAGTCATTTGAGATTCATTACTCGTCAAGATGCATATTCAATTTTTGTACCTTGAAGCGTTGCGTGATTATTTTGTGTAGAGAGCTGTTAAATTGTTTTTGAACATTAAAAGTTGTGTGGTGATTAATTTTTGTGAAGTTGCCATGACTCGTTTGTGACATTAAAACGCATGACGCAGTCAAATCGGCACTTACAATATACATTTGTTTTATGCTATTTCCTTATTATGCGGTGGATAGCACATGTTGATATGGATTCATTTTTTGTCTCAGTAGAGCGATTCTTTTCGCAAGAAAGCTAGACAGATGGACTTAATCTCAATAAAGTACGTAAGTACCATCAAACATTAGAGAATTTTAAATATTAAACTACTTATATATTTAATTAATTAAATAGTATATACTAATAATATATATTGAGGTGTAATATGAAAAAAGCCAAAATCTTTCAAAATGGACAAAGCCAGGCGGTTCGACTTCCGAAGGAATTCAGATTTGAAGGGAGCGAAGTCTACATCCAGCACGAAGGTAGCAACGTGATCTTAATTCCAATTAAAAAATCTTGGGAAAAGTTAAAAGAAAGCTTAAATCAATTTTCAGACGACTTTCTAAGTGAGCGTTCTCAGCCTTTACCAAAAAAGCGTGAGGGGTTTTAAGTGATCCACTACATGTTGGACACGGATATTTGTATATACATCATAAAAAAACGGTCCGCTTTAGTCCTGAACAAGCTCGAATTACTTTTGCCAGAACAGATTTTGATTTCATCTGTGACTATTGGAGAACTGATTTATGGCGTTGAAAAAAGCGAGCAGCGGGAGAAAAACCATAGTGCTCTAAAAAATTTCATGCAGCCCTTTACTATTTCTTCATTTGATGCTGATGCAGCTTTAGAGTTAGGTAAAATCCGCGCTCACCTCGAGAAAAAAGGGCAAATCATTGGTATTTTTGATCTTATGATTGCAGCCCAAGCCAGAGCTTTAGACGTGATTCTTGTAACAAATAATGAACGTGAATTCCGTCGTGTACCTGAGCTACGAGTGGAAAATTGGACGAAGTAATTTTAGCAAATGAAATTGACTAATGGTTTTAATTGACTGCCTTTTATTCGGGCACGACCATGAAGTTGTGAGTGTGAGAAAACTTGTAGATGAAAAAAGCTCGGGTCCTCAACAAATGAATTTGTTTGAGAATCCCGAGCGTCGAGAGAGGGTCGAAAAACTGGAGCACCTTAAAGATGAGCTCCATCGAAAATTTGGCCCCAAGGTATTATTGCGACCTCGGTAACCGTTGAAATACTTATTTAGTTTGATCCGGCTAGTTCTTTTGCTTTTTTAACAGCAGCACCAGCATCAACCATTCCGTTAGCTAAAACTTTACCCGTGAGATGGGGTGTGAGTTTTGCTGTTTCGATCAAAATCGATTTAACTTGTTTTGAAGTTAAATTTGGGTTGGCCGCGTACATGAGTCCCACAACACCTGTTACATGTGGTGCTGCCATAGATGTTCCGCTGATTGTGTAATACAAAACTCGTCGCAGTGGTGATTGCATTGGGTTCCAGGTGCTATAAATATTTTCACCTGGTGCTGCGATATCAACTGATTTAGCACCATAGTTTGAAAACCCAGAGAGTTTTCCTTTTACATCACTGATTGATGCAACGGAAATAATACTATCTAGATCATATGCAGCTGGATACATGGGATATTTATCTGCATTTTGACCGTCGTTACCTGATGCGGCAACAAAGAGAACACCTTTTTTACCAGCATAGTCGATAGCATCATAAAGTGCTTGGGCAAATTCATCTCCACCCCAGCTAGCGTTAATGACCTTTGCTCCGTTATCAGCAGCGTACACAATAGATTTAATTGCAGCGTCATCTGTACCGCTGCCATCCATGCCGATAAATTTCACGGTCATAAGACTGGTTTCCCAGTTTACTCCGGCGATTCCACTGTTATTTCCAACTGCGCCGATGGATCCGGCTACGTGTGTGCCGTGGTAATGATTTTCCATGGGGTTACCAACATTTGTTTCAAAATTGTAACCATGAACATCGTCGATATAACCATTGCCATCATCGTCAATTTTATTTTTTGTTTTATCTTTACCGTTTGCATCGAGGCCTGTTTCGCCAGCGTTTCTCCAAAGATTATTTTTAAGATCTGAATGCTCAAGCCACGTGCCGGTATCGCTTACTGCGATAATAACTTTGCGACTTCCTTTGGTGATAGCCCAAGCGGGGAGAGCATTGATGGCGCGCATTCCCCACATATTTACTTCACTTGGGTAAGACGGACCTTTTTTACCAATGGCATAACGTTTGTGATTAACTTCGATGTACTCAATTTCATTTCCCATACTCAGTGAAAGCGTATTTATTTGAGTGGGTTGGCCAGAAATAACAGCCATATTTAATTGAGGAATAAGCGATTCTACCTCGCCATTGGTAATGGCTTTTATGGTGTTCAAATTTTTTGTGCTAATTGGATTTTTGAATTTAACAATGTACTGACCAGCAAAACTGGTTTGTGCGAATAGCACGAGCATACTGATTATGAATAAATTTCTCATCGACCCTCCCTGGTGCGCTTTTAATACTGTTTAGTCGTTCAGGCGATCCCCCCATGGTCTCGCCTTGATATTCAAAAAGGCTAGCACGCCAAAAGTACTTGAATCAACGATTGCATAAAAGACTAGACTTATGGATAGCTCTTTAACGCCATGCTGGTAGCTGGTTTTAAGGCCAGTACTATTATTGCTGTGATGTGGCAGGTCTGCGATCAATGCTATTGCGTGCAGTTTTGTTTCGCGATTTTGCAAGTGCGAGTTCTTGACGCTTATGTGAAACAAATGCTCGGCGTTTTTCCATTTCGATGGTATTTAAGCGAGCGATCTCTTCAAACTTTTTAGTCTCAGAGATAGTTTTGCGATATTCATTCTCAAGTGCTTTTATGTCAGCTTGTGCTGTAGCAAGTGCCATGCGGCCTTGATCTCGCTTTGCTAAAGTTTGTGCGCGTTTTTCTTTAGCGATGTCTAAAGCGTTTACTCCGCGTTCAGCAATGTGTGTTGCCACTGCTAGTTTTTTCTCTAAAGTGAGTGATTCTCTTTCAAGTTGAGCTGCTTCAATTAAAGTTTTCTTGCGTTCAGCTAAAATGAGCTTGGTTTCATTTTCTTTTTGAACACGTTGGTCAATTGCAGTTTGTTTTCTTAATGCTGTTTGAGTCTTTTTCACCTTTGATTGTTCGTGAGCGATTTTTGCTTTTTCAGCGCGTTCTTGAGCTTTGCGTGCTTGAATTTCTGCTTTTTCTGAATCTTTTTCGAGTTTTTGAATTTGTCTTTCTAAGAAAGCTGTTTCTTTTTTATCGCGACGTTGTTCTTTTTCGGCTTTTGAGCGGCGAAATTCAGAATCGTTCATTGAAATTCTTGTACGTTTTTCTACAACTTTTTTTCGATTGCGAGTATTTGATAGTTCTTTTGCTAATTCTTTAGCTCGAATTGTTTGATGACGAGCTTCGTTGAGTGACTGTTCGCGTTGGCCTTCAAGATCATGAATATCAAGGTTCTCAATTTCAGCTTCAAATGATTTTTCACCAAGTTCAGCGATTTTGCTATTAGTCGCAAGAGCCTTTGATGTCGTCATCAAAACTAGAATTGCTACAACCAAACTCATTTTTTTCATAACCAACCTCCGCTTAAGTGAGCTTTTTGTTACTGTGTTAAGAACAGTATTTCCAATTAGCTCGTACATAAGATTAATCGGTAGCTAGACTAAAATCTTAAGGACTTTCTGCTAGTTAATGTTTCTTAAATTGCTTAAAAGTTTGTCATTTAAATTCAACATCAAGCTTGTAAGCCGTAGATCTGTATGCTGCACTTAAGTCGTAAGTAGTTTATGGATAAATTTTGATTCAATGGTTTTCATTTAAGGAGGAACCAGAAATGAAACTCTTAACCTTATGTCTTTTATTTATTGGAATATTTTTTACTCAGAGCTCACAAGCAGCTCGTTATAATTCTGATTGTCACGGAAATAGCTGTATGCAGTATGGCTGGAACGTTCAACAAATGGGTGGTCATTACCAAAGTAACACTCAATGCGTGAATGGCGGTTGTTCTCAAGGTGGTTGGCAGACATATGACAATGCTGGATACCAAGTCAGCGTTCATTGTTATCAGGGTGGTTGTTTTCGTGCAGGTTGGAGCGGACAAGTTTTCACAAATGGTATGACGTATTATGAGCAAGGTCTTTGCTGGGGTGGAAATTGTTTGCGTAATGGTTGGCGCATACAAACCAATTGGGGCATTCAAGATGTAGTATGTCTCAACGGTGATTGTGCCCGATTCGGTTGGGAAAGCCGCAGAGTAAATGGTGTCTCGCGAACTTATTGCAAAAATGGTGATTGTTTTCGATTTGGCTGGGTCACTGATGTTTGGGGATCTCGAGCTCAGAGTTGTAGTCTGTGAGTTAAATATGTTGATGTGTGGTGTGTGCGTGCATGCTAGCGCGCACACATTTTTGATGGGGTAATTCGATTTGCCTATTCACCTATTGCCCTGGTATAAGACCGCTTATGAATAAATACCGCGATCGTAAGCTTAGTCCTACAGGCACTTCGCTTGAACCGTTAGAGAAAAAAATCTATCAAAAGCTTAAGTCCCTACGCCCAAAATTAGAAGGTGAAAAACTCATTGTGGCAGTCAGCGGGGGTATTGATTCTATAGTTCTTCTTAATGTCTTTTGTTCACTTTCAACAAGGCTTGGTTATTCACTACATGTCATTCATGTGAATCATGGAGTCCGAGGCTTTGACTCTGATGCTGATGCGGCATTCGTTAAAGCTCAGTGTAAAAAATTAAAAATACTTAACTCTATTAAAAAACTCGCTAATATAAAATCTGATGCAGGAGAAGGGCTTCTTCGCGATAAGCGCTATGAAGTTCTTTTTGCTGCTCAGAAAAAATTAAAAGCTTCGTTTATTGTTATTGCACATCATCGTGATGATCTATTAGAAACGCGCCTAATAAGGCTCTTACAAGGTACGGGCATTCATGGTCTTAAAGCCATGGTTATTCAAAGTAAAGAAGGGTTACTGCGCCCATTTTTAGATATTAATAGATCTGAAATTGAACAATATGCTCGTAAAAAAGATTTAAGTTGGCGAAACGACGCCACCAACGAAGACACGGCAAAACTTCGTAATTGGGTCAGGCGTAAATGGCTACGTCCCCTACGTAATGAACATCCGGGGTACATCGATAATCTTTTTGAAAGTCTTCAGCGCATTGTTCAAAATAATAACCCAGTAACTCTTGATTCAGTTTTTGATCGAAAAATAGCACTTACTTTTGATGAGCCCAAAATTGATGAAAAGCTTTATAACTTTTTGCGTCATCATGCTCAAACTCGAATAACAAGCAGGCATGTGAACGAGTTTAAGAAACGATTAAGATCTCCACAGCGTCACTTTGTATTTCGACTTGCTGGAGTAAATTGGATGGTATCCCTAGACTCCGTCGCGCCACGTTAAGTTCGTGTTGAAAAACTGAAATTTAATCTTTCCCTTCCCTTGACATAAGACTTGAAAGTCGAGACTCTACCCGTTGGAAGGCTAGATTTTTCGGCCTGAAAAACACGGTTACTATGGTAAACTTTAAAAGTAGTTAACCTCTTATACCGAAAGGATTTTTCTCATGCGCCAATCCCAAAAAACTTTGGCACTCTGGGCAACACTTGTTCTACTGGGTGTCATGCTTTATCATTTTTATGATAACCGCGCTTCGACCATGATTACTGAATTCAATTTTTCAAAATTTATTAAAGCAGTTCAATCAGGCGAAATCGAAAACATAACATTCCGCGATAATGGCGAAATCATTGGTGAGCTTAAACCTGCCTTTGAAACAAAATATAAGGGCAAACAATTTCACATCGTTGGTAATACGGGTGACGAGGTTTTAAAAATCGTCATGGCTGCAGGCTTGATTCCTAATTACGAAAATACTGAGCGCACAAGTTTTATGCATGCCCTTTTCGTAAATTGGCTCCCCTTAGTATTTATTTTTGTAATGTTTTTACTTTTCATGCGCCAGATC
>Ga0163151_10004313_pt1 | contig 19267 bp, 13 predicted proteins | sample OliLakLV19MP5IB2_FD_145596 | JGI IMG/M metagenome (GOLD analysis project Ga0163151, IMG submission 145596) | Freshwater microbial mat bacterial communities from Lake Vanda, McMurdo Dry Valleys, Antarctica - Oligotrophic Lake LV.19.MP5.IB-2 | ecosystem: Environmental > Aquatic > Freshwater >... | reverse complement strand
TTGGCCAATTGAATTTCCTGCGAGAACGGCGCGTTCACCTGGGAAGTGATTATCTAAAAGTTTCAAAAGATCATTTTCTACAACTTCCGGATCTTTTCCAGAAGGAATAGATTCTACAAGGCCCGATTCTGTATGATGTTTTTTATTCCAGGCATCCATGGCATCTAAATATTTCTGATCTTGTTTCACCACAGCATGATATTCGCCGAGTTTTTTAAACTCCAAATCAGTGATAATAACAGCCGCTTCGATGACGACTTCTTTTTCGACATCAAGGCCTGTCATTTCTAAATCAATCCAAAATAATTTTGTCACAATCCCATGATTCTGTAGTTTCGCTTACGAGTCAACATCGTGAATTTGCTGGCAAACATCTTGCAGCTTAGCGTTAAGATGACTTCAGCAGTATTTACAATGGGGTTCTTAGCCCTTTTAATAATCCCTACGCAGGTACCAGCTTATGATTGGGCAGTTTGTCCAACGGTGTCTATAAAAACTGACATAGATGTCGAATTTTCTGACAGTGAGAAACGTTTAATTTGTGGTGATCCATCGGGTGATTCGACTCAAGCGTGGGTTTTAGTGCCTCCGCGTCAAGCTCAGTTTCATCTCAAGGCAATGCTTCAAACTCGTGGATTTCATAATTCCACATACCAGGTTGAGGGCAATAAGCTCATTGTCAATCTTGGAGACACTACAAAAATTCAAAAGATCACCACTACTGGTGCGCCGTCACAACTCAATGTGCAGCGAAAAAGACATATCGTTGGAGAAGATCTTACCCCACAAAAGCTAGATGAGCTTAGAGATTGGATCAAGCTTGAACTTCAGCATTTGGGTTATGCTTGTCCTGATATGGAGCTTCAAGCGGACGTTGTGACGGGTGAAGTAGTTGTGAATATTAAAGTTGGGCCAAAACTATTGATCTCAAAACTTACGTCACAAGATGTGCCACATTTATTGCCTGGAGTGCTTAGGCGTTATGATGCTTTTAAAATCGGTCAAGAATTTGATATTCATAGAGTGACATTAACCGAAAAAAGACTCCTTGATGAAGATCTTGTTTCTGGAACTTATTTTGATGAAAAATGTGAAGCTACAGAATTGGTATTAAGCCAATCAGTACTCCCTGGGCCACCTCGCTTGTTTCGTATTGGCGCTGGATTTGATACAGAGCAGGGACCAGTATTTAAATTAAGCTGGAGGCATGCGCGTCTTGGAAAAAGAGGCACGTCCATTGAAAATACGATTTTAACAACTTATCGCATTCAAGAATTTCGCTCAGATATCAAATGGTATTTCACAAAAGAGCCATCACGATTTTTTCTTCGCCCTACGGTCGAAGTCAGGCGCGAAAAAGAAGAGAAATATGAACTACTTAAGAGTCAGATCGGGTTTTTTCCGGCAACAACTTGGGATTCTCACGATGCACGTTGGGATGTTCAAGCGGGCCCCAGTTGGCATATCGAAAAAACAACAGTAGGTGTTGGCCCAAGCTCTACTCAAAATATTTTTCTCAATAGTCAAATACATTGGACGACCCATCAATTTGAATATTACAAACGTAACCCCCAATCGGGTTCAAAGCTTTCACTTGATTTCACAACAGGGCACCAAGGTTTTTTGTCTCAAGTTACTGCGCAAAAAATTGAGCTTCATGGTCAAGTGCTTTGGAATTACAAAGAATATGATCCTCCACTATGGGTTTTTGGAGTACGTGGTGGTATCGCTTCTACACTCTCAGTTAATAACGAAGGAGATATAAATAATCTTCCGCAAAATTTTCGTTATCATCTTGGTGGATCAAGAGACATAAGAGGATTTAGCAGAAAAGAATTGCCCACGGGAAAATCAGGTAGTCTGAGCATGGCTTACTTAGGTACTGAGATTCGGTTTTTAGAGCCGCTTCCATATCGTTTACAGCCTTTCATCTTTGTGGATGGTGGTGTACTTAGTCAAAAACCTGCACACTTTGATTGGCCACTTTATTGGTCACCAGGTTTGGGAATGCGCTGGGCATCACCCATAGGAGTTTTTCGCGGAGAAGCAGGTCATGGATATATTCATGATCCACTGCAAAGGCCAGTTGATTCGTCACTGTCGCATTGGCAGTTTTATTTAGCATATGGAGATGAATTTTAAATGGGTTTTAAAAAATTTTTAAAAATTACAAGTGTTTGCTTTGTGGTTCTACTTTTTTTAATTGCAGGCGCCGCCTATTTGCTTATCTCTAAGCCTGAGATTGTTATTAACACTAAAAATCTTAATCGTGTTTTACCCAAATTGTCAGAGCGCGGAATCAATATTAAATTAAAGCACGCAGATATCAAAATCGCATCTCAGTCATTGTTACATAAGGTAGTTGATATAAGTTTAGGGGATTTTTGCATCGATATGAAAGACCCGTTAATATCCGGGTGTTTTGAGAAATTTATATTCTCTGCTGATTTTAATATTTCAAAATCAGGAATTGTTTTTAATCGGTTGGGGCCTTTGACTTTAGTGTCAAAGCGTTTTGATGTTAAGTTGAGTGATTCAAACGACAAAGAAGAAAAGAAATCATCTTCACCTTTGAATATGATCAAACCTCACACTGAGTTTGGAGCCCTAGATATTAATCTGGCTGCTTTTCACTTGGGTTTAGGACAAAGTAATTATTTAATTCAAACATTTGTTTCAGGAAAACTTCCAAGTCTTGACATACGTGGTCACTTTCAAGAGCAAAATGGCTCACTTGATATCAAAGCAAAACTTCAAGCGCGCGCACCCAGGGATCTTAGTAAAGCAAAGTGGGTACTTAATGGGCCTGTAACTGTACGTGTGGGTAAAAATTTATTATTTGATGCCAAGCTCAATTATCAGTCAGAGTCATCGACTGCTGGGCAATATGTTATGGGTTTAAAAATAAAACACCCTGCGGTTAATTATAACGGAAATTTAATCGGTAAACGTTCTGGAATTGCGCTTGATGGAAATTTAAATGGTGCCCTTGATCTTAAAAAACTGGTCTTGCAATTAGGTAATGCGAAACTTGATAAGAAGTGCAGTTATGAATTAAATTGGCCAAAAGTTATTGATATTGATTGCCCCGTGTTGGTTACATCAACAACCATTGAAAAAGAAAAACTTCAGAGCTTCGTTCGATCACTGACATTTCATATTGACGGTAAACTCGATGGGTCTACAAATTCTAAGGATGCCACTGTTTGGTCGGGGCCTGTTAAAATTGCGATCAAAGATCGTGGTGATTATCCGTGGGATGTATCAGGTGACGTGAATGTTGATTTTGAGAAAACTCCCTTGAATGGTGAAATTCTAAAAACGCTCATTGTAAAATCACAAATAAAACTCATGCTTCAAGAATTCGGTAGCCTCGTCACATTTTTAAAACCGACACGGTTTTCGATTCCAGCGCCCTTTCATATTCTTCGTGGTCCGGCTCAGTGTGCTATCGAGGGAGAGTTGAAATATGGGGATCTCTCCGTTCCATTTGCATGTAAGACAAATCTTGTTTCTCACGAACAAAGTTTAGTGACGAACTTTAACGGAACCTTTGGCCTTGAAGATATAAAGGACAAATACCGACCAAAACTAAATCTTGATGCCACACTTAATAATGTGCAGTTAGCACTTCCGCGATTTGGAATCACAGGCCTTCCACCCTTGTTGCCTGATCAGCGTTTAAAGAAAAGTTTAAAGCAGGTAAAAGCAAAAAACATACTTCCCTTTCTTTACAGAGTTTCTATAAAAACTGCGGATCAGCCTGTTAGATTATTATCGAATTTGGCATCAACCCCAGTGGGTTTTGATTTAAATCTTTTGCTTGAGTCACAACATGAACCTCAGGGGAGTATTCATGTACGAGAATTCCCACTTAAACTTTTTAGGCGAGATGCGAAACTTAAGCGTTTTAATTTAACTTTAAATGACCGTCAAAAAGAAATGATCGACGGTGAAGTACAGCTTACATACGCAGATTATAAAATTAAAATTACGATATGGGGAACTACTAAAAAACCAAAAATAAGATTTGAAAGCGAACCTCCCCTTGATCAAAATCAGATTGTCTCTGTACTCTTGTTTGGAAAACCTGTTGATGAGCTCGATTCAGGTCAGGCAAGTTCTGTTTCAAACACCCAAGCTGCAGCTGCTGATCGTGCCATTGCACTCACTTCAATGTATGTCTTAGCTTCAACACCCGTAGAGAGTGTTGGTTATAACCGTGAATCAGAAATGTTCAGCGCAAAAGTTCGAATACAAGAAGGCGTGTCTATTAATGTTGGTGCAGATGAAGAGAGACTACGCGAATTGGGTGTGAATAAACATATCAAGGGACCATGGTACATCTACACATACGTTCGTAACCCCACGGAGAGCGAAGCCCGTGCGACGGCGGCTTTTTTAGAGTGGGTATCACGATATTAGGGTTTTATGAGCTGTATCTGATGCCAGTTTGATATTTTTTTATCACTTCGATCGCGTACAACCCACATATTCTTAACAGCAGCTTGTCGACTTAAAAACAAGGTGACATAGCCGCTACCTAAATGAAACTTATGAACATCAAATGTACTGCTTGCATAGGTGCGGTTTTTTTCTTCGAGTTGAACGAAATCTAATTTGTGAATGCCTCGTGCGTCGTAATCATACTCAATTACATAAACTCCCATAGCGTTGGGGGCTTCGAGCGAAGGGGCAACAATGAGACCGAAATCTTGTCGAGAGCTGCCTTGACCAAATGAGGTTAAGGCTTTTGTTGAGCGTGCGTTGAGATCTGATAGATACCGTAGATCTTGGGGGAGAAATTTTAGATTTTTCTCGGGTTCACTAAATGCGCTGAGTTGATCAACGTAATTTTCATAAGGGGCGCATTTAAAATTATAAAGTGAAACAGCGACATCGGAGGCTGGCTTCACGCGCCCTAGAATATTTTGTAAATCAATATTTTGAATTGCGATATCAACGCGGTGTGAGCGTGGGTCTTCGGGGCGACTAGCAATGTAATCAAGGCGCCATTTTTTAATAGGATTTATAACTTCGTCTAGTGCTTCAAGAGCTGTGGCAAAATTTTCGCGTTGCTCATTTTTCAAGCGAATTTTAGTAATAGCTTCGCTGCTTACGTAGGCTCGGCCAGTCATTTCTCTTAAATTTTCTAAGGTGTCTAATTGAAATTCATTTTCAGGTGAAATTGCACTACTCAGCATGACAGCATCTGTACGGAGTCTATGGCAGTGAGCTAAAATATGATCACTTGAAAGCGGAGCTTGCATATCTTTAAATTCAAGTTGCTGGTTTTCATGGAGCAATTGACTAGCCCGTGTTTGTATAATGTTTGAATTATTGTTTTGATCTTTACCTTTTTTGGCGGGACTTTCACTTGAGTTTTGTCCGCAACCTAAAATTAAGATTCCCATAATAATTATGACATTCAATGCACGGTTCACGTCTACCTCCTGATAAAAGTATGACTGCGTTAATAGCACAGACTTTCTTTTTAGCTAAATGTAAAATGAGTCAAAGAGGATCAGTTTTTGAGTCGATTTGTCTCAATTTCAAAATGAGTATGTAGACTTTAGCTTTTGAGTGCACTTTAGGCCTTATCAATGCATGGCATGGCTTTGGCAATCTTTAGCCTGTTATGAGCGAAACTATAAATACTTTAGAGAAATTCATTAATCGAAAGATTATCGTTTTACACACTGATAATTCTATATTTCAAGCAGCGCGCGCGATGTGTGATCATAATATTGGGTGCGTCGTTATCTCCGATCATCACGGCTGTATTGTCGGGCTTGTCACAGATCGTGATCTTACGTGTTATCCCTTAGCCTACAAGATTTCACCTGATTCCCCACTTTCTGAAGTGATGACCACTGAGCCTTTATGTGCGAGTGAGAGTGCAGCTCTTAGCGAAGTTATTCAAATCATGGTTGAAAATGGTTTACGTAGAATTCCAATAATAAATAAATCAGGGAACAAACAAAAATGTGTAGGTATAGTCACATTAGACGATTTGATAGTTACAAAAAGTATAGAATTAAATGATGTAATAAAAATTATCACAACGCAAGTTCGACATATCGCACATTTAACCGCACCGGGGCACGCTAAAAAAAGTGATGAGCAAGCAGAGTTAAGGCATGAGGCGAAAACGTCTCAAACTTTGGCGCGGTTTGAAAAATCTGTTTTAGAAAAAAGTGGTTTAAAAAAAGCACACGCACGAACAGTAACAAGTCTTATTTTATCTTCGATTGTAAGGCGCCTTTCGTTTACTGATGCTGCTCATTTTATTTCTCAGCTTCCACAAAAACTTCACGATGATCTCTATGATTTACCAGCGGGGCCTGATCGTCACGTTTCTGCAAAACACTTGATCAGTGATGTCTGTACTTATTTAGGAGTGTCAAAGTCAGAGGGGCATGAAGTAACGGAGGCCTGTTGTGCTGGGATGGCAAATCATTTAGACCCACACGAGTTAGAAAAAGTTAAATCTCAATTGCCCTCAGACATGTCCGCACTTTTTAAATTGTTAGAGAAAAAGAAAAAAGCAACAGCAGTGAACTTAAATAACTAAGGAGGATTTCAAATGGTTGAATTTAAAAATACCACAACAGAACCAATCGAGACTGAAGTATCAGGGCAACACAAAGAAGGAATTCTGCATAAAATTGGCGATGCCATCGAGAAGGTTGGTGATGTTGTTGAGAAAAGAGTTTCACATAAGCTTGGTGATGCTATAGAAAGATTTGGTGATAAAGTAGAACATTTAGGTGACAAACACTAAGTACTAAAGCCCTGTTGATGATGAATCACGTTTCACAGCAGGGCATTTTTATTTTCACTCGACCTTAGTGATAGTCTAAGAGAACAAAGGTCAAATCTCGACTTTAAAACCGTTGACAGAAAAGCTCCTTTCAAGCGAACATATACAGGTGGGTCAGAAATTATCATCATTGGAGAACGCGATATGAAAAATTATGTATTATTGACACTTGCAGTTTGTTTGTTGGGATTCTCAGTTAATGCTTCAGCAGCCGCAAAAGATGGTACAGGTGTTATCTTAGCTCCTGCCGTAATGTATGAAACTAGTCTGTTTGAAGATTCAACAACCTCAAAATCAGATACCTCTGGTCTGAGGCTTGATGGTCGTCTTGGATTTAAGTTTCAATTTCCACTTTATGTTGGCGGTATCTATGCATCTCGAGGTTCCACAACAAAGGGATTAACTGGCCCAGATTCAACAATTAGCTCTACAGGTTATGGTGTTAGTGCTGGTTTTATGAAAAGTGGTTTTTTCTTAATTGGTCACTATATTCTCTCAGCTGAACGTGAAGATAAAGTTTCAAACGTAACCACTACTTATAAAGAGGGTTCAGGATTTCAAGCTGATATCGGTTATATATTTATGGTTAGTTCTAAATTTGGTATTGCGCCTGAGATGCATTATCGCAGTGTTGAATTTAAAAAGAAAAAAGTGGGTTCTGGTGCAGAAGCTACACGTACTGTAAAAACAGTAGACTTGCAGCCATACATTGGTCTTTGGCTGATGTTTTAATAAGCTAATTCAATCTTATTGGTACTGGGCCTCACAGAAATGTGAGGCCCTTTTTTTTCTTGTGACGTAGGGGGTAAAGCAGCTAGCGTTAATCTGCGATGAAAATTCTTGTCACGGGTGGAAATGGATTTTTAGGAAGTTGGATAGTTCGTGCTCTAGTAAATAAGGGGCATGTTGTTCGCGTGCTGCATCGTAAGTCTAGTGTGATGAATTCATTAAAAAACATTTCATATGAATCAGCTCTTGGCGATGTCACAGAGTATTCAACTGTTCTTGAAGCTGCCTGTGGTATGGACGCTATTTTTCATGCAGCAGCAGTCATTGCATACTCACCCCTTGAGCGTACACTCATGGAAAGAGTTAATGTTTATGGTACAGAAAATGTTGTGCGTGCTGCGATCGATGCAAAGGTGCAGAAGTTTGTGCACACCAGCAGTGTAGTAGCAGTGGGTGCGACATTAGAGCCTCGTTTACTACATGAAGAGAGTCCTTATGAAATGTCGCAATATAATTTTGGTTATTATGAAACAAAGTTTCATGCTGAAGAATTAATTCGAAGTGCTGTGCGCTCTGGTAAACTTGATGCTGTCATTGTGAATCCTAGTATAATGTTTGGCCCTGGTGATGCCGTGAAGGGTTCACGTAAAACTCATCTCAAAGTTGCTAGTGGTTTAATACCCTTTTACCCCACAGGTGGGATCAACATCGCTGATGTAGAAGATGTTGTAGAGGGGCATATCTTAGCTCTAAAAAAAGGACGTGCTGGAGAAAGATATATTTTGGGCGGCGATAATATTTTAGTTAAAGACCTATTTGATTTGCTTGCCCAATTTGGAGGCCATCGTGCTCCGATGATTCCATTATCTAGTATTATACTTAGAAGTCTTGCTCGAGTGACAGAATTGGCTGAGAGATACAGTTATAAAATAAATATCCCCGTAGAATCAGCAATCGCTAGTACCATGTATCATTGGTATGATCTCTCCAAAGCTAGAAAAGAATTGGGCTACAACCCCAAACCCGCTTATGGCGCTGTCAAAAAAAGTGTTCAATGGTGTTTTGAAAATGGATATTTAACACCAGGGCCAAGACTCAAAATATAAAGGTGATTTCTGGATATCAAAGCCAATCTCGGTCAATTTATTCTCGCCAACACCCGCCGTCACGGTGAGCACCCAGCATTCATCGTAAAAACAGATAATGGCGAGCGGCGTGAACTTTCATATAACCAATTTAACGACATTGTTGCAAAAGTATCTCAGGCATTCAGGGCAAAATTTCCTCAAGAACCATTTCGCGTTGGCCTCTGGGGAGAAAATCGCATTGAGTGGTGTGCATTGGCATTTGGTGTTTGGCATGCAGGTGGCACTGTAGTGCCGCTGATGCATATAGCAACTGATTTGGAAATTCAAAATATTATCAAAGCCGCAAATCTTAATTGTCTTTTTATTTCACCAAAACTTAATAAAGATAGTGATTTTGAAGTACCTGAAGTTTTAAGCATGGATTTTAAAACTTCGCAGAATCAAAAAAGATCAACATTGGGAAATCTTATGCGAGATGCTCCCTATGATTTACCTGCACAATTAAAACACGGAACGCGTACACATCACGACGATATGGCCGTGCTCATTTTTACTTCGGGGACAACAGGTAATCCTAAAGGAGTGGTTTTAAGTCATCGTAATATTGTCAGTAATATTATAGCGACCTATGATCTGGTACCCAGTGTTGAAGGGGGGCGAGCCGTTAGTGTTTTGCCGCTTTCACATATGTTTGAACTAATTGCTGGTTTTACAATTGCTCATATTAAGGGCATTTGCGTGAGTTACCCAAATAGTCTTAAACCTGAAGATGTATTAGGTGAAATGAAGTTGCACAGAGCTACAATGCTAGCATCTGTGCCTTTATTTTTTGAAGTTATTGATCGAGCTATTCAAGAGAAATTAAATAGTTTGCCAATGATTATTCGTGGAATTCTTAATTTATGGCAACCATTAGTGCGAAAGTTTCCTTGGCTTGGAAAATTTATATTTCGTAAAGTACATAATATCTTTGGTGGGCATATTAAATTTTTTGTCACTGGTGGAGCCAAAATTGATTCTGAAATAGTGAGACGTTTTTATTCTCTAGGGCTTCCAGTACTTCAAGGTTACGGTTTAACAGAAACTTCACCGATACTTACCTTAACAACACTTGGTGATCACAATTATGCAAGTGTTGGCAAAGCCATTTCGTCTATCAAGATTAAAATTGAAAATCCAAACGCCAATGGTGAAGGTGAAATTTGTGTTTCAGGTGCAAGTGTTTTTTCAGGTTACCACGAAAATCAGGCAGCCACACTTGGGGTTTTAAAAGAAGGTTGGTTTCACACTGGTGATGTAGGTTTTGTTGATGAAGAGGGTTATCTTTATATTACAGGACGAGCAAAAGACATTATCGTTACAGCAAATGGGAAAAATGTTTATCCTGAAGAGCTTGAAGATATTTTAAGACCCTCGACACTTTTTAGCGAAATAACTGTGTTGGGGCTTAATTCGGGTAGGGGAGAAGTTGTTCATGCGGTTGTTGTTCCGTCATCACTTACACCTCAGGATCCACTTGAACAAAGAGAAGCCGTAATTCAAGAAATCGATCGACGCTGTTTAGCACTTTCTGATTACAAGCGTGTACAGAGTGTGAGTATCAGTTATGAAGAGTTACCGAAAACACCTACAAAAAAAGTGCGTAAACATTTGCTTAGAGAAATGGTCGTTCAAGGTAAGTTTGACAAAGGTGCGCAAACAAAATCTCGGGGCAGTAGAACTTTGCTTGATAAAAATATAGAAAATGAATCTTGGCTTTATAAGAAAATTTCTCTCATCACTAAAAAAACAGATTTATTCAAAGAAGCTGACCTTCGTCATGATCTAGGTATTGATTCGCTAACATTTATCGAGCTGATTTCTGCTCTTGAGACGTCTTATGGTGTCCGTGTGCCCGATGAAGATTTTGATAAGATCCATACGGTGAGTGATTTGCTCAGTCGATTAGAAAAAGCCCATCAAGATATGCCCGTTGAAAATAAGCCAGAAGAAGTAAAAAATAAAAAGGTATTTAATTATAAAAACAATAATGGGTTTTTGATGAATACCACGCGCCTGTGGGTACATGTTTTTTTTATAAGACCATTTTTAAAAATATATTTTAGGTTTCAAGTTTTAGGTTATGAGACGTTTAAAGATGTTAATAATTTTATCATGACGCCTAATCATTCAAGTCACCTTGATCTCTTGTGTGTATTGAGTGCGTTGCCTCTATCAAAACTTAACCAAACCTATGCAGTGGCGGCTGATGATTATTTTTTCAACCACTGGTTTAAGTCATTTATTGTGCGCTTAGTATTTAATGCGATTCCCTTTGAGCGCAAAGCCCGAGTCGAAAAGGGTTTTAAAGTTTGTGAAGAGATTTTGCAAAATGGAGGAAGTCTCGTTATTTTTCCTGAAGGAACACGTTCAATTTCTGGAAAAATGGTTTCATTTAAACCAGGTGTTGGTCGTTTATTAGCAAATCAAAAATTTAATGCTATTCCAATTTATATTAAAGGTGCTTTTGATGCGTTTCCGAAAGGGGCTTCGATGCCCAGGCCTCGTAAAGTTTCACTTTATATTGGTTCGCCCAGGCATTTTATCGACGAGAAGATTGATCTCAGTGGGTATCAAAGTGTTGGGTTGAAATTGCAAGGGGATGTGGAGACGTTGCGTGATCAGTTGAGTTAGTATGACTTGATTACTTCACGCACTCGCTTGGTTTATTTACCCATTTATGACACGCACATTCACCACCGTGTCCAGAGGTCTCACCTGTTGGCCAGATGCCACTGTTACATGCACAAGCTGTATTTGGGTCATGTGGGATGTTATCATCACCAGAACCAACACCGTCGCATGAATCAGCTGTACCAATAAAATCAGGAACCCAACCATCTCCCTTAACAGGACACCATGTAGCTGGAGAACCGCCGGCAACGCAACCGCAGGTGTTACACTCTTTTGGCGCGCATGCTCCGCCTGGATTTTGACGTGTGATGGTTGAATTTCCAGGTGTCGAACCAGGTGGGCCCCATGCATTAGCCACTGGGTTGGTACAGGTTTCAGTACATGATGAATCACAAGCAGGTGAACAGCTTCTCCAGTTACCACCACATGTGTATCCAGTTGGTATTGCAGGGCCTACTGTGCAAGCAGGGCTTGGATAAGTTGCTTGATCGCACCAGCAAGTGTGGCCGTCAGAACACGGATCCCCGTTTACAACACAAGCAGCTGTTCGTGTGCCGTTACAATATTTATTTGTTGTGCAAACACCAGTTTGACCATTGCATGAAGTGACATCTGTAGTACATGCATCGCCAGGGGTATAAGTACATGTTGGTTGCCAGTAGCCGATGGGTACGCATTTATCACTTGGTGGATTGGTATGATGAAATGGAGCAACACAAGTCCAATTGCAATTATTCTGTGTTCCGCCTGAGCTTGTGTGGGTGATGTTATCTCCACCATTCGTACAGGCTGTGCAAGTGAGGCTTGTTGTATCAACTGGGTTGTATTTACCTACTTCACAATCAACACAAGTATTTTGTTCAGTTCTATGTTGGCCTGGAGGACAAACTATTAAGCAAACGCCACCTACATCTTGATAACCAGGTAAGCAAGGTTGCAAACAAGCACCAGTTGAATCGCCAATAGTTGTGTAATGCGCATTTGGTCTTGGTGGTGGTGGGCAAGACGTGCAAGTTAGGTTTGTTGTTATACTTGTATTAAACGTACCTACTTCACAAGCTGTACAAGAAGTATTATTAGAGTTTCTATGCTGGCCAGCGGGGCATTCAAATAAGCAGACACCGTCGACATTTTGAAAACCAGCTGGGCACTGACAATTTAATACGGAAGTACTTGTTTGTGATGGTGTGTGGATAAAGCCTGCTGCACAAGCACATTTACTTGGGCCGATATCTACTCCAGTGCCGGTATAAATTGAGTTTGGACCGCAATTACAAGTCGAAGGTAAGTTACATTGGCAATTTGTGATAGTGGAGCTGGAGTTTATATCTCCGTATCCAGTAGCGCAGGCACAGTTTTCAGCGCCAGTACCATTATTTGTTCCAGTACTATTATAAACTGAGTGTGGTCCGCAACCGCAAGTGAATGCAGTAGCACAAGAGCATGATGTGCTTCCATTATTAGGTGTTGGGTCTTTAAAACCAGGGGCTACACACTCGCAAATTCCTGTAGTATTTGTGACCGGATTTATTTGTGAATTAGCTGGGCAGCTACAACTTGCAGTACTGTTACAAACGCATGTTACGCCTATGCCAGAATTCATATCTTTATAATCTGGAGCACATGCACAAACGCCAAGCGGGTCAACAATAGAATTAGTATCATTGCAACTACACGATGTAGGTGTTGAACAAACGCATTCAGTAATTCCGTCATTTGGATTTGGATCTGTGTAACCTGTATCGCAAGCACAAGGATTCGCTAAGCCAGGTGTTGTTACGTGTGAGTTGCTTGGGCAGCTACAAGTTGCAGCGCTGTTACACGAACAAGTGACTGCATTATTTGTAGTGCTTCCGTCAGTGTCAATGAATTCAGGTAAGCATGCGCATTGTCCGCCTGTAACTGTAGTGTTTGGTCCGCACTGACAAGTTGCTGGTGTGCTACAAGCACAAGTCAAGCCAGTACCTGGATCAGAATCTGCAAAACCTGTGATACATTCGCAAGCACCGTTTGTTGAATTAAATGCTGAGTTTGCAGGGCAAGCACAAGTTATCGAATTATTGCATGAACAAACAGTCACACCATCATTTGGAGTGCGGTCTGTAAAGCCAGCGTTGCAACCGCAAGGTTCAGCTGTATTTATTTTATTCGGATCAAATGCAGAGTTAGCAGGGCAAGAGCATGATGCTGTGTTGCTGCATGCACAATTTACGATTAATGGATCAACATTTGTATCTGTAAATCCTGCAGGGCATACACATGCATTGCCATTAACAACTGAGTTTCCTGGGCAATGACAAAGTTGATCGTTACCAACAGCTGCACCAGCAGGGCAAATACATACAGTATTGAGATTGTTTTCTACGTAAGTCGGATCACATGCACACACACCATTTACGGGCGATGAATTTGCAGAGCAATTACATGTGATGTCTGTGTTACAAACACACACACCGCCAACATTTCCAAAACCAAGATCACACTGGCACACGCCCGTTCCAGGGTCTCTTGTTGAGTTTGGTCCGCAATTACAATTGATAGCATTAGGATCGCATTCACAAATATGCGTAGTGCTGTTCATGATAAATCCGCTACCGCAATTACAAGTATTATTTGATGTATTTAAAGTTGAATTAAGTGGGCACTGACATACGGTGCCTACCAATGTTGAATCAGTGGGGCATTGACAAGTTGTTAAGTTAGAATTTGTGGGGCACTGACATGATCCATCGGGAAAAGGTCCAAATGCACCAATGCAATCACATGTTTGTGTTAGTGAATTAAATTGTGAATTAACAGGGCAGCCGCAGTTTAGACCAATATTAATTGTGAGTGGGGCACTGATTTCGCCATAATTAAATGCTGGTCCCCCAGGTGGTGTCATTCTCATCTGAAATTGAACAGTTGTCGTTACACAAGCTTGTGGGGGAGAACCAATCATTGTAAGAACCATTGGAAGTCCAACGGATACAGTACTTGGAACAAGACCTGTTGGTGTGCTGCTACCTTTTTGAATTGTAAAAAGATTTGCTGGTTGAGTGTTAGTTAGGGCAACAAGCTCATAGGTGCTGTCGGGCCATGATAAGGCGCCGTTGTTAAGCATCTGAACTTTGATGTTAATGGGTGTTCCAGTTTTCATTACAACGCTTGATATTTGAGTATTACTTTGATTTTCAAACCATTGAAAGTCTGCATTAAAATCAGGTATAATGGGTGTTCCGACAACCCTATTACTAAGTGTTGGATTACCCGCAAGGTTTCTGGTGAATTCAACGGGCGCACAATTTTGGTAACCAAATAAAAGTCCGCCTAACATGAAAATAATATTCCATGTCAAAATCGACTTTTTAGTTAGTGCGTTATTAAGATAGCTCTTGATGCCCATTTATTCCTCCGCCATTGACGCTATCGGCCAGGTCGTGGAAAAACATTAGACATAATTTGAAAGTTTAAGTTTAGAGTTAATGTTGATTAATGGAATTACGGGCAAGTGCATGAATTTAGAGTGATTTCTATCTCGCGACCGGCAAGTTCGGGTCTGTATTTAGCTCGATACTTATATATTCCGCCAAATGCCACATTAGAATCTGCAAGGGCATATGTAGAAAACGGAGTATTATCCATAAATAAAAATGCCCAAAATTTTTCAGGATCACTCGGAAACGAATCGCCTTTTTCTATGCTATTTGAATTTGGAGTTGTGCCTGGATATGGATTTTGACACCACGAAACGGCAACTGTTGGTTGCGTGCGAGCTTGGTTCCAAAAACATTGAGCTGTAATGCAAAAAGCACTGTCGGGAGTTGTTCCTGGGCAAACGCATTGGCCATTGACGACTACACGGGGTGGATTACAGGGAACACCCGTTGTTGTACTTGTGGTGCTTGTCGAACTCGTTGTGGATGTTGTACTTGTGGTGCTTGTTGAACTTGTCCCGGTACTATTTGTTCCCGTTGTACTGGTAGTGCCAGTGGGTTGTGCGCTTGCGGGAAGTTTACCTACTGAATTAAACCCAACTGGAGCGCAGTTTGTATACCCGGAGGCAAGACTTCCAAAAACTATAGCCAAAATAAAGTAGCGCAGAAGAATAAATTTTTTTTTCTTTGCTGCTACTAACCAATTTTCTTTTACTCTGGTTTTTCTTTTCATTACTTTCTTTATCGGCGAATAGAGCTTGTGACTTTAACCTTGCTTACTGGTGTACAGTCTGAATAATTAAATACAAGCATATGAAAATTTCATCGCTTCGACACATCTTTGGTCTAGATCTCCGTTCACTTGCACTTTTTCGTGTAGCCATGGGAATGCTCATCATCGTTGATCTCATCATACGATCAACAGATCTTACTGCCCATTACACAGACATGGGTGTAATGCCTCGATCATTACTTGCGGGGAGCACACATCTTATTTCACTTCATCTCATCAACGGGACTTGGCAGTTTCAAGGGATACTTTTTATTATTGCAGGACTTTTTGCTTTTGGAATGACTATTGGATATCGCACACGGCTTTGTACAATTGCATCGTGGTTTTTTCTAATTTCTATTTACGAACGCAACTATATGATTATTCAGGGCAGCGATGCGCTCATGAAAGTCGTACTTTTTTGGTGCATGTTTTTACCTTGGGGCGAAGTTTATTCAGTTGATAGCCTGGGCAAATCTAGTGAAGATCGAAATCCTGATAATAAAGTACTCACTGCTGGAACATTGGGTTATGCGTTTCAGATAGGTTTTGTTTATTTTTTTGCAGCAGCTGTAAAATACGGTTCAGATTGGCAAAATGGTTCTGCTGTATATTATGCTTTAAGCATTGATCAACTCACTCGGCCCATCGGACAATTACTTTTGGGACTACCTGACTTAACCCGGTTTTTAACTTTATCAGCGCGCTGGTTAGAAGGGGTTGGACCATTTTTGTGGTTTTCACCGGTTTTTACTTGGCAATTAAGAATGATCAGTCTTGTGGCGTTGGCCATTATGCAACTGGGTTTTGGATTATCAATGAGACTCGGGCCGTTTCCATGGGCCGCAGTAATTGTAACGCTTGGGCTTTTACCCTCAGAATTTTGGAATTATGTTTTAAGCGAGGTGAGATTAAAGTTTAAAAAGAAAATAAAAATTTATTACGACGGTGAATGTGCCTTTTGCGAAAGGCTATCGAAACTTGTTCGTATTTTTTTCTTGTTACCTGAAACTCCGCTGCTTGAAGCTCAGTCTGATCGATCAATTAATAATGATATGAAAAAATATAATTCATGGGTTGTTGTAGATGCTAAGGGTAATCGCCATTATAAATACAAAGCCTTTCTTGTAGTTGTTAATGCATCAATGATATTAAGACCATTTAAATGGATCTTTAAAATATTTGATATCATTCCCATCGGGCGATATTTATATGAATGCGTAGCTTCGAATCGGATGATTTTTTCTCAACTTGTGCCTGAAATTCCTGTGACTAAAAAAAATCCAGAGTACCAATGGGAAATCACAAAAATATTTGTTGGCTCTGTTTTGATTTACACATTTTTTTGGAACCTGTCTAATATTCCACATTTTAATTACCAACTACCGGGTCACACACGCTGGGTGGCTGGAGTATTAAGAATTGATCAAATGTGGGATATGTTCGCACCTACACCTCTTAAAGAAGACGGTTGGTGGGTCATCGTCGGAAATACAAAGAGCAAAAAACAAGTAGATATTTTTCGAGACGGTGCCGTAGTGAATTGGGAAAAACCAAGTTTAGGCTCTTCACTATTTAAAAGTGTACGTTGGGGGAAATATTATCTTAATCTTTGGTCAATAAATCATCGTTCAAATGCAAGTTATCTGAGTACTTATCTTTGTCGTGAATGGAATAATAAAAATAAACGTAAAGACTCACTTGATAATTTGCAAATCTATTTTATGCGCGAAGATACACTTCCTCCAGGCCAAGGCGAAGCTGAACCTTTAAAAGTAGAACTATGGAATCAAAATTGTAATTAGTTTGGAACCCAGCAATCAGTCGATGCACATTCACGTTCCCCACAGCATACCTTACGGCGACAACTTGTGTTTCCAGCATTGAGACAGGCTTGTTGTCCGATATGTCCTGGGCATGCAATTGGTGCAACTGCGCAACCGCATTGATCACATGTAGCAGGTGTTGGAGTGGGTATTGGTGTGGGTGTTGGTGTTGGAGTTGGTGTTGGAGTTGGAGTTGGTGTTGGAGTTGGTGTTGCAGCGGGTTGTGCACAAACTTCCGCTGTGAAAACGGGTGACGCTTGACCATATCCCGAGCCGGTTCCTAGGTGAGCCATTTGAAATTGCACGGAGATCAATTGACAGCCTGTCGTCACATTTTGAGAATTCATTTGTATTGGAAATTCTTTTTCTTGGTTGGGAAGTACTTCTAATAATGTAGTAGGTAGTGAGAAATTTATTAAACTTGCGTGTGATGTTGATCCAACAACCGTGTACCCATCACCGGGCCAAGGGATGTTTCCATTGTTTTGCATGCTCAGATTAATGGTTACGGGTGTACCTTGAGTAATTTTTAAAAAAGGAGCTGCAGTTGCAGGCAGTGGGGTGTAGCTTACAAAATTTGCGTTGAGTACGCCAATGCCAGCTCCACCATTGGGATTAGTTGAGCTCAAAGGCAATTGCCCCTGTTTCATATAACCTGCAAAGGGGTCTGGGTTAGCACAGTTTTGATACGTCGTAAATAAAGCGCTAAGTACGAAAAAATAGCCTAATAAAATTGCGCGTTTTCTGCCTTTAAACATATTTACTCCTGCCTAAGTTGCTTATCGGCAATATCAGTAAATACTTAAAGCTGAAAAAACCACTACAAAAAAGCTAAAAAATTACAAGATACTTAAAGCTGGTGCCAGGAACCTGAAAACCCTAATTTGAACGAGCTGGGTTTTTATCAACTTCTTTCATGAGCTTACTGCGTTCATGAAATGCTGCCCAATAGAGAAATAAGCTGATGAACATTCCGATAAATGAAAAGCCAATTCCAGCTAAGAGTTCATTTGGGGAAAGCACAGGAATAAAAAAGGAAAGACTTCCGCAGACAATTGCACTGAGTAATGCGACTTCGGTGTTTCGTGGAAATCTGCGCCTTGAATCGCCTAATAATAAAGTGAAGCCAAGACCTCCTAGAAGCCCAATAACTGCGAAACTCAATATGCCTAGTAATAAAAATTTAGTATCCATGCTCTATTCATAGAGCATTTGCCGTGCCATTAAATGAAGCGAAATTTCAATTGCTGAGCTGACTGTGAGAGTCTTTTTGCCCCACCGTGGGACACTATCAACGTGAAAATGTACACTAAATCGTGGATCACCTGAGGGTTCCATTTTTTTAGAGTCGCATACTCAGATCAGGTTGTGAGCAACCCTTGCCACAAAAAATGCAAAAGAGCTGGATTTCATCGAGTGTCATCTCTCAACCTGGCTCTGGCGAATCGATATACATTCAACTTGGCAGTGGCGAATCGATATACATTCAACTTGGCAGTGGCGAATCGATATACATTGCCATTTTAGTGATCCCAAAAGCTTCTATTGTAGCTCTCTGATTGCACGATCTGCAAAGAAGCCTAAGATTTTCTTTTGAGTTCTGACCTCCCCATGCTTTGGGATGCCTATGATCTATCTCAAGAGCATAATGTGAACCACAGATCTGACACTTCCCCTTATCGCGAAGCCATACTTCACGTCTGACTTGGGCTTTTGAAATATTTAGAGTTTTTGAGTTTTGATTTTGCTGCCGTGCAGCCCGCGCTGGCGCGGGTGATTTTGACTTATCCCACTTCTCTAAAGCCAAGTCACAAAGCTCATCCATAAGTTCTGCAATTGTGAGGTTTGGATTTTTATGAGCGCGAATCCCTTTTAGTTTTTGAATTTTGTCTAAAAGTTCTTTTTTAGCCGTAAATTTAATTTCAATATCGCTTTCAGAA
>Ga0163151_10004312_pt1 | contig 19272 bp, 19 predicted proteins | sample OliLakLV19MP5IB2_FD_145596 | JGI IMG/M metagenome (GOLD analysis project Ga0163151, IMG submission 145596) | Freshwater microbial mat bacterial communities from Lake Vanda, McMurdo Dry Valleys, Antarctica - Oligotrophic Lake LV.19.MP5.IB-2 | ecosystem: Environmental > Aquatic > Freshwater >... | reverse complement strand
GAACAGGTTCCTGCCTTCGAACACCACGGTGCCGCCGGTGATTTCATAAGCAGCGTGACCGGCGAGCACCTTGGCGAACGTGCTCTTGCCCGAGCCATTAGGCCCCATGAGCGCGTGCACTTCGCCGCTCTTCACCGTGAGATCGATGCCTTTGAGGATCTCGATGGCGTTCACGGTCGCGCACAGACCACGCACTTCGAGCAGCGTTTTGCTGTCTTGCAGAATCATCCGACGCTCCCTTCGAGCTTGAACCCGAGCAGCTTGGTCGCCTCGACCGCAAACTCCATCGGTAATTGTTGAAATACGTCTTTGCAGAATCCGTTGATGATCATCGACACCGCCGCCTCGGCGTCGACCCCGCGCTGCGCGAAGTAGAACAGCTGGTCCTCGCCGATCTTCGAGGTCGACGCCTCGTGCTCGACTCGGGCGCTGTTGTTGCGTACCTGGATGTAGGGGAAGGTGTTGGCGCTGCTCCGGTCGCCAATCAGCATCGAGTCGCATTGCGAATAATTGCGCGCACCGGCGGCGGTGGGCGCAATCCTGACCAGCCCGCGGTAGCTGTTGTTCGAACGGCCGGCCGAGATGCCTTTGGCTACGATGGTGCTGCGGGTGTTCTTGCCGATGTGGATCATCTTCGTTCCGGTGTCGGCCTGCTGATAGTTGTTGGTGACCGCGACCGAATAGAACTCGCCGACCGAATTGTCGCCAAGCAGTACGACGGAGGGATACTTCCAGGTAATCGCCGAGCCGGTCTCGACCTGGGTCCACGAAATGCGCGAATTCACGCCCCGGCACATGCCGCGCTTGGTCACGAAGTTGTAAATGCCACCGACGCCGTTTTCGTCACCCGCATACCAGTTCTGCACCGTCGAGTACTTGATGTCGGCGTTATCGAGCGCAACCAGCTCGACCACCGCCGCATGCAGCTGGTTGGTGCTGAACGCGGGTGCCGTGCAGCCTTCGAGGTAAGAGACAGACGCCCCTTCCTCCGCAATGATCAGCGTGCGCTCGAATTGCCCCGACTCCTCGGTGTTGATGCGGAAGTAGGTCGACAAATCCATCGGGCACTTGACGCCCTTGGGGATGAAACAGAACGAGCCGTCGGTAAATACCGCCGAGTTGAGCGCGGCGTAATAGTTGTCGCCGGTCGGCACCACCGTACCGAGATACTTCTTCACCAGCTCTGGATGCTCCAGCACAGCTTCCGACATCGAACAGAAAATGACGCCGACCTCGGCCAGCTTGTGCTTGTAGGTGGTGGCCACCGACACGCTGTCGAAAATGACGTCGACCGCGACGCCCGCAAGCGCCATGCGCTCGTGCAGCGGTACGCCGAGTTTCTCGAAGGTGCGCAACAATTCAGGATCGACCTCGTCCATGCTTTTCAACTTCGGCTTCTGCTTGGGTGCCGCGTAGTAGCTGATCGTCTGGAAATCGATCTTCGGGTAGTGGACGTTCGGCCACTTCGGCTCTTCCATCTTGAGCCACGCCCGGTAAGACTTGAGCCGGAACTCGAGCAGCCACTCAGGCTCGTTCTTCTTGGCCGAAATCATCCGGATGGTGTCTTCATTGAGCCCTTTGGCCGCGACATCGGACTCGATGTCAGTGACAAAGCCGTGCTTGTAGGGCTGGTTGACGAGATTTTGCAGTACCGCACTCATGATGTTGCTCCGATCAAGCCGAGAAGGACGACCCGCATCCGCAGGTAGAAGTAGCGCCGGGATTCTTGATCACGAACTGCGCACCCTCCAACCCATCCTGATAATCAATTTCGGCGCCCACCAGATACTGGAGGCTCATCGGGTCAATCAACAGCTGCACGCCATTCTTGTTCAGCACGGTGTCGTCTTCGTTGGTCACTTCGTCGAAAGTAAAACCATACTGAAAACCGGAACAGCCGCCGCCGCTGACGAACACGCGCAACTTCAAGTCGGCGTTGCCTTCTTCCTCGATCAGCGTCTTCACCTTGTTGGCCGCGCTGTCGGTAAACAGCATCGGGTCTTGCGTTGCGATTTCAGTCACTTGCATTTCAGTTACTGCGTTCATGAGTGCCTCCGTATAGTCGCTGACTTACGCTTTTTCTTTTCCCGCTTTAGCTTTCACGTTGAAGCTCTCGCCGCAGCCACACTCGCTGTCGACGTTGGGATTGTCGAATTTGAACATCTGCTTGAGCCCTTCCTTGACGAAATCGATACGCGAGCCGTCGAGGACCTGCAGGCTGTCGGCATCGACCACCACCTTGGCGTTATGCGACTCGAACGTGTGATCTCCCGCGCGCACTTCGTCGGCGTAGTCGAAGGTGTGAGCCAAGCCGGAACAGCCGACTTTCTTGACGCCGATGCGCAGGGCAAGGCCTTTGCCGCGCTTCGCAAGCTGGCTCTGAATCTGTCTTGCCGCACTTTCAGTCAAGGTAATCGCCATCAGCCAACCTCCAAAGTAACTAAAGAGAGCACCCGGATCAGCGGGAGAACCCAAGGTAGATGCCTGGAGGTTCATCGCGCCGCCCCAAGCAACGGTTTTAGTATCGCTCCGAAACTATATTCTTGTCAAAATAGTTTTTAAACGCTACTATGTGTACATGACAAAAAAGCTGAAAATGAACAGTCGCGCTATCGCAGAGCTGGTCTTTCACTTGGGGCGCATAGCATCTGGCGAGGGGCTTGTGGAGGGGCTGACGGCAGCCCAGTGGGCGGTGCTCAGGTACCTCGCGCGGGCCAACCGCTTCTCGCGAACGCCGTCCGCTTTCGCCGCGTTTCATGCCACGACCCGGGGTACGGCGTCGCAGACAATCAAAAGCCTCGAAACCCAAGGCTATCTGACACGCATGCGCTCAGAGGACGACAGGCGCAGTGTCCGGCTCGTTCTGACCGAGAAAGCCAGGGGCATTCTTGCGAACGACCCCTTCGAATCCCTGGTCCGTGCTGTGAACTCCCTACCCCCCAGTGGCCAAGGCCACTTCGCCAACGCCTTGCAGCGCATGCTCGGTCAGGTGGCGCAAGAGAGAGGCAAACCACCCTTCGGCACCTGCACGTCGTGTCAACATCTGGAAAGCGACGGCTGCAACCGGGAGGGACAGACGCCCTATGCGTGCGGGTTCACGAGCGAGCCGCTGCGTCTGGAAGAGCTCGACGGGGTCTGCATCAACTTCATCCCGGGCAAGCCCATGACGGTGAAGGGCCCTGTCACCGAAGCCGCACCGCAATGAGTCCTGTTCCCGCATCAGCGATCACTATCGCAGGCGGCGCCATGATTGCCACAGCTACAGATCCCGCTGCGGCGACAACCGTGGAGGACAAACCGTCTGAAACGCTCGCCCGTCGGCTTCGCGCGCATCTTCAAACGCTCGCCACCCGGCGCCTACCGATCACCTATCGGGAGGCGGCCGAAGGGCTACTGCTCTTGCCTCCGAACACTATTCATCAACTCACCGAGGCTCTGGAGCAGCTCATGGCCGAGGACGCGGCCGCCGACCGCCCCTTCATCGCGGCCATGGTCATCAGCAAGTGGCGCGACGGCTTGCCGGCACCGGGCTTCTTCGACTGTGCGGCTCGACTCGGACGCTTCGCCGGCGATGCAACGGGACCGGACGCAAGGGTATTTCATGCGGTCGAGTTCAACGCGGCGCTCGCCTTGTGGGCGCCGACTAGCGACGCCCGCGAAAGTGAATAAAGACCTATGGCCTCTCATTCTGCCCAGTCCCTGGAGCAAAGCCCACTTCAGTTCTTGCCCGGCGGCACCGCGAACGGCCCGCGCCCGCGCGTGGTCATCGTTGGCGCCGGCTTCGCCGGCCTCACGGTCGCTAAGCGGCTTGCCAAGGCACAGGTGGACATCACCCTGATCGACCGCGAGGATCATCACCTTTTTCAGCCGCTGCTCTATCAGGTGGCGACCGCAGGACTGTCGTCGGCCGACATCGCCTGGCCCATTCGAGGTCTGGTCCGGCACCACCGCGACACCCGCGTATTGCTGGGTGCGGTCACCCGCGTCGATCCGTCAAGTAGCCGGGTCGTATCGCCCCAGCCGGACCATCGTCGTGCCCGGCTTCTTGTGGCGCAAGGAAGGCATGACCAGCACGCAGTCGTCGTAGGGCGTGCGCCAGACTTTCTGCGCGCCGGCCTCCTCGTCGTACGCGATCGGCGTGCCCGCCTTGGGAATTATCTGCAGCCCGCGAAACCTTTCCGCGAAGCGGAACGCCATGCTCTTCGCCACGACGGCCTCGGTCACGCGGACCACGCGCTGCTCCTTGGGCGGCGTGATCCGCAGGCGCGGCTTCACGTACGCCTCATCGGCCGCGCCGGTCGCGGCCAGGAAGCGCATCACGGTGTCGACGGCCACGTCGGCCGCGGACTTCTCCCAGTGCTGGCCGCACTCGATCAGCGCGGCCGAGCGGGGACTCGCCGGGTCGCCGAAGCCGCCGCGCTCGATCATGCGCAGGCCCGCGGGATGGCCGGTGTCGAGCAGCAGGCATTCCGGAACGCCGATGCGCCGGGCGAACTGCGCGCCCTTGTCGATCGTGCCGCACACCATGATCGGCGCGCACGGCTCGTGCATCGAGTGCAGATCGAGGAGGAAATCGGCGGCGTCGACGAAGGGGCGCAGCTCGCGCGCGCGGCGCAGCTCCACCGAGTCGCCCGACCCCAGCAGCCGGTCGTCCGCCCAGACGCGGTTGTAGTCCTCGTCGACGTAGCGCGAGCGGTCCGGGTTGTCGAAGTCGAAGCGCGCATAGGCCGCGACATTTGCAAAGGCGACGGTGAGCTTGCCGGCGAGCGGCTTGAATCCTTCGCGCAATAGCGTGTCGAGGGCAATCGCGCCGCAGAACTCGTTGCCGTGCGTCAGCGCCTGGATCATCACGTTCGGTCCCGAGCGGCCGGAGTCGAGCACGCTGACGAATTCCACGCCGCAGTTACTGGCGCGATAGGCCGACAGGTCCGGCGGCGAAATCTCGATCGGATGGTGCGTGGTCATCATTCCACCCGCGCGTCGCTGTCGCGCACGATGCGTCCCCAGCGCTCGTGCTCGGACTTCAGGTAGGTCCCGAATTCCGCGGAGCCCGCGGGCCGCGTCACCATGCCCAGCGCCGAGATCGTCATCACGCTGGCCTCCGGCGGCGATTTCGCCAGCAACCCGAGCGCGAGGCTGCCGCCCTGCCTGGGCCGGTTCTCGACGATGACCGGATAGCCTAGCGCGGTGGCCATGCGCTCGGCGATCAGGCGCGCGACGAGGTCGGTCGTCTGTCCCGCGGGGAAGCCGACCAGCACGCGCAGGGTTTTCTGCCCTTGCGCAAGCACCGGCATCGACATGCAAAGGCCGATTGCGGCCGCCACTACCCATCCTCCATCGCCTCGCCCGAACGCCATGCGCGTGCCTCCCCTTGTCTATTGTTGTGCGGCTGCGGCTACCTTACACAAGATTCGCGCGGGTCACCCTGCGGTTCGCAGGCGGGGTTCGGAATGGCAGCATATTGACCGGAAAGCCAATATCCACGCACATCAATCGAAGAAAATGGCAGTATTTCAAGCTCGAGGGAGGCACTGACATGGAAACCCTGCAAGGCTCGGTCGCGCTCGTCACCGGCGGCGCGCGAGGCATCGGCCGCGCGATCGCGCTGCGTTACGGGCGGGAGGGCGCGTCTGTCTTCGTTGCCGACATCGACCTCGCAGGCGCCGAGGCCGTTGCCGGCGAGATCCGCGTGGCCGGCGGAAGCGCGGATGCCTGCCTCACCGACATCGGCCAGCCCGAGGAAAGCGCGGCGATGGTGGCCGGCGCGGTTGCCCGGTTCGGGCGGCTCGACGTGATGGTCAACAACGCGGGCGTAATTCGCGTCAGGCGATTGCTCGAGCTGACGCCCGAGGACTGGGACTACAACAACAACGTCAATGCGCGCGGGTTGTTCTTTGCGTTGCAGGCCGGCGCGCGCCAAATGCAGGCACAGCCGCCGCGCGGATCGGGCTTGCGCGGCAAGATCATCAACATCGCGTCGATCGGCGGGCGCATCGGGCGCCCGATGTTCGCGGGCTATGCCGCGAGCAAGGCGGCGGCGATCAGCATCACGCAATCGGCGGCAGCGGCGCTTGCGCCCGAAATCACGGTCAACGCCATTTGCCCCGGCGTCGTGGACACGGAAATGTGGCGCACGATCGATCGCGAATGGACGGCCATCGACGGGCGTGCCCCCGGCGCGGCCTGGGCCGACCGGATCCGCGGCATCCCGATGGGGCGCCCGGAGACGCCGGAAGACCTCACCGGCATGGCGGTGTTCCTCGCCGGCCCGGGCTCCGACTACATTACCGGGCAATCCTTCAATGTCGAGGGCGGACTGGTGATGAGTTGAGCCAAACCCTGACGCGGCGCGCGGCGCTGGCCCTCTTCGTAGTGGTGATCCTGTGCTGGGGGTTCAACTGGACCGTCACCAAGATCCTCGTGCAGAGCGTGTCGCCGATGTGGATGACCGCGATCCGCTCGGCGATTGCGCTGGTCGTGCTCTTCGGCCTGACGCTCGCCACCGGCGACTTGCGCCTGCCGCAGCGCGGCGACCTGCCGGTGGTCGTCAACATCGCGATGCTCCACATGGTCGGGTTCGCGGTCCTGATGGGGATCGGCCTGCAATACGTGGCCGCCGGCCGCTCGATCGTCCTCGGGTTCACCACGCCGCTGTGGGTCATCCCGGGGGCGATGCTGTTCCTTGGCGAGCGGCTCACGCCCGCGCGGGCCGCGGGCGTTGCAATGGGCCTGTGCGGGCTCGCGCTGATGTTCAACCCTATGGCGTTCGACTGGTCGGACAAGCGCGCGCTGCTCGGCAACGGCCTCTTGCTGCTGGCCGCTTTCTGCTGGGCGGTCAGCATCGTCCACATCCGCAAGCACACCTGGATCGCGACGCCCTACCAGCTGGTGTTTTGGGAAGTGCTGCTCGCGACCTGCGTGCTGGCCGTCCTGGCGCTGGTCTTCGAAGGGCCGCCGAGCATCGCCTGGGACACGCACACCGTGCTGCTGTTTGCCTATGGCGGCGTGTTCGGCGTCGCGCTCGCCTACTGGGCCATGGCGATGGTCAATCGAAGCCTGCCGGCGGTCACCACCTCGCTCGGCGTCCTGGCGACGCCGGTGGTCGGGGTGCTCACCGCGATCGTCGTCCTCGACGAGCCGCTCAGCCTCGCACTGCTGGCCGCGATGGCGTTGATCCTCGGCGGCATTGCGCTTGGGACGCTCGGGGGACACGGACCTCCGGCAACTCGCGCCTGAATACAGTTTCACGCCGGCCATTAGCGGTTTACTTCCCGCTCCTGAGCCGCGCGGCGCTCACATAGGTCGCATGAAACCCGTTCGGCACGCGCTGCGGCAATAACACGCGCGCGATCGGCCCGCGCCCGAACTCGGTGCCGCGGCAATTGAAGACCTGAATCTCGGAGCGCACCTCGCGCGGGTTCCAGACGAACGTCACGAGGTAACCGTCGTCCTCGGACTTGGGGTTGTCGGCGGGCGCAAAGCCCGGCTCGTTGTAGTAGAAGTCCGGGCCCTCGCTCCAGGCCTGGTAGCCGCCGGTCTCCAGGTCGTACTTCACCAGCCCCGTGAAGCGCGGTTCTTCTTCTCCGCCCTGCGGAAAGAGGATGTTGTAGGTCCAGCGGTTCTTGCGACCCTGGTAGGCCGAGTTGATCACCGGGAACTCGGTGTTCAGCACGTCGTCGATCACTCGTTCCCGGGTCTTGCCGGTCTTCAGGTCGAAGCGATATTCCATGAGCAGGAAATCGCGCCGGCGGTAGCGGATCGTCTTGATGAGGCGATGCACGTCGGGTGTGCCGTCCTCATTCTTGTGGATGCGGTAGGGCGTACCGATCATGACGATCTCGACGCCGTTTTCACCTTGCTCTTCCCACGCATTGACCGCGTGCAGCATGTAGGTCGGGCTGGCCTCGAACCAGCGCAGTTCGCTGGCCTTGCCATAGCGCGGCACGATGCCGAAGCGCGTGGGCTTGTCCGCATGGAAGACGAGCTTGTGCCGCCCGGGGCGGGCGTTACCCGGGTGAATGTACCGGTAGCGATCTATTGCCTGACAGGAGCGCGGCTTGACGTCTTCCGTCGAGTCCGCAAGCAGACGGCACAAGAAACCATCTGGAATTTCTGCGACCACTCCGGCTTTCGCCAACTCCTTGCGATCGAAATCCTTGAGATTCCAGGTGATGATCGTGACCATGGTCACGCCAGAACGTCTACGTGCCGCGACCGCAGCGGCGGCAACATGGCGATCCTTGGCATTGGTTCTTGGAAATAATCGCTCGTGCTGCTGATACCTGCCGATCAGGGCATCGCCCGCGGCTCGATCCATGAGCTTGCGCACACGCTCCAGAATGCCGGGAGCAACGCGGAAATTGCGCTCGACGTTGCGCATCCACTCGTCATGGATTTCGTTCGTCCAGTGCGCGCGAATTGCGCCCCCTGCCGCCAGCCACATGAAGAGGTCACGCTGAGCTGCCGGGTACAGAACGCACGCATCGAGCACAACAACCGGCGGCATGGCTCAATAGCCGAGGCGGTGGCTTTGCGAAAGAGTGGCGAGGTTTTTGAGTGCCGATTCGCGCTGAGCATCCCGGGTACGCTTGTACTTGAGAACGGCTCCCCTCGCGACGCGACGATGACGACCGACTTTCGGTCGTTGAGGGATTTTCCCCGTATCGAGCAACTTAACCATATGGGGACGCGAAACGTTCAGAAGGTCCGCCGCCTCCTGGGTCGTAATGGGATCGTCGTCCTCAATGACACGCACGTGCTTGCCGGCGATGAGTAATTGGGCTGACCGCTCGATAACGCCCGTCAATGAATCGACCAGGTCAGTCAGGGCTTCGAAAGACGTCTTTCCCGGCGTTTGACGATGAATAACGGATAGGACAGAGCGTGCCGACGTTTCGCAGGTTCCGCGCAAATCGGGCGTGCGTTTGGCACGCGGCTGTGTGGCTGCTGTTGAACGCACGTTGATTCTCCGTCTGAGGTCGTTGTTAGTGTTTCGATTATACGCAGCTATTCGAAACACTCAACGTGCTGCACCGGGCCTTTGCAGGAACTCGAAAGCGCCCAGTCTGCGGTGCGCGAGAAGGGCGGTTAGGCGGCCGGCGCGCTGCGGGTGACTTCGATCTCGCCTTTCGCGAGGGTTTACGTCCTGCCGCTGCTGCCGGAATTCAGCCGGCTCTATCCGCGCATCGACGTTGAATTGCATCTCGACGACCGCGTCGCCGACATGATCGCGGAGGGATACGACGTCGGCATCCGCGCCGGCGGAATGCGCGAAGCCAGCATGGTCGTGCGCGAGATCGCTCCCCTTCACTTCGTAATTTGCGGAGCGCCCGACTATTTCGCCGGCCGCGGCGTGCCTGCGAAGGCGGCCGATCTGGCGAAGTACAACTGTCTGCGCCTTCGCGGCCGCGGTTCACAGGGAGCGCGCCCTTCCAACTGGCGGCTGGGTCCGAAGGAAGTCCCGGCAGCGCCGCCGGTGAGCGGCAATTTCATTGGGGGCGACATTACGACACTGGTCGCCGCTGCCACGCACGGCCAAGGCCTCGTCTTTGCACCGTTGCCTTTCGTGCTGCCCTTGTTCCGCTCCGGCGCATTGGCACCGGTCCTGCCGGAATACATCTCGCAGCCCGGCAAGCTTTTCATCTACTACCCGAACCGCCGGCATCTCCCGGTGCGCGTGCGTTCGTTCGCGAATTTCCTGCTCGAGCGCCTGCGCAAGAACCTGGACCTCGGACCGGACGCGCAGTCGCTGGTGGCGCCTTACTTGCCGGTTCGCAAGCGCGCGGCGCTCGCGTAGGGGCGTCGCCATCCGGCCTTCGGATTCACCCTTAGGCCGCGAAAGCGCTGCTGTCCGATGGCAGCATATTGTCTGAAGAGTGTCTAAATAAGGGCACTTGTATCTAAAAATGGCAGCAATTGACGCACGCCTACTTCGCGCGCCAGCCGCCATCGACCACCAGCGCATGCCCGTTGACGTAGCGCGCGTCGGCCGAGGCGAGAAAACTCACCCCGGCGGCGATGTCCTCTACCGTGCCGCGTTCGCCTGCCGGGATGAGCGCGCGGACCTGGTCGTCGTTCACCACGACGCCGCGCCCGCTCATGTCGGGCACGCCGGGGCCGAGAATCTGCTGCGAGTGCTGGCGCAAGTCGGTGCGCACGGCGCCAGGGCAGATGCAGTTGATCGCGATTCCCCGCGCCGCATACGCGACCGCCATCTGGCGCGTCAATCCGACCACTCCGTGCTTGGCCGCTACATACGCCGCGCCGCCACCGGTGCCGTTCAGCCCGGCGACCGAGGCCATGTTGACGATGCGCCCGCGGCCGCGCGGCAGCATTTCCTTCAGCGCCCGCTTGCAGCCGAGAAACACACCGGTCAGGTCGATGTCGATCACGCGCCGCCAGAGGGCCTCGCTCATTTCGTCCGCATCGAAGTAACCGTCGAGCACCCCCGCGTTGTTGACCATGACGTCGAGGGCGCCCAATTCGGCCACCGCGGCGGTGACCGCGGCATCGAGCTCGTCTGCGCGGCTCACGTCGGCGCGAAGGCCGAGCGCGCGGGCGCCCGTGCCCACGATTTGCCGCGCGGTTTCCTGCGCGGCGGCGGGGTCGATATCGATGACGGCAATCGAGGCGCCGTCGGCCGCGAGACGCAGCGCTATTGCGCGGCCCAGGCCGGACCCTGCGCCGGTCACCACCGCCATGCGTGGGTGCTTTTCCATTCCTGCTCCTCTCATGTTGAAAGTCCTGGGACGATGTTAGTGTAGGCGAACCGGCGGGGAGAGGATGACATGCAAAACTTGCAGGATACGATCGCGCTCGTCACTGGCGGCGCGCGCGGCATTGGCAGGGCGATCGCGCTGTTCTCATCTTCCGGCCTCCCGTAGCAAGTGCGTCCGGCTCAAGGAGGTTTGCATACCCCACCTCTAAACCGGACACATTACGTGCTACTGATCCGGACAACTCATTTGCTCCTGACACATTCTTGAAACGGCGCGAACGGGAGAACCTTCTCCCGCACCCGCAACCCGTTCTCGCGCAAGCTGGACTGCACCGATTGAAGTCCAGTCTTCATTCCAAAGGGGAAGTCATGCAAAGAAAGCCATTCCATGCCGTCGTAGCGCTGTTCGCGCTGTGTTTTGCAACCGCCGCTTTGGCACAGGGTTATCCGAACAAGCCGGTGCGGGTAGTTGTTCCGTACGGTCCGGGCGGCTCTACGGACCTCACCGGGCGCACAGTGGCGTACAAGCTGCAGGAGGCGCTCGGCCAGCCCTTCGTTGTCGAGAACAAGCCGGGCGCCAGCGCGCAGATCGGCGCCTCTGAAGTCGCCAAGTCGGCGCCCGACGGCTACACGCTGCTCGTCGGCGCGCCGCAGGTCTTCATCATCAACCCGCTGTTCTTCAAGGACATGCGCTACGACGCCGAAAACGGCTTCACGCCGATCGGCATCACGCTGCTGTCGCCGAACTATTTCCTTACCCACCCGAGCCTGCCGGCGACCAACCTGCAGGAGCTGATTGCGTACGCGAAGGCGAATGCCGGCAAGGTCCACTACGCGTCCTCGGGCGTCGGTTCCAGCGGCCACCTTACCGGGCTGCTCCTGAACAAGCTCGCCGGCATAGACCTGCAGCACGTCGGCTACAAGGGCAGCGCCGGGGCTGTGCAAGACACGCTGTCGGGCCAGGTCAAGATCCTCATCGACCAGCCGGTGCCGGGCATCTCGCATGTGCGCGCGGGCAAGCTGCGCGCGATCGCCGTGGGCACCTCGATGCGCGTAGCCATACTGCCCGACGTGCCGACGGTGCAGGAACAAGGCGTCCCCGGGTTCGAGTCGAGCACCTGGTTCGGCTTTTGGGCGCCTGCGGGAACGCCGCGCCCGGTCATCGAACGCCTGTGGGGCGAGATCCAGAAAATCATGAAGATGCCGGACGTGCAGGACAAGTTCGCGCCGGCCGGCTATATCCCCACCGCGATCTCGCCGGAGGACACTGCCGCGCGCGTGAAAGCGGACCGCGAGAAGTGGACCCGCGTCGCGCGCGAAGCGGGCATCAAGCCGGAGTAGGCCCGGCCAGGGCATCGGCCCTTGAACACGACCCCGCTACCCGGGAGCGCCGGGTAGCGGGGTCCGCCTCTGCCGCTAGCGGATCGCGATCGGCGCGACGCGTAGTGCCCGAAGGGCTCGAATAATGTCGCTCGCGAAGATGACTTACGCCGCGGCCACCGGCACCGTCATCTCGTCGAGGCCTTCGGGTAACGCTAAAATCAGTAAAATCGGGGTCAGAGTAAGATATTCCGCCAGGAGAAACTTATGCGCGCACCGCATCAAACCGGCACCGTCCGTTCCGGTGACGCCGAGATTTTCTATCGCAAGCTCGGCTCTCCCGGCAAGACGCCGATTGTCATCGTTCACGGCGCATCGTTCTTCTCCTACGACTGGATCGATGTTGCCGCCGCCCTGGCCTGCGATCGCGAGGTCGTCGCGATGGACATGCGCGGTTTCGGGGACTCTGCGTGGAGCGCGTCGAAAGATTATTCGGTACCAACCATGGCCGGGGACATCGCGGCCCTGATCGTGCGTCTCGGATGGAAACAGGCCATCCTCGTTGGTCATTCGATGGGCGGCCGGAGCGTCGCCTGGTGCGCGGCAAAGAACCCCTCGCTCATTCCCGCCGCGGTGCTCGTCGACTACTCGCCGGAAAACGCGCCCGCGGGCTCGAAGCGCACCTCCGAACGCATAGGCAGGCAGCCGGACCTCTTCGAGAGCGTGGATGCGGCCATGCGTTATCACGGCATCGATCCGGCCTCAGCGCCCGGCCGGGAGAAGCGCGCGCGCTTCGATGCTTTCCTGAAGCCGGTCGCGGGCGGATTTCAGCTCAAACGCGACCTGTACTTTCGCGACCAGTTCAAGCGCGTGCTCGAAACCGGCGAGAAGACGAAACTCGGCGTGGACATGTGGCGGGTACTGGCCGAGATTGCGTGCCCTACGCTGGTGATCCGCGGCGCGCAGTCGGACATGTTCGCGCCCGAGACCGTCCCCAAGGTCGAAGCCGCGAACCCGAACATCACCCTCGTCGAAATCAGGGGCGGGCACAATGTCGCGGGCGACAATCCCGAAGGTTTCGCGGCTGCGGTGCTCACCTTCCTCGACGCCCTGGAGCGACGCCATGCAAAGGCAGCCTGAGATGAAAAACGAACTGCGGCCCGTCGCGACACGCGGCATCGACCATCTTGCGTTCGTCACCGACGACTTGCCGGCGACGATGGACTTCTACACGCGCGTGCTCGGGATGCAGCTCGTGCATGTGCGCCGCGTTCCGTTCGAACAGGATCGCGGCCAACCGCCCTACGACAACCTGCGGCACTACTTCTTCAACATGGGCAACGATACCCTGCTCGCGTTCTTCGAGTATCCGAAGGGGCTTGCGAAGCAGAATCGCGATTTGCCCGGGGGGATGCAGCACATAGCTTTCCACGCCCCGCAGGAGCGATTCGACGCGATCGTCGGCCGCGTGCGCGATTGCGGCGTGAAAGTCATCGGGCCGGTTGCGCTCGGCGGACGCTTCTGGTCGGCCTATTTCTACGATCCAAACGGAATCCGGCTCGAGATCGCCACCAGCCGTGTCGCCGGGAAGGTCACCGTGGTCGAGTCGGTCCTCCAGACCGAAGCCGAAGCGCGCGCCGAGCTGGAGACGCTTTTTTCCGATCCGCGCGATATCGAAAGATGGCTCGCGCACATGCCGCTCAAATCGGAAGAAAAGACCGCCGTATAATTTCGCGGCAGAACCAGCGCCGCAAAACCAAAACAGGGAGACATCCGATGCCGAAGTTCGCCTGGCGATTCCTAGCCGTGGCTGTGGCGCTGGGCTTTGCAGCCCGAGCGTACGCCCAGGACAAGATCGAACTCAAGGTAACGACCTTCGTGCCGCCCACACACGGGTTCGTGGTCGACGTGCTCGAACCGTGGGTCAAGGATCTCGAGAAACGCACCGGGGGCAGGATTGCGGGCCGCGTTTTCGCGGGCAACTCACCTTTCGGAAAAACCGAGAACCAGGCCGACCAGGTCAAGCAGGGCGTGACCGACGTGGGCTGGGGCCTCAACGGCATTCCGCGCGGCCGCCTGCCGCGCTCCTCGATCATGGAATTCCCGTTCGTGGCCGACTCGGCGGATGCGGCCTCGAAAGCGCTCTGGGCCATGCTGCCGGGCGTACTCGCCGAGGACTACAAGGGCTTCAAGGTGCTGGCACTGCATTGCCATAATCCCGGCCTCTTCCACACGCGCGACAAAAAGCTCGAGACCATCTTCGACGTAAAGGGATTGCGCATGCGCGCACCCAATCCGCCGACCCAGGCGCTGCTCCAATACCTCGGTGCCGCCCCGGTGGGAATGCCTCCCGGGCAAGTGTATGAAAGCCTCGAAAAAGGCGTGATCGACGGGGCCGTGTTCCCGTGGGACGCCATCAAGGGTTTCCGGCTGGAGACCCTGCTGAAGGACCACCTCGATGCACGCGTGTACACGAGCTGCTTTCACATCGTAATGAACGAGGCGAAATATGCCTCGCTGCCCGCGGACCTGAAGAAGGCGATCGACGACACCACCGGCCCCGCAATGGTGAACCGGTTCGGCGAATGGTGGAACCGGTGGGACCAGGCCGGCCTCGATGCGGTGAAAGCGCGCGGCCACACGATCGTGTCGGTTTCGAACGACACGCGGGAAAAATGGCGCGTGCAGCTCAGGCCGGTCATCGACCAGGAGCTGGCGGCCCTCGAGAAAGGAGGGATCGCCAACGCAAGGCAGATCTATGACGACATGCTCAAGCAGGTAGCGCGGCTCTCCAAATAGGCTTCAATGACGCGCCTTGCTGACAGGCTGGCGCTGGGGCTTGCCTTGTTCGGCGTGGGTGTGCTCGGGCTTGGCACCCTGATACTGATGGCCGATATCGCCATGCGCCGGAGCATCGGCGTTTCGATTACCGGCATCGGCGACATTACGCAGCTGGCGCAGATGTTCTGCATCTCGCTTGCGCTTCCCATCGTCTTCCTGCGTGAGGGCAATGTCGGTGTGGATTTCATTACCGACCGCCTGCGGCCACGGGCGCTGGCGGCTCTCGAAGGCTGCGTACAGCTGGTGAACGGCGTGTTCCTCGCCGCCATCGCCTGGTACTCCCTGAAACAGGCCGGCCTGCAGATCGACCAGGGGGATAAATCGCAGACGCTGGGGCTGCCCATCGCGGTCTATTGGGTACCCCTCCTCGCCGGCACGACACTGGCCACCCTGGCTTGCGCCCTCCTGGCGCTGCGGGACTTCGGCAAGGCCGCAAACCCGTGACCGGCCCCCTGGCCGGCGTCGCCGGATTCGCGGCCGTCCTGATTCTCATTGCCGCGCGCGTGCCCGTGGCCGTGTCCATGGGGGTCGTCGGTACGCTCGGCTACGGGCTGGTAAACGGCTGGGCCACACTCGGCTTCGTGCTGGGCCGCTCCCCGTTCGAATCGATTTTCCCGGTCAGTCTCTCGGTGCTGCCCCTGTTCATCATGATGGGCGTGTTCGCGGCCCATGGCGGGCTGTCGAAAAGCCTCTACGGATTCGTGGCCTCGCTGATCGGCCATTTCCGCGGCGGCCTGGCGCTTGCCACGGTGGGCGCGAGCGCAATATTTGGCGCGGTATGCGGCTCGGCAATCGCAACGGCAGCGACGATGGGCCGGGTAGCCATGCCCGAAATGCGTCGCGCGGGCTATGACGACCGGCTCTCCTCGGCTTCGGTAGCCGCGGGCGGGACGCTCGGCGTAATGATCCCGCCCTCGATCCTGTTCGTGATCTACGGGCTCATGACCGAGCAATCGATTGGCAAGCTGCTCGCCGCGGGCATCCTTCCGGGCATCCTCGGCACGCTCCTGTACATGGGCGCCGTATCGTGGGCGACCGCGCGCGATCCCAAGCTCGGACCTGCCGGTCCGCGCTCCGGCTGGGCCGCGCGCGTCAGGGCCGGCAAGGATGTCTGGCAGGTCGTGATTCTGTTCGGCGTTGTCCTCGGCGGCATGTATTTCGGCTTGTTTTCGCCCACCGAAGCCGCGGCGGTCGGCGCGTTCGGCGCGGTAGTCCTCGCGTGGGCGGGCGGAAAGCTGAAACGCGAAAACGCAACCGAAGCCGTCATCGAGACGGCGATGACGACCGGGATGATTTTCACCATCCTGATCGGCGCGGGCATTTTCAACTACTTCATCGACTCCACCGGCCTCACCGACGCGCTGGTGAAATGGGTCGGCGACATGGGCTACTCGCGCTGGACGGTGATGCTCCTGCTGATGGTTATGTACATCATCCTCGGCGCGTTGATGGATGAGCTCGCAATGATGCTCCTCACGGTCGGGCCCGTGTTCAAGCTGATCACGGCGCTGGGGTTCGACCCGATCTGGTTCGGAGTGATGTTCGTCACGGTTTGCGAAATCGGGATGATCGTGCCTCCGGTGGGCATCAACCTGTTCGTGATCCAGGGCGTGACCGGCGTGCCCCTGCAAACGATCGTGCGCGGAATCACGCCGTTCGTGGTGGCGGACTGCTTCAGGCTGCTGATATTGGCGCTGGTGCCGGCAATCGCCACGTGGCTGCCGGGGCGGATGGGCTAGGACGCGTGGGGTATGACCCGGCTCAGTCGACGAAACAAATTTACAGACTTTCAGGCGCAGGAGTCTTCGCAGCCGTAGAGCACGTTCGCCGTGCCGCTGCGGGCCGTGTCCCGGCCCTGTCGCCCGCGAGGGCTATGCAGACGGCCACAGGCGGATGCTCGGGGAAAGGAGAGGGATCGATTTTCACATCGCTTTTATCGCTTCGCTTTACGTTTAAGATAGCCGCATCCACCGGAGAATCAGCATGAACCTGAAAGTCGCACTTTTGTGCCTGTGCGCGGCATTCTGCGCGGGCACCGCGCAGGCGCAGCCGTTTCCGTCGAAGCCCATGCGCATCATCGTGCCGTTCGCCCCCGGCGGCGCCACCGATGTGCTGGCGCGGATGTTCGGCGGCGAAATGCAGAAGCACTGGGGCCAGCCCGTGGTCGTCGAGAACAAGCCGGGCGCCGGCGGCAACATCGGCGCCGAGCTCGGCGCCAAGGCGCCGGCGGACGGCTACACGCTCACGCTCGTGGCGCACGGCTTCATGTCGGTCAATCCGCACGTCTATAAAAACCTGGGCTACGACTCGATCCGCGATTTCGCGCCGGTCACCCAGCTGGTGGACGCCCCGCTCCTCCTGGTGGTGAACCCGTCGGTGCCGATCCGGTCGGTCAAGGAGTTCGTCGACTACGCCAAGGCCAACCCGGGCAAGCTCGTGATCGGCAACGGCGGCGCCGGCACCGCGCAGCACCTTGCCGGCGAACTGCTCACGAGCATGGCCGGCATCCAGGCGCTGCACGTCCCGTACAAGGGCAGCGCCCCGGCCACCACCGACCTGCTCGGCGGCCAGACGCAGGCGCAGATCGACAACATGGTGACCTTCGTGTCGCATGTGAAGGCGGGGAAATTGCGAGCGCTGGGCGTCTCGTCCCTCAAGCGCGCGAGCATCTTTCCGGAGGTGCCGACGATTTCCGAGGCCGGCGTGCCCGGCTACGAATCGGGCACCTGGTACGGCATTGCCGCGCCTGCGGGCACGCCTGCCGAAGTCGTGGCCAGGATCAACGCCGAACTGGCGCGGGCGATGCGCATTCCGGAGATCAACCAGAAGCTCATCGACATGGGCCTGGTGCCGGTGGCCAACTCGCCGGAACAGTTTGCGGCCTTCATCCGCCAGCAGCGCGAGCTGGCCGGGAGGCTGGTCAAGCAGGCGGGATTGCCACAACAATAGAAAACCCGAAAGCTGCGGTCGGGACGACCTACCGGCCGCTTTTCAGGCGTGCCGCGCTCACGTAAGTCGCATGAAACCCGTTCGGCACGCGCTGCGGCAATAACACGCGCGCGATCGGCCCGCGCCCGAACTCGGTGCCGCGGCAATTGAAGACCTGAATCTCGGAGCGCACTTCGCGCGGGTTCCAGACGAACGTCACGAGGTAACCGTCGTCCTCGGACTTGGGGTTGTCGGCGGGCGCAAAGCCCGGCTCGTTGTAATAGAAGTCCGGCCCCTCGCTCCAGGCCTGGTAGCCGCCGGTCTCGAGGTCGTACTTGACGAGCCCCGTGAAACGCGGCTCTTCGTTGCCACCCTGCGGGAAGATGATGTTGTAGGTCCAACGGTTCTTGCGCCCCTGGTAAGCGGTGTTGATGACGGGGAACTCGGTGTTGAGGACGTCGTCGATCACCCGCTCGGCGGTCCTGCCGGTTTTCAGGTCGAAGCGGTATTCCATGAGCAGGAAATCGCGCCGGCGGTAGCGGATCGTCTTGATGAGGCGATTCACGTCCGGCTTGCCATCCTCGCCTTTGTGGATGCGGTAGGGCGTGCCGATCATCACGATCTCATCGCCGTCCTCCCACGCATTGACCGCGTGCAGCATGTAGGTCGGGCTGGCCTCGAACCAGCGCAGTTCGCTGGCCTTGCCATAGCGCGGCACGATGCCGAAGCGCGTGGGCTTGTCCGCATGGAAGACGAGCTTGTGCCGACCGGCCTTGAGCGCCTCGGGGTCGGGGTGAAGCGGGAAGTCGTGCAGGATCGTGTAGTGCTCGGTGATCGCCATGTCGTGCGGCAGGCGCGGGCCGGGCAGGTCGATGTCGATCTTGTGCTTGAGCTTGCCGTCGGCCCCGATCACGCCGTAGGTCATGTAGGGCGGCTTCTTGTCGTAGTCGAAGAAGAGCAGTTCGCCGGTGTGCTCGTCGGGCCGCGAGTGGGCGGAGATCTTCTCGAAGGCACCGTCGTAGTCGGTCTTGCCGATCGTCTCGAGCGTGTGGATGTCGAGGTGGTACGGCTTGCCGGTGAGGTAGAACATCGTGAGCAGCTTGCCGGCGTGGAATTTCACGTCGGTGTTCGAGTTGTTCTTCTGCGGCTCGTCGGGCCGGTCGCGGCGCGGCGGCTCCTTGAGCCCGCGCCACAAGGGCTTGCCGGCTTCGACCTCTTCGGCCAGGCTGGTGGTGCGGATCCAGCGGTTGCGATAGCTCACCTTGCCGTTGTCGAAGTACGCTGCGTGCAGCATGCCGTCGCCGTCGTAGACGTGATAGCGCCAGTCGGGCGGGAACCATGGGTTCGGGCCGTTCCTCACGTGGATGCCGTTGAGGTCCTTCGGCATCTCGCCGATGACCTCGAGGTTCTCCAGGAACACCTCCTTGTCGATCGGCGCGTTCGGGCCGCTGAGGCCCGGGATGTCG
>Ga0163151_10004310_pt1 | contig 19285 bp, 10 predicted proteins | sample OliLakLV19MP5IB2_FD_145596 | JGI IMG/M metagenome (GOLD analysis project Ga0163151, IMG submission 145596) | Freshwater microbial mat bacterial communities from Lake Vanda, McMurdo Dry Valleys, Antarctica - Oligotrophic Lake LV.19.MP5.IB-2 | ecosystem: Environmental > Aquatic > Freshwater >... | reverse complement strand
TATTAACTACATAAATAACCTGAAAGTGCTTTATTTATTAACAAAGTTATCAACTTTTAGTGGCTACATTTTGGGGCTTTTATTAGGCAAACTTCTGCTGTTGCTATAAAGTATGTTTTAACTTCCGTTATATATTGAGTTTCGGTATTACTCCTAATCTCACATCCCAAATTTTCCGACGAATATACAATTATCAAACTTATAGGTAGAATTTGGTTTCCTGCTGAACTCACTTTAAATATCAAAATACTAAATGAGCTTGGATATATAAATGACGTAAGTATTGATAACTATAATCGAACTTGGGAAATCACCAGTAGCGGATTAACCTATTTGAAAAATTGCATCCTTTCAGGGTTACTGAATGACGACGTAAAATTTAATGAGGCTGACTCTGCAACAAAAGAAATAGTAAATGCATTAGTGGCAAAGCTATGAGGCAAAAGATGATAAACTCCTCCTTTCTCCGTCAAATGCAATCTAAATATATGAGTTGCGAATTTTTAATCTGCAAAATACAATACCACTTCTATCTAAATGAAAAAACTTATACTATATAATATCATTGGGATTTCATTATTTAGCTGCGGAAATAAATCAACTGAACAAGAAAGAACAAAGCAGGGAAAAGAAACCCAAGAAATTGATGCAATTAAGAATCGACTAATTTACAAAGAAATAACTGAACAAATTTTGTCCATGGTTCCTGCCGCGGCGGGCCCACCAACCGCATCCAACCCGATTATATATACCAATTCCCCTCCATAAAATTCCCAACAAAAAAAATAATGTTGTTTATTATCAACATTTAATCTATTTTTGCTGATAATATACAACAAAATAAGATGGCCAGCAAAAAACAAATTCTATTTCCTAAGTACCAAAAGCTGATGGAGCAAGTGGGTGAAAACATCAAACTGGCAAGGAAACGCAGGAAGCTAACAACGATACAAGTAAGCGAACGTGCAGGAATTGACAGAAGCACTTTGTACCAAATTGAAAAAGGAAATGGAAGTGTTTCCATGGCTGCATACTTTAATACACTTAGAGTACTGGGATTACAAGATGATTTTTTAAAATTGGCTGCAGATGACAGCTACGGAAGAAAACTGCAAGACTTAAGCTTAACAAGAAATAAATAAATATGCCTACTGCGAAAACTGATATCTTGGTATATGCTCATTGGTTGGGAATGAAGGAACCCAAACTAATTGGTGTGCTTTCAGGCCAACAAGCAAAAGGCAAAAAGGCTTTTAGTTTCGAATATACAAATGATTGGATTCAATCGAAAGAGCAAATAATATTAGATCCAGACATTGCATGGTATACAGGACCACAGTATCCAAATGGTAAAGAAAACTTTGGCGTGTTCTTCGATTCTATGCCCGACACTTGGGGCAGAACTTTGATGAAAAGACGTGCTGCACAAATTGCAAAAGAAAAAAATAAATCTGCCCCCTATTTATATGATATAGATTTCTTGTTAGGAGTATATGATGAATGCAGAATGGGTGCTTTAAGATTTAAACTGGACATAAATGGTCCTTTTTTAGATGATAATGTTAATACTCCAATACCTCCCATGAGTCATATAAGAGAATTGCAATATGCGGCTCACATGTTGGAATCGGATGAGAATAATAAAGCAATAAAAAAATGGCTTGCTATATTAATGGCTCCTGGTTCTTCACTAGGCGGGGCAAGGCCAAAAGCCAATGTGCTTGACGAGCATGACGATTTATGGATAGCAAAATTTCCAGCAAAAGGAGATATATATAATAAAGGTGCTTGGGAATTTTTAGCTTATAAATTGGCTACAAAAGTGGGAATAGAAATTTCACCATCGAAAGTCGAAAAAATTGCAGGCAAACATCATACTTTTTTAACCAAACGATTTGACAGATACAAAGGTGAAAGAATACATTTTGCAAGTGCCATCACTATGACTGGCAATAACGAAGACACGATCAAAGAAAAACCTGCAAGCTATTTGGATATTGCTGAATTTATCCAATATTCGGGAACTCAAAACAAAAAAGATTTGCATCAATTATGGAAAAGGATTGTATTTAATATTGCCATATCAAATACCGATGACCACTTAAGAAATCATGGTTTTATATTAAGAGAAAAAGGGTGGATACTTTCTCCTGCATTTGATATTAATCCTTCAAATGAAAAAGATGGATTGGCATTAAATATTGATGCTGATAATAATGCTTTAGATTTTGAACTCGCCAAAAGTGTGGGGGCATATTTTCAACTGACCACACCAGAAATGGACTCGGTAATTAAGAAAGTAAAAACCGTTATAAGCCAATGGAGCAAGGTAGCACAAGAAATCGGCATTTCAAGAAAGGAACAAGAAATGATGGCTTCAGCATTTAGATATTAATATACAAATACTTCCCAAATTAATCCTTACTCCTTCACAACCCTACCCTTCCAACATCCATTCCCCTGACAAACTTCTATTATATACATTCCTTGGGCAAAATTGCTTAATTCAATACTCAATGTTTTTTCATTAATCTTTGTATAGGTAGCTTGTACTATGCGTCCATGAATATCTATCATATTTACTTTGGTGTTTGATTGCAATTCAACAGGCAAAGTTATTTGCGTAATATTGGAAGTGGGATTTGGATATATATATAATACTTTCTCTATACTTATTTCTGTTATTCCAGTTACAGTATAAGCTACCGACATACTCGTGCATCCAAAACTATTCGTTACTTTTATGGTATAACTTCCGGCGGTACTTACTGCCAAATTTTGATTGGTAGAACCAGGCAAGGGAACACCATCTTTATACCATTGTATATTTGTGGTGGCACTCGATTGCAAATTATTTCCCACTCTTGTAACAACAGGTTTGGCTGGTGTTGGATTTACCACCGTTGTTAATTTGCCCGATGTATTCGTACATCCATTGCTGCCTGTTACCCGCACTTGATATACACCCGCAGTATTTGCCGCATAACTTTTTTGCGTTTCTCCGCTTATATCAATGGTATCTTTCATCCACTGGTATTGCCATCCATTTCCTTGACTTGAATTTAATACAACATTACTACCTTGGCAAAAGGTTAATGCTCCCGATGCAGTTACATTTACTGTAGGCGATGGCATGGTGGTCAATTTAATTTCACTACTGATAGCAGTACAATTACTTATACTAGATACTGCTCTATATCTTGTAGCTCCATAAGGATATACGGTAATAGGATTTTTTGTTCCTAGGTTCACCCATTTCTGTGTAGTACTATCATACGATTGCCAACGAATATTCCCTGTGTTTCCACTAAGGGTTAAGGCAATTCCGTTACCCACACATATATTGTTAGCCGATGAACTAATAGTACCCGCAACCGCTGCTGGCAGTGCTTTAATTAAATGCAATGATGTATAATCATCACCACAAGAACCACTACTTAAGACTGCTCTTATATAATATGATGATGTAGGTGAAACAGATATACTATCAATACTTGTTATAATAGTTTTCCAATTACTAATTGTTGAATCATATTGCTGCCAGGTAATTTGTCCGCTATATTTGTTTAATTTTAGATTGATTGTATTACCACCACATACCGAATCTTTATCAGCAGTTATAATTCCCGCCACAGGTTTTGTATCAATTTGTATAAATACTGGCTGGCTATAATCGGGCTTGCAGAAATTATTGCTCACAGCGGCTCGGTACCAAGCCGAAGTAGCAGTTAAAAATTTAATACTGTCGCCATTCACATTCATACTTACCCAATTAGAAACAGCAGAATCATATATTTGCCATGAGGGCGAACCATAATGGTTCATAATATATAATGATACTGAATCGCCACTACAAAAATTGGTTTGATTGGTAAATGCTTTGCCACCCATCGGTTGCGGTTCAACATATATATAAAGTGTATCTGAGAAAGCAGAATCACAGGGTGAGAGTTCAGTTTTGGCTCTATAATAAGCTGAAATAAATGGAACGGTTAATACTGAATCACCACTTGCAAAATCGGTAAAGCCACTGCCCATATTCATTTGCCAAGTAACGGTTCCTGCATGACCCATTGAGGTTAATTGGAAAGTATCACCTTCGCATACAGAATCTTTTGAAGCTATGATACTTCCTTTACTGGCAGATTTGTATATATAAATAGAATATATAATCTCATCCGTATCGCAGGGAGTGGTGAAGTAAGCCCTGTATTTTGTTTGCATAGTAGGATTGAGCATAATCATGGATGAATTGTCGTTCAAACTAATCCAAGTACTTCCTGTATCCATATATTGCCAATCAGTAGGGTACTGATTATACCACGGCTGCGTGCCTCCTGGATTGAATGTTAAGTGAACCATATCGCCACTGCATACTGTATCCATAGTCGCACTAACCGAACCTAATATATTAATTGGATTCACGACCACATCTAACGATTTTGTATATACATCACCGCAGGTTTTTGAGGAAACTCTTGCCCTAAAAGTATTACTCCCGAAGTTCTTATTTCCTGAACCATAGGTATAATAATTTGCCCCATTATTATTCAAAACTATCCAGTTACTAGTTGCAGCTTCATATTCTTCAATATATATAGTTCCGTTCAAAACTGTATCTACTGACAAGGTGAAACTATCATACGCACAAACAGTGTCTTTATCTACTTTAAGCACACCTATGTATGGTCTTGGCTGCGTATTGAGCCATATAGAATCATATATATCCATACAGCCATTATTATATCCTATACGAGCAATCATCCATCCACTGGCACTGATAGAAGTGTTTATATTATTACCATTCAAGCCTGTGCTTGCCCATCCACTTCCATCATTATAATACCATTCTTGTACACTACCATTACTGCCACTCCAACTAAAACTTACAGTATCAGGCATACAAATACTATCTCTACTCTTTACTAAATTACCATTTGTGGGGAGTGGTTTTGTATATATATAAATACTATCCGAAAATTCTGTTCCGCATTTTGCAGTAGTAATAGAAGCACGATACCAAGTAGATGAATTAAGTGTTTGCCAAAGTTGCGAAGTTGTATCGCTGATGATTTGCCAACCGTTGCCTGTATTCATTTCCCAAGTGGGAGAAACACTGTTATTTGTAAGCGACAATTGCATACTATCGCCAGCACATATTGTATCTTTCGATGCAGCAATTTGCCCCACACTTATTGTATTAATATTATAACTTAATTGCTGCGAACAATTGGCAGTTGAAAAAGTAAGTGTGATCGTTTTATTACTTGTGATATTATATAATGTATCCTTTGCATTGCTGCTTGTAAAGCCTTGCCCGTCGCTCCACGACACATTTGCAGTGGGTATAGAAACCAAGCTGGGATTCAGTGTTCCTAAGTTTGTTATATTAGTTGCAGATGCAATACTCCAGTTTGTTTGGTTATTATTATCTGCCCCCTTCAATCTACAACCTGCCCGTCCTGACATCGATATAATCTGTCCCTCCCAATCCAACACATTACTTACCTTTGCAGTTGTTGGAAAAGCATATCCATTTACAGCCACTGCATCTATTATATTTCCATTCTGTTTTAATATATAACCACGCGGGTCACCTGACGAACTTTGATCATCAGCTACACCTGTATTATAGAACAAGTGTGTGGAATCATCCGTTCCTGAATTTCCTATATGCAATACTGAAATACTATCGGGCAAAAGCTTGGCATAACTGGGCCATGCAAATGACGATAAAATACTTGAAGAATTCCATAGTTCAAAAGTAATGTTTCCCAAATCCATGGTGTCGGTTCCCATATTGGTAACTTCTACAAAATCGGCAACGGAGTTTTGTGTGGTTATCCATGAAGGCATGGGCGATGTGGCACCTGTGGCTGTCATGTTTTGAATAAGTTCCGTAAATCGAATAGTATTTAATTGTGGTGATTGTGCTTCAAGTATTACAGTATCGTTTTTACAAATAGTAGTTGTCGTAACAGTTGCTGATAATCCATCCAGCACTTTAAAGGGTGAAGAGTTTAACAAGCATCCACTATTATTGATACTTACTGCATAATCGCCTGCTTGTTTTACTTTAATAGTTTGTTTGGTTTCACCATTGGGAGTCCATGAATAATTACTGCCCGTAGTTGCAGTGAGTATCATACTATCGCCACAATACAATAGATGGCTTTTGTTTGAAGTAATCAATCCATTTACGATATTGTTTGGCGTTCCTTTCACGGCATAAGCCCTTTCGCTATAGGCATCGGCTGATGACAAGTGGCGGATGGTATACCAATAACTTTGTCCGTTCACCACATTGGTATCAGTATAACTTGTCGTATTATTGATGGTATCAATGGCTACCCAATTATTATTGAATTGTCTATATATAATTTGCTTGGCCGCCTGCCCTGTCGATGCCCATTTTAATATCACACTTCCTGAACAGGAGGTAGCGGTTAAACCCGATACGCCACGCATAATAGTAAACGCTGCATCGCTGCTATCGCTTAAAGCACTACTCACTACTTTTATATATACTTTATCGCTGCTTGCAGTATTGGGAACTGTCCAATCGTAATAATATATGTTATTGGCAATGCCTGTTACAATACCTGTATAAGTTACACCACTGTCCATTGAATAATATATATCATAAGTACCCGTTACGCCCGCAGATTGCCAACGGATAACCTGTGTACTGCTACGATCTAAGTGTTCACCACCGTTTGGATATAATAATTTCAACTCAGGTTTTTGTTGCCAGTTATGTATATAAAACTTTTGTGGCCCCATAGCTACCGACGTGCCTTTTACAACTATAATATAATTACCATATTGGGGCGTATCGATTGTTACTTGTTCCATATTGTTCAAGGTATCTATATCCTGAATGGCCGCAGTGGCGGGCGATGCGGGATTCAATTTCCAAGGATATATCGTATCGCTTGCTGGAGTGATAATATATAAATCCAAATCGTTCACCAATGCTTTTTGGGCAGCAGGGTTTCCTTCCACATCCATCCAATTGAGCATGGCACGAAACTGTACCATATTGCTATCAACATATATATTATAGGTTTGTATATTTCCGTTTGAAATGGTATCACTCGTCCACAAACTATCATGTATACATTGGTATGCTTTAATTGCATTGATATTTCCATATCCAAATTTAAAATCGACATGGGCTGCACCTGCATCATCGGCAGTATTACATAATATACCTTTCATGAGTATAGCATCGGGATTGGTATTATATATACTTTTATAATACTCCACAAGTTGTGCGGCAGTGCCTGTAACACCGGGCGTGGCCATACTGGTTCCATTCCATCCGCCTTGGTAATTATTATTAGGCAAAGTAGAATACACTCCTACCCCATCGGCACAGATATCGGGTTTCAAACGGCCATCGCGTGTAGGACCAAAACTACTAAAAGTACTCATAGTTCCTATATAACTTACCGCACCCACTGTAACTACATTTTTCGAACTGTTCCATCCACTGGGTATAGTTCCATAGCCGCCATTGCCGCAGTTACTTTGTGCATTGCCCGCCGCAAATACGTGCAAATAGTTTGGGTAATAATTCACCAATAAATCAATAGCCCTGGCTTCATCATCATATTGCCCACGCGGACAAGTATCATAAGCAGGCGAATATCCATAAGAATTGCTGGTCATATCCATCCCATACTTTGTAATTCCCGAGTCCATGTTGGGAACTATATTTCCGTAAAAATCGCTGCTATATAATATAGCATTGGGTGCCATTCCTGTTGCATAAGGATTAATAGTTCCATTGCCCACTATAGTGCCTGCCACATGGGTAGCATGATCGCTTTGTACATTATAATCAAGAATAGTTTTGCGACTGTCATGGTCTATATGTTGGCCAACAAAACCGCCATCCCACTCCCCTACTTTTATACCACTGCCCGTAAAACCGAGATTATATTGTAATATATTGCTGTGGTGCAAAGTCTTGCCCGGCAGGTTATCAGTGCTTAAAGGCGGGTGAATGGGTTCGAGCCATTTAACCATATCCAATAAATTAAATCTGTTTATTTCATTTGCAGCAATTCTTATTTCCATATAATGATACTTGGGAAATACATTCGTGATTCTTGCAAATTGTGATACCTGAATTTTTAGATTATCAATTTCTGCATCACTAAAAAAGGAAACACGTACATTGAATGAATCATGTACATAATACCAACTAGCAGGAGAAGCAACAAAACTATTAGTTTTATACTTGCTTGCTGTAAACATATTTATTTCAGTTGCACCACTTCCTTCTATGATAGCCGCATTGTAGGGCTTCGATATATAATATATATTTCTATCATATAAGCCATCGAACTGATACCCTTTGGCTGTAAATGCATCAACTATTTGTTGTGAAGGTGTTTGATTAAATTGAAGAAGTAGATATGCTTTCTTAATAGCATATACACTAGCAATTATTTTAGATTGACCAAAGGCCAAACTTGAAAACAATAAAAATAAGAGTGTAATTTGGGTGCGTAAAGATTTTACCATGGGCTTGCGTTATTTAAGAACTGCGAATTTAAGAATTTAAATTGATTGACGCCAATAAAAATAAACCGAGACTGAAAAACCTCAAAAACTTAAGGCTATATTTGCACCGTAAGCAAATAGGAGGAGGCTTTTTGGGGAAAGTGTTTCTCATATATACGAGTTATAGGGCATTGTATTGACACCACAATAAACTACCGACAAATACGTTTAATGAACAATTTAAAATTAATCAATATGACAAGTAAAATTAAAAAATCAGGACTGGTTTTAGGACTGTTAATCAGTATTACGTTGACAAGCTGTGTATCAACTTATGTGGCAAATTTGCAGCGGACTTCGGACAAAGAAGTTGCAGTTTTTACAACAATAAAACCGACACGAGAATATATCGAACTAAAATATATTCAAGTTGACGGTGCGGTATTTAATCGACCTGAAAAACTTCTTACAAAGTTGACTGAAAGAGCAAAAAAAGAGGGTGCAGACGCAGTAATAAATGTTAAATATGATTTTCAGTGGACTTGGCCCATTATTTCTGGGACTGCAATTAAATACAAGTAACCACTTGAAATTATCATTCATCGATATTCACTGATTGTTGACCAATTAAAAATGTAAAAAAAACGACTTGACAACCATTGAGAAATAAGCTGGCAGAAAAGAACAATAAACCACTAACAGCACCTAGCCAAAAAGTGGTGGGGAAGTGCGAAGACAAACAGCGGTGCATCTAATAAAGTTTGGTGCATATAGACAGTTTAATATTCCCATTCGCCACCCTTAGCCAAGCCGCAAAAAGTGACCTGCAAAAAGCCCCACGGATATATTAATTTTCTTTACAACATGAAAAAAATAGGACTTATAATTATTCAACTGTTCATTATTTGGACAGTCAGTTATTCGCAGCCTTGTGGAGTTGCACAATCATTAACTGTAATACAACAAGCACAAATAAAAAATTTAATTAATCCGTTAGACACCGCTTTGAAATATGAAGATTTATTTCACATTGACTCTTTAAGCTACGAAATAAAAAATACTTACGCAACACAAGGTGGCAGACCTGATGCTACTGAACCTTATTTCGCTTTAGTAAAGAATGTTACTTGGGTTAACATTACAAATGCAATTACACTTTCCCGACTTTTAATTTCGAAAGATAGTATGGTATACGTCGACCTTTGGAAAGCAGCAATGGGATTGAATCCTCCGTTGTATCAACCCCATTCATTATTTTTGCGTGCCGCTGCCGAAATTGCAAGTGGCTTGCTTAAAATTGCCAACAAAGAAACTGATCTTACAAGAAAAACTTTGTATCAAACATGGGCAACAAGAGCGTTAGATAGTTTAGCAACTAGGCAATTACCAAACGGAGCATTTCCGTTTCCCGACCTTAGAACTTATGGCGACCCTGTATTTGGCCCTATCATTCAAAATTTTGCATTTTCCTGTGGAGCCGATTCTGTAAATACAATACAAAACGGGTGGATTGTTGATGACAAAGGAACGGGAGAATTTAAATTTGATGCTGGTATTATTGCCAATGCATTTTACGAAGCATACAACTATACAGGCAAAATTAAATACAAAAATACAACTATAGCTGTTGGAAATTTTTTGAAGCCGCTAAAATTTAATTTCAATTATAATTACAACACTTTTGTTTCGTTTGGATTAACTCGAGCGTATCAATTAACCAACGATACATCATATTTGAATCGTGCAGTAAAAAATATCAGGTATGCTGTTTATCCTGGACAAATTGCAAATGGCCGCTGGGTTGACGGGCACAATGCAAACTCTCGTTATCATAACTTAATCATTCAAAACATTCTGCCTAGCATTCCACTTATTACTGCAACCGACCCACACAAAGGCAAATTAGAAACTATGGCTTACCTTGCTGTAAAAAATTTGATGGACTATACTTACTCCTGTAATTCTGCTACTGGATATAGGTGGCTTATGAAAGCATATAATATAAACAATAGTATTATTCCGACCACATTGCACGATTCAATTACAGATATAATTGGCAGACACATCAATCAATCTGCTATAAATGGAAAGTATATAGATGTGCCTACTATGGGTGAATACTTAGAGTTATTGGGACTTGTAAATGGGCTACCTGAAATTACATTTCCAACAGGTTTAAAAGTAAATATTTATCCTAATCCATCCACAGGATTTGCAAATCTAACTTATGACTGTGCAGAAAACGAAAATATAATTCTTAGTTTATTTGATATCAATGGCAAGTTATTAAAAGCAATTGACCAAGGGCTAAAAACTAAGGGGACTTACAACAATCAAATTGACTTGACTCAATACCAACAAGGCGTTTATTTTTTAACTTTAAAAACAGATAAACGAAAATACACTCAAAAAATAATAAAACTCGAATAAATAAGCTGTCACTCGCAGCACCTTTGTATTATGGCTGGGGAAGTGCAAAATGAATTGTGGTCCAATTAATAAACAGGGTGCGTTTCGACTGGCATGTGCATCTAATCAGCCACCCTTCGCAAAGCTGCAAAAACTTATAACCAATAGCAAGGGCGAATTCTCCCAAAGAACATCCGTTCACAAAAAGTCATTCGTGTAAGGACGGAATTGTTTACCTTTGTTGCACCTTCATAAATTTAATAATTCGTAACTACTCAGGTACAACACGTATTCAAAACCCTTGATAAGTCTGACTATGTTAATATGTTGATAAATTCTATATTCTGAATAACACCTATAAATGCTCACTTCTGTAAATATCATTGCGTTTCCACTTGAATTGAAAGCCATTGACACCATTGAGTTTTACCTACCTGAGTAGTTACAATAATTCAAAAAATGCCAAATAAACAAAAGGAATTAAAAATACTCAGAAGCCAATATATTCCCACTTCGGAATTTTATAGCCAGATAATAGATAGTTTGCAGGATTATTCAATCCTTACGCTGGATAATGAATTAAAAATTAATAGCTGGAGTTCCGGTTCGGTCAGCATTTTTGGATATGAACCAGATGATGTTTTAGGCAAAAGTTTTGATATTATTTTTACTGAAGAGGATAGAAAAAATGGAATTCCCCAAAAAGAAATTGACAAAGCATTAAAAGAAGGCAGGGCTGTAGACAACCGCTGGCATATTTGTAAAGACAAAAGCACATTTTATGCTTATGGCTTGGTGTTTCCGCTTATAGGTATAGATGGAGAAATGTTAGGGTATGTAAAAATACTACTCGACCTGACGGAGAGAAAGAAAGCAGAAGATTCCATAAAAAGATATGTGAATGAACTCGAAGAATTGAATACGCATAAAGAAAGTGTGCTTGCAATTCTTTCTCACGATTTACGAAGTCCTTTGTCTTCAATTATTGGAACTGCCAAATATCTGAAAGATAATTTTGAAAAGATGAAGCCCGAAGCATTAAAGGAGATGCTGGAACTTCTATATGACTCATCCATTGACGAATTGAACATGTTAGACTATTTGGTGGAATGGGCAAGAATCAAATATGCATCAGAAGTATTTTCTCCCACAAAAATTGAACTTGTAACATATATAAATCAGGTTTTTGATAAGCTGAAGGAAACAGCCCATGTAAATGGAATAAATCTTCATCACGAAATTGAAGAAAACCAAAGTGTTTTTGCGGATGCAAAAATGCTACTTTCTATTTTACAAAATATAGTTTCAAACGCTTTAAAGCATACTAATCCAGGAGGAAAAATCTCCATAACTGCAAAAAGAAACGAAGATAAACTTATTATAGAAGTGAAGGATAGTGGTATTGGAATGTCGAAAGAAATAATGGACAAACTTTTTGCCCCGCAAATGTCGTCACTTTCGAAAGCAAGAGCTGAAAATAAGGGAGCCGGCATTGGTTTATTATTAGTAAAAGGCTTTTTGGAAAGAAACGGCGGTGAAATTTGGGTGGAAAGCATAGAAGGAAAAGGATCTTCTTTTTATTTTACATTACCAATAAACAAACCAGCCGACAAAATGGACAGTCTAAACAAACTAGACCTTAATTAGTGCTTGTCCGAAAACTGCTCTTTTTTCGTTACGCTCATTAAAAAAAAAGGTCATTTATGAGAATAAACTCCCATGTTTTTTAATTTCCTCCGCCCGCTGGCGGAGTCAAAAGAGAAGCTTTCTATCCAAGCACTGAGTTTCCGTTCAGACACTAATACCAATTCTTAAACTATAATAGTTCTCTGCCTGTGGAATTAGTTTGTAGAATGGTAATGCCAAACTACAGCCCGAAAGCCCCGCTTAATCCCGATAATTATCGGAATGCGGGGGGATTAGTCCCTTTCTTTTGGACTATTATATATTGAGTGTCGGTATAATATTTTTAATTCTCACGCAGCATAATTAATCATTTGCGTCTATGTGGTATAATTTAGGTAAACACCCAGTGCCCTTGCTACTCCAATTTATCCTAATCCAATAAAATTACTACTTGTACAGGGGCACGTATTGGGTTTAAGTTTCATCATATTGAAAGCTGCTATTTTAATAAAGCTCAGTATACCCAATTTATTTTCGAGTATCTTACGAAAAGATTATTTGTTGTAAAATAATTTGAGATGTTCGCCGTAATTATTTTTAAGTAAATAGATACCACAGGGGTGTTCACCCAAATCTATACTTTTTGCACTAAAACTATTAATAGTAGCAGTGTATATTAATCTTCCATCAAGAGTATAAATACCAATACTTTCATTTAATCCTGAGGTATTACTAACAACTATGCTACCGCTGGTAGGATTGGGATACACTGTAAACCCACTTGGAGCAGAAAATGTTTTTGCCAATCCGTTTGTATTACTCGTGGTGTCTATCTTATCTACACGTTTTATGGAAGCGATATTGGTGAGTACTGGTTTTTCAAAGTCGAAGTATATATTGGCCTTGTTTACAATCGTCTCTCCTGAATTCATATCGCGTTTTAATTTTGCGGAAAAATTAATATAGCCCTTACTTGCTTTTTGGTCTTGTTTATTAGGTAGTAAATTTATATTTTCAAAAGTGAAATACAATATATTTCCATCTATACTTAATTTATATGGATGCGATGAATGATTCAAAGTTATTTCATAAGCTGGCAATTGGCTGCTGAGTGTGTCAGATATAACAACATTTCGGGCATAATCACTCCCCTCATTTTCAAAATTTATTTGATATACTATTTCCCTCACCTTTCTATCTGTCTGCCCACTTGGATAACATTGCTTTGCATTGGGGTCGTAGGCCGATATTATTTCCTGTCTTAGCGTATCACAATTATCCGACGAATCACTATCATAATCCGACTGTTGTACACATGCTGCTACATAATTATAATCTCCCAATTGGTATTTGGTATTTGCCCACAAACTAATTGTATACTCCTTTACCTCATTAGGATTAATAGTATCTATTTTGAGAGATAAAATACCACTATTATATGTAAAATTTCCAAGTGAAATAGTATCCATTAAACTATCAAAACTGGCAGTAATGAAAACATCGTTTGCCATAATGCCATTGTTACGAACGCAAATGGTATATTGTATGGTATCTGCTTTTCTGGCAAAAGTTAAATTTTTAGACAATACTTTTATTGCCAAGTCTTTTATAACAGGGGTTTTCATTGGGATATTATGATATTTTGTTCCCTGAACATCTACGGTATCATACTGTACTTCTGTTTCAATGGTGTGTTTGCCTTTTTTGGCACTAAGGCTAATAGGTGTATTGAAATCTACAAAAACTGAATATTTACCCTTGTTATCACTAAGGGTCGCAATATTTTTATGAATAGTATCGGAACTATAAACTATAGCATAGGGTATAATATTTTCACCACTATCTAATATACTATTCAAGTTTTTATCATGATAGGTTTTCCCCGTTATAATACCTTTGGTAAGAGATGCACTAGCAATATTACTGGGACTAATATTTGTAATATTCCCCGAAAAATATAAATTCTTACCATTAGAATAACACCACAATTTAGAATAAATGCTAGTTTTAACACTACTGTTAAATACTACATATTTTCCAGCACTCTCTATATAGTAATACTCACTTCCATTCAATGGCGATATCACTATCACATTATCGACCACATTAATGCTATATTCCCACCCATAGCCCAGAATATTAACTCCTGTATTAATTGATTCGAATGAATTATTTTGTAATTTAAATAATTTATATTCGAACGAGTTGCTCATAAATCCTAACAAATAAATTTCGCTGTTTTTAATCGCTAATTTATACTCATTATAAAACCCTCCAAAAAACTTAATCCGATATCCAATATATTGCTTACCTACGAAACACCAAACAGAATCTCGATATTTTAAAGTAATCCAAAGAGAATCATTGTTAACGAGCACATTACTTAAGTCAGCTCTGAAACCTTGGTTGCTGGCTAAATCTAACGAATGGTCTTCTTCCCAATTCCCATTTACTAGCTTACTCATCCATTTAAAAACCTTCCCTAAAGAACTTAAGGGAATTGCCCCAATTATTCTGATTGTATCCTGCCATTTTACTATAGTGCAGACTTCACCATCAAGTGAATTAGTATGCATTATATTTAACATAAATGGAATGCCTATCTGCAGCCATGAAATACCATCATACTTGATAACGTTTGCCAAACTTGAAGTTATTTTATTCGATGCGTCAACCTTATAAGTTATATAAGCAAATATCACTGTGTCTTTGTTAAATCCAAATTGGTAATGATTAAATTGGTTATAATAGATTTGCTGCGTATGAACCGTATCTATTATTGTAAAGGTATCAGAAAAAGACCACTTATCACCATCCCAAATATCTAAAAATAATTTATAAGTATTACTATCTGCCGTTTTCCAAAAAACTGGATAATATACTTTATTATTAAACGGATTAATCTCGGTATGAAATCCTTGGTTGGCATTTCTCTCATCTCCTGAATAGGGCAGGCCATTACCCATCCTGTTTAATTTCTGAGCTTGTGTTTGAACAACATTGGCCGTCATCAAAAAAAACAATATAATTTTGGTCAACCTCACAAATCTAAATTTCATATATATATTCTTTAAAAATTAAACCCAATTCCAATCTGTAAATTTTGCTGCAATCCCCGATTTATTACATTGCCTCTATATTGGCTCAAGTTCCATTTGGAAATCCTGCCACTGTAACCAATGTTCAAACTGGAATGTTCACTTAAATAATATCGAAACGCGATGCCCCATTCGGGAATAAGCATGCCGCTATGCTTACGGCTACCCTCAATTGTGTTAGCTTTGTCAATATCGTAGAAAACACCTTTGCTTTTACTATATACATCCACACTTGCACCAAATAAAACTTTACAATCCATCAAGCGTGAATGAATCGGGGTATAATAAACTCTTGCGAGCAATGTCAATTCAGTATTAGTAACATTTGAGTTTGGAATAATTTGCTGACTATTGTTTGGCAATTTAACATAGCCCAAAATTTGCTTTGTTGCACTGTCTCTTACCGGTATCTCACTATATATATAATTGAACGCGATTTGTTGTATACTTTGTATATAGTTTGCTCCTGCTGAAATCCCTATTCCTTTTATGATATTAAGTGGTTGATAATACTCCATTTTAAGGTTATAGGAAATGCCCTTACTGGTCGAGCTACTCCAAACCTTTTTATAATCCTTATGCGTAATACTACTGGTAGTAATATCGGTTGGTTTTTCAGAAACAAATCCAAAACCTCCTGACACCAATACCTCGGACGCAGTATTTAATTGGTGATTTTGCTTTTGCGGTCTAACAATAGGACGCTTATAGGTTGCTTCTGGATACCTGATTATAGTAGTAATTCCGTCAGGCTCTTGTACTAACATACTTGCAAATATAGAAATACGTGGGGACAATATAGCAGGTGTATTTTTAAAATTATCTTTACCCATACCCAATCCATCTGAACCAAAGGTAAGCGAAGTAGGCCGCAAATTACTGATATCGTGTTTATATATAGTTAATTTCGGGATGTTGTGCTGTCCAGTTTTAGCCATAAAATTGTTGTTGGCTTTATTCAAAGTAGAGGTGTCATGCGTCGCTTCTTTTACAGTGGAACTGTAGTTTTTTGATTGCGTGTGTAGTGGATCTGCTTTTACCAACCCTAACTGAGCGGTTTTATTTGCATCAATCAAATAGTAGGAGGATATACTCACCAAGCTAACACCTATAAACACCCATAAAAAAGGACGCCTTCTAGAGGTGGGTGGTTTTGAATTAATGGAATCAGAAATGCCCTGCCAATATGATTTATCAATTGGCAACTCCAAGTCGCCAAGTGCTTTTTTTAATGCCTCGTCAATTTTAAATTTCGACATTTGAATTCCCTTTCTATACTTATTTCATTTTCTTTTTAAGCAGTTGCCTAGCTCGTGCTACATTGCTTCTCGACGACGACTCACTGATACCTAGCAATGCTGATATCTCCGCATGGGTATAACCATCAACGGCAAACAAATTCAAACAGGTGCGATACTGATCGGGCAATTGATCAAGCAAACCAATTGCTTCATCCGAAGTAAAAGATATTTCCTCATGTTCTTCATTATTATATTTGTCTGAATATGTTTCTTCAAATTCTGTTGTTATTTGTATAAATACATTTTTAGTCCTTTGCTTTCTTAAAAAATCTATTGCATTATTTGTCATTATGCTGTGTGACCATGTTTTAAGAGTAGCGTTACCTTTGTAATTGTGCAAGTTGTTAAAAATTTTTATAAATCCTTCTTGAAAAGCATCGCCGGCCTCTGCATTGTTGTTAATATACCTGCGACAAATACCCATCAATAAACCACTATATAAATTAAACAACTTCTGCTGAGCATCTCTGTCTCCATCCAAGCATTTTCTGGCCAATAACAGGTCATTCTCATTCATTCTTTAACTACTTTTCATTAGACGTCCGCTTTGAAAAATGCTGCTTGCAAATATAAAATGATTCTAACCTACAATATCATAATGGAAATAAAAATATTGAAAATCAACTCGTTCCCTGTACCAAACAATATGATTCTTTTTTTAAACCCTGCCAGGTTTTGATGAAGGTATACCAATCATTTTCATTTGATAATACAATAAAAAAGCCCCCTCAAATTAATGAGGGGGCTTTTTATGTTTAAACGCTTGGGCCTTTCAGCCTTGCGGAGTATTAGTTATTGGCTTTAACCACACGCATGGTGCTCACCTTGTCGTTGCCTATGATGTTAATCATATAGGCTCCGGCTGGCAATTCTTTCATATCGTTGATAGATATGGTGTTACTGCCCTGGCCTGCTTGCATGTTGAGGTTTCTCACGGTTTTGCCGTTCATGTCTGTTACACGTATTACAATATTGCCTTCTTCTTCCATGTTGAACTGGATGTTCACGCTCTCATTGAAAGGATTAGGCCATACATTTTGTACGGTATTCTCAACTTGTGCAACATTGTTTGAAACAACAGATGGAGCGTAGTAGCCTCCGGTAGTATCACCTATTGTGAACATAGTAGCCGATGTTGTCAAACCAATATTGTTAGCTGCACAATTAGCCGTAGTACTTCCTAAGTTAGATGAATAAGTGTAAATAGGAGACCAACTAGAACCTCCATTAGTAGATTTCGCAATGCCCATTAAATTGGCTGTACTAAATCCATTGTACTCTGGTTGGTAATAGTTAAAAATCATAGTACTTATTATAGTAGCGTTGGATGCAGTAAGTGTATAGTAACGTTTGATACTTGGGTTACCGCCACTCGACTGTACTGTATGACCGCGAACGATATTGGTATTGCCAAGTGCTCCAGTGGTTGTCAACAATAATCCCAAACCTGCAACATTACCATTGGTAAGTGCACTGCCCAAGCTACGAGTAGTTTGGATATAACCAGTTGAACCGAATATTGGGAAGCTTGTGGCCTCGTATATTGATGCACTGCTGCCAAGTGTAAGTACAGATCCATTAAGGTCAATAGAACCATTCTGAACGATAACTTGGTTATTCACTGTAAAGCTGTTGCCCATGCTGATACCCTTGTTCTGGGCATTGCCACGGTTAATCAAAACTTTATACTGGGAGCCTAATCTTACATTGGTTATTTGTGCTGCTCCTGAACCGCCCAAGAACCTTAGGTAACCAGCAGAGGTAGAAGCATTAGTTAAGAAACTTGCTGCTCCACTAGAAGAATAGTTACCAGTGTTTGAGCTTGTTGTACCTACGTTCAAGTCATAACCATTCAGAGCCAATGTACCGTTCATCACGGTTAATACACCACCTATAGAAGTGTTTCCTCCTAGTTTCATGCCTAATGGTCTGTCCATATAAACATTAGCATTGGTGGTGATAATAGCTCCCGTTATTTGTGGTGCGGTTGAGTTACCAAGTACTTTCAACAAGGTGTTGGTCGCTGAGTTCGCACTCACGATCTGTGCACCTGCATAATTAAACTTGATATCGCCTGTACTTGTAGAAGTAGAACCAACGGTTAAGGTGGTGTTGTTGTATATTACAGCAAAACCTCCGCTGATGTCCAGTTTGCCAGTGATGGTGATTGAGTTATAGAACCTCACAGCAAGTGCTGAAGAACCTAGGTTCAACTTCACATTGCCAAGTGTGGCCGAACCAGAAACTGTTTGGTTAAGTGTGCTGTTGTCCAACACCAAGTTTCCTGTTCCACTAATCGTACCATTACAAGCTACATCGCGTTTGGCAGTAAGGTTA
>Ga0163151_10004309_pt1 | contig 19287 bp, 13 predicted proteins | sample OliLakLV19MP5IB2_FD_145596 | JGI IMG/M metagenome (GOLD analysis project Ga0163151, IMG submission 145596) | Freshwater microbial mat bacterial communities from Lake Vanda, McMurdo Dry Valleys, Antarctica - Oligotrophic Lake LV.19.MP5.IB-2 | ecosystem: Environmental > Aquatic > Freshwater >... | reverse complement strand
GCGGGGATCTCCCGATGGTTCCACTGTGCCTTCTTGCGGGGATCTCCCGATGGTTCCACTGTGCCTTCTTGCGGGGATCTCCCGATGGTTCCACTGTGCCTTCTTGCGGGGATCTCCCGATGGTTCCGTATCCAGACCAAACCCCGAGGTGGAGTAATTGGTAGCTCGTTAGGCTCATGCCCTAAAGATGCTAGTTCGATTCTAGCCCTCGGGGGGCGGGCGATAAGTTTTGCTTACCAATCCCCGTGGGGGTGGGAGCATAGTTTATCTGGTAGAACAGTGGCCTTTTAAGCCGATGAGCCAGGTTCGACTCCTGGTGCTCCCACTCTCTCCCGTCCCTTTTACCTAAAGACTGTGAAGAAAGTCCACGGAATGGCAGGTTTGCCATTGTCTGGTTTGCATACATTTGTGGACAAAACGGGGTGTTATGCCTATGATACGCGACTGTATTGTGTGATGATCAATACTTTTAGATGAGAAGCACGTACATATGGTCATCTCGGGTTTCTTTAATTTTCCATCCATAGGCGCTCCCTGGTCACTTGGCGGAACTGGTAGACGCGGCGGACTTAAAATCCGCTGTTGTATTACGTACGGGTTCGAGCCCCGTAGTGACCAAACCGTGGTGGATTAGGTTTAGGGCCCTACAAGTGGTTACTGCTGGGATAGAAAAAAAGAAATCATCACAAAAAAAACCGGTGTTGTCCAATAAAAAAAAATTATTATTTTTCATAAATCAAATAACAATAAAAAATGCTTGACACAAATACACTCGTATTATTGACTTCCCTAAGTGCTGGATTATTATCACTCAGCGCGCTACTTTGGTTCGGGCCAGGCCTTGGTCGAACTAGGCCTTCTGATGATTCTTTGATCCGTGAACAATTACTGGCTCAGCTGACTGAAAAGCCAATAGATTCGGTTTCCTTTGAGGAAACTCAATCTTTAATTTGTGATACCTATCGTACTGATACCTTGCACTTTGCAAAGAAGTTTTGTGAGCAAGCGGTTATGGATAGTGCTCGATACTTTGTTTATGTAAAAGACCAAATTGTTTGTGCTAGTATTGAACTAGCAAGGTTGACTCCCGGTTCGGATTTGCATCGTGTTTGTGCTGTAAGATTGGAACATTTGCAAAGTCAACTGCCAACTATTGCTATTAAATTAACTGAGCAAATGAGGGACTGGCTCGTTTTAAATCAGGATGCGCCTTTAGAGGGACAGCATTTTATCGCGAAACTTAACACTCTTGTTAACTTTAATATGGCTATTTTGGAGAAACCAGAGGATAATTCGTTGTTGGCTGCGTTCACCGTAACGGATTTCGTGGTCATGGGAATTTTTGCTGGTTCGGTTATCGCTTTTGTTTCCGGTTTGGTTTACCGTTATAATTGTTATAAGGAAGCGATAAAAGATACTGGGGAAGATGTTAGTGTTGGTACTCAAAAGCAGAATACACAAAATGAGTCGGACTATTCTTCAGAGATCTTGGATTAATAGTAATAGTAGCGCCGCGGGTCGTGCCGGGATAGCTCAAAGGTTAGAGTATGGGCCTGAAAAGCCTATGGTGGTGGTTCAATTCCACCTCTCGGCAATCAGGCCCAGCCTACCTTGCTTACCCCGCGCCCGCGGCGGTTTTCGTTTCACCCGTCCAGCCCAGTGTAGCCAGCGATCGAGGAAAGAAAGTTTTGACTTAAATATTCAAGTCTCAGCATGCTAGATTCAAATACTTTACTACTATTAGTATCAGGAACAATGGCTTTTACGTCCGCCGGCCTTTGGCTGTGGCTGGGTAAAACAAATGAGCATATGGATACAACAGAGCAAATAAAGGAGGAGGGTGAAGACTTGCGTGATATTTTGGTTAACAAGGCATTGGAAGATGCCAACGCTGGAGTTGCGAATATAAGCGCAGTTCCCGTTAATGAGCCGTTTTCTGCTATTGATCTGCTGGCTTATAAGAAGTCAGTGGTGGAGGTGGTAGCTCACCATTGTAGGGACTACGGGGAGGATGTTCTATCATCCCCGTCCTTGTCTTTATCCACAGCCCAGAAATGTTGCGACATTTTAATCCAACATTGTAAGAAGGATTTAGGTTGGGCTGTGGATAGATTTACCGATGTATACGTTGACCTAGTTAAGTTGCAGCAGCATGTTAATTCCTTTCCAGGCGGGGCGTCTAGTAGTAGTCCGGAAGTTTTAGAATTGCTCGAATATGTCGAGACGCTTACTACGCATCTTACGAGTATGGCCTACTCCGTGCAGTCGCACAGGGAGGACCTGGCTCAGTTGATTTCCGATTGGTTAGTGCTAAATCCCGATACCCCTATTACTGGTTCGGTTGTTGATGCTTATTTACAGTTTTTACCTTCGGCAACGGGTGTTATCGAGGAGGGGCCATCATCGACTGTTGTTTTTTCGAATACTGAGATTGCAGTAATTTTTCTTTTTGCTGCCTCCGTTGTTTTTTTTGTCTCTGGTTTGGTTTATAGGTATAAGCGAGCTAGCAAGGGTTCAGGTGAGAAGGGCGAGTCAGCCCTTGCTGATCAAACCGATATTAGTGACCTTTAAACTTTGGACTAAAACTTTCCGTTTTTAGTTTAATGTCGCTGTTACCCCTCGTATTAATAGCGCACATTCCGGTTTTTGCATAAAAAAGCGATCGAGTGGTGGGGCTCTGTAGCTTAATTGGTAGAGTGTTGGTCTGCGGAGCCAAAAATGACGGTTCAAGTCCGTCCAGAGCCTACTTTTTCAAGTTATAAATAAGGTATTTTGCTGCTTCGATCGTGTTGACTGCCGATGTGGCGGAACTGGTAGACGCGCTAGATTGAGGGTTTAGTACCCCAAGGTATGGGGGTTCGAATCCCCTCGTCGGCATTCTGTTGTTATTTTTTTGGGGCTGTAGTTTAATTGGCCAGAATGTCTGCCTTGCACGCAGAGGATGGGGGTTCGAGTCCCCTCGGCTCCAAAAAATTTGTTTTATCGGGATTAATTAAAGACTGCGAAGAAAGCAATGAGTGGCAGGTTTGCCACCCTTTGTCGAATAAGGGAGTTTGATTCTGGCTCTGAGTGAATGCGATTCATTAGGGGCTTAACACATGCTAGTCGTATGTAATCGATTAAAACGATTTACATGGCGAGAGGGTGAGTAGAACCCGTTACGTAATCTGGCAGATTGGGGCTAAATCCCTAATAAGCTGAATTTTCTTTTTTTGTTCTTGTAGCTAGTTAAACAGTGCTAGACTAGCTTTTGGGGTCGCGTGCCCCCTCAGCTCTCGCATGAACAAAGACGAAATTACAGGAAAAATTTTAGTGAATTCAGTGAAAGATTGATCGCTGTCAGAAGCGAATGGGAAGTATCAGGAGTTGGTAATTAGGTTTGCCAAGCCTAGGACGCTTAGTTGGTCTGGGAGGACGGACAACCACAATGGAATTTAAATAAGGTCCATACTTCTTTGAAGGCAGCAGTGTGGAATCTTGGGCAATGGGCGCAAGCCTGACCCAGCTTCTAATGTAGGGGAGAAGAAGGTGTCACGACTGTAAATCCCTAACCTCAAAAGGCTTTTCGTATTCCCCTAAAAAGGAGTATTGGATATTTGGAGGATATGTAGCAGTCCCGGCTAACTCTGTGCCAGCAGCCGCGGTAAGACAGGGGGGACAAGTGTTACTCATCATGACTGGGCGTAAAGGGCATCTAGGCGGTCTACTGGTGTTTTCTGTGAAATCCTTTGGAAGGTTCAAAGGCTACAGTTTATACTCTTAGACTTTGAGTTTGTTATACGGCAGCTGTACTGTTGATGTAAGGGTGGAATCTCTAGATATCAACGGGACAACCAAAGGCGAAGGCAGCTGTCGCGGGCGTAACTGACGCTGATATGCGAAGGCGTGGGGATCGAACGGGATTAGATAACCCGGTAGTCCACGCAGTCAACTATGAATGTCAGAAATTGGGCATTAAGTCCAGTTTCTAAGCTAACGCGCGAAACATTCCGCCTGAGTAGTACGATCGCAAGATTAAAATTCAAAGAAATTGACGGAAACTTGAACAAGCGGTGGAGCATGTCGTTTAATGCGATACAACGCGCAAAACCTTACCAGTTCTAGAAGTTTCGGGGGCTAATTTTTTAAAAAAAAGGACCGGGCATACTTCATAAAATGGACGTGTAACCCCTCGGAGTCAGGTGTTGCATGGCTGTCGTCAGCTCGTGCCGTAAGGTGTTTGGTTAAGTCTATTGAAACGAGCGCAACCCCTGTTTCGAGTTAGGTGGTCTAAAAGATCCGACTCGATTGACTGCTTGGGAGAACCAAGATGAAGGGTGGGATGATGTCAAGTCTTTATGGCCTTAATGAACTGGGCTACAGACGTGCTACAATGGTGGTTACAAAGAGAAGCGAAGGCGCAAACCGGAGCAAATCTCAAAAAGACCCCCTCAGTGCTGATTGCTCTCTGCAACTCGGGAGCATGAAGGTGGAATCGCTAGTAATCGTGGAACAGTACGCCACGGTGAATCCGTCAACGGGTTTAGTACACACCGCCCGTCACGCCGAGGGAATTGGTTTGGCCTCAATCGACAGGCTTATCTGGTGTTCTTTGTCTGCGCCGCCCTTTTTCCTAGTAGGGGAGGAAGTGGTGTTGACCACCGGAATAAAGGCCTTCGAGAAGGTAGGATCGAGGACTGCGGTGAAGTCGTAACAGGGTAGCCGTAGGGGAACCTGCGGCTGGATCGTTATTGGGGGTTTGGTTATTGGTTTTATAAGGCCTTTTGTTTTTTGTTTCGAATTGTGCCCGTTGGCTGGATTTACTGTTGAAAACTTAAACAATTTTACTTTATTTTAGGCTATCTTGCCATAAACCTCTCTGCTATTGTCCATTTTTTTTGATGCGCCCCTTTTTTATTTTTCAAATACCTAGGTTACTAGACATAATTGGGGGAGTAGCTTAACTGGTTAGAGTGTCGGTTTGTCATGCCGTATGATGCGGGTTCAAATCCCGTCTTCCTCGCCATGCTTTTTAGTTTTAAAATTTTTTTGCAATATAAACTAGAATTATAACTATTAATGTATAGAGATTTAACTAAAATTGATCAAAGACGTTCCATTCCCAATTCTAGTACTAGTAGTGTACTATCGATCAGGGCCAAAGCGCGTGGTGTTACCTTGGGTCGAGCGCTGCCATTTTTTCTTTTTCTCAATACTGGAATGAGCGTCTTTATTTTCCATCAATCTGTTCAACGGTCCTTCAAATAGTAACGCTCTTTCCTTTCGGATGTTATCCCCAGCTAATGCTAGAAATAACTCTTTCAACAGCTTCTATTTCAACAACTACCGAGCAAGTGCCCATTTTATGCGCAGCGTGGAGCATCATATCGTGGACACAGAAGTGAATTTAATGGATCCTAACCAACAAAACTACGTGGCTCACCTATACCGTGATACGGTAGAGGGGCTTGAATTGCCCGATAGAGTGCGCTTTGCCAATGTTTCTGACCAGTTATCGAGAATTGTTTTTCAGCAGGGACGCTTACTGGGTCCAGTACGGCCCGGCTCTCCTGTCTTTAGTTCAGCATTTCAAACTGGCCCCCTTCCGTTTCAACTAACTCGTCATGTCGGGCTGAACCCTTCAAATGAAACTTTTCAAAGTCTAAGCAATTTTTTGAATCAGCGGGGTGTTTCTTCTGCAAGGCCTTCTATTCAAACCTCTAACCCCCATTTTTTGTTGGCTGTGGATTTGCCTCGTTCTGTTGATAACAATTCAGGTGACGACTTCGATCGGCCGGTTTTGCTCTCTTACGTTACCTTTACCCACGCTAGGCAGGTTAGCCTGAATGAAATTGATTTAGGTGAGGGTACATTACCAAATTTAAGGTTGCTCACTCTTGGCCAAACAGACCTCAGTGGTTCGACCAGTCGGGGGTCTCAGCAGATTTTGACTAATGGTATAATCGTTCCGCGCAGTATGCTAAATATTTCGATCAATCGTATACCCTCTAGCTACTCGCAGAGTATTCAATCCTCTTTACCGGCGATAAGAGGGGCATTTGATTCGACTTCCAGTTCTTTATATCTTGGTAGATCCTATACATTGCTGGAAGAGGAGGGGCATTACCGCCATCTTTTTAATTTTTTAAGTGCTGCTCGCACCGAACGACCTGTTCTACGCTCCGTTGAGCAGGATATGCTTGCCTTCCAGAATAGCGAACCTACCGTTGATGTTCAGCAGCAGATTGTGACCATGGAGTTTTTGCGCAGTGCTGACGGTAATCCCGAGCACATCGCCGAGATTCTGACCATGGCCGACACCTACCGAACTTTTTTACTGAACGATAGAAATTAAAAAAGTTATATTAATTAGCCGCTAATAGTAGAAAATTATGGAAGACAAAAATATGGATAATGGTAATAAATTTGATGTTGAGGAGTTTTTCAAGAATAGTTTTGACAGTAGCTTGAGATATTTACTGGAGACTCGCTTTTTCTACACTTTTTCTCAATGGCATTCATCTCCTTTTTTGGTTACCGGTAAGTTAACGTTAGGTTTTAAACTTAATAAAGGTTTAAACAAGTATTACCTTCGTAACACGACGCGTAATTGGGAGTTTAGGGAGTTTAATTTCGACCCTGAGGAGTACAAGGATCAGGTACAGATTGAAAACCATGAGATAATTGATTACTGCACAGCTAAGGCGGATGAATGTATAGCAGGTTTTCTTAATAGCTCTCGGTTTATTGATTTGAGCTATCTAAGAATAAAAAATGTGTTGGTATTTAGGGACGCAGTTGTAGATAATCTTGCCTTTGATGATTTTAAGAATAATTTTTATATTACCATCGATTTTGACCTCTTTCTTATGGTCCGCCTTCTTCTCTCCGGTTCGGCCGACTATTTTCTTAACGGTCTAAAGGAGGGCTTTATACAATGGTTTCCTGTTCTTCACCAATTTAACTCGTACAAGTATACCTTTGTGAATGAAAAGCTAGTTCCTTCACCTTCCGCATCATTTGAAAATGACTCTGGCCGTGGCCCTCAACTTCCATGGTGTAGTAGCAACGATTGGCGAACTCATTTTCTCCATTTCTACGTTCCTGAAAAACTTATTCCGGTCAAAGATTTTATTGGAACTAACAGGATAAATATTTCGGTCGATGATTTTATAAATGATTATTATAAATTAATTGATTTAAGGCTTACGGCACTTACTGAGGATGATCTTAGCATTAATACGAAATATCTTACGCAAGGTTGGTATACCGGTTTACGCCAATTGACTCGGGAACCAGAGAATGATGAGTCTGAGGTGAGGAGAAGTGAACAGGTGACTGGCTTCTGCGAGCCCCGTTATCTAATTCGTGGTTTCTATGATCATGAATTCTTCTCGGCCGGGATGCTCATAAATTTAATGAAATACTATCTCTACTTTTCCGGCACCGCTTTCAAAATCTCTACTCGCAGCACCTTCTCATTTATGAGCTTCAAGGAGTTTGTGAAGGCCCGTATCATTAAGTCCACCAAGGATATTATGCAGTTGACCGTTTATGAAGGGGGTACTGCCAAAGGGCCTTTTAAGGTGTGCCGTCTCGTACCTTATGTTCAGATGAAGGGGGTACTGTTAGATATCGTAGAGGAGGTTCGTAATTGGTTTCCAATTAGGTTTCCATTTTTGATTAAGAGTCATGATCTTAATCAACTTATAGCTGAGTACAGCGATGAGGCCATAAAATTGATTATGTCCAATCCGAAGGACTATGTTTGGTGTATTGAGATGGATTAAAAATCCATTTTATTTCAGTTAAAAAATGGATTGTAATGCTACTAAGTCGGGACGAAATATTAACAGCTTTTAAAAATAATTTGGTTTATTTGCGATTGTCTTTTTTCTACGCCTTCGTTTTACGCATAGGGATAATTTTTTTGCTTTGGGGTTCTATATTGGATTACCTGAACACAGTGGATTGGAAACTTCGACTATTGCACTATTTTATCCTATATCTATCGGCTCTTTTTTTTGTTCAACTGTTTAAAAATAAAGCCAATAAATGCTTTTTTATTATTGTAAAAAAATTCCTGTTCTTCTCTATTGACTATCCCTTTTCTTATAAATTTAATAAACACTGGCTCTACATTACTAGCGTAGTAGCAATGCCTTTCATATGTATAATCTCCTTTAACTATCTTGTTGCGACTTTTCTTTTTCTTTTGGCCTCAGTCCTACATTCCGAAATTATGGTTGAATTGCTCTTTTTATCGCTCTTTCTTCGAATTCTTTTTACCATGATTCTTTTGGGTCCAAGGTTTCTGCTTCTCGAGGATGCCTTAGCTTTCTACCAAAAGGCATCGTTGAATAGGGAAAAATCCGTTTCGGTAGATTTTAGTTTGCCCAGTTTACCTGCACCGATGCAGGCCCTTGCCTACTCGGCCAACCTAGTTATTTTTCGGCCGTTTCTCTCCTCTCTTTCCTACCTGGTTCGGTATGCTATTCGCAATTTTATCAAGTTTGACGATTACCGAAAACCAATCTTCTACTCTAGTTTCTTTGTCTTTCCTCCTTTTCGGCTGATGCCTGGTTTTTTACTGCACGAAGACATTGACTTTACCATAGCCTACTTTCGGCTTCAGACCTTAAATCTCTTTACTAGATAGAGATCTTTTGTATATTATTGGTAGAAGCAAAGGGCAGGTGACTGAATGGCTCAAGGTGCCGGTCTTGAAAACCGAGGCTTCCTTCTTGGAATAGGGGTTCGAATCCCCTCCTGCCCTTTTTGCTGCTTGGTGTTGTGTAAAGAAAGAGTAAGTGTGCGGCGTTTCACTTTCATTTCATAAGTAAGTAGAATAGGATCGGAGGGTTTCTGGCATTTTCTGATTTTTTGGCTGAATCGCGTGGCTGGGTAATACATTACCCAGCCACGCGATTTTGTGGTGTGTAAAAATAGCAAACCTTCGAGAATTTTAACTTATCCTCATATTTTAAACTTTGGGGATTTGTGCTCTAGATATTACTTTTAGTTAGTGGTATAAATGGGTTGTTCTCGAAGCTAATTTTGTGAGTTGAGGTACATTATGCAGTCGGCTTTGATCAATTTGTAGTATTTGGTCGCTTTCTGGAACTTTTTTAGGTTTGATTAGCCGACAAATACACGAATGCGTAGTGAGTACCGATGTGGCGGAACTGGTAGACGCACCGGACTTAGGATCCGGCGCCGTAGGGTGTGTGGGTTCGAGTCCCATCGTCGGTATAAACTACAATTATTTGCTTAGGGGCGCATTATACATACCATGGTTTGGCCTTCATTAAACTATACCATGTGTAGAAGAAGTCTAGTTTCCAGTGCGGTGGTCTCGTAGCTCAATGGTAGAGCGGCTGGCTGTTAACCAGTAGGTTGGTGGTTCGAATCCACTCGAGGCCTCTTCGCCGATGTGGCGGAACTGGTAGACGCGCTAGACTCAAAATCTTGTGCCCGCTGAGGGTGTGTGGGTTCGAGTCCCATCGTCGGCAGGATTACAGCGGATTCTTTATTTTTTATAGCTTAAAGACCATAGACAAAAAAGATTTATATTTTGCGTTTGATCGTTACCTTGGCAGATAAGGCAGTGTTGCGCTAGGTGAGCGTAGTTGGGAATTTACATCTGAAGTGAATTAAATTCTCGTATTTTTCGGGCTAAAGCCCTTAATGTGTAAAACTCAGTAAAGTGAAACATCTCATTAGCTGGGATAAAATAAATCAAAAGAGATTTAATTAGTAGTGGTGAGCGAAAATTAAGAAGGCCATGGTTGAATTCTTAGGTTGCTGGAATGCAGCAAATAAAACTGCGACCTAAGTTGGTTTTAGTCCGATACGGTTAAAAACCATAGAGTTTGGCAAAGTGCGTAGGACGAAATCCGTGAAGGTTTGTCCGAAGACGGGTGGACCACCATCCAAGCCTAAAAAGTATTATCTGACCAATAGTGAAAAGTACCGTGAGGGAAGGGTGAAAAGTACCCAAGATGTAATGGGAGTGAAAAAGAACTATAAATTGAACGCATAGTAAACAGTTCTGGGGCTATATATTCTCAGAACGTACCTTTTGCATAATGGGTCAGCAAGTGATTGTTCTTGGCGAGCTCAGTAATTTTTATAATTTATCGAGCATAGTGAAAACGATTTGATCTTAATAGGGTCAAATTATAAAGTTTAGGACTATCGACCCGAAACCAAGTGATCTAGTTATGGACAAGTTGAAGATTCTCTGCATAAGAGGATTGGAGGACTGAACTCATGTATGTGACAAAATGCTGGGATGATCTGTGACTAGGGGTGAAAGGCTAATCAAACTTGGAGATAGCTGGTTTTCCACGAAATCTATTGAGGTAAAGCGTTATGAATTCATTATGGTTGGTAGAGTATGCTGACTTACGGGGGTGTTAGCGCACTTACCGGAGTCTCTAAACCTTCGAATGGCTATAATGGGAATTAACAGACAGAATGCGGGCGATAAGGTTCGTGTTCGAGAGGGAAAGAGCCCTGATTGCTAGCTAAGAGCTACAAAAATAATTAAGTATAAATGAGACTGTGGGTTCGACTGTGAAACTTCAGGAGGTAGGACCGGTAGCAGCCATCCTATAATGAGTGCGTAACAGCTCACTGGTTGAGAATACCTATGTCGAAAATGTGCGGGATTTATAATTATTTTTCAAAGCTGCAAAACTGTTCTTTTTTATAAGAATAGTTGGTAGTGGAACGTCCTGTTTTAAAGATACTCCGTAAAGAGCTATTTGGAAATTTCAGGATTGAAAATGCTGACATAAGTAACTAAAAATGGCGTAAACCGCCATCGCCGAAAACGCAAGGGTTTTTCAGTACAAACACATTTCTGAAATTTATTTCGGTCCCTAAGATTGTAGGCGATAGCCTATCTCAATGGGTCGCCAATTAATATTTTGGCGGTTTGCAGCATTGACGGAGGAGAGGTTTGCATTCGGACAAAAAAAATCTGTGTGCGGGCTGTTCTATCCCGGGAAATATTTGTTGTGAATTTGCTGGTTTAAGACTGGCATCTACAGACCGTACCCTAAACCGACACAGGTGCGTAGGTAGAGCATACTAAGGCGTTGGAAGAACGATGTTGAAGGAACTCGGCAAAATAACTTTGTAACTTTGGGATAAGAAGTGTCTCGGCTGGTTTAATTGGCGGACAATGCTGATTTCTCTGGCTGGGATGTAACAGAATAGGGAGCGGCGACTGTTTATTAAAAACACAGGACTCTGCAAAATTTTAAAATGAAGTAAAGGGTCTGATACCTGCCCGGCACCGTACAGTTAAAAGGATGGGTTTAACCGCCCAGAATATAATCTTCGGTAAACGGCAGCTGTAACTCTGACGGTTCTAAGGTAGCGAAATTCCTTGTCGGGTAAATTCCGACCTGCATGAATGGTATAACGACTGCTCCGCTGTCTCCAGCATCGATCCAGTGAAATTGAACTTGCCGTGAAGATGCGGCGTAATAACGGCCAGACGGAAAGACCCCGTGCACCTTTACTATAATCATACAATATGCTTAAATTTTTACTACGTAGAATAGCCGGCTGCCTAGGATAGTACGGTTTTGGCTGTATCAGGAGGCCAAAGTGAAATACCGGTTTTTAAAAATTTAATCGTTAAAAATTTTACACTGTATGACCGCTAGTTTGACTGGGGCGGTTGCCTACTAAAATGTAACGGAGGCGTGCATAAGGTGGGCTCAGGTTGACTAATCATCAGCCGTAGAGTGTAATGGCAATAAAGCCCGCTTAACTGGGAGATTAACCAATCATTCAGAGACGAAAGTCGGCCATAGTGATCCGGTGGCACTGTGTGGAAGGGCCATCGCTCAACGGATAAAAGGTACGCCGGGGATAACAGGCTTATAATTCCTGAGAGCCCTTATCGACGGAATTGTTTGGCACCTCGACATTGGGGTGGGGTCGTAGTAATGCGACATTTCAGAATTTGGCTATATGCGGGGATATCTGTCCTTGAAGGGGTGAAGTATCCAATGCCGCCTAGATTTTAAAAGGATCGTCCGGGAAACGGGGAAAAAGTGCATTGGTGCAGACAATCCGCAGGAAACCAAACGCTAAGTAAATTAACCTAGGCGAAGTAGGATCCTCAACGACTGTACGCCAGATATCCCGTTTTTTTAAACGGGATAAAGATATAGTCTGCTCTAGCCAGCGATGGTTAGCCGATTTAAAACGAAATCGGATTGAACGTAGAAATGGTTTAGTCATTAAGAGAAGTACTTTGGTAAACATAAATGTCACATGGTAGAGCTAACTGGTAAGGAACTTAAAGAATACAAAAAAACGTTAATTTTAACAGAGGAGCAGCGCGAAGTATTGATTGGCACGATGTTAGGTCTTGCCAAGATGCCAGCGCAAAAAGGAGACGTGATGTGTAATATTAAATTTGAGCAGTACGCATGTCAAATGTACTACGTGTTGCATCTCCGTGAAGTGTTTGAACCCTGGGTAATAGCTTCACCGCTAAAGTTGAAGGCGCTTAGACGTGGCCTACAATACGTTTGGTTTCAAACCTTTCGTCACCCAGCTTTTATGTTTTACAGAAATCAATTTTACGCGTCGGGTAAAAAACGCGTGCCGCCTCTTATTGACCAATGGCTAACACCCCGCGTGCTAGCCTATTGGTTTATGGATGCCACGGTTAGCTGGTGGCGCTGCGGTTATAAATTTCACATGCATGCATTTTCACAGTCAGACCTAGCTTTACTCGTTGACGTTTTGGATAAACGGCTTGGGTTACAGTGTAGACTAATGGAAAAATGTGTGTATATTCCCGCGTCCTCGGTTTTGTTTTTTCATGATTTGATCCGGCCCCATCTTGGGCCCGGGTTTCTGCAGATAGATACCGAATCCAAGTACTTTTTACGTTGTTCAATTAACAAATAAGCGATGTCGGCTCATCACATCCTGGGACTGAAAGCGGCCCCAAGGGTTCGGCTGTTCGCCGATGAAAGTGGTACGTGAGCTGGGTTTAGAACGTCGTGAGACAGTTCGGTCCCTATCTACCGTTATTTTATTTGAATTGAGGATAGTTAGCGCTTGTACGAGAGGATCGCACTAACGGCGTCACTGGTCTATCGATTGTTTTTCTAAAGCAACGTCGATTAGCTACACGCCCACTTATAATTGCTGAAATCATATAAGCAAGAAGAAGTTTCCAAAATTATTCATTTGTTTAGGCTTTAAACAAAGGCGTTGGAAGTTTTATTACTATGATCTAGCAATAGATTTTGTAAATAGATTTTCCCTAAAATTTTATCTTTTTTGTTGGTCTTTTTATTTATAATTTGCGCAGAATTATGGATTTGAATTATACCGTCAATTTTTCTAGTGGGGGATTGCTAGAAAAATTGACGGTATAATTCATAGAGAATCAACCGGTATTATTACTTAATAAATTTTTTTAGAACTGGCGGCCCCATTGGTATCAAAAAAAAATAACTAGAAATAGGCTAATAATTAAACTCAAATTTTTTACTAAATAAATATGCCAACACTTGATAATAACAACTTATATACGTATGACACCGGTTTTTTCTCGGAACAAGCACGGCCGAGTCTGGGAACGCGTATTGCGTTGTTCCTTGAGCGTTGGTTCTTTTCCACCAACCATAAAGACATAGGTACTCTTTATCTTATTTTCGCGGGTTTGAGCGGAATACTCGGTACATTGTTTTCTATTTTGATTCGCTTAGAGTTGTCTGCGCCTGGCGGTCAATTGTTATCACATAATTACCAGCTCTACAACGTTATAATTACAGCCCATGCTTTACTTATGATTTTTTTCATGGTTATGCCGGCTTTAATCGGTGGATTCGGAAATTGGTTCGTCCCAATGATGCTTGGAGCTCCAGATATGGCGTTTCCGCGTTTGAATAATATTAGTTTCTGGCTGGTAGTTGCGTCCCTTGTGCTTTTGCTTAGTTCAGCTCTTGTTGAGCAAGGCGCAGGTACTGGCTGGACCGTTTACCCGCCTTTGAGTAGTGTAAAAGGGCATTCGGGTGCGTCCGTCGATTTTGCTATTTTTAGTTTGCATTTGGCTGGGGTCTCATCATTGCTAGGCGCGATAAATTTTATTACCACTATTATAAATATGCGCGCACCTGGTCTTATAATGCACAGGCTACCCCTTTTTATCTGGTCTGTTTTTATAACTGCTATACTTTTATTGCTTTCATTGCCTGTTTTGGCTGGCGCCATTACTATGTTATTAACGGATAGAAATTTTAATACGACGTTTTTTGAACCAGCCGGCGGAGGTGATCCTATTCTTTATCAACATCTTTTTTGGTTTTTCGGTCACCCAGAAGTTTACATTCTTATATTACCCGGCTTTGGTATAATAAGCCACGTTATAGCTTCATCTGTTAACCGTCCAATTTTCGGTTATCTTGGAATGGTTTACGCCATGGTTTCAATTGGTGTCCTAGGATTTATTGTCTGGGCCCATCACATGTACACTGTTGGAATGGACGTGGATACTCGTGCCTATTTTACAGCCGCAACTATGATAATCGCGGTACCAACTGGTATCAAAGTTTTTAGTTGGCTGGCCACTTTGTGGGGGGGCGTGGTTATTTTTAATACTTCTTTTCTATTTGCGGTAGGGTTTTTGATTCTTTTTACGATTGGTGGCTTAACTGGGATAGTGCTCGCCAATGCAGGTATAGATATCGCACTTCATGATACCTACTACGTTGTTGCGCATTTTCACTATGTTCTTTCAATGGGAGCTGTCTTTGCCCTATTTTCCGGTTTTTATTACTGGGCAGAAACTATGACTGGGGCCAAATATAATGAGGAACTTGGTCGTATTCATTTTTGGTTAACTTTTTTTGGCGTTAATATCACTTTTTTTCCCATGCATTTTCTAGGATTAGCTGGTATGCCACGCCGTATCCCTGATTATCCAGATATTTATACTTTTTGGAATCAGGTTGCTTCTTTTGGTTCACTCCTTTCCGTTGTCGGTATACTAGTTTTTATGGTTCTTGTTTACCAATTACTTGTCTCGCGTAAACAAGTAAGGGTTTATCATTCGAATTTTATTAACTAAAGCCTTTACGCGAAAAACTTGAAGGAGTGCTCCTGCGACGCCGTTTTTCGTTTTTTAGCTATTAAATTGGTAGTAAGCGGCGTAATAGCTTCGACTCTCGTACCCACGTACCTATACCTATATAGTTTCTAAAGTTAGAGAATGGAATTTACACAATATTTAAAAACCATCTGGCAAATTATTATTGGTTTGGAGGAAAGTGTGATTTTTGATAGTCACGTTTACTTTTCTTATTTTTTTGCGATTAAGTATTTAACAATTTTCGCTACCCTCATGTGTGTTCTCTCGCTAAATCCGGTCCATTCGGTTCTTTACTTAGTTTTAGTCTTTGTCACTACAGCTGTATTACTGATTTCATTGGGTGCAGAATTTCTAGGAATTTTGCTGATTATAGTTTATGTAGGCGCAATTGCCGTGCTTTTTCTTTTTGTTGTTATGATGCTGAATATCGATAGAACTGAGAGTGAATCTGGAAAATTACCGGTTCATTCTCTTTCTGGTTTAGTGGTGGTTTTGCTACTTGCTAGAGCATTTTCGAATTATATCTATGGCAATTTTGGATTTTTTCATACGATTGCGGATGTAGCCTTGATGCCAATTTACGAATTTCATCATTTAGTTTGGGTCGACCTAGTTACGACTTTGGATAATATTAACTTACTGGGCCATTTACTGTATACCCAGCATTTTCATCTTCTTGTTTTAGTGGGCTTTATTCTTTTTTTAGCCATGGTGTCGTCTATTGCCTTGACCCTTTCCCCACGTTTGGCAGGCGTGCCGGCAAAGACCCAAAATAAGTATCTACAGATAAAACAAACTGTTTCGCAAGCCGTGTTTCTCTCTGACTGGAAAAAATAAAAAAAATGGATCTAATTAATGTATTATTACTAACAATCAGTTCTAAATCCCCTTATTTTTTTCAAGACTCGGCTACCCCTATTATGGAGGGTATCGTAAATCTTCATAATTATATTTTTTTTTACCTTACTACAATTTTGATTTTTGTGCTTTTTATGATGTATAATCTAGTGGCAACTTACTATTGGCATGTTACTAAACCTAAATCGGCTAAGCAACTGCTTTTTAGGTCAGTCGTGTTTGCCAATAATGGGATTGTTCACGGTACCGTTCTAGAGATTGTTTGGACACTTGTTCCTAGCGTTATCCTTGTTTTTATCGCTATTCCATCTTTTGCTCTTCTTTATTCCATGGACGAGGTGATTAGTCCTTCCTTAACTCTCAAGGTTACTGGATACCAGTGGTACTGGGCTTATCAGTATTCTGACTATAATTCTGCTGCCAGAAAAAGTGTTTCCTTCGATAGTTATATGGTAGATGAAAACGACCTTAAATTGGGGGATCTACGTCTATTGGAGGTTGACAATGAGGCAGTGTTGCCTGTTAATACTCATCTCCGTATTGTTTTGACCGCGGCAGATGTTTTACATAGCTGGGCAGTGCCGTCTTTTGGCGTCAAAACTGACGCTGTGCCCGGTCGTTTGAACCAGATTCCGGTCTTCATTAAGCGTGAGGGTGTTTTTTATGGTCAATGTAGCGAACTTTGTGGTGTTAATCACGGTTTTATGCCGATTGTTGTTAAGGTTTGCTCAATAAATACTTACTTGGACTGGGTGTCGGCTAATTTTAGCGGCAGTCGCCAAGTGGTTACAAAATAAATTTCCCAGGTCTGTGCCAGTCTCTATTTTCGTACAGTCGGCAAGAATAACGTAGCATATGGTTTTTTACAATCTGGCTACATTAATTGAGCAACTAGTTCATTTATCCTTTACACTGTTTGCACTAGGATTAATTGGTTTAGCCGTTTTACGACGTAGTCTAATCTCAATTCTGATATCCTTGGAAGTGCTCCTGCTCTCAGTCAATATTAATTTTGTAGCGTTTTCCTTATACTTGGATGACGCGATTGGGCAGCTGTTTGCTATTTTTGTTCTTACAATAGCCGGAGCCGAATCTTCAATAGGGCTCGCTTTGTTAGTTGTTTATCATAGGTTGGTTGGAGTGATATCGACAGTAAACCTGTGCAATTTGAAGGGTTAAAAACTATTATACCTAGGACGACAAAATAAAAGTAATCATGGAACTAAACTACATACTAATTATATTTACCCCATTGCTGGCTTTCTTGTCTACTGCTTTTATAATTTTACTAGAGATCGTTTTTAGTGTTCGAATAAATTCAAAGTTATCGGCACTTTTGGTGGTTGGTTTGACTTCTATTTCAACTACCTTGTCTCTTAAACTTTTTTATCTAAAATCGTTTGCTACTACAGCTCCTATGGATTACTGGTTTAACCTAAAGTATTCTCCGTGGGCTTCATTTTTATGGAGTGGGCAAGTTGATATGTTTTCTGGACCTTTTCTTCTTCGTTGGGGTGTGTCTTTCGACGCCTTGTCTATAACAATGTTACTAGTAATAACTTTTGTTTCGCTTCTAGTCCAGGTCTACGCCATAGAGTACATGAGCCACGATCTTAGTCGAACTCGTTTTGTTGGTTATCTCGGTCTTTTTGTTTTTTTTATGCTTGTCCTCGTGACATCAGATAATTTTGCCCAACTTTTTATTGGCTGGGAGGGCGTTGGCTTGGTATCCTATTTGCTTATTAATTTTTGGTTTACAAGGGTGGAGGCGGCTAGGTCAGCTTTAAAAGCCGTTGGGGTGAATAAATTTGGCGATTATGCCCTTGTTATGGCTATGGTCTTTATTTTTTACTTATTTGGTACGCTGGATTATGACGAGGTTTTTTATTTTGCTCAGTTTAACTTGGATTTCACTGTTGATCTCTTTGGCTACTCGACCAGGGCCGTGACGTTGATCTGTTTCTTTTTACTTGTGGCCGCTGTTGGAAAGTCGGCCCAGCTAGGGCTTCATACTTGGTTGCCAGATGCCATGGAGGGCCCAACCCCAGTTTCGGCCTTGATCCACGCTGCTACCATGGTTACAGCCGGCGTTTATTTATTGGTGCGCTGCTCGCCGCTTTTGGAGCATAGCCCAGTTGTTCTAGCTCTAACCGCTGTTATCGGTGTAACAACGGCTCTTTTTGGCGCTTCAACTGCTCTGTGCCAGAATGATTTGAAAAAGGTTATCGCTTATTCTACTTGTAGTCAACTTGGCTACATGGTTTGTGCATGCGGCCTGTCCGCCTATTCTGCTGCCATGTTCCATTTGACTACACATGCTTTTTTCAAAGCCTTACTCTTTCTCTGCGCCGGTTCTGTTATACACGCCATGGCGGACGAACAGGACATGCGTAAGATGGGTGGTTTGGCTAAAATTTTGCCATTTACCTATGTAGCTATGCTTATAGGTTCCCTTTCTCTGGGCGGTTTTCCATTTTTAGCGGGATTCTACTCGAAGGATCTTATTCTTGAATTGGCTGCTTCCACTCATACTTATTTAGGTCTCTACATTTTCGTCGTCGGAACATTAGGGGCTGTTTTTACGACGCTCTACTCGGTTCGTCTTATAATGTTGACCTTTTTAACTAAAACTAATGCTTTTAGGGGGGTCATTGAAAAAGCTCACGATGCTCCTCTTTTAATGGCGTTACCCCTCCTTATTTTGTCAATTCTAAGCGTAGTTGGTGGTTGGTTACTTAAGCCGATTTTTATTTCGTCGAAGGGTGAGTTTAATTTTAATTTTTGGAACGCGTCTATTTACGTGGATTGCCATAATTATCTAATGCGCACGGATTTGCATTTATTAGCTCCGGCTATAAAAAATATACCAACGTTGGCGGTTTTTAGTAGCTTTTGCATTGCTGCTTTTTTCTACGCTTTTTTTTCTTCCAAGGGCGCTTCTTTTCTTCTGCGTGATCAATATTTACCCTCATATTTTCGCCGCGAATCTTTTATTAATACACAGTCTCTTCTTAAGGAAGCTTACTATTTTTTAAATAAGAAATGGTACTTTGACATTATATACTCTTCCTATCTTGTTAAAAACTTTTATTTATTTTGTTATACTTTTATTTTTAAATCTATAGACAGGGGCGTGTTAAATTTTTTAATTTGGCCTTTTGGTGTAGACGTGGTTTTGTTCATTGTTGGACTTGGTAAAAGAATGCACCGTGGTTTAATTTATACGTATCTGCTATTATTTCTACTTGCTATTTCTCTTATGATAATCTTTTTTTTAGAAATTTAAAAAACGTAGAATCACCTGCTATATATAATAT
>Ga0163151_10004308_pt1 | contig 19287 bp, 15 predicted proteins | sample OliLakLV19MP5IB2_FD_145596 | JGI IMG/M metagenome (GOLD analysis project Ga0163151, IMG submission 145596) | Freshwater microbial mat bacterial communities from Lake Vanda, McMurdo Dry Valleys, Antarctica - Oligotrophic Lake LV.19.MP5.IB-2 | ecosystem: Environmental > Aquatic > Freshwater >... | reverse complement strand
GGGACGGCTGTTCATTGCGCTTCAAGCCACCCTGACCGGCCGGTCCCTCCGGGCCTCGGCCGCCCTCCCGCAGCTGGCGCTCGCGAGCTGACGCGAAGAATCGGACTACATCAACGGGCTGTTAGGCCCCGCCACTCGTCGACTTCATTCCAAGCAGAGATTGAGTCTCGACAACGACTTTGCTGAGACTATGTTTCAATCTCGATGGCCATGAAAATGACCTGAAATGTCAATTTGCAAAATCAGTTGTTCATCGCGATCAGCATGCGTATGTTTGGGGGGACTGCTCCGCGAATTGCCCTCGGCGTCGATGGCCGCGGAACAGGGCGTCCCGACCAGAAAGGCGTAGCCATGCCGCTCCCGACCCGGGAAGAGCTAGCCAAGAGCTTTCTCGATGGAACTCAGCGCTACTATGAGGCCCGCGTGATGGACCTCACCGCCGACATCGACAACCTGCTGTCCAACAGCGCGGGCATCGACGACCATCAGTTCATCGACAAGGCGCTCCGCGACGTGGTCGAGAAGCTGGCCAACGATCGCGACCATCTGGAGACGGTGATTGACTACCGCAAGAAACGCAAGCTCTAGCGGAGACTGAGAGGACAAAGGCCACCGTCCCGCTGGACCGGACGGTGGCCTTTTCGTTTCTGTAAGAGACCGTGTCAGACGCAGAACGTGTGGTCAGCAAAGGGAATTGCGAAATCAGAATTGCCAAGAGTTTGGCCACAAGAGGCCCAGAAGACACAAAGTGGCGATTATCGCAGTCCACTTTTGTGCGATTTGTGCATTTTGTGGCTGGATGTCCTGGTTTCTGACATCGAACTCCCTTACTGGCCGCTCGCCGGTTTGGCATCGCCGGCGGCTTTCTGGCGGGCTTCCGCCAGTCGCTTTTCGCAATCTTTGAGGTAGCCGTCGATCTTGGTCTTGGCGATCGCCTGCTCATAGTGCGGGATGGCGAGGACGCATTCGCCAGTCTCAAAGTACACGTCGGCGACGCCGCGGTGCCAGAAGTGCTCCAGCAGTTCGCCCCGCTTTTCGGGCGGTGAGGTGTCGGCCAGCTTCGCGGCGGCGAGGGCGCGGGTCTTGTCCGGGGCCTTCAACCACGCCGCGGCGGCCTCTTTGTAATGCCAGGCGGCGAGGGCTTCGTCCCGCTTCGCCGTCTGCTCGAAGAGTTCGGCCCCTTCCTTGTACTTGCGGGCTTTGACGTATTCCCCGGCGAGTTGGGCTGCGTCGCCGACGGTCAGCTCGCGCCCCGCCTTCTGCTGCAACGCCGCGAATTGTTCCAGTCGTTCGGCGGCTTTGCGCGGGTCGTTCTGCAGCCGCGAATAGACTTCGATCAGAATGTAGAGCGTCGCCTCGCTGACGGCGTCCTCCCTGGTTTCTTTCAGGCGCGCCTCGTAACGTTTGACCGCGGCGTCGGTCTTGCCCCGGTTGCGAATGAAGCTCATCAGTTCGCCACGGGCCAGCGACCGCTCGGCCGGCTGCTCCGAATGCTGAATGATGAATTCCAACGCCTCGACTTTCGGCAGCCAGTTGTCGATCTGCGTGTAGACGGGCAACAACGCCCGATAAACCTGGATGCGGTACTTGTCGTCCGGCGCGAGTTTGAGAGCCGCCTCCAGCGGCTCGCGGCTCTTGGCGTACTCCCGCAGCGACAGATACGCCGCGGCCACGCGCAACGCTTCCTCGGCTGAGCCGTATTTGCCCTCGGCCGCCGCGGGGGCGTCCTGGAAGGCTCGCGCCGTCGTGGCACTCGACAGCGCCATCCCAACGAAAGCACAGAACAACAGCGCGGCGATTACGGATTTCATCATCACATCGTCTCCTGAATGGAGCGCGGCTGGGGGATGCATCGCCGACAGGATCGGGCGGGCGATGCCACTTCATCTTCGCCAACCGACGCGCGGTCCGCAATCCCTCGTCATGGCTGCGAATCGCGCACCGGCGACGTATGATCCACGTGTCCCGCTTCCGTTTCCCCGCACCAGGATCGTCATCATGAGGTGGATCGTCGCGCTGGCCGCTTTGTTCGCGGTGTCGATGTCTTCTTCGTTGTCCGCCGCGGACAAACCGAACGTTGTCTTCGTGCTGTGTGACGATCTCGGTTACGGCGATCTGAGCGGCCTCAATCCCAACAGCAAATTGAAGACGCCGCACTTCGACCGCGTGGCCGCCGAGGGGGTGATCTTCACCGACGCCCATTCCGGGTCGGCGGTTTGCAGCCCCACGCGGTACGGCGTGATGACCGGCCGGTACGCCTGGCGGACGAAACTGCAATCGGGCGTGCTCGGCGGCTTGAGCCCCCGGCTCATCGAACCGGGCCGCACGACCGTCGCGTCGTTTCTCAAAGACCGCGGCTATCACACCAAGTGCATCGGCAAATGGCATCTCGGCATGGACTGGGTCAAGCTCCCCGGCAAGCAGGTGACGGAACTCAACATCGAATCCGCCGATCAGGTCCACAACGTCGATTACAGCCAGCCGTACACCAACGGGTCGACGTCGGTCGGGTTCGACGAATACTTCGGCATCAGCGCGTCGCTCGACATGGTCCCTTACACGTTTCTGCGCAACGACCGCGTGACCGTGTTGCCGACGGTCGACAAAGCCTGGGAATTGATGCTCGGCCGTCCGGCCGCGATGTCGCGGCTGGGTCCGACAGCGCCGGAGTTCCACGCCAATCAGGTGCTGCCGGCGCTGACCGCCGAGGCCGTCAAGTACATCGGCGAGCGCGCGGACAATGCGCGAAACGGCAAGCCGTTCTATCTGTATCTGCCGTATGCGTCGCCGCACACGCCCATTCAGCCGACCGGCGAATGGCTTGGCAAGAGCGGGCTGAACGCCTATGGCGACTTCGTCCTGCAGCAGGACGCGAACATCGGCGAACTGCTGAAGGCGCTCGACGAACACGGTCTCACGAAGGACACGCTGGTCGTCATCACCAGCGACAACGGCTGCTCGCCGCAGGCGAAGTTCGACGAGCTGATCGCGAAGGGGCACAACCCCAGCCACATTTTCCGCGGCACCAAGGCGGACATCTTCGAGGGAGGCCATCGCGTCCCGTACCTCGTGCGGTGGCCGGCGAAAGTGACTTCCGGCCGGACGACGAACCGGCTGACGTGCCTGACCGATTTCTTCGCGACGTGTGCGGACATTCTTGGCGAGAAATTGCCGGACAATGCGGCCGAAGACAGCGTCAGCTACTTGCCAACGCTCCTGGGGCAACCGACTTCCCCGGACCGCGCGGTGGTGCATCATTCGATCAACGGCTCGTTCGCCATCCGCCAGGGGGACTGGAAGCTCGCCTTGTGCCCCGGCTCGGGCGGATGGAGCGCCCCGCGGCCCGGTCAGCAAGACACGTCGTCGATGCCGCTCGTGCAGTTGTTCAATTTGCGGGACGACATCGCCGAGACGAAGAACCTCGAAGCGGATCGACCCGAAGTCGTGAAGCGGTTGACGCAGTTGCTGGAAGCGTTCGTCGCAACCGGCCGCAGCACGCCGGGCACTCCGCAGCAGAATGCGGTGGAAGTCGACATCTGGAAAGCGGGCAAGGCGGCGCACCAACCCGTGCAGACGAAAACCAAAAAGAAAAAAACGTGATCGTGAACAGCGCACCAGAAGCCCAGGGATAGCAATCCTTGGGCGTCGCGCATTGACGCGCACATCTTCTGCTCGAAAACACATGGACGAACCCACCTGGCTCCTCCGCGGCGCGTCGTACCACTTCGTCAGCGGACAGGCGCTGTGGTTCGGACTGGCGCTGCTGCTGCTCGCCGTCCGGGCGGAAGAGTGGGAGTGGAAATCCGGCACGGTGCTGCTGTTCGCGCTGCTCGGTCTGACGTGGATTGCGCTGTCTGGATGGCCGTCATTCTGGTTGCAGGGACTGCTGTTCGTGGCGGCGTGCAGTTGGTTGATCCGGCCGGCACTGCCCATGCAGTCAGCGGTCCCGTCCTCGGCCTGGCTGGGACAGGCCGTGATCGCCGTCGCTGCGATCGCCGTCCTGCTGGAAACGTCGTGGCTGCTCGGACCGTGGAAGAAGCCGGGACCGATCGCGGAACTCGCGGTCATCGGCGACTCCGTCACCGCCGGGTTGAACGACGGCGACGCCATCTGGCCGCGGGTGTTGGCCGAGTCGGGATCGTGCAGCGTCTGGGACGCCTCGCAGCAGGGGGCGACCGTGGAATCCGCGTCGCGGCAACTCGCCCGCTTGCAGGGCCGCGGCGACGCACTGCTGATCGAAATCGGCGGCAACGACCTGCTCGAAGGCTTGCCCTTGAGGAAGTTCGCCGAGCGACTGGAGACGCTGCTCAAGTCCGCACGGCCGCAGTATCGGACCATCGTGATGCTGGAGCTGCCGCTGCCGCCGCTGTCGAACCGGTATGGCGTGATCCAGCGGCGGCTCGCTCGGCGATACGGTGTCCCGCTGATTCCGAAGCGTGAATTCGCCCGCGTGTTGACGATGTCGGGAGCGACGGTGGATGGCATTCATCTGTCCGACCGTGGGCAACAACGGATGGCGGATGTGGTCCGCGCCTGGCTGCGATTACAAGGCACGGCTGCGGAGTATCATCGAGTCAACGTGCGCTGAAAAGAAGCCCAGGGATAGCAATCCCTGGGCGTCGCGCGTGCGATCAGCATCGCCATGCCGCACCGCATGGGTATTCGTACTCCGCAATCGAGTTCGGCTTCATCGTGATGCTGTACCCCGGCGCGGTCGGCACTTGATAGCGCCCGTTGCGCATCGCGACCGGATCGACGAAGTGCTCGTGCAGATGCCCCGCGTACTCGCAGATGCGGTTCTCCAGCGAGCCGCTGAGGCAGACGTAGTCGATCATCGCCAGGTGCTGCACGTATTCGCACAGCCCGACGCCCCCCGCGTGCGGGCAGACCGGCACGCCGAACTTCGCGGCGAGCAGCATCACCGCCAGGACTTCGTTCACGCCCCCCAGCCGGCAACTGTCGATCTGGCACACGCCGATCGCCTGCGCCTGCAGGAACTGCTTGAACATCACGCGGTTCGCGCAGTGCTCGCCGGTCGCGACCTGAATTGGCGCGACGGCTTTCGCAATCGCCGCGTGCCCCAGCACGTCATCGGGGCTGGTCGGTTCCTCGATGAACCACGGCTGGAACTCGGCCAATCGCTGCATCCACGCGATCGCCTCCGGCACGTCCCACACCTGGTTCGCGTCCATCATCATCCGCCGGTCCCAGCCGATCTCCTCGCGGATGATCCGGCAGCGGCGGACGTCGTCCTCCAGATCGCGGCCGACCTTGATCTTGAACACGTCCCACCCTTCGGCGAGACACTGCCGACAGAGTTCGCGCAGCCAGTCGTCCGAGTAACCGAGCCAGCCGGCCGACGTCGTATACGCCGGATAGCCGTCGCGCTCCAGATGCGCGATTCGTTCCATTCGTGTCGGTGCGAGACGCTGCACGATGTCGATCGCTTCCTCGCGCGTCATCGCATCGGTGAGATAGCGGAAGTCGATGCAGTCCACCAGTTGCTCGGGCGACAACCGGCTCACAAGTTTCCACACCGGCAGTCCGACCGACTTCGCCCACAGATCCCACAACGCATTGACGACGGCCGCCGTCGCCAGATGGATGACCCCCTTCTCCGGGCCGACCCAGCGGAGCTGGCTGTCGCCGGTGAGGTGTCGCCAGAAGCGGCCGGGGTGCTCGATGAACTCGTCCAGCGTCTGGCCGACGACGAGCCGCGACAACGCATGAATCGCCGCGGTGCAGAGTTCGTTGCCGCGGCCGATGGTGAACGTCATGCCGTGGCCGTCGAGTCCGTCCTGGTCGGTGTGCAGGATGACGTAGGCCGCGGAGTAATCCGGGTCGGGGTTCATCGCGTCCGAGCCGTCCAGTTGCCGGGAGGTCGGGAAGCGGAGATCCTTCACCGTGAGGCCGACGATGCGGGTGGTCATGTTCGCAATTCAGAACGAGTGTCGTAAATGGCCGGGGGGGATTGATTTGCGTGCCACGGTCACGGAGACATCGATGTCACGGACAGGAAAACCGCGAAGGCGCAAAGGACGCGAAGGAAGGCGGCGATCAAGTTGTCAGGTATCAGGCATCAGGGAAAAAAGACGGTAGAGTCGGTTTCCTCACGCCGATCACCTCATCTTCCTTCGCGTCCTTTGCGCCTTCGCGGTTTTCCAATCGCTTCGGTCTTAAGCACGTGGGCGCTTTGACGTGACCGTGGCATCCGATCCCAGCTTTCATGGCGGTGTGGTATCATTCCCCGCATCGTCGTCCGACGCAATTCTTCCGCGTGATTCCGAGGACCGATTCATGAGCGCCGAGGCCCGCATCATCGAGTTGAAACTGGAACTCCCCCCCGCCCCCAAGCCCGGCGGCGTGTACGCGCCGGTGGTCATCGTCGACCGGCTCGCGTACGTCTCCGGTCACGGCCCCGTGCGAACTGACGGCACCCTCATCACCGGCAAAGTGGGGGACACCATGAGCGAAGCCGACGCCTATCTCGCGGCCCGGCAGGTCGGCCTGACGATGCTGGCGACGTTGCGGAAAGAACTCGGCAGCCTCGACCGCATCGAGCGCGTCGTCAAGGTGCTGGGGATGGTCAACGCGGCCCCCGACTTCGCCGCACATCCGCCGGTGATCAACGGCTTCAGCCACCTGATGGTCGAAATCTGGGGCGAAACCAACGGCCGCGGTGCCCGCAGCGCGGTCGGCATGGGTTCGCTGCCAAGCCACATCGCGGTGGAGGTGGAGGCGGTGTTTCTGCTCAAGGCGTGAACTGATAACCCTGCAATTGGTGTTAGCCGCGACCCGGAGGCTTTGCGCAGGGGAGCGCGGGGTCGTGTTGACTGGACGTGCGGCGATCTCGACGCAGCGCTCCCCGTGGCCGACGCCGGAATTGAGCCACCCGCCCCTCAGGGACGCCGCCGATGAAACGCTGTCCGACCGGTGCGGCAGGAATGCGGGACTCCAACCGACGGCCGCCGCCAGCCACACCGCCGCCGTGACCACGGTCACGCCTTGTCGCCACTGACGACGCCACCGCAGGCGTCGGATATCCCGTTCCGCCAGCGCCGACCGGCACCGCGGCGGCAACCCGGCCGCGACGCGCAGTTGGGTCCACGTCCCCCAGAACCTGGTGACAGTGCCGGGGGCGACGCCGACCTCGCGGCAAAACCGTTCCAGCGTGACATTCGGCCCGGTCCGGGCGGCGAGGAGCCGCAATTCCGTTCGCAAATCGCGGGCGGTGGCGTTCATGGGGAATCCCCGTCGGGTGGTCGACGACCCGAAGCCGCGGGGTCCGATTACCGCGGATGTCTTTAGGTGTCTCACCCTATGGGGAAATGTTGCGCGGATTTTTGGGGAGGCGAGCCGGGAGCATCAGCGACCGGAGTGTTTATGAACTCCGGTCGCTGATGCTTCCAGGTCATTCGACTTCATCCAGTGCAGAGACTACTGCTTCGGATTGGACCGGGATTAGCGCGGCCGGGCTTTGCCGCATTTTCAGGCGATTCGAGCGCTTGGGCGTCGTTGAGATTTGCAAAGGATTCAAGGCACAAGATGCGCGACTTCCAGACGAAATCCCGTCATATCGTGCTGCTCCAACATGGTCCGAAAGCGGGGTGAAATGATCAGCCTGCGTTCGGGCCTCAGCAATCCCCGTCGGACGCCGATGTATTGTCTGGTCGAGAGGACGTCACTCTGGACGTTGCTGAAATCCCGCTGCGAGATTGACAACTCGGACAAAAGGTTCAACCCGATCGTATCCCCGCGCGGACACCGGCATTCCCCCTGTTCGTCCTCGTCGAAGGGGTCGAGTCCCACCCGCGTCGGTGGCACAATGTCGACCGATGAAGGCACGATCAATTGATGCCAGACCGGCAAGGGCGCGCCCTTGCGGTGCGCCCGCACCGTTTTCATGGCCACGGCTTCAACCCTCGCCTGCTGACACAGCCTGTCGTTTTCAGGACGATTGAGCCAGACCCAAAAATTCCATGTGGGATGAGGAACTCCCGCCGCTTCGGCCTGCTCCAGCAGCAACCGCCCGCTGGGCACGCGGGCGAGATCAATGGCATCGTCTTCATAACGGGCTTTATGCCGCACCGGCCGAAACTCGCAACCCGTCAATCCGGCGTCGACCACCCGTTCCGCCAGGCGTTGCGAAACAATGATTTCCCCGGCAATCGTTACGGCGATGTCCTTGTTTTTCGGCGCCTTGCGAAGATCAAGGCGTAGATCGGAGGCCTGCGCGGCCCCCGCGCCGCAACCGGGGCAAGCAGTTGTCTCATTGTAGATTGTGCCGCATTCCTCCCCAGCTGGCTCGAAGGTTTTCGTGATCTGGAAGTGAAATGCGTGCGCGGAATCCAACTCCTGTTTCGTATATCTTCGACGCATAATCCAAGCTGTGAAGAATGTCCTGTCAGCTGCACGAAACTCAGATTCGATCGCCCCGATCCGCAGAAACAGCGGATCACTCGTGTCGACAACTAGCTTGCGGACGCTGTCGCCGAGCAAAGTGCCAATCGCTGGTTCTAGGTGGTTACGCGCACTGCGTTCAGGAATTCGGAACTCAATGGCCTCAAGCATATGGATCACCTCGCATTCCGCGAATTCATGGCTCATTAAGGCAACGGAAACTTGTCGTAGACCTGCCGCATGATCTCTTGCAACCTTGCAGGCTTGGGTGGCGCAGAGCCATACGGGTGCAACCGGCGGAATTCGTTGGTGATCTGTTGATGATACGCCTTGTCCAATTGAACCGTTGGCCCATTTGCCGCACCCCCCCAAATACCTCGGCGTGATGTGGTGCCACTCCTTGCCAGCAAGGTGTGGGTATTTGAGCTGCGCTTGCTTCACCAACTGTTGATACCGGCTACTGGAGGCCCGTGCGACGCCGGAGATGGGCTTAAGCGCTGCCGAACGTCCAATCGGACCCGGCGAAGCTGCAACGATCCCTTCTCCCAAACTGACGATGGCGGAGCCAAATTCATACGTCTGTTCCACGGTGGCTTTGGGAAAGTGCCTCGACGGCATCTTGCCGGGGACGAGCCTGCCGCCGTCCACCGGTCCGAGGATGCGATCGAGGTCAGGATCCGCACCCACAATGGCCGCCGCAATCATTGTGGCAAGACCGGGCGGCATTCCCGGCGCGCCAAAGCCGCTGGCCACGGTTCCGAAGTAGGTCGAGTCGGCTGCGCTCTCGGCCATCTGCGCGGTCACGTCGTTGTCGTCGATCTGATCGACGGCAGTCTGCAATGCCGCCGTCTGACTATTGTATTCCGCGAGCTCAGCGTCAGCCTCCGCGTTGGCTTGAGCCTCAGCGGCAGGAATGATCGCGCCAACCCAAGTTGCTTCGTTGTCGACCAACGCGTCATCCAGCGCCTGTCCAAGCGGCAACATGGTGGTGATGTACGCCAAGGCATTCGCAGCCAAGGCGTCCGCCAATTGCTGAACGGCCGGAGCAACTGCGCTCACGTAGGTTTGGGCGTTCGCAACCAACGCGTTGGCACAGGCGAGCCACCCTGGCGCGAAATCGGAGACTTTCTGTGCCTTGGCGGCCTCGACCGTATCGTTGTAGTCACCGATCGCGGGAGCGGCCGACGAGGCGCTTGCTGCGATTGCGGCTTCCAAGTCTGCTTCCAGCATTGCATCCGGGGTGCCTTCCGATGCCGCCCAACGGCCTTTGCTCGCTGCAAGAGCATTCGCCTCCGCGGCATAACACTCGACTTCAGCCCTGCGAACTTGAGATTCACGAGCGGCATCGGCATTTGCCACGGCAATCAGGTAGGCCTGGTCGAGGTTAGCGAGCGCATTGGACCAGGTTGTCAAGGCCTGCGAGTCACCCGAGGCTTGCTGCTTCGCAGCCGCATTCCGCGCCAGTGTTTCGGTGAGGGCCGCTTGGGCGTCAGCTTGCTCCTGCTGGACGGCAGTTGCATGCTGCGCGCGCTGATAGGCCGCACCGGCCTGTTCATCGGACTGCCACTTCGCCGCGTCAGCCGAATTCACTGAACGAGCATTGACATTGGCCGCCTGAGCGTCTGCCTGCACGGCGGCCGTCGATGCGGCATTTATGGCTTTCGCCCAAGCGTTCTCGGCGATTGCATCTGCATTGTCTTTGGCAGTGATCGCGCTCGCCTTGGCGACGATGCGAGCCGAGAACGCACTCCGGATGGCCCCAGCCCACACCGCTTCGGCCGCCTCGATGTCGGCACTCGTGGAACTAGGATCGGATGCCACAGCGTCGTAAGCAACATTTGCGGATGTGATGGCGGAGTCGAACGCGGCTTCCAAAGCAGCAATCGCGGCAGCATACACGACTTGATTGGACGCTGCCGCCGCGGACAATGCTGCATCAGTTGCAACGGCTGCCGCACTGTAAGCCGCAGCGTTTGCATTCACGGCCGCTTGGTATACGGCATCCGCCGCAGCGACTTCGCTGTTGTAGGCGGCTTCATTGGCAACCAACGCGGCCTGCAAGGTCGCCCAGTGACTCGCTGAGGCACTGTCTGCGACCGCCTGATTGGCTGCAATCGCAGCGGCATACGCGATCAGAGCAGATTGCTCGGCTGCATCATAGGTCGCTTGATTCGTTGCGATTGCCGGGTTGTAGGCGGCGTCGAGAGGTGCTGAGCCTGAGAGATGCGTCGCTTGCGCTCCCGCAACAGCGCCTTGAAGTTGTGAGTCCGCAGCAGCGATCTCGCTGCTCAGCGTCGATTGCGCTGCCTGCAAATCGGCGGTGTATGTACTATCGCTCCATTGATCGAACGGAATGGTGTAGCCATTCCCCGAGTAGTTGGCACTTGCAGCGTTATAGGCATCGTATGCGGCTTGCACCGCAGACAGGTAAGTTTGATGAATGCCCGTCAGAATTCCGGTCAAGGTGGCAGCGGCGGCGGCCTGTGTATTCTGTTCGGTGGTTGTTGCCGCATCCGCGGCGGCTTGCATGGCAGCGTACGCCGAGGCGTTAGCTGTCGAGAAGTTCTGGGCGGCAGCAACTTCCGCCGCCTGATACGCACTCCATGCGGTGAGATCGTTAGCAGCTTGTGTCGTAGCAGCAGCCTGCGCGGCGACGCCGTATGCGCTTTGTGCTGCCGAATTACTTGTCTGTAACGCATCGTCCGCAGATTGCTCGGCGGCGTCGTACACTCCCTTCGCCGCTAGATTAGTTGCCGTGCGCAGGCTTGAAGCCGCTTGATTGGCCGTCACGAGATTCGTCTGCGTCACCAGGTTTGCAGCGTCATAGGCGTCCGCAGCTGCTGTGAGCGCTGCGTCATGAGTCGCCTTGGCAGAATCGAAGGTGGCCAGGAACGCCTGCCCTTCAGGCGAGTCCCAGAAGGATGCGTACTGCTGCTGGCTGTCGACCGTGACCGTGACGGTCGCCGTGCCGGACTCTTCCAGCGAGTTGCCGATGGTGTAGGAGAACGTCAGCACGCCGTCGAAACCGCTCGTTGGGGCGACGCGGATGACGTCGTGGCCCAAGCCGGATTCCGCGGCGGTTTCGATCCATGCCGAGCCGTTCGCCGGAGAGGTGACCGACGTGATCGCCGGCGTCTCGCCGTTGCCGTCATCATTGGCGAGGACATCGAGCGTGACCGGCTCGGGCATGTCCGCGGGGAGGGTCACCGAGTAACTGTCGTCAACCGCCGTCACGCCGGTGAGCAGCCGGCGGGGTTCGAGTGCCTGGATCTGCACAACGGCGGGGTTCGCTCTTCCGTGGCGCGGCCGGCGCAGACGCCGGGCCTTCGATGGGGTCCACGAACCGGTCCGAAGCTGCTGCAGCCAATCGCCGAACGACATGATGATCCCCTTGAGATGCGGGTGAAACCGAACGACCGCGAATGGGTCAATGAGACGGGAGCAAGAAACGAACCCGAGAGACCGTACGGCGTCGCTGATCGGAGTTCAATAGAACTTCCAACCCGTGCGGGAAAAACCTCAGAGGCGTCGAAACCTGGCTGGATCAGAAATCTCATGCTCCCCCAAAGCTGGGAGCATGGCACCCAAAGCCAGAGGCCGTGTCGTTTACGGCACCGCGCGTCGCGCTGCCTCGTCCTCAGTCCGCGAGAGAAACTTCGGCGGCGGAATGGGTGAGGGTTCCTCCTCGGTCGTCAGTGGCAGCGAACCGAGCATCCGCAGACTCGCCGGCATGTTTTCGGGGGTGTCAGTCACGCGGCGGATGGCGGCTCCGACGGCGTTCAGTTTGTTCTCCAGCCGTTCGTAGCCGCGGTCGAGATGGTAGATTCTGCGGATGACGGAATCCCCGTCGGCGGCGAGCGCGGCGAGCAACAGCGCGGCGCTGGCGCGCAGGTCCGAGGCCATCACGCAGGCGCCACTCAATCGCGAAACGCCGGTGATGACGCCGCGGCCCGGTTCGCGGCGGATCGTCGCCCCCATCCGGCACAATTCGGGGATGTGCAGAAAGCGGTCGGGAAACACCCGGTCGGTGACGACGCTGCTTCCCGCGGCGAGCGACAGCAGGGCCGTGAACTGGGCCTGCACATCGGTCGGCACGCCGGGGTACGGTTGGGCGATGATCTCCGTCGCCTGCAACGGACCGCGCGCCGCGACCTGCAATCCAGTGGGACCGCAGGGGTCAACCGTGACACCAATCTGACGCAGTGCGTCGATCACCGCCGTAAGATGGTCATGTTGCACATTAGTGAGCGTGAGTTCGCCGCCGGTGATGGCCGCCGCGATGAGCAGCGTGGCGGCTTCGATGCGGTCGGGGATGATGCGGTGCGTCGTGCCGTGTAACTGATCGACGCCGTCGATGGTGAGGACCGATGTGCCGAGGCCCCGGATTTGCGCGCCGGCGGCGTTGAGGAACCGGCCGAGATCGACGATCTCCGGTTCGCACGCCGCGCCGCGGAGAGTGGTGACGCCGTGCGCGAAGCAGGCGGCGACCATCACGTTGGCGGTCCCGGTGACGGTGCTGCCGTTCGGGCCGGTGAGATCGACGTCGGCGCCGATCAACCGGTCGGCCTCGGCGAAGACGTAGCCGCGTTCGATGCTGATCCGCGCGCCCAGAGCGCGCAGCCCTTTGAGATGCAGGTCGATGGGGCGATGCCCGATGTTGCACCCGCCCGGCAGCGAGACGCACGCGCGGCCCCGTCTGGCGAGCAGCGGTCCCAGCACGCAGACGCCGGCCCGCATGCGGCGGACGAGTTCGTAGTCGGCGAGGCACGCCGCTTCGTCAACCACCTGCACCTGCCAGCGCGACTCCGACAGCCGCTGCACCGTCGCGCCGAGTGACGTCAACAGATCGGTCAGCGTGTGAACGTCGACGAGGTCGGGCACGCCGTCGAGAATCGTCGGCCCATCGAGCGCCAGGGTCGCGGCGAGGATCGGCAGCGCGGCGTTCTTCGAGCCGCTCACGCCGACCGTCCCGCGGAGCGGTCGGCGACCCTCGACGACGAGCATGTCCATCCCTGGACCTTTCGGCAACCGCACGGCCTCCGGCCGGGCGGCGAGTCGTCAATCGCTTAGAACGGGGCCTGGAAGCCCATGACCTGAAAGCGGGCGAGATCCATCGGGCTGGTGATTTTCACCGCGGCGATGTTGTCGTAGGCGATCATCACTTTGCGGGCGCCCTGGCTATCGGGCGTTTCGCGTTCGACGAGCACGATGCTGCCGGAGATCAGAAAGTCCCGGAAGGGGATCGTGTCGTTGTAGGACGTGACGAGAATCCCCTGGCGGGGAATGGCTTCCGGCCAGTTCTCGAACAACGTCCGCCACGCCTCGGCGGTGTGCAAGGTCGTCCTTCCTGACCGGCGGCTGAAGAGCAGGCTTCAGGCGTCAGGTCTGAGGTATCAGGTTGGAGGGCGGATGCACGGCCCGCAGATGCCTTTGGCTTTCCGACCTGATGCCTGAGACCTGACGCCTAGAACCTATTTAGTGACCCCAAGGGGAGTCGAACCCCTGTTCTCGGACTGAAAATCCGATGTCCTAGGCCTCTAGACGATGGGGCCGCATTTGGGCGAGGAGTGTAAGCGATTTCGCCGGGAAGGACAAGCAGCGAAAACGAACGTGCGGGGCTGGAGAGCGTGACCCTCCCGCCTGTCGCTTTAGGTGGCCGGTTCTTCGCTCGCGGGGGCCGGCTCGGCGATGGCTGCCAGGGCCTGAGCCTGAATGGCCGCATGCACTTCGCTGCGATGAATGGGCACCTCGCGCGGCGCTTCGATCCCGAGCCGCACTTTATCACCACGGATTTCCACGATGGTGATCACGATGGCATCGTCCACCACGATGCTCTCGTTCTTCTTCCGCGACAAGACCAGCATGACGTCACTCCCGGGGCAGCCCGACTCCTCGTTCAGGCCATGACGCGCGGCACTGCCGGAAGGTACCCACAACCCCCGGCGCAGGCCGGCCGCTCACGGGCCAGGCTCATCCGATTTGACTCAACCCCGTCCGCGATTGTAAGTGGTACAATCCACACGGTCAAGCACGAAATCGCAATGTGCGCAACGAGTTTAGACGAAACGCTGAGACCCTAGCGTCCGTCAACTGCGCAATCCGGGAATGTTTGGCAAGCTTGATGCACGAGATTTGCGTGCAAGACCACTCGAAAGAGGGGCGATTCAAGCTGTTTGGCGAACGCTGCGAGACTGGCTCCCCGAGAGAATCCGGGGCAGCAGGCCGCTCAGCAAAAACTGCTCAGCGGCTGCCGCCTGACGGTTCGCATCCATCACCCAAGAAAGGCGGCAGCCGGACATCACAGCCCCAGAGGGCCGCACAGCCGGCGGCGTTCGCCTCCGTGGTGTGGTTACAGGCTTTCCTTCAGCGACTTGAGCGGGCGGATGCGGACGTCCGTGCGGGCGGGCTTCGCCTTGACGGTCATCATCTCGCCGGGCTTGAAGGGGTTGGCCTTCTGGGTGGCCTTGGTCGCCGGCTTGCGGATCGCCCGCAGCTTGGCCAGACCGGGCAGCGAGAACACGCCCGGACCCTTCTTGCCGAGGTTCTTGGAGATCAGGCTCGCGAGCTCCTCAAAGACCTTGGCCACGTCTTTGCGGCTGAGGCCGGTGGCTTCGGCGAGGGCATTGAGGATCTCGGACTTCGTCATCGGCTTCGCGGACTCTGTTGCAGCCATTCCTCGCTCCTGCTGGGTCGACGTTCTTGTCGGCGACTTCCATTCCGAATTCGACAACCATGTCTGGTGAGGTCTGACAACAACCTCAGTGACGAGGTAGTAAACTGCGGTAAAAATCGAAAGTCAATCATCAAGGCCCCGGTTTTCCACAGGATTTTTGGCATTTTCTCTTCTGAAGGCGGCGATTTCCCGATGGAAACTGCCGACCTGCGGGGCATAAGCTCCCCGCAGATCGGTGATGGACGACCATCGCCGAGGCCGAGATTCAGGCCGAAAATGAATTGCGTCTCGTCACCGATTCGGGTATGCCAACGGAGAGAAGGTAAGCCGTTTCCCAAGGGATCGAGGGTGTATCCCATGCATCAGGTTCGTCATCGCGCGATTCGTGTTCGACGTCGCGCGTGATCCGGCGGTGCTTGCGCGAAGCCACAGGCTGCCGCCGGCTGGTGGATTAGGAGCACGCGATGGTTGATGTCAATCGCTGGGACAGTCTGGAATCGTTCGAGATCCCCGTGAACGAGGTCCTGCTGATCGAGGACGACGCCGAGCTGGCGGCGCACATCAAGCAGACGCTCGAGCGCAATCACGTGATGGTCCGGGTGGCGAAAGACGGCGGCCAGGCCAAAGCGTCGTTCACGATGCACCGGCCCGACTTCGTGATTCTCGATCTGATTCTGCCGGGCGAAAGCGGCTTCGAGATCTGCGAGCGCCTGAAGCAGGCCGACGACACGGTGCCGGTGCTCGTCCTGACCGCGATCGACATGGACGATGCGCGCGAGCTGGCCGCGCGGGTTGGAGCCGACGGTTATCTCTCCAAACCCGTCGACCCCGAGCATCTCGTGGCGACGATCAAGGAGCTCACCGAGCAGGTCTGGCAGCGCACGCATCTCGGCGATTCGAACGCCGAGTCGGATCGAATCCGTTTCACGTGCAGTTGCGGCAAGCGGTTCAAGGTCAGTTCCTCGCATCGCGGCAAGAACATGACCTGCCCGCAGTGCGGCGAACCGCTCACCGTTCCGAAGCGGTCGGTTTAACTCACAGAAGAATCCCGTGATGGGTCAGTTTGACGGTGGGATGGTGGAATACTAACCTGAAGCGTAAGCGAGGACATGGAGCCGTCGACTTCCAACTGCCGTCTCTAATGCATCTAGGATTTCGCTTCCGCGAGAGGAAGTTGGATCCTCTCACGAGCGCTCGTCCTCGCTGACGCTTCGGGTTAGTATCAATCGAACTGACCCGCTACCAAGAATCCTGCAACATTGACGGCGCCGTTTCCCTGGGGGCATTCATGTTCGATCTGGTGGTCATGGGCGGCAAATTGGAAGGCAAGCGGTTGCTGCTGCCGTTGGAAAAAGACGTCGTCATCGGCCGCGATGACGACTGCCAGATCGTCCTGCAGTCCACGCAGGTCAGCCGAAAGCATTGTCAGTTGCGTCGGACGGAACTGGGGGTGCAGGTCAAGGACCTCACCAGTCAGAACGGCACCTTCGTCAACGACGTCCCCATTGAGTCCGAAACTCTGCTGGTCATCGGCGACACGCTGCGGGTCGGTGCCGTGGTGTTCGAGGTGCATGCGCATGCCACCAACGAAGCGGCGGGGAAAGCGCAACAGGAAAAGAAGAGTCCCGCCGGCAACCTGAAGTCGGCTGATATTTCCGATCGGGACATTGAATCGTGGCTCTCGGAGAACGAGTCAACCGCCGGGCCACCGGCCGGCGGCGTCCCGAAGGCTCGCACCGAGGCCGCATTGCCGGTGACTCCGGCTGCCAAGGTCGCCGCGCCTCCGGCCAGCACGGCGGCCAAACTGGCCAAACCGCGCACGGTGAAGGATGAGGCCGCCGACATCATCCGCCGCCATTGGGCGGAGGCCCGCGGCGAATCGTCCGAGGACTCCGACGCTCCGTGACGCGCCAAACCGCTATGCGGTCGGTAAGATCGTCGATCATGCGGATCATCGCGGGCCGGTTGCGTCATCGGAAACTGCTGTCGAACTCGGGCAACACGACCCGGCCGATTATCGACCGCGCCAAAGTCATGCTCTTCGACCGGATTCGCGACCGCCTCCCCAACGCCCGCGTGGCCGACCTGTTTTGCGGGACCGGGACGCTGGGGTTCGAGTCGCTGAGCCGCGGGGCTCAAAGCGTCGTGTTCGTCGAACGCGATCATCGGGCGTACGAGCTGCTGCGACAGAACATGACCGCGCTCGGCGTCGGAGAGCAGGCCCTGTGCTGGCGCGTCGACCTCGCGCGGTGTTCGCTGCTTCCCAAGGGAGACCGCGTCTGGGCGCCGTACGACATCGTGTTCTTCGATCCGCCCTACGTGGCCGCCACACAGCTCGACGCCGGCGGCGACTGGCATCGGTGCCTGCTGCGGCTGTCGCGTCCGGCATTGACTTCCGAGCAGGCGCTGCTGGTCTTGCGGACGCCGCGCGAGGCCGAGTTTGCCCTGCCCGCGATGTGGCAGACCGAACACGTCATCGACATCGCCAGCATGAAGATCACGCTGGCCGTGAAGAACGAGGGCGCCGGCGATGCCCTCGGTTCCGCGCCCTCCATTCTCAGGGATGATGCGGAGAGCGGCGACCTCACCGACGATTAAGCCGCCTCGGGACCGTCAGTGGGTGACTCAGGGGACGCACATCATGCCACAGCCGCCGCAGACCCTGCTGCATCGCGTGTATCTGGTGGACGTTTATGGCGACACGCTGGTGGTGACGCCGCGGGGCGACGCCGCCGGGTTCAGCGTGCAGGCCGTGCATAGCGAGATGACGACGATCACGGCACTCGTCCAGAGCCCGGCCGTCCAGCATCTGCTGTTCGATCTGTCCGGAGGCAATTATTTCGGGTCCGTCATTCTGGGTTCGCAGGTGCAACTGGGGCAGATCGTCCGGAACCGCGGCGGCCGAATCGGTCTGTGCGGGGCTTCGACCGACATGCAGGAGGTGCTGCGGTTGATGAAGCTCGATCAGTTGTGGGAGATGTTTCCGTCCCTGAAGGCCGGGTTGAACGCCGTGGCGGCGATTCCGCTCGGCGAGCGGCTGTGGCGCAAGCGCCGGGCCTTCGCCGTGCTGGCGGTCATCGTTGTCGTGGCGCTGACGTACCTGTACTTCCCGCGGACCAACTACGCGAGCCTCAACTATCAGCGGCTGAATGCGCTCTGGCAGGAGGTCGAAAGCCGCAGGGAAATGGCCGGAGAAGACGAATGGAGCCGGTTGCAGAAGCGCGTCGAGAAGGAGCTCGAGCCGATCGTCGCCGACATGGAACGCCGCGGAAAGGAGGGTCTTGTCTCTATGCCGGAACGATTTCTGGTCTATGTTGCGCGCGACAATTGGCCCTCGGCGATGGACCGCAGCAGTCCGCACAGCGACTTTCATCGCCGCATGGTCCAGCACAATTTTCGCGTTGCGGAAGCCATGCTGGAGGGACGTCCCGTGCCGTCCCTGTTCGTGTACGAAGATCCCGATAAACCGGCCACTCACCAGAATGCGCGAGTGACGCCCGCAACACCGACTGAGCCGACGGCTGAGACCGGTCCCGTCGCGGCCCCGAAACCCTGAAACAGACCTCACCCGGCACCGATCTTTCCCATGACACAATACGACCCCCATTCGTGGACCAGCCACCTGTTCGACGTGGAAGGCTCGCTGGTTCGCGAGATTCTCGGCCGCGTCTCACTGTGCGTGGCGTGGTCCGTGCTGGTGACGGCGGTGCATCAGTTCGTACCCGGCGCCTGGTTCGACCTCGAACTGTCCGAAACCGGCCACGCGATGATCGGCACCGCCCTGGGTCTCTTGCTGGTCTTCCGCACGAATGCGTCGTACGACCGCTTCTGGGAAGGCCGCAAGCTGTGGGGCAGCATCGTCAACGAAACTCGCAACCTCGCGCGGCAAGCCAGTGAATGGTGCTCGACGGATGCGGTGAGGGTCCGCCGGATCGTGCTCTGGACCATTGCCTACGCGCACGCCTGCCTGCATCGGCTGCGGGGCGCTGCGGCGATCGGTGCGGCCCACTCGGAGTTGCCGTCCGAACAGGTCGCGACCGTGCTCGCCGCCGATCACGTTCCGCTCGCCGTCGCCCGCCGGTTGACCGCCGAGCTGGAGGCGGCCCGGCGGGCGGGGCTGCTGACCGACTATCAGCAGGTGCAGCTCGATCAGAACGTGCAACTGCTCATCGACTACCTCGGCGGATGCGAACGGATTCACAGCACGCCGATTC
>Ga0163151_10004304_pt1 | contig 19301 bp, 15 predicted proteins | sample OliLakLV19MP5IB2_FD_145596 | JGI IMG/M metagenome (GOLD analysis project Ga0163151, IMG submission 145596) | Freshwater microbial mat bacterial communities from Lake Vanda, McMurdo Dry Valleys, Antarctica - Oligotrophic Lake LV.19.MP5.IB-2 | ecosystem: Environmental > Aquatic > Freshwater >... | reverse complement strand
CTCTGGATTGGAGGGGCGGGAGCTGGAATTCTGCGCTATCAAAAAGGAGAATGGGCTGCTGTCACCGAGGCCCAGGGGCTGCCAACCCGGTTTATCAGCTCCTTTCTAGAAGACGAGTCGGGTTTTGTCTGGCTCGGTTCCAATCGGGGCATATTGCGGATCCGTCGCCTGGACTTGGTTCAGGTTGCAAACGGAACCAGTCCAAAAGTTTCCTTTCAGATTTACAATGTCAGCGACGGGATGATAAGCGCCGAATGCTCGGGCGGATTCCAAACTACCGCGATCAAAGATTCTTCAGGAAGATTATGGTTTGCAACACTCAAGGGAGTCTCCATGGTGCAACCGCAGAGTCTGAGGTCCAACACCAATCCGCCCCCGGTGGTCATTGAAAAAATCAGCTACCGGGATCGGTTCAACAACGTTCAAGAAATCCCGTGGCAGGGCCAGGTTTCCCTGTCGATTCCATCCGGCAGCCGCGAACTCGGAATTGAGTATTCCGGATTAAGTTATGTGGCACCGGAAAAGGTTCGTTTCGCCTACATGATCGAGGAGAGCGGAGAGCACTGGGAAAACGCCGGAGATCGGAGAAGCATTTTCTTTCACACCCCCGCGCCGGGGGAGATCCGTCTTCGAATCAAGGCATCCAACAACGACGGTGTCTGGAATGAAACCGGAACCTCGCTGGCCATCGTGGTGCAGCCATTTTTCTGGCAGACGTTATGGTTTCGGATCGCGGCCGGTGGAACATTTTCACTTCTGACGGGATTGATGGTCTGGCGCCTCGGACGAAACAAGCTGCAACTTCGAATTGAAAGGCTGGAACATGAAAAGGCGCTTGAACAGGAAAGAGCGCGTCTCGCCGCAGTTTTGGAAGCCACCAGCGATTTTGTCGGTTTTTCAGATGTCGAAGGGCGCCCGATCTTTATCAACGCCGCGGGGCGGCGGTTGATCGGACTGGGTGAAATGGAAGAAATCCACAACCTCCACGAATCGAACATCCTCCCGACCTTGAAAAATCCCGACATGTTCCGGACAGGAGTTGCAGACGATCCTGCCATCTGGAGCGGGGAAACTACCTTCAAACACAGAGATGGCAGTGAAATACCGGTCTGGCAGGTGGTTGTGGCGCACAAGGGCGCGGACAACCAGGTCGATTTTATTTCGACCATCGCACGGGATGTCACCGAACGGAAACGGGCGGAGGAATCGTTGCGCAAGAGTGAAGAACACCTCCGTCTGGCGCTTGATTCAGCGGGGATGGGGACATGGGAATGGGAGGGAGGCACCAACAGAATTCGTTGGTCGGATTTTTGTGAACGAACCCTCCAGGTCCCGCCAGGAATCCTGCCGGACACCCATTTGGCATACCTCGACCTTGTTCATCCGGAGGATCGTGACGCGGTTCTGGCAGTGATGGAGGCAGCGCTACGTTCCGATGCCGCACATTGTTCTACCGAACACCGCATCGTATCCAACAATATGATCTTCTGGATAGAAGCCCGGGGACGTGTTTACAGGGATGCCAGCGGAAGACCCTTGCGAATCGACGGAACGGTTTTGAACATAACCGTGCGCAGGGAGAACGAAGAAGTCTTGAGAAAAATCGCCGGGATTTCAATAAGCACCGGAGACAAATTCCTTCGCTCCGGAGCCGAGCATCTGGCGCGGGTGTTGAAGGCAGATTGCGCGCTGATCGCAGAGAATCTACCGGAGAACCCCAATCGCGTTCGCACTCTGGCGGCATTTGCCGATGGATCGACCTTGGAGAATTTTGAATACGACCTGAAGGCGAGTCCGTTTGAGCACCAAGCTCATTTCTGTTTTTTCCCCAAGGGAGTTCGTGAAAAACACCCCAAGGATCAGCTGGTCGAATTGATGAACGCGGAAAGTTACGCCGGCAATGCGCTCATCGATTCCCATGGCCAGACGATCGGTGTGATGGTGGTTTTATACCGTCAAAGCATGCCCAATCCTCCGTTGACCGCTTCCGCCATGAAAATCTTTGCAGCCCGGACCGCAGCCGAGCTGGAAAGAAAGAGGGCGGACGAAACCAAGTCACGACTTGAAATCCAGCTTCGACAGGCTCAAAAAATGGAGGCGGTCGGCCAACTGGCAGGCGGAATCGCCCATGACTTCAACAATCTGCTGACCGTGATCCAAGGCAATGCCAGCCTGCTCGACATTGGCGGGACACCTTCCGAGAAAAAAAGTTCGGTGACAGAAATTATGCATGCCACGGCACGAGCTGCGGACCTGACACGTCAACTGCTGGCGTTCAGTCGCCGTCAAATGCTCCAGCCAAAAAACCTGAATCTCAATGATGTCGTTGAAAATCTGACGAAGATGCTGCAACGGCTGATCGGTGCCAGTATCGCGCTCCAGACCCGGTTTGTTTCAACGGGTGCATTCGTCCACGCCGACGCCGGGATGCTGGAACAGGTCCTGGTCAACCTGGTGGTCAACGCACGGGACGCCATGCCAGACGGAGGGCGTCTGGTGATCGAGACTTCGTTGGTGACCATTGACTCAACCACCATACGGCAGAGCCCGCTCGCCAGAACCGGCGTGTTTGCCTGCCTCGGCGTCACCGACAACGGTTGCGGCATTCCGTCGGAAATTCTTAGTCATATTTTCGAACCGTTTTTCACCACAAAAGAGGTCGGCAAAGGGACCGGGCTTGGACTGGCCACAGTCTTCGGCATCGTGCAACAACATCACGGATGGATTGAAGTTGAAAGCCGCTCAAATTCCGGATCTCAATTTCGCGTTTTTCTGCCCAATGTCCGCCCTGAACCCGAGATTTTGAATACGCAACCAAGGGAATCGATGGCCCGCGGGCGGGAAACCATCCTCATCGTCGAGGATGAACATTCACTCCGGATGCTGGCAAAAAAAATACTGAAACACTGCGGTTATAACATTCTGGAGGCATCCTCCGGACGCGCCGCCATCGAAGTGTGGCGCCTGCACCGCAAAGAAATTGATTTGTTGCTGACGGACATGGTGATGCCCGATGGAGTCAGCGGCCGACAGCTTGGCGACCAGTTGCAGAGGGATAATCCTTCTCTGCGCGTGGTGTACACCAGCGGATACAACCGGGAAATGTCATTGGGTGAATTTGAAATGGGTGAGCGTGCCATCTTCCTGCAAAAACCGTTCGACCCCATCACGCTGGCGCGCACCGTGCGCGATGCGCTCGATGGAACTTCTTCTAACGAAACCCTCGGTTTCCGAGATTAAACACCCAGCCTGGACATCCTTCAAAGTTCGAACGAGAAAAAAAACGATACTTTGGTGGCTACTTCAATCCGATACAGCGGGTGATAAGCGTCGGTGTGGAGTGAGGTGACGAACTTACAGGTTTTGCAACCTGTTGCGGTCACGGAACCGCGATCCGTCAGGGGACTCACCCGCATTTAGTCAAAACCGCTATTTCCTCAAGATCTTGAGCGATTCAGGATCAAAGAAAACTTCTCCGTTTGCGGCACGCAGTTCCGCGACGATTTCGACTTCCATGAAGGGGTCGGTGACCTCGAAATCAAACGAAACCGGGGACCATTCCTTGTCGCCCAGCAGCTTTTGATTGAGCCGTTTGTTCGAAAGCCGCAGACCGGCACCGCCACGATTGTCACCGGGATCCGCCTTGACCGCCTTGGTTCTGGCCCGCCCTTCAAGACGGTAGTTTCCTGACTCGAGCAAAACTTTGGATCTGTAAGAGCCGACCGAACTTTTTTGCGCGACAATATGCATCGCCTTGGTCACTCCGGAATCATCCAAGCTGTCAAAAACCGGGTTTCCAAAATCTGTCTTGGACTTCCAACCGGATATCAGGGCCGCGCCGTTGGAATCAAATTTTAATACTCTGGATGGTGCTGAAAGTTGTTCTTGCAGAAAATTCTGGCGGGTGAGCGCTTTTTCCTGGAAATCTGCAATCCGTTCCTGGTACTGGGACCGGTTTTTATCCTTCAACCCAGGCGCGGTTTCCAGTTTTTTGGACATTGCCTGCAGCCGGTTTGTGATGGCTTGGGTGGTGAAGACATTGCTGACAATGTTCCCGAGCTTGCCCCAGTAGAGTTGGCGGCCTTCACGGGTTTGCATAAATTTTTCAGCCACAGTCCCCCGCATTTCATGGAAGGCCGGTCCCGTCGGATTCCAAAACATCTGGTCGAGTCCGTGGGGCAGAAACATCAGTTTTCCGGTGTCACGGTTGTGATAGATCCGATAATTGTTCCGGTTCATGGAATATCCGTCCCAGTGCCACAATACATTTTCCATCGCCAGAAACGTCGCAAAATTGTTCACATCAAGAACCTTTTCCAGCGTCTGCCAGCGGTTGGTCGGATTGGATTGCCTGGCTGCATCCATCAGCGCTTTCAGGTCGCTTTGATCTTTCGGATTTTCACCCGACTGAGTTTCCAGATTGGTGTCGATATCCCTCACAAAACCGCCGTCATAGAGATTGCCCTTGGTGTTCTCGAAATGCCGCCGGAGAAAGCTGCGATTGTAACCTTCCACCAGGACGTAAACGCCGAGATCTTTGCCATTCAGAGTTACCCGGACGTTGCAGGCCCGTGTTGTCGGAATTCCCGCAGCATTAAAAATCTCGCGGCAAAACTGTTCCGACACCAGGGTCGGGTCTTGTACCGAGTTGTTGAGGTGTATCTTGTCCAGGCCGTAAAACTTCTGGCCCTTGACACGTTTGTCGAAGTTCAAGGTCAACGCCGGATTGGAATCGACAGGGCGAAAACTGCCGGCAGAACCTTTAAGGTGAAGCGCCACGTTGGTCCAAACATGTTCCCCCTCTTTTACGGTGGCCTCGACATCCGTGCGTTCGCGTTTGCCACGGCCCCAGTCGAATTTCCGCAAAACCTCCAGTCCTTCCTCGGGTATGGTGATCTGCAGTTTCCTAATCGGACCGTTAAAAACCGCCTCCCCGTTCGCTGCATTTCTGCCGGTATTTTTCTGGGCGAACAATCCCCAGGGTGTTCCCAGCAGTGCGAGGACCAGGAAGGATCGAAGGATGAGATTTTTATTTTGCATCGGGTGCTCGGCCATGATTCACAATTTCAATCAATGACGTCCGAGGGAGCGCAAATCATCAACTAAAATCAGGTTCGATCAGACTATAGCGACTATAGCGTGCCAAAATTGGCAGACAGATCAAACTCCGGAGATCCCGTGACCGTGACAGCTGTGAATGAAACCGCAACCACCCAACGAAAAACCATGCGCGTCCGGTGTTCGAACGTGCCGCAAGATTGTTGTTCTTCTGGAATGCTCCGACCGTCGTCCCTTTACTCCTGATCTTTGGGGTCGGGCAGCCAGAACGAAGTGATGAAGCCGATGAGATAAACGGCGAATGCCACAGCCGCCGCTGCATACGCCACCTGTTCAAAAGTGGTCGCACCCGGCATTTTTGGAGCAACCAAAGTTGTGGTGACAAAAGCTGCAGAAGTCCCAAGCATCCGTCCTCCGAAATTCGCAGCAAAACTTTCACCGGTTCCACGCAGATGCACCGGATAGGCCCGTGGTAGATAATTTCCCCAGAAACTGAACTGGGCGACGGTCACCAAACCTGCGGCGAACATGCCCCATTTCAGCAGTTCAAGGTCGGTCCTGGCCGGGTAAAGAAACACCAGCGGAACCAGGATCAACCCTGGAATTTGAAAAACCCAGAGGAGCCGGATACGGCTCACGATCACTGTGGCCAGAATCGCCAGCAAGGTTCTGCCAACGAGACCACCCATTTCCTGGTAAAATTGAACACTGTTGCCCAATTGTTTCACCTGGTCTGAGATTCCTTTCTGCAAAAGTTTTACGTTCTTCAGATCTTCCGCGAGCTGCTTCTTTTCGGGTGAATTCTCGGCGGCCAGCTTGATCTGCTCGGTCAGCGCCTTGTCCTGAGCCCGCAAACCAGCCATCGGCTTTTGAATGGCTACAGCTTCCGGCAACCCGGGTACCATCTGGGTCGGGGTCAACTGGATCGCACCAAAAGCCGCCGCATATGCACAGGCGAAAAGTATGGTGGTGACGATCGTCGTTCTTCTGAACTCAGGGGCGAACAAAGCGGCAAAACTGGGGCGTTTGAGGGTTCCCGCCGCCCGTTTTTCCGCCCAAGCCGGGCTTTCGGGAAGAAACGGACGGATGAAAAGCAGAGGAATCGCCGGAATCAGACCTGATATCAAGGTATAACGCCACGAGGAATGGCCTCCGTGAATTGCGGGCAGGATCGCCGCATATTTGATCGCCAGAACGTTCGCACCCGTGACCATCAAACCGCCAACGGACGAAAATGCCTGGGTGTATCCAAGCACCACTTCTCTCTGTTTAGGATTGGGAAAAAGTTCCGCCAACCAAGCCACCGCCGCCACGAACTCCACACAAACTCCAATAAACGTGGTGCAGCGAAAGAACAAGAGCATTTCCGGCGAGGTGCTGAAACCAGCGGCAAAAGCTGAAAATGAATAGATCAGAATGCTCCAGACCAGTATCCGCCGCCGGCCGAAACGGTCGGTGAGCCACCCGCCAAGAAGGCCGAAGCCACCGCCTGAAAGCGCGCTGGCCCAGAATATTTTCCCGACCCATTCACGGACCAAAGGATCGTTGATGGGAACTTTCAAGAGTTCAGCGAGTGCCGGACCTGCGATCAGCGGCATCATCAACAACTCGTAGATATCGAAGGCGAAGCCGAGGATGGCCACAAAAATGATCAGCCAATCGACAGAGGCGAGTTTTTTGGGGGGTGGAACGAAAGGCGTCATGCAGGATATTAGTTGATGGAACCGGTCGAAAATTCAAGAAATTTATACGTGTTCGTATTATTTTTCCACGCATCGACGTTCCAGGTTCCAACCAGAGTTGAAGAACTGTTTTCGGTTGCGGTGCATCCAAAATTTTTCTGAAGGCGTAGTCCATGGAGTCCGGTTTATTCGTTGTTCTCACTCGGGAACGCCGGAACGGTAATAAAACTTATGAAATCTTTAGAAACTCAAAAACTTCACTGGCTGATTCCTTGCCTCGCTTCAGCCCTGGCGCTGATCCCGTCTGACAGCCTGATGGCTTCCAGTCATCGAGAAGCGCCGATGATCACCACAATGCCCAAGCTTGATGGCGCGGACTTTTACATGTTCAACAGTTACGAATCCGGACGTTCTAACTACGTCACCTTCGTGGCCAATTACCTCCCGCTTCAAGACGCATACGGTGGTCCCAACTATTTCGCCCTCGAAGAGGCCTCGAACGCGCGTTATGAAATCCACATCGATAACAGTGGAGATGCCCGCGAGGATCTGACCTTCCAGTTCAAATTCCATTCGGAAAATAAAGACATCTCCCTGCCAATCGGTCCTGCCGGCAATCAGAGAACCAACGCCGTTCCCGTCATCAACGTGGGTCAGATTTCAGGAACCAACACCGCCGCACTCAATCGGATTGAAACCTACGAAATCGATTTGATCTCGGGCAGTCGCAGAACGGGTCAGGCCACCTCATTGATCAACACCCGGACCGGAACCAAAACCTTCATCAAACCGGTGGATAATATCGGCAACAAATCTATTCCGGATTATGACGCCTACGCCCGGACCTATCTTTACGAGTTTGCCATTCCGGGTCACGCGAACGGCAAAGTTTTTGTCGGTCAACGCAAAGATCCATTTGTTGTCAACCTGGGCGAAACCTTCGATCTAGTGAACTATTCAAACCCTCTCGGCCCCGTGAACGGCGCCAAAGACAGCTTGAAATACAAAAACGTAACCGCCATCTGTCTTGAACTGCCAAAATCATTGCTGGTGGCCGGAGCCAATCCTGTGATCGCCGCCTGGACAACCGCCAGCAAGGTGATCGGAACAAATGGTCCGGCTCCGGGCGGTCTCGAGTTGGCCCAGGTTTCGCGGCTCGGCCATCCACTGGTCAACGAGGTGGTGATCGGCCTGCGCGACAAGGACAAGTTCAACGGCAGCGAACCGAAGGACGACGGGCAGTTTGCGGATTACGTAACACACCCCACCTTGCCGGCCATCATCGAACTCCTGTTCGGAGGGGCGGGCGTGAAGGCCCCGATCAATTTCCCCCGCACCGACTTGATCGCAGTTTTTCTCACCGGCGTCCCGGGATTGAATCAGACCGATGCGGTAGGTGAAATGCTCCGCTTGAACACAACAACTCCGGCCGTGGCGGCGGACCAACAAAACAACCTCGGCGTCATCGCCGGAGATGCCGCCGGGTTCCCCAACGGACGCCGCCTTGGAGATGATGTCGTGGACATTGCCCTGCGCGTGGTCATGGGCAAACTTTTGGACTCTACGAACGGACCATCCGGACAGCTTCCGTTTACGGACGGCGCATCGGTCAATGCGAAGATGTTTGCATCCGCTTTTCCATATCTTGGAAATCCGGTTCCCGGATCACCCAACGACAGCTCGATCACCCTCACGGTGCAATCGGCAGCGAATGTAAACGGGCCTTATTCAGACACGCGGGCGGGATACGATGAATCCACCAAACAGGTCGTGGCACCCAAAGTCTCCGAAGACCAGGGTTTCTACCGGCTTCAGGCGGACAAAGAAATAACCGTTAAACAGGTGGAATCTGACAAGGATTCAATCAAGATTTCAGTTCAATAATCTTCTCGGATGAGGAGCGGGCGGGTTTTGGCTTGATTGCGTGTGGTCAAAACCCGCTCAAACTTTTTTCAACGAACGGGAATCATTTCCTGCAACGGTCTTCATGACGGTTCAAACATTCAAACTCTGCCTGTTTGTTTCCGTCCTATTATTTGTTTTTCACAATCCTGGTTTCGCCGCTCCCTATGTTCCTGTTCCTGAATCCAACGATGTTGTCGTCTGTGAACTTCCCTCAAGTGAACTGCACCGGAAGATCCGGTCGCTGAAGACAAGTTTGCAACGAGAAGGAACAAACCTGAATGTGCATCTGGATCTGCTCCGTGCTTTTTTGAACTTGAACCGGCGGGCGTGATTAAATCCGGGTGGGCTTCCTGACGGATCGCGGTTCTGTGAACCGCAGCACATGGCAAAACTTAAAGTCCCGGAACCTCGCAACACCCCGACGGTTGCCGCCCGCTGCGGCTGATCGAGGACGATACAGCCGCAGTCCAGGCCTCACCCGTTTTTAATCACGCGCTGAACCGGCTCCAACCACGCTGACCGCCAGAAAGTCCCGCCTGCAAACCGGCAACCCAAAACGGCGGATAAACGGAGCAACCGCGAATGAACGCCATTGAAAACAGGCCGATTTCTGACGCGACGGTGGAAGACATTCTCGACCGAGTGTCGGAGACCACATGCATAATTCGAACTTCAGTTTGATTCGCGTTTATTCTCGTTAATTAGCGGTTTAAATTTCCGAGACTTTGCTTACCCGCCGAATCAGGGGCAAGAAGTTCGGTTGACCTGTTGCGCCAGCATCAATTGGTTTTGGGGCCGATCAAGAGGGCAAGGCGGCAGATCGCCAGGGGATACGTTTCCGCCATGACCTCGGTGCCTGTGCTCGGGTCTTTTTCGTGACGTGCGAACCATCTTCGGTCCCTCAGTTTCGACCGGCCGACAACGATTTTTGCGTCTTTCCGCGTCTTGAGCCTGGCTTTGACCTCGTCAGCACAGTGGTCGTTTGACGAATAAGCGGGCACCAGCCCGCCGCTTGCTTTGCCTAGAAACTCAACGTGAATAAGCAAATCCAATTGTGGCCCTGCTTCTACTTTATAAGGATTGATACCTACCATGGCCTGATTGATTACCTATGGTTTAAAAAATCAAGACGCTCCCGTCAATGTTTCAGGCAAAGAATAAACATCGCTCACGATTGTAAGCGGTTAACGTTTCTTTGATTCCACTTTCCCGGAAACCGTGATTAAAAGCGGGTGAGTACTCTGACGGACTGCGGTTCTGTGAACCGCAGCAGTGCGCAAAACCTGAACGCAAGGAACCTCCCACAACCCCCACAGTTGTCACCGGCGGCTGATCGAGGAGGATAAAGCCGCAGTCCGCAGCCTCACCCGTTTTTAATCGCGCCCCTCCCCGGAAACCGGGAATTCTCCCAACAAAGTCTCCAGATGGAATCGAGTGTGTGTTTCTCACCCCAAAAAACTGCAGACATATTCACAGATCCCGTCGGCGACTTCGATGTCGAAGCCCGATTTGGCCGGCACTTCAAAGGAGGTGCCAGGGCCGTAGCCTGTCGTGCCGTCTTTTCCGTCAAGTTTCACCCGGCATTGACCAACGACAATTTGCATCATTTCCGCCTTCTCCGTGCCGAAATGGAATTTGCCGGGATAAATCAGACCGAGCGTTTTTTTCGAACCATCCTGAAAAAGGATGCTGTGGCTGACGACCTTTCCGTCGAAATATACATTGGCCTTCGTGACGGCGGAGACGTCGTTGAATTTTTCAGGAGCATTCATTGGGCGGTTAGTGTTGAAATCCCGCCACAATTGTCAAGCCTGCCTGTGCCAAGGCACAAGAAGCGAGCGTGATGAAAGGCAGTTTTCTCCCCTTGATTGGGCCATTCTCATTTCTATACTGAACCCCCTTGAATAATTTTATGAAACAAACACCCATTCGTGTGGCCGTTACCGGAGCTGCCGGTCAAATCGGATATTCCCTGCTTTTTCGCATCGCCTCAGGCGCCATGTTCGGCCCTGAGCAAGCGGTGATCCTGCACCTGATCGAAATCGAACCCGCACTGCCGGCATTGCAGGGCGTGGTCATGGAACTGGACGACTGCGCCTTCCCTCTCCTCAAAGGCGTCGTTCCCACCGCCAGCCTCGACGAAGGTTTCAGGGGCGTGAACTGGGCTCTCCTGGTCGGGAGCGTTCCTCGCAAAGCGGGCATGGAACGGAAGGAACTCCTGGGCATCAACGGAAAAATCTTCATCGGCCAAGGCCGCGCGATCCAGCAAAACGCCGCGAGCGACATCCGGATTCATGTGGTCGGAAATCCTTGCAATACGAACTGCCTGATCGCCATGAACAACGCTCCTGACATCGCCCGCGACCGGTGGTTCGCCATGACACGGCTGGACGAAAACCGCGCGAAATCCCAACTGGCCAGGAAAGCCGGGGTGGACGTCACCGCAGTCTCCAACATGGCGGTCTGGGGCAACCATTCCGCCACTCAATACCCGGATTACACGAACGCCAAAATCAAGGGTCAACCCGTGACCAGCGTGATCTCCGATTCAGCTTGGCTCCAGGGCGAATTCATCAGCACCGTCCAGCAACGAGGCGCGGCCATCATCAAAGCGCGCGGACTCTCCAGCGCCGCCAGCGCCGCCAACGCCATCGTGGACAGCGTCCGATCCATCGCAGAACCAACGGCTGCGGGAGACTGGCACAGCGTTTGTCTGGCTTCAGACGGAAGTTATGGCGTCGAAAAAGGGCTGATATGCTCCTTTCCGGTCCGCAGCAACGGCCAGACTTTGCAAATCGTGCAAGGCGTTCCGGTGGATGCGTTCAGCCAGTCTCGTATCGACGCCACCGTCAATGAATTGAAAGAAGAACGTTCACTGGTTTCCGATCTCCTACCCAAATAACATTCAACACATTTTATTATGAACGAAAAAATCGGCGTGGTCGGAGTGGGTCGCATGGGTGCCAACATGGCCAGGCGCCTTAAAAATGCGGGTTTCGAAGTCACCGCGGTATTTGACCTCAAACGGGAAGCCGCCCAGGCGCTGGCAAAGGAACTTGGCTGCGAGGCCGCAAGCAGTCTCGCTCGGGTGACCGGACTGTCGGACGTTGTGCTGACCGTGGTCACCGATGACAAGGCCATGCGCAAAATTTTTAATCCCCGTGACAAAGACAACCTACTCATGGGTGCAAAAGGGCGGTTGTTCATCAATTGCGCCACCGTTTCACCAGAGGTTCATATGGAGGTCGGCAAGGCCGCGAAAAAGGCCGGGGCGGAATCTCTGGAGGCTTGCATGGCTTCCAGCATCACCCAGGCGTTGGAAGGAACTCTGTATCTGATGTGCGGCGGGGAGGAGAAAACTTTTCAACGGGCGATGCCGGTCCTGGAGAAGCTGGCCACCACCATCCGCTTTATTGGCAAAACCGGAGATGCGGCGCGAGTGAAGGCGCTGGTCAATATGGTGATGAACATCAACACCGCAGGGTTGGCGGAGGGTTTGGCCCTGGGCCAGGCTCTCAAACTGGACCTAACCATTTTGCGCGAGGTTTTTTCGCAGACCGGCGCGAACTCACGCGTGTTGCAGACTGACGGCGAAGACATGCAAAACCGGGAGCACAGCTGCTTTTTCTCTGCGGCCCATGCCGCCAAAGATTCCGGAATCGCGCTAAAGCTCGGCGCTGAAAAAGCCCTCACCCTCCCGTTGGCAACCGCCACTAAAAAACAGTTTGAACGCATGATCCGCGAAGGTCTGGGTGAACTGGACAAATCGGGCATCGCCGAACTGACCTTCAAGGGCCGTCACAAAGCCAAAGGGGCCGGAAAAAAACTCGTAAAAACTGAAGCCTCCCCGTCGGACAACGGCTGTGTCTCTAAAACCGTAACGATGCAGTTGAAAAGAGGAACCACCTCTCCCTAACCCTCTCCCCCGCGGGCCACGGGGGCGGAGAGGGGACAAAAGTGCCCGTAAGCGCTTCACCGAGTGGTGGGTCAAAACCGCAGATGTTTGTCCCCCTCTCTTCCATCCGATGGAGGAGAGGACGGGGAGATGAGGATTTTCAACTGAACCGTTCCGGTTAAGACCAGCCGCAAGGGTGACTATTGCCGGGGATGGAAGGATTCCACGCGTTTTGCTTTTGCAACAAGCTGCGGTTCACGGAACTCCGTTGGAGCACGGTGGATCACAGGATTTCATTCCTTCAGAGTTCTAATCCCGTTCATCCTGTAATCCTGTCCTCTTTCTGGCAGCGCTATTCAGTGCGGACCCGGTAAAACATTTTCGAACGGGAAGGGTCAATATGCAGGTTAAGATCTACAAAGCTCTTCCATCTTCAATTCTCCAAGATCAATTGGTATCTCTGCAGGCTTTTCAGGAACGGTGATTTTTTGGCGAATAAAATGGGTTTTTTGGAACGTATGTGAACCTTTTTCGGGAGCACTGAAGGCGGTGATTTCCAGGGTGTAATTTCCAGGTGGAATATTCGAAAAACTCAGTTCCTGGCGGTCGGAAATAATTCCCACAAACTTCCGATTTTGTTTCATCAGTTCGATGTTTTTTGGGTCTTTATAATACCTTTCGGTGGCTGCGGAATGACTTTTATTGCTGACGAAATTGTTCCTGGAAGGGGGCGCTCCCAATCCGGTTTCACGGCTCAATTCCGCCACCACATTGGTCCAAAAAATCTTAGAGCCATTTTGCGCGGATAGTTGCCCTGTCAATTCCATTCCTTCCGAGGAAACGATGATGGTTTTAGTTTCGCCGGACGCAAGCGTCACCGGGGTTTGCAACTCGATGGCAAAGTTATTCTCCAATCCTCTGTCCGTCTCGATGGAAACTTCAAAATTTCCCGGAATTATTTTGTCGAAACTGAATTTTCCCTCCTGATCAGAAGTGGTTTGATAGCCAATAAAAACAGGGTCCCTGAAATATTGGTTTAATCGCCGCAAAACGATTTTTTTGCCTGCGGCAGGTTCGCCATGCAACAGCCACGAAAGCTGTTCTGATTTTGGCCCATTTCCAGTCGGAAAGTATCTCCAGCGCCAAATTTGATCCGGCCAAACCAGAAGCGGGGACTGTGAGAGTGCGCAACGCTTCTTTCGAAATTTTCCTCGTTAACGCCCCCAAATCGAAAAACTGATGAGACGCCTGAGCTAAACCGGCGCTCAAAGCCGTCGCTGAAATTTGAATGCCTTGTTTCTTAAAAATCAGCCGTAATTTTTCGACCGCGCGGGCGACGCGTTTCTTCGTCGCCTCCTCGGTATAACCCATCGATTCTCCCACTTCCTTGAGGCTTCACTCTTCCATGTAGCGAAGCAAAAGAGCATCCCGATCAGCCTGAGGAAGTTCTATTAATGCCTGATCGAGATGCGGAGTCACGGATTCCCAAAAGGCTGAATCATTTTCGTTCAAATACATAGCGGCGGCCTCCTGCTCCCGTTTTTTGCGTCGGCTTTCAGAATCCATAGCCCGCAGGCTTACATAGCGGGTGGTTCGATGCAGCCAGCCGGCCAGGATGGTGTTGGGGTTTAAATCCCGCGCTTTGTTGGCCAACAAAATGAAAACTGTTTGAGCGATTTCCTCCGCCAAGCCGGAGTTCTGGGTTATTCGGTGCGCAGTCCCTATTACCAGAGGCAGATGATTGGAAACCACCTCTTGAAAAGCCGTTTCGGAAAGAGTTTCACGGAATAACTTGAACGGATTTGGATGATTCATGGATCAATCTGTTTCCAGTATATCCGTGTGGAAGTGCGCGAAGGGACAAAGTTTTTGGGGAATATTTCGTGGCGCTGGTGGAGAATAAAGGGGATCGACAGTTTCAAAGCGTTCTTCATGGCAGAGCGCTGCGGGTCACAGACCTGCGGTCCGGGGAGGCCTCATCCAGTCTTAAGCAGACCCTTGCATAAGCCCGCTCCGCACTTCTGTCTTTTCTTTAAAGAAACCACCATTAGGCTACGCCCCACATTCCGTTTATGGCCCTGAAAATTTACAACACTCTGACGCGTTCGGTGGAAGAATTTGTGCCGCTCGACCCTGTCGGCAAACAGGTCGGAATGTATTGCTGCGGCCCCACCGTTCATGATTATGCCCACATCGGAAACTTCCGGACGTTCGCCTTCGCCGACTTGGTCCGACGGTTCCTGACATCCCAGGGATTTAACGTCCACCATGTGATGAACATCACCGATGTGGAGGACAAAATCATCAAACGAGTCCGGAATTCCAACGGATCACTCCGCGATTACACCAAAAAATTCGAGGACGCGTTCACGGAAGATCTAAAGACCTTGGGTTGCCACACCGCGCAGTCGATCCCGCGGGCCACGGAGCATATTCCGGAGATCATTGATCTGGTGGAACGGCTGCTTAAAAAAGGTTTTGCCTACGTGGCAGATGGCTCGGTTTATTTCAACATCGAAAAATACCGGTCGGGCGGCCATCAATATGGACAACTGCTCAACCTGAACTTTGAACAGATGCGTTCGGGTGAACGGGTGAAATCGGACGAATACGAAAAGGAATCTGTCGCCGATTTCGCCCTCTGGAAAGCGCGCACCCCGGATGACGGCGAAGTGTTCTGGGGCAGCCCGTGGGGTGAGGGACGCCCCGGCTGGCACATCGAGTGCAGCGCCATGAGCATGAAGATTCTCAGCCCGAGCTTTGATCTCCACCTGGGAGGTGAAGATTTGATTTTCCCACATCACGAAGACGAAATCGCCCAAAGCGAAGGTGCCGGCCTGCAGGCGCATGGTCACCGGTTCGTCAAATATTGGATGCACGGTGCCCACTTGTTGGTGGAAGGGAAAAAGATGAGCAAATCGCTGGGAAATTATTTTACCCTGCGGGATTTGTTGGACAAAGGATTTACCGGCCGAGAGGTCCGTTACCTGTTGCTCAGCTCCCATTACCGCGCCCCATTCAACTTCACCCTCGAAGGCCTTACTGCGGCCCGCTCGGCCCTGTCGAGAGTGGACGAATGCCTGGGCAAATTGCGCGAAATTGCTGGCGACCGGACAGGCGATGTCCCCCAGGCCCTTTTGGTTCCGTTTGAAACAGCACTGCAAAACGACCTGAATGTGGCTGACGCCTGGTCTGTGGTTTTTGACTGGGTCAGGTCCGTGAACAAGGCGCTGGCTGCCGGGCCTATCCCACCTCTGGATGCCGCCGGTCACTTGGGATTCTGGACTTCAGTGAACGCGATTTTTAACGTCGGACTTGAAGTGATTCAAAATGAAATTCCAATCGAAATCTTGGAACTGCTGAATCAACGGCAGGAAGCCAGGAAGTCGAAAGATTTCAAGAAATCGGACCAGATCCGGAATGAGCTACAAAGCCTTGGATGGACGATTGAAGACACACCCAAGGGACCAAAATTAAAAAAACTTTAAGTCCATCGCGCATGCAAATTTTGCTCATCATAGGCATGCCCGTTTCTTAAAAATTGTGTTTATTTTCCCATGTTTGAAGGAGATATTGCATGGGATCGGATTTGGATTAACCTATTGGCCTCGTCAATTATGCGCTTTTTTTCTTTGATTTTGCCGGCTGTGTTAACGACCGGCGTCTGTCTGGCCCAGCCGTTCACCAACTCCATTCCGATTCCGCCCGCCAAACCCCAGGTCATCAGCCGTTCAGGCCCGCTCAATCAGCGCCTGAACACTCCTCAGGGTGTGCAGGTGATCTCTCCGCAACCAACCGGAGCCGTTAACACGAATCATCCGCTCAAATGGGATGCCATGGTAAAGGAATACAAAGCGAAACCAGGTGATACGACCAATTTGTTCACCTTTGCGGTCGTCAATTCCTCGACCAACGAGGCTTATATTAATTTCCTTCGTCCCTCCTGCGGCTGCACCACGGCTCAACTCCCTTCGACCCCTTGGAAACTGGACCCTGGCAAGGGAGGCGACATTTCCGTCACCATGAATTTTGCTGGAAAACAGGGGGTGGTAGCCAAAACTGTCACGGTCGAAACCACGCACGGCCCGCAGGTTTTGCTGATCAAGGTTGAAATTCCACAGGATCCTCACGCGTTGACCATGGCCAATCGATCCAAGAACCAACAAATGGCGCTAGCCGACCGCCAGGCGGTGTTTAAAGGAGATTGTGCCTCCTGTCACGTCACCCCAACCATCGGGAAACACAGCTCTGCACTCTACGAAACAGCTTGCGGCATCTGCCATGAAGCCGAACATCGAGCAACCATGGTTCCTGACCTCAAACAACTCAAAAACCCAACCTCACCCGAATATTGGAGGCATTGGGTCACGCAGGGCAAGGTGGGATCATTAATGCCGGCTTTCTCCCAGGCGCAGGGCGGCCCCCTCTCGGATGCCCAAGTCGATTCCCTGGTCACTTACCTGAGCGCCAATTTCAAACCAAGCCTCAGCTTGACCAATGCCGCCGCCCTTCCCAACAGCAAGATTACAGGGTCTGAATCGGTTCCGCAGATCCCGACCAACTAGTTGCCCATGGCCGGGGCATTTATCACCTTCGAAGGAACGGAAGGCAGCGGGAAATCGACCCAAATCGCCCTGCTGGCCCGGCGTTTCAGAGATCAAAACCGGCAGGTCCAGATCACCCGTGAACCGGGCGGAACCCCTTTGGGAGAAAAAATCCGGGCTTTAGTAAAACACGCCCCCGCCGGAGTGAACATCGCCGCTGAAACTGAACTACTGTTGATGAACGCCAGCCGAGCCCAGCTTGTCCGTGAGCTGATCCTTCCATCCTTAAAAGCAGGGGAAATAGTGCTTTGTGATCGATTTTACCATTCGACATTTGCCTATCAGGGGTTGGGTCGCGGATTAGACCTGGAAATGATTAAAAATGTGATCCAGTGCGCTACTGGAGGATTGAAGCCAGACCTCACCTTCTATCTGCACGTTCCGATCGAAACAAGCGAAGCCCGACGCCATCACCGCGACCCTTCTGCGGCACCGGACCGTTTTGAACAGTGTGATCGCAGTTTTTTCCAGGCCGTCGAAGCAGGATTCCTTGAAATGGCCAGACAGGAACCCTCGCGCATTCGGACAATCAACGCTTCCCTGAGCATGGAGGAGGTCAGCAGCTTGATCTGGGAATCAGTTCAGGAAGTCGTGGCTCCTGGTTCCGAAACCGATTAACAGGCGGATCGGCGTTGCCCGGATTTCACTTCGACCGAGCCCGTGACGTCCCGGAGGACTGAAATGTGTCGCGAACTGAGCCGCCATGGAAAACCACACACCGCTCACTCAGTTTTAATCACGCCCCTGCCAAATCTTCCGGCGTCTCGCTGTTTGACTTGCGATTTGGTTGCTCACTATTCTGGATCTTTATCGAATTGTGCTTTATCCAGCTCCGCATCTAGAAATCAAGGAACGGGTGGCAGTGACCGGCGTGGGGATTCTCACCTCATTCGGTCCTGGCTGGTCGATCAACGCCGAAGGTTTCCGCGCCGGAAACCCCGCCTTCAGGGAAGTCACGCTTTTTGATGTCTCCCAGCAGCGGGCCAGGAAAGCCGCAGAAATCGATCTGCCTCCTGATCCGGAGATCCCAAACCTGACAAAGCAGCAGATCAAACGTCTGGACCGGGCAGCTTTGATGCTTTTGCTGGCCGCACAAGAAGCCTGGACTCATGCCGGTTGGAAAGATGTTGCACAACTTCCGGTGGTTCTCGGCACCACCAGCGGCGGCATGAATTCGGGACAGGATTATTACCAGCAAGCCATTCATCACCCACTCGCCTTTCGAAATCAAGCTTCGCGCCTGTCACAATACCATTGCCAGCGACAACCTTTGGAGCTGGCGAACGCCTTTGGTTTCGGAGGTCCGATCACCCTCATCGCCAACGCCTGCGCTTCCGGTTCCAATGCCGTCGGCCATGCGGCCGAACTGATACGCAACGGCGCGGCCCGGCAGGTTCTCACAGGCGGATACGATGCCTTGAGCCATCTGGTTTTTTCTGGGTTCGACTCGCTTCAAGCGCTTTCAACCACCGTGTGTCGCCCGTTCGATTCGGCACGAGACGGGCTGGCCTTGGGAGAAGGCGCCGCCATCCTCACCTTGGAATCTTTTACTTTTGCCAAAAAACGCGGGGCCAAAATCCTGGCCGAGATCGCCGGATATGGAGCTTCAACCGACTGTCATCATCTCACCCAGCCGCAACCGAACGGAGACGCCGCTTTCGAATCGATGCGGCTGGCCGCACTTCAGGCCGGGATCAACCCCGGCCAGGTTGATTACATCAATGCCCATGGCACCGGAACGATGTTGAATGACAGCGCCGAGACAGAGGCGATCAATCGTTGGGCTGGCGAAGCCGCACCTGGAATCAAAGTCAGTTCCACCAAGGGCAGCATCGGTCATTGTCTGGGAGCCGCCGGGGCCATAGAAGCCGCCCTCTGTGTCATGGTGTTGCAGGAGCAATGGCTCCCGCCCTCCCCCGCCACAACGAATCCTGCGGCTGAATGTCGCTTTCAATACATCCGCCGCCCCGGCACCGCCGCGTGCGAATATGTCTTGTCCAATTCCTTCGGTTTTGGTGGTGCCAACGCCAGCTTGATTTTCCGGAGGACCGTTTGAGCGTGGTGGTCGCAGGAGTCGGAGTTGTCTCCCCGGCGGGCTGGGGAATTCCAAGCTTCAGGCAGGTTTTGTCCGGCGGAATTCCGCTCGCAGACTCCGAA
>Ga0163151_10004300_pt1 | contig 19317 bp, 20 predicted proteins | sample OliLakLV19MP5IB2_FD_145596 | JGI IMG/M metagenome (GOLD analysis project Ga0163151, IMG submission 145596) | Freshwater microbial mat bacterial communities from Lake Vanda, McMurdo Dry Valleys, Antarctica - Oligotrophic Lake LV.19.MP5.IB-2 | ecosystem: Environmental > Aquatic > Freshwater >... | reverse complement strand
ATCTACAACACAACCAGAATACACACTGCATTAAAAATGTCTCCAAGAGAGTTTGCGAAGAAAAGTCAACCGCGCTAGAATGTATTTAATTACTGGAATTGTTGTCTTAAGAATGGGGTACCTTACATCTCTCATTATCGCATAGTTTGTCGCCAGTCTAAAGGGGTGCCACCCTCGGCATCCGCCTCGGGCATTTCCGCTAGGGCTACTCGCGCCTAGGTGCCTATGTGTGTGCTAACGCACACGCTTCTTGGGGAGAGGAAGTTTCCTCTCCCCGGGTCGGGCTACTTCTCGCAGAGAGTACTCTCGAGAAGTTCCGCCCTCGCCATCCCCACTCCACGCTTTGCAAGTTAGAGTTTGTGGTGTCGCTTTCGCTACTAAACCTTAGTGAGTTGTATTACTTCGGCGCTCATCCTTTAATCATGGACGCCACTAGCGGAAATGCCCGAGGCTCAAATGCAAATGCGCTTGACCCAGTCCGCCTGTACTCAGGCGGACTCCCGCCCATTCGCGCGCAGAGATTGCCTCCCTTAGATAAAAATCAATCTAAAAAGTTATTCCGTTTGGCTTTAGCAAATATTTTTTCAAGTGTATGAATATCTTTTTTAACTTCCTCAATCTTTTCGCGTGTAACCCACGAAAAAATATCACCTAGATCGTATCCTTCTCCACATCTTGGATAACGCTCCGAGATATTCATTTTATCTGGATGTCCATAATCTTTATGATTTGGAATATATAAGCCATAGTAATACTTTTCGATAATTGGCCAAGTTTCTTTGTGTAATTTAACAAAAAAATCATACTTATTAGTTGTAGATAATGCTTTTGTTTGTTGAATTATTGTCTCAAAAACTTCTCGGATATCATGAATCATCAAAACTTCCCCAACAGACATTCCGCTAAGACCTTTAAGGTATAACTCAATACCTTGTTTAAAGTTAAAAATTAGGGGGTAAATAAGTTGATAGTCAGGATGAGACGATCGAAAACCGTATTTTTTAAAAGTACTATTTCCAATAATTTTTCTTGCACCTATATCAAGGTTAAAACTTGAGTTTAACAATGCATCGCAACATAAAAATGAAGCAGCAAAATAGGTATCAGGCATTACTGCCCAATCATAACCATCGTTTTCTTTATTATATTTTTTAACCTTATTTTTCATTTTTTATAGTATTTTTAGGCAACCATTTTGAAACTCTAAGACCAAAATTAACACATTCGTCCAAATATTTTTTAACTTCTTGATTCTCAAGAATTTGCTCACTTTCTGGGATAATTCTTACTAAAAACTTTTTTTGCCAGTACATGATTTTATTTCTTAGCTCATAAAGTTTTTTGTTGTATCCCAGTGAATTTAAGATAAATGCCCCATACATTAATTCCTCGCCGATTATGAGAAGTACATTCTCTTCATCGCGACTTGCTTTTATTTGAGATTTTGAAAACAAATTTCGAGATTCAGAAGCCATAGTATAATTAAGTTCTTTGGATTCAGGAATATAATCAATCATTGTATCTTTTCCGTTTTCTTTTGACGGATAGTCATACCAGACAGATTTTTTAGACTTTGCCATTATTTCAAAAACTTTTTCAACATCATTATTTAATTGTCTTTCTAAAATTCGGTTAAAATTATTCCTTACCTGTAAAGCATCTATTTTGCTGATATATTCAAGCTCTCTAAAATCTTCCGAAAACATAAGTTTTAAAGAAGAATCTGGTATGCGCAAAAGCATATGTAATTCACGCCTAGCTTGAAATGAGATATTAAAATGAAGATTGATGTATCTTTGATAAACATCTGCTGTGGTTTCGCGTATTATCATTTCCGTCAAAGGATCTGGCGCCCGATTAAGATTGTCTATGACTTTTTTAACTGATGCCTTTTCAATATTACCTAGAATTTTTTCATAATCTTTCACTCGCTCAACTGCATGAAATATAGTATCTGGTGGAACAGGGTACTCGCTAAAAATAAACTCACGACGCTCTGGCTCAGGAATTGCAACGGCTGATTCTTCAATTTGCTCCTCATTATCACTAAATTTTGTAAAAACATTTTCAAGGTCAAAACAAAATCTTTTTAATTCTGCTTCGTTAGAACATCGTGCGATTTTATGAGCTAAAGTATTTAATAAATCTCCGTCTCCATAAAACCAACCTTGCAATGTTTTAGCTGTATCATCACTAACTGCCCAGAATAAATTTTTACTTTTGAACATACCAAATAAATTATTATTCTTTGGTAACTTCCAAATTCTTATATCAGAGCAATAATTTCCCTTATATCTTACAAATAAACGAACACACGCATCGTCGAGAATGATGCGTGCTTGACCGAATCGAATTGAACCGATCCTTCCCATATTAAAGAATGAACCACTTAACTAATAGCCAAATACAAATAAGTTGTCCGATCATTGCATAAAATCCAATCAGCGCGAAAAGTCCTTTTAGGATAACACTTGTGTTTGCCATACTTCCAAGCCTATTAGACGCAACCCATTGTCTAGTGAAAAGATCAATAATACTAGCAATCATTATTGACAAAGGAAGAATAATATACGACTTAGAAAAAACTAAACCTAAAATCAGGGTTAGTGCGGATATAATTAAGGCTGTATTTAATTTCATATAAATTTTTACAAGATTATTTTATAATAACTCTAAAATCTTCAAGAAGAGTGCTGACTAAATCTGCTTTTACTATTGCCTTTGCTAATTTAAAAGCGGCAAAATTTTTACCTTCAACTTTCTTATCCTTTAAGTTGTCTCCACTATATAGCTTGGAAAAATTTGAGCACAACAAAAATTTTAATCCATCCTCGGTATTATTTTCTGAACCATTAGCTTCTAATGAAGCCAATAATTTTAGAAGAATATCCATTTTTCTCTCAACTTCTGTCTCGTTTAAATGCTTTACATCAATAAGAAACTTTGGATACAAAAACCCAAATGCTTTTCCTAATTCTTCATTTGAAATTTTTTCATTAAAATTAATTACGCAACTAACATATAAATCACCAATTACAAGCGCGTAGCCAAATTCCCTTAACTCTTTTTTGTCATCGTTATCCAAAACTTTTAATTCGTCAGAAAGATCAATCAACTTTTCAGCGTTGGAATCATAAAAATTCATACTATTAAAAATAGAGTCTGCGATCAACTGACTTAAAGTAATTTTTTTCTTAAAAAATGGTATTTTCATGAATTTTATAGTGATTTTTAATTTAAAAATTCGACACTCTTTTTCTCGACACTATTTTTAATTTCTTTAATTTTATTCTCGCCTAATAAACAAAAATCTTTACCAGTCTCAAATATTGAATCTAAAAACAAATTAAGTCGTTTCATATATATAATAACATCACTTATATAAACATTAATTATTATGCCCTCATATAAAGGGAAAAGACCTATACTTGGCTCATTAAGAAATTCTTTTTTCATAAAAGAATGGGTCAATTTTTGGATAAAAAGGAGCAAAAGGCTCTTGTTGAATTCGTCCACATTATTAGAATTTTTTAATAGATCTCCATACTCTTCTAGCCGTATATTCATTGCCTCTATAATGATATTTTTTACTTTTGGATCTTTTATATCTAAATCTTCAAACATTTTATCTATAAGGTACAAAAATAAATTTTTTCTTATCTCATCGTCTTTTAACAAAGAATGACATCTCATATCTACACCTGATAAAAGGAAAAACCAAATTTCATAAAAGTTAAAAATTGTATCAAACTCAACTTTTTCAAAACCATGATATCCTGTAAGATGTTTTGAAAAGGTTTGCAATATTATCGTTGTATGATTTTTAACTTCCTCATGTATAGCTTCAAAACTAAGTGGTGAATTATTTATTGTGTTCATATAATTAAAATTTAATTTAAAAAATAATCTAGCGATTTTTTGTAAATTCTAGCCAAATCTGCAAGTTCAACTGCATCAATCCGTCTTTCACCTCGTTCGATTTTTGAAAAGTAAGATTGGGGCTTTTTTAACTTTGCGCTGGCTTCAACTTGCGTCAAACCAGATTCTTCACGAGCCTTTTTAAGCTTTTCGGTGAATTTCTTATATTTTTGCGTATATTCGTTTACCATATAGATATTAACATAATATAACCTGTTGTGGAATATACCAACATGGTATATAATATCCATAGCCCGCCCCGCCAAAAAAAGAAAAGCCGAAGCCCACGCGGATTCCTTCCCAGACCCTTCCTCCGCGTGGGCGAGTCCGCATTTCACACTCCGCCTCCTTTCCCAGAAAATTAGTGGCGGAGTGGAGTGTTCCCCGCACTTTCCATTCTTGGAAAGCTCTGTGCTCCGCACAGAGGCGCGTAGCGCGCGGGGGACGCTAGTACATTATCAGTTTAATTCGTTTGGATTTTCTTCGAAAAACATTCGAACTTTGTCCAACAGATACCGCAATGATTCACGAAAAGAGCTGGGAGCTCTTTGAGTGGATTATCGTTGCGAGGTCAAAAGGACTCGAAAGCCGGAAGCCGACAGGCTGAGGCGGGGTCGCGGAAATTTTCAGCAGAAAATTATCTGTGACCGAGTCCTGGTGGACCCGCAATGATTCACGAAAAAGATTGTTGATGAAAATAACAAAAGAGAAATTGAAAAGATTGGGTAAATTTAAAACAGCCTCTTTTGCATTGTGGAATAAAAATGATATTTCCGATACGAAATACATAAAAAATAATTTATCAGAATTACATACAAATATAGTAATACTTGGCCTAAATCCATCTGCGGATGTTTCATTTCTAAAAAATTTCCATTATGGTAGATATGACAATTGGTACCGAGAAGCTCTTTCTGAAGATCCATTTAGGGGGGCTTATATGACTGACCTAATATCAGAAGCAGAACCAAGTGCACAAGTAATTTTAAAGAAGTGGAGAGACAACAAAAAAAGATTTCGAGAAAATAACATCAGAAATCTGGAAAAACAATTCATGGTGTTGGGTGCCAAAAATCCTGTTGTGGTTTGCATAGGTTACAACACTTATAATCTTTTTGTAGGCAGTGGAATAGGATCAAAGTGTATATATCGTTTAAAACACCCAAACAGTTACAGGCAAAAAGGTCGTAAGAAAAAATTTCTTAGTGATGCCAGAAAACTTGAAAAACACGAGGTGCTGTTAAAACCTTAAATATAAATCCTAGGTATCTCTGGGTTAATTCTGGTTAATATTTCATAACTAATAGTCCCCGCTAATTTCGCGACCTCTTCTGCGGAGACTTCTTCCCTCTTGTCCTTTCCTATGAGAGTAACTTTACTTCCCTGCTTTACATTTCGAATCCCTGTTATGTCTACGACCATCATGTCCATAGAAATAGCCCCAAGCACTTTAGCCCGTTTGCCATTTATTAAAACTATTCCTTTCCGAGAAAGACTTCTGGGGTAGCCCTGCCAATATCCCACAGGACATACCGCAATAGTAGAATATTTTGTAACTTTCTCTGTGAGGCCATAGCCGACAGATTCTCCTTTGTTAATTTTTTTTGTTTCTGAAACAATGGTCTTCCACGAAAGAACTGGCTTTAAGGTATTTTTACTCGCCAAATTCCCTATCCAATCTGATGGATAATGGCCATATAAAGCAATGCCACATCTGACAAAATCAAATTTTTCCTTTTCTTTGATGAATGCCCCAGAACTTGAGAAAATATGCGTGCCTGGGAAGTATCCATTTTTATTAAATTCGTCTCTCCATTTAGTGAAAATCTCTACCTGCCCTTTTGTAAACTTTTTGCCATTCTTTTCGTCCAAAACTGCGCAATGCGAATACAATCCAGAGATTGAAACTCCCTCGGGTAATTTATCTAAATATGAGAATAGTATATTTCTGTCTTTCCAAAGAAATCCCTGCCTATGAAGTCCGCTATCAATTTTAATAGATACAGAAAGAGCCTTTTTATTCTTAAATTTCAACAAGCTTTTCAAAGGTTTAATGCTTGAAATGGTTATACCAATATTTTTATTTGCACATTCTTTGAAACATGCTTCTGGGACAAAGCCCAAAACAAGGATGGGTAGTTTGATTTTGTTTTCTCTCAAAGAAACAGCCTCTCCAAACGAATCAACTGCCAGATATATATTTCCAATTTTTTGAATTATTCTAGCTACACCTATCAGCCCATGGCCATAAGCATTTGATTTAATAACACACATAAGTTTCGTTGCGTCAGGCAACATACTCCTTAATACGGAGATATTATTGATCAAAATATTTGTATCAATCTCTACCCAAGTTCTAGGATTAGGCGTAATTTTCATAAATCCATAATACACGAGCACCCAAAAAACAACATTCCAACATTCTTGAGAATGTTGGAATGTTGTTTAGGCTCAGATCTAAAAACGGACCGAGGACTACTTTTTTGCCTCTTTGAAAACTACTCTCTTTCGTAGCTTTTTACTGTACTTTTTGAGCTCAATTTTTCGCTCAACTTTGCGTTTATTCTTACGAGTATAATAGACTTCTTTGGTGTCTTTATTTCGTAGCATTATAAGATTATCTTGTGACATAGTGAGAACCAGAATAGCATAAACTTTTAAATTTGCAACAAATAACCCCACCTGAATGCCTGAGCATCCAAATAGGGTTATGCTGGCCTTCTCGCAAGCTTCTCCCTCGCCTTAACCATGCAAATGCGGTTGGGAGTGCCCACGAAAAAACCAGTGGTTAAGTACCAAAGACATGTTGGGGCAACCAAAGAAACAGAAACCCCAAACACGATGGCACTAAAAACAAAGAGCGGGATTATGAAAGAGGACCAAGCCAGACCATCAACAAACATTCTGCGGATAGGACTGGAGTTTGAGGGTATGAACCTAAGCTCAGCGAAATCCCCCATCTTTAATGCCGTATCAGCAAAGAAGAGCTTCAGGGCCGTGTAGAGAATTCGCATCGACAATAGATCCGCTGCTGGAATCTTGACGATGAAAATCTCTAGCCCAAGAAGCATCAAACTTCCAATAACACCGATTGGAATCATACCCAAGACTCCCGCAAGCCACTCTCTACTGAACTTGTGTTGAATGGCGTCAAGTAGGGACCTCAAAATACTTATGCTCATCTTTACCTCCCTCCAATGGACTGGTTCTTAGTGGAATGCTACTTAAAAAAGGCAAGGAGTCAATCGCCGGGAAGGAGTTTCTCCTTCGACTAAAGCAATTTAACTACAAAAATAATACAAATGAAAAGAACCGACATTCGCGCAGAATATCCCCGCTGTTTTTAGGAGATACTATAAAACGGTGGTGATTATTCCCTTAAATTAGTATCTTCCTCGTCCTTCCAACAAATCTGCTTTTTTCCTGAGCCAGATTGAAACTTTTTCAGAAAGTTCAATACTTCTATTTAATCCTAAAATTATCCCGGCATATTCTTCTTTTCCCTTACTACCCAAAAAACTTTTGAGAGACATGGCTTCATCAGCAAATCCTAGTAATGTGTGATTAAGGTATTTCAAACTTTCAGTATCTTCTCTAACCATTCGTTCTGGGGGGACTTTCCCAAATTGTTCAAATGCAAAATTGAGTTTAGGAATAGTTTCTTGTAATTCAGCAATGGTATCTTTATTTCCTGAAAGAAATTCCTCTATTCCACTACTTACAGAGAAAAAAGCCCCAACTCCACTTCTATCTATCAGACTATTAAGCCCATCGGCTTCTCGTTTGGCAAGACAAATTCCTATTCTTTTAACGCTTTCAGCGAGTGTATTGAGACGAAAAGCCTCTCCTTTCTCAAGATGGTTTGGTGCAGATTCTTTTGGTTTTTCTGGTTCCGTTGGTTGGGGCGAAATATCATTATTAAAGTTCTCAAATCTCATATTTGTATTCTAACATAGGCGGTATGGTTTAATAAATAATTAAAAACATGAGTGGAATGCTACTTAAAAAAGGCGGGGAGTCAATGCGCCGGGATGAAATCAATTCCACTCTCCCTTAATCAGCTTTTCTTTCTTCTCTTTAGTCCATTTTTTAATTTGTGCTTCTCTTCTTCTTGCTGTTGATTTGTCTGAAAACTCTTTGGAAACATAGACTAATACAAATGGTCCTTGTTGTGCTGCCATTTGTGATCCTTTTCCGGAATTATGTTTAAGAATTCTCAGCTCCGGATTATTTGTTATTCCAGTGTAAAAATGTTTGAACCTTGATTCTGCAATATAAACATACCAAGACATACAAAAATTATACGCCCTTCGACATGCTCAGGACAAGTTGTTTATCTTCGGGTTCTTTTGCGGTTTTCGCCTCGCAAAACGAGGCGACAATTTCAAGTTTTTCTTTGGTAGACGGGCTATCTAATAAAATCAGATTTCTTCTCTACTTCGAAAATAGCAGAGTCTTTTTTAGAGATTTTGTTTTTTATTTCTTCAAAAACATATTGGATTTTTTCAGTTGTAAATTTGGACTTATCAACAGAATCAAGTATTTTTTCAGCTTCATCAAACACTCCTCTTTCCCTTAAAATTTCGGCCTTTAAAACTACTGAATTAATATTATCTATTTCAGAACCGAGAATCTCAATAAGTCTGTCAGTGTATTTCTTATAATTTCCATTTTCAACCTCTTCTTGTTTTTGTTCTGGTTTAATCTCATGGTTAAATGCCCATAAATACCAAAGGGTAAAAGCTTTTTGATTTTCATTAGAGAACTTCGAATCCTCCAATAAAATTTTAAGCATATCAAAATGAAGCATTGGATCAGGAAACGCTTTGTATTCATTATTTTGCTCGTCAGTCATTTTTTCGTCATAGTGTTCAAGAACCTCAAGATCTTTTTTATCGAAAACATTCTTACAACTTGAACAACCTACATACTGATAACCTTCGGGAATTTTCATTGGAGCTTTTGTGTACGTATCAGAATACACAACTCCTCCAACTGTATTGCCACTCAAATATTCAACTCCCCTGATCGGAGAAAAACAATCGGAACATTTATAAACAGTTGCAAGTGCGCGCATATATTTAAAATTAATTTATAAAAAATACATTAACTTTGTTTCTAACCTTTACCTTCTTGGAATAATTTATACCCTTTTACCATTTCAGCCATTTTCCTCTGTTTTTCTTCTTCCTGCCCCCGGTTGTCCGGCGGGTCAGTGAGTGGTAGAGAACACGCGCTATCAAGCGTGACTGATTACTTGGATTTCATCAATATTTATAGTATATACTAAGATTCTCCATTTATCAGTAGTTTGGTGACTGAACTAAAATAACCTTGCAAAATAAGGCTCTAATTTGAGAAAAAATATTTGTGTACCGGGATGAAATCAATTCCACTCTCCCTTAATCAGCTTTTCTTTCTTCTCTTTAGTCCATTTTTTAATTTGTGCTTCTCTTCTTCTCGCTATTGATCTTAATATATACTCGCTCATATCTACTCGTCGTGTGTTTACACTGAGCGAGCTTTGTAAAAGCGAGTCGAAGTGTGCGCCGAGAGGGACTCGAACCCCCGATGCCCGAAGGCGGAAGATTTACAGTCTTCTGGAATAGCCGCTATCCGATCGACGCAATGTTCTCCATTCTATCGGAGAGTTAGCATTTTACAAGTCTATTTTGTCTTTGTCTCTGCCTCTGCCTGCTTATTATCTACTAGACTTTCCACCCAAAGACTCCCCTTCCTTCCTTTCTTCACATCAAAAGTAAATTCGCCATCCTTAACCCCTACAGAAACTGTCCCACCCTTAAGTATCCCTTTAGAAATCATGAGGGACGCAACTGGAGTAAGTATTTTACTCTGTATCAGACGTTTCAAGGGACGCGCCCCATACTGAGGGTTATAGCCCTCCTTTGCAAGGTATTCATACGCTTCATTTTTAATATCAAGTGTGATTTCTTTTTCAACAAGGCGTTGCTTAACCTGCTCTACTTGAATCTTCACAATATCTTCTACCGCTTCTGGAGAAAGAATGTTAAATAAAATAATATCATCTAGACGATTCAAAAACTCCGGACGGAAATGTTCCTTTACGGAATCCATTACTTTTTGCTTTGCATCATCATAGCCACCTTGACCTGCTCCTGAATCCACAAAACCAATGCGCTCCATTTTATCTATGAACTGCGAACCAATATTTGAAGTTAAAATAATTACAGAATTTTTGAAGTTGACCACACGCCCTTTTGCATCAGTAAGGCGACCATTATCAAGAACCTGAAGAAGTATGTTGAACACTTCAGGATGTGCTTTTTCTATTTCATCAAAAAGAATCACTGCATATGGCCTATGTCGAACCATTTCAGTTAATGTTCCACCCTCATCGTGTCCAACATATCCTGGAGGAGCCCCTATAAGCTTTGAAACAGCGTGACGCTCCATAAACTCAGACATATCTACACGAATCAGAGCTTTTTCATCATCAAACATAAACTCAGCTAAGGCCTTAGTAAGCTCTGTCTTACCAACTCCAGTCGGACCAAGAAACATAAATGAACCGATAGGCCTGTTGGGGTCAGCAATACCCGCGCGTGATCTTTTAATGGTATCTGATATCTTTTGAACTGCCTCTTCCTGACCAATAATTCGCTTCTTTAAAAAGTCCTCCATCTTAGAAAGCTTCTCTGCTTCTTCGGCGAGCATTCTAGAAACTGGAATCCCTGTCCAACGAGACACTATATCCGCAATATCTTCTTCTGTAATCTCTTCTTTAATAATTCTGCGAGAACTCTGAAGCCTTTTTAATCTCTTCATCTTTTGATCTAAATCTCTTTCAAGGGTCGGGATTTTGCCGTATCTAATTTCAGCTGCTGATGAGAGATCCGCACGAGCCTCAGCAGACTCCGCTTCAAGGCGAAGTTTCTCGAGTTCTTTTTTGAAAGTTTTTATATCATTGACGGCTTCTTTTTCATTTTTCCACTTCAACTCAAGCTCTGATGTTTTTTCCTTAAAATCAGCTATAGACTCAGTTATCTCTTTGATGCGCGCTTTTGTCTTGGGCCCCTTTGAGGATGCAACTTCTTGTTTTAGTGCTTCTTTTTCAATCTCAAGCTTCATGATTTTGGCATGAGTTTCTTCAAGAACTGGTGGCATATTTTCAAGTGAAATCTTGAGACGGGAAGACGCTTCATCAATCAAATCTACAGATTTATCTGGTAAAAACCTGTCAGTAATGTACCGAGAAGATAAATTAACTGCGGAAACTATCGCATCATCAGTAATTCTAACCCCATGATAAAGTTCATAGCGCTCCTTAAGTCCACGTAAGATTGTGATTGCGTCTTCTTGTGATGGCTCATTTACGTAAACTGGTTGGAATCTCCTAGTGAGAGCTGGGTCTTTTTCAATGTGTTTCTGATATTCCTTGAGGGTTGTTGCGCCAATAGCCCTTAACTCTCCACGAGCCAAAGCTGGCTTTAGCATATTAGAAGCATCGAGAGAGCCGTCAGCAGCACCAGCGCCAACAATAGTATGTATTTCGTCAATAAAAAGAACTACTTTTCCTTCTGATCGTTCAATTTCTTTTATAATATTTTTTAATCGCTCTTCAAATTCTCCACGATACTTGGTTCCTGCCACCAAGAGCCCAAGATCAAGTGAGACAAGTTCTTTTTCACGCAATGATTCTGGGACATTTCCATTGGTCATACGAACCGCTAACCCTTCAACTATTGCGGTCTTCCCGACACCTGCCTCTCCAATAAGAATTGGATTATTTTTTGTCCTTCTTGCAAGAATTTGTATAATACGAGAAATTTCATTATCTCTGCCTATCACAGGATCAAGCTTGTTTTGGCTAGCAAGCTTGGTCAAACTTCTTGTGTATTTTAGAAGGTTTTTTGTTTTCTTACTTTCTCGAACACCTTCTGAATTTTTTGATGACTTAAGCTCATCAATAACCTTAACCACTGTCGTGCGGTCTATTTTGAAACGAGAAAGAAGCTCCTTCGCCAAACTAGAAACCTCTGTAAGAGACACGAACATATGTTCAGTTGAAGCAAATTCGTCATTTAATCCTTCAGCAACCTTCAGACTATTGTCTATAACCTGAGCGAGTTCTGGAGTAAGAAAAATCTGATATGAGGGGGCCATGGTCGCACCAGACTCTGGTGATTCGATGGCCTCTAGCAAAAGATCCGTTAGAAGGATAGTGTCCACTTCTGTGCGATCTAAAATAGAGGCAACCATGCTTTCATCCTGAAGAATCAGAGCGGAAAGCAAATGCAAAGGATTCACGTGATTTTGTCCACGCTCAATAGCTAGCTCGTGAGCTTTCTTTATGGCTTCTTTTGCTTTTGTGGTAAATCGCTGAAATGGTGGCATAGACGTATATAATACAATATTAATTTGGTATGGTCAATAAAAAACTAGCGCGAAAAAATAACCTACCAATCCTACCGAGTAAGATACTCAGTAATATCAGCCTGAAGAGATGCTACGGAAATGTACGCCAGTGAATTTGATGCAGTAACTCGACTTGAACGAATACCAACCAATTCGCCAGAAAGATTAAAGAGAGGAGAACCTACTACTAAATATTTATGAATAATGTCCGTTTCAAGACCATATTTAGTAGTAGTGTCTGCGGGATCTGAATAGAGGAAAGCTGACACCCTACCTATAGAGACCGTGCTATGACTTTCCCCCTCGAGAGTGATAACTGACTGGCCGAGCTTCACTTCTGTGCTGGAAAGATCAACTGACACCCCATTGAAGGCAACATCTTTCTCTGTTACTACTTTAAAAAAGACGGCCGTCTTATCGCTGCTTTGCCCAAGATGGCGTAGTCCGATTTCAGTTTTATCAGACATGGTGGCCTTGTATCGACCATTTTCATTGAAAATATCACGAGTTGACGAAACAATAAGACCACTCGGTGAGATGATTGTGCCAACCCCATAAACTAACCCGCTAACATCCTGGATCTTAACTGAGCTATTTGTATTTTTAGAAATAGCATCAATGATACGGTCCTCCTCTTTAACTACGATTGTAACTTCTCTAACTTCACTGATTGTATTATCTTTATTTTCTGACACTACTGTTTCTATTGTTTTTTCAACCACCCGATTGATTGTCTGAGTAACAAAAGGGGGTGCCTCTTGAAGAAGGGAAAACGTAATAATGCCAGTAGCAATTGACGTAACAAAGCTTATAAGCAAAGTAAGTAGGACAAGCTGGTTTTTTGTTAGATCTTCCATCGCTGAATTATAGAAGAAATGGGTGGCCAAATCAAATCGCGCCAGTGCGAGAAATTATTTTAGGAAGTCGAGAAAGGAGAACTTTAATATCATCCACCGTTGTTTGCCTTCCCAGAGAGAACCGGATGGATGATCTGGAACATTCTTTTTCTTTGCCAAGTGCCATAATAACTTCTGACTGTAAGTCTTCAGAAAGTGTCTTGCACGAACTCGCTGTCGAACAAAGAACTCCGAAAGTATCTGCCAAAATTACCGCATGTTCAGCGTCAATATTTGGGAAACAAATATTTATATTATTTGGTAAACGATGAATCGGATCGCCATTTAAATGTGCGTCATTAAATTTTTTAAGAATCTGCGATATCAGTTTGTCTCGAAGGATAGAAAGTCTTTGTGACTCTTTTTCTCGCATAGAGCATGCAATATCAAGAGCCGAAGAAAACCCAGCAATTAAAGCAAGGTTCTCTGTGCCAGACCTGAGTCCCCCCTCCTGACCACCGCCAAATATAATTGGTGACAAAAGGAGACCCCGACGAAACCATAGCGCCCCAACCCCCTTAGGGCCATAAATCTTTGAGCCGTCGAGAGACAACAGATCAACCCCCAACTCTAAAGTATTTAGTGATAAATAATTTGCTGCCTGACTTGCGTCGGTATGAAAATACGGATAAGGAGATTTTATTTTTTGATTTTTTTTGAAAAAGCGGATTATTTTTGAAATTTCTTTTATTGGCTCAATAGTACCAATTTCATTATTTGCATACATAATTGAAACTAAGACTGTGTCTTTTGAAAGAAGACTTGACAGACTTTTTAAGTCAGCAACTCCATTTTCATCAACTGGTAGGATACTCATTCTTCCACCACGATTAAGTATTTCTCTCTCAAGGGCGAGAACAGACGGATGCTCTATGGCAGACACTATGACATGTGGTCTAGCTATCTTCTTTAAAGACAAAGACACCACCCCCAAAATTGCAATATTGTTAGACTCCGTACCACTTCCAGTAAAGATCACTTCATCTGGGTGTGCCGAAAGAAGGCCTGAAACCTTCTTTCGGAATCTTTCAAGTTCTGCCCTTGTTTCTATCCCCTCCCTGTAAAGGGCTGAGGTATTATAAAATCGTTTAGAAAAAAAAGGCATCATTGCCCGCAGAACTTTTAAATCAACGGGGGTTGTTGATGCATAATCAAAATAAATTCTTTTATCTTGTTTGATTTTAGACATAATTTAGTGAACATGTTATATCACGCCAAATACATTTCGTGAATAGTCTCCCCCAGCGGGCCTTTCCAGAGTCCCATATTTTTTGTATACTAGGAACCTCTTATCAGATTGGACCCCCATAACTAGCTCGCCTCAATCTTTAATGTCATGCCACTTCTTCTCGATACCCCAACAATGATATATGCCCTACTTGGTTTTATCATAATACTACTTATTTGGATTATACGACTTGAAATACGCCTCAAAAAACTCTTAATGGGCAAAAGCGGTAAAACACTTGAAGACTCGATTGGAGCCATGAAAGAGGGGCTAAATGATTACGAGAAATTTAAAATGAACTCTATAGAGTACTGGAAAAACATTGAAAACAGATTAAAACGTAGCATCCAGGCAGTTGAAACAGTTCGTTTCAACCCATTTAAGGGAACTGGATCTGGTGGAAACCAAAGTTTCTCTACTACCCTATTAAATGAGAAAGGAGACGGAGTAGTAATATCAAGCCTTTATTCCAGAGAGCATATCAGTATTTTTTCAAAACCCATTAAAAAATTCGGTTCTGAATTTGAAATGAGTACAGAAGAAAAAGATGTCATAAAGCAAGCCAAAGAAAATTTAAGCCAAGGGAAATAAAATATAATGCCAACTGAAAAGAAAAACCAAACAGAACGACCACCCGTAATTACAATTATGGGTCATATTGACCATGGGAAATCTACCCTTCTTGACCATATACGCAAAACTAATGTGGTAGATAAAGAGGCCGGCGGAATAACCCAACATCTATCTGCATACGAAGTCATTCATACTGGAAAAAATGAAAAGGAGAAGAAGATTACTTTTCTTGATACACCAGGTCATGAAGCGTTCGGGGCGATCAGGGCCCGAGGAGCAAAAGTGGCAGATATAGGAATATTGGTTGTGTCAGCAGAGGATGGGGTAAAGCCACAGACCCTTGAAGCACTCCGCATACTAAAAGATGACAATATTCCTTTTGTCGTTGCTATAAACAAGATAGACAAACCCGGCGCAAGTGTAGACCGAACAAAACAAAACCTAGCAGAAAACGACATATTTATTGAGGGATATGGCGGTAATGTTCCCTGGACAGCAATATCCGCAAAAACTGGCGAGGGTGTGCCCGAACTTCTAGACCTGCTTCTGCTTGTGGCAGAGCTTGAAGAACTTACTGCGGATTCAGATGCTAATGGTTCTGGAATTATAATAGAGAGCAACCTTGATACAAAAAAAGGCATCATAGCTACTGCTATTATAAAAAACGGGACAGTACGACTTGGACAGTTCGCCGTTTGTGAAGAGAGTGTTTCTCCACTTCGAATAATTGAAAACTTTTTAGGCAAACCAATCAAGGAAGCTACGTTTTCAAGTCCTATTCGCATTATTGGCTGGGATTCACCCCCAAAAGTGGGCAGTGAATTCATCTGTCTAACTGATAAAAAAGAAGCCGCTAGTCTGGCAGCGAAAAATAAAACTGACACAATAAAAGCCCCCCAAGCAGTTGACGATGGGAAGACGATAATACCGGTAATCGTAAGAGCGGATACTGCGGGAAGCATAGATGCCCTTGTATATGAGATAGCAAAACTTGAAAATGAAAGAATTGTGCCAAAAATAGTTCTTTCTGGAATTGGGCCAGTGTCAGAAAATGACATACGCGTTGCGAGTAGTCACGAAAACCCACTCGTTGTCGCATTTCATAGTCCCATTGACCCACAGGCTGGTAGTCTTGCCCTCAGACTTGGGATATCTATAGATCAATTCGATATTATTTATAAACTCACCGAGTGGCTCGAACAAGCTCTTTCTGAACGAACCCCAAAAATAGAAGTGGAAGAAACAACGGGTCAAGCAAAAATTTTAAAATTCTTTTCCAAAACAAGAGAAAAACAAGTGATAGGAGGGCGGGTAGAGTCTGGAGAAATAGTGTCGGGAGAACAAGTAAAAATTTTGCGGAGAGATGAAGAGATTGGTCGTGGAAGAATTAGAGAGCTTCAAACACAAAAAGAAAAGATTGGAAGAGTAGAGGAAGGAAAAGAGTTCGGAGCAATGATTGAATCAAAAACTGAAATCGCCCCTGGTGATAAGATAGAATGCTTTGCTACAGTAAACAAATAAAGCACTATAATGAAACCAATAAGCTACAGAAAAGAAAAACTGCCAGAACTACTCCAGCATTTGGCTGCAGAATTTATAGCTGAAGAGTCCAATAGGACTTCTCTCATTACCATAACTGGGTGCAGACTCTCTGGAGATAGTAAGCGAGCAGTTATCTTATTCACAGTTCTACCAGACAACCAAGAGAGAGCAGCTGAAGATTTTTTAAGTCGCAAAAACCTCGCCTTTAAAAGATTCGTTCAAGAAAAATCAAAAATTGGAAGAATACCAATACTTTCATTTCAGCTTGATTTAGGAGAAAAAAATCGACAAAAAATTGATTTTCTTCTGTCATCTGAATAGTATTAAGATTTGATACAATAAGAAGGTTTCATTTGGCGCGGAGTATTGATAAGGCGTATGGCCAAGTGCATGAGCGTAGCGAAATGAATACTGTGCGAAGCTCGAGCTTTGTGAACGTGCCAGAAAGGTGTAAAACTTAAGTTGTTATATTGATAAGGCGTATGGGTAAGTAAGGAAGGTGGTGTGAATGTGTTGAAACAAGGTAGAACTTAAATCATGTTTTCTGTAAGGCGTATGGCCAAGTGCATGAGCGTAGCGAAATGAATACTGTGCGAAGCTCGAGCTTTGTGAACGTGCCAGAAAGGTGTAAAACTTAAGTTGTTATATTGATAAGGCGTATGGGTAAGTAAGGAAGGTGGTGTGAATGTGTTGAAACAAGGTAGAACTTAAGTTGTTATATTGATAAGGCGTGGTGGCCAAGTGGTAAGGCGAAGCTCTGCAAAAGCTTTATTCACGGGTTCGATTCCCGTCCACGCCTCAAGTAATATTACGCTCTCAAAACATAATATTTACTTAAATTGTTTTTTGTAAAGCCCGGGTGGTGGAATGGTATACACGGCGGACTTAAAATCCTCTGGTCGCAAGGCCTTGTGAGTTCGAGTCTCACCCCGGGCACAAAATTGATTTTTGATTGTTTGAATTAGCCCGTTTCTGTGATATAAATTCGAAGATAGTTTGTAATAGTTTTTAGTTTTAAGTATTTATTGAATTTGTATCAAAGCTAAAAACTGTAAGCTAACAGCTACAAGCTAGTTCGTATGCGCCCATAGCTGTCTTGGTAGGTATATGGCTCGAGGCAAGGTAGATTAAGTTTTAAGTCATTTAGTTAATTTGCGCCCATAGCTGTCTTGGTAGGTATATGGCTCGAGGCAAGGTAGATTAAGTTTTAAGTCATTTAGTTAATTTGCGCCCATAGCTCAGTTGGTAGAGCTGCTCCCTCTTAAGGAGAAGGTCGTAGGTTCAAATCCTACTGGGCGCACCCTCAGGGCTATCCGCCCAGAGTATATAAATTTATTTATATACGTTAGGAATTGAAAAGGTTGAGTATCCCGCCTTGACGGGACGAAACCTCTACTGTTCATGTAATGAAAAATTCCTACTGGGCGCACCAAGCAAAACCTGTCGGAAAACCATGGCTCTCGATTTGTACGATATATCGTACAAATATATAATAAAATAATAAAAGAAATGCCCCACGTCTCTCAGCACAAAATAAAAGCTGACATCCGTAAAAAAATAGAGCGTCATGTTATCTCTGCTATTTCAGACACGTCTAGGAAAAGAAGAAACGGTATATTCAGAGAAATAATCACCCCTACCGAACATTTGATGATAGCAAAACGGTTCGCAATTATATTAGGAATACACAAATCAACCCCAACTCATCAACTAGCAAGAACACTTAAGGTCAGCCCTTCAACCGTTGCTCGTTATGAAAAAGCAGTAGATGATGGAAAGTACAATGAAACACTACTATTCTTGAAAGAAAATTCGTACTCCCCTTTTATAAAACTTCTTGTTGATCTTGCAAAGATACCATTTGACGCACCGAAAAAATCTCTGAATCAGTTTTTAAAAGAAGAAATGTAGCTATAGAATTTTATTCCAAGCATTGTTGTGGGCGATAGATCTTCAGCAATCTGTACGATATATCGTACAGATTGCTGGTTGATTCGGGAAATAAGAACAATAAGATTTAATAAAATTTAATAACTTTTCAAAATATACTCTCCTATAACCTATTACCCAATTTGTACGATATATCGTACAGATTGCTGGTTGATTCGGGAAATAAGAACAATAAGATTTAATAAAATTTAATAACTTTTCAAAATATACTCTCCTATAACCTATTACCCAATTTGTACGATATATCGTACAGATTGCTGGTTGATTCGGGAAATAAGAACAATAAGATTTAATAAAATTTAATAACTTTTCAAAATATACTCTCCTATAACCTATTACCCAATCTGTACGATATATCGTACAAATTGGGTAACTGTTGGTATCTGTTAAGTAAACTGGGGTGATGTCTTCTACGACGGACTAGCCTTGATTTTAAATTTTTGTTAGAGTATCTCCCATGCTGGGGTGGCGGAATTGGTATACGCGCTAGTCTTAGGAACTAGTTCCCTTGTGGATTAGGAGTTCAAGTCTCCTCCCCAGCACCAGTAGTAACTTGTTCGGAATTAAGAATATGGAGCGATTTTTTCTTCTAAAAAAGTAAGGAACATTTTTCTTTGGTGTCCGCCGTACTCGGCGGGTGGCGGGGCTGATTCATTCGTTCAGTTTCCCCTCGAAAAAAGTTCGAGTGTTCTAGGTACACACATATGGCGGATTAGTTTTTGAATAATTGGCCAGAAATTCGTTAGGACTCTGGCCATCCAATCCGCAGTGCTCAAGATTGTTGTAGTAATCATTCCATACTTTCATCTTCTT
>Ga0163151_10004297_pt1 | contig 19336 bp, 16 predicted proteins | sample OliLakLV19MP5IB2_FD_145596 | JGI IMG/M metagenome (GOLD analysis project Ga0163151, IMG submission 145596) | Freshwater microbial mat bacterial communities from Lake Vanda, McMurdo Dry Valleys, Antarctica - Oligotrophic Lake LV.19.MP5.IB-2 | ecosystem: Environmental > Aquatic > Freshwater >... | reverse complement strand
TTTGACCTTTTAGGATTAACAAATGTAGCAATTTAAGAAAATTAACTACTTCAAAGAAAACAGAAAAGCAAAGAATATCTTTGAGGCATTATCAAATCCCTGATTTAGTTAGAATGCAATGGCTCTGAAGTTACTACCTTTTCCATCACTTCGAACTAAATGACCAAATAATCGAATTCTTAAAATCTCTAAACCGCAAATACAACTTAGCAATCTTTACAACCGATGTCATCCAAAACGACCCATTAATAAAAGAAATAATAGGTCCGGTTTTTAGCAAAATTTATTCAGCGTCGGAGTTAGGAATCAGTAAAAAAGAAATCTCATCCTATGAATTCCTAGCAAAGGATTTAAAAGTAGCGCCTGGTGAAATTTTATTCATTGACGACACATTCGGCAACGTCGAAGCCGCCCAAACCGCCGGCCTAAAAACCCACCATTACAAAACCAACGGCGAACTAATGAGATTCCTGGAATCAATATGATCCATCTGGTAATCTTCGGAGAACTAAATGACGATCTTTGTAATATTACTTCAAAAACCTGTCATAAATAACGTAAATACTAAATCCCCCGTAAAACATAAACGCCAGACTCATTGCAGTAATTCTAAATAAAGACGGCCTTATCTTCTTATCTAAACTTGTAAGATTTAGCCAAAGCGTAAGACCTGTATGGATAAACATTGCAATTGCATTTAAGACAGCGGCTGTTATTACTAATTGTAAAGGCTCAGTAAATCCCAACAACATTATTATCACACCCGCTAAAATTTGTAGCCATAAAACAAGATAATAAAAAAACCTTAAGTTTTGCTCTTTTAATTTTCCGTAAGAGCTAAGAATAATATTCTCAGATAATATCCTGCTTGTTGCATCAAACACTCCTAGTTGCGTGCCAAAAAGAGTCAGGGATACAACCAGAAGAAAGAATGTTCCTACAATCGGAAATAGCTTATCACCTATAAATTGAGCTTCTTTAATTACAAAGTTCACACCTTGTTCATTTCCTGGCTGTCCAAAAACTGTTGCATATGAAAGTAATGCCAAAAGCAAAATTGTAATTGATCCCGTTAACCAAAAAACTACAAAATGTTCAATATTAATATTCTTCCACCAAACTTTAAAACGGCTCAAATTTTCCGCATCTGTTTCAAATCTGCTTCCGGTTAAAGAAATACTTTCGATTTTGCCTGTAAGAAGTGAAGTAATTCGTCCACCATACCTACCCATCCCATAGCCTTTTTCTTTAACATAATAAGACTGTGCAAGATTAAGATTCCCCCCTGCCCCTGCATAAGCCAAAGCTCCTAAGAATGAAGCAATCGCAATACCTTCCGGCAAGAAAAGAAATCCCTCCCCAATCCCTACAGTTCCCTGAACCAATTTAATCCAGTCATTTGGCTTCGCAAGTAAAATACTCAAGAGAAAGACCGAAGGCACTCCGACCATAATGATAGTTTTTTGAAGGGTCTCGACAGTCTTATAAAGAATTGGCCCTAAAGATAAAATCATCCCAATGACTATCAAAAGCCCCATTGCTAAGTATTGGGTTTGTTCCATCCCTATAACTGTACCCAAAAATTTTGCAGAAGAAGCTATAATACCCGGCCACATCCAGGGAATAAAAGTAGAAATTAAGAACCAAAAAGATATCCATCTGATTTTTCTGGCAAGTCCTACAAAGATACTTTCTCCATGTGACAATGCATATCTCTCAATTTCCATATTCATAAAAAATTGAAAGGTAATCCCAAGAATAGCGCCCCAAATAATCCCAAGTCCGTAATTTGCAGTTAAATATGGCCAGAGAATAACTTCTCCACTGCCTAATCCCAGAGCGAGAATAATAAAGCTCGGTCCAATTAATTTTCTCAAAGAAAGAGGCGGTGGAAGTTGTTTAATTTCAAGAGGTCTTAGATTCATACCTTAACCATTTAATATAATCATACGCTTAAGAGGCGACAAAAATCAAAAACATGCTTTAAATCTAAGTAGCGCGTACGGGAGTCGAACCCGTCCTCTTAGATTGAGAATCTAAAGTCCTAACCGATAGACGAACGCGCCAAGAGTGTTAATTTTAGCAAATATTAGCTACGGATTCCACTTTGACATCCAAAATCCATCTTGCATTAAAAATATTAAAAGAATAGACTAAAATTATGTTAACTAAGCAGGATCTGCAGCAGATAGGAAGTGTAATAGAAGCTAAACTGAAACCAATTGACAAAAAGGTCTCAGAATTAAATGAACAGTTTATTGGTCTGGATCAAAAAGTGACAGGTCTGGATCAAAAAGTCGATAAACTTGAGAAAGGTCAGAGAACACTGAGAGAAATTGTGAATAAGCTAGCCAAAGACCAGAGTGAAATGTTAAAGGTTCTGAATCATGAAAGTGTTGAAACTCGCATAAGAGTCGATAAAATTGAGGAACATATAGGTTTATCTTCAAGGTAGCTTCCAAAATAGCCTCGAAAAATATATACTTAAGCCCACATGTACTGGGCAGACAAAGTTGCGAAGCAAATTATTGAATCAGGAAAATTTAAGCCATATCTAGTGGATGATATGTTCACGCCCTCGGGTTTTCCTCACATCGGTTCCCTTCGCGGACCGATTGTCCACGATCTTATTTACAAAGCATTAAAAGATCAAGAACAAGATGTTAGATTCACATTCGTTATAAATGATTTTGATCCAATCGATGGATTGCCACCGACTATGGAAGAAAATTTTTCTAAATACATGGGACTCCCGCTAAGAAATGCCCCATCTCCGGTTGAAGGCTTTAATTCCTTCGCCGCTTACTTTGCTGATGACTACAAAAACTCAATGAAATCTCTTGGTATTGAACCTGAGTTTTTATCATCATGGGATATGTATCACGAAGGCAAATTCGATGAAGCAATTAAACTTGCCTTAGATCATGCTGGTAGAATTCAGGATATTTACGAAGAAATCTCCGGTAGCAAAAAAAGAGAAGCCGACTGGCTGCCTCTTCAGGTTATTTGCGAAAACTGCGGCAAAATCGGCACCACCAGAGTTTTTGATTGGGATGGTGAAACAGTCGCATATAAATGCGAACCAGAACTAGTTAAATGGGCAAAAGGCTGCGACCTCGAAGGCCGCATCTCTCCATTTGGAGGAAACGGAAAACTACCCTGGAAAGTTGATTGGCCTGCCCACTGGACAGCAATCGGTGTAACTATAGAAGGCGCCGGAAAAGACCATTCATCAGCCGGTGGTTCCCGGGACATCGCCAGAGAACTGGTTAAAAAAGTTTTTAATATCGAGGAACCTTTTAATCTGCCTTATGAGTTCTTTCTCATTGGTGGAAAGAAAATGGCATCCTCAAAAGGTCTTGGTTTGAAAGCTCGTGACTTAACTGAGTTACTTCCATTGGAGCTGGGCAGATTTTTATTCTGTCGCGCAGATTACAAACAGCAGGTGAACTTCGATCCGAACGGCACCATGGCAATCCCCGACTTATTCGATGAATACGACCGCTGTTTCACCTCTTTCGTAAATGAAACAGAGCCGGATTTTGCAAGGGCTTTCGAGTTAAGCCATTTGGGTGAGCTTCCAAAAAAAGAAAAAACTTTTCTGCCCCGTTTTCGTGATGTTGCAAATTTCGTCCAACAACCAACAGTTGACATTAATAAAAAATTTACAGAAATTAAAGGCGCTGACTTAAGCGAAACCGAAAAAAATATTCTTGATGAAAGAATTAAATATGCTAGAATCTGGCTGGAAAAATTCGCACCAGAAAAACTGAAGTTTGGATTATCTGAAAATCTAAAAAATAATTTCAAATTATCTAACGAACAAAAAGACTACTTAAAATTGGCAATTGATTTGATAAATACTGATGCTAACGCGCAAGATTTGCAAACAAAACTCTATGAATTAACAAAAGAGCAAAGTATTAATCCTAAACTAGGATTCCAAGCTATTTATCAGGTTCTAATAGGTAAGGACTTCGGTCCCAAAGCGGGTGCATTTATTAGGCAATATGAAAAAGAAGAAGTTATTGGTAAAATTCAGGAAGCACTATGATAGATATTAAATTAATTCGCGAACAAACAGATTTAGTAAAAGCCGGAGTTAGCAAGAAAAACTCCGACCCCTCTAAAATTGACACAATTCTTGAACTAGATAAAAAAAGATTAGAAATTCTGCGAAAAGTTGAGGCTTTGCGCCAGGAAAGAAATACTTTAAGCCGCGAAAATTTCGAAAGAGGGAAGGGGATTAAAGAAGAGTTAAAAACGCTGGAACCGGAACTTGAAGAAATAGAAAAAAACTTTAAATCTTTACTACACGAAATTCCTAACCTCCCTTTTGATGAATCTCCGGCCGGCAAGGGAGAAGCAGAAAACGTCGAACTTAAAATTATTGGCGAAAAAACCCAGTTTAATTTTTCTCCCAAGGACCATGTTGAAATTGGTAAAAACTTGGACATTCTGGATTTTGAGCAGGGTGCTAAAGTAGCAGGTTCCGGTTTCTACTATTTAAAAGGAGCTGGCGCCCTTTTAGAAATTGCATTGATCAATTATGGCTTGCAATTCCTGACACATCGAGGCTTTATTCCTATCATTACTCCTGATCTTGCCAGGGAAAAGTACTACCTTGGTACAGGATACAACCCCAAAGGGGAAGAAGCTCAAACTTATAAAATTGAAGAATCAGATCTTGGACTTATCGCCACCTCCGAGGTCACAATTGCCGGTTATCATGCAGATGAAATCATCCAGAGCTTGGATAACCCAAAGTTATACGGCGGGTATTCTCACTGCTTCAGAATGGAATCTGGTGCTTATGGGAAATACTCCAAAGGTTTATATCGTGTTCACCAATTCACCAAAGTAGAAATGTTTGCATATACCAAAAAAGAAGATTCAAAAAGAATGCATGAAAAATTTTTAGAACTTGAAGAGGAGTATTGGCAAAGCTTAGGTATTCCCTATCGAGTTTTGGAGATGTGCGCTGGTGATTTAGGGGCTCAAGCTGCCAGAAAATTCGACCTCGAAGCCTGGATGCCTGGCCGTGACGACTGGGGAGAAGTCACCTCAACCTCTAATACTACTGACTATCAGGCAAGAAATTTAAATATTCGTTACCACGATGGTAAGAATGTCGAATTTGCCCACATGTTAAATGGGACTCTAGTTGCCACCTCAAGAGCGATAATCGCTATCTTAGAAAATTTTCAACAAGAAGATGGGACAGTAAAAGTTCCTGAAGTGTTGGTGCCTTTCATGGGAATCTCTGTTATTAAAGCCTCGTAGCGATATCCTAAGTTAGCATTAAATACTCTCAGTTCGTTGGTAAACTCTCGGAAGCTGAAGCCCCCGGTGTTGGGCTCGGAGAAGCTGATTGTCTGGCTTTTAATTTATCCATTGCCGATGTCGGCGAAGTCGCAGGTGAGGATTCGGGGACCGCAGGTAAGGAAATATCCTCAACCGAAGGTGACGGTGTGGCTGATCCAGGAAGCGGTTCTAAGGCTGCAGTTGGTGGCGGAGCCACTATTTGCTCTGGAGGGTTCGTAAGAGGAGCTTGAGTTTGCTCAGATTGTTCAACAGGCAATGAAGTATCAGCTTCAGGGGCTGATTTACCAACGCCTAAGATTAGATAAGCGCTCAATGCTGCCACAACTAGAATGATTGGGATACCAGCCACAAGAAGTACTTTTGTTAGGTTCAAGTGTTTCTCAGGAGGTGGTGTTGATCCTCCCTCTGTGGATGGAGTTTGGGGCACTGAAGGCCCGGGCACTTGATCAGATGCTACTGGTGGTGCATAAATATTTCCCATCGGTTGAACTGGTTGCTGCTCCTCTCCCGCGATGAGATGAGACAAATCCGTAGGTGCATTCTCGGTAGGCATCATTCCTTGAGGAACTGCAGGTGGGTTAGGCGTAGGGTTTCCTGGCTGGCTATTTTGGTCAACAGAAACGGGAATGGACCCGTTCCCGTTTGAACTACCTTGAAGAGTAGACAAATCTAGCGTTGCAGATTGGGGGTCCGTAGGCATAGGTTGATCTTGAATAACAACATTCTCTACCTGATCTGATCCTGGTTGGCCTGTATCCAAAACCGGATTTTCAGGTGTTGTAGGTATAAAACCCATTGTCGCTGCTTCCTGGGCTGGTTTGCTAGGATTCTCTAAGGGTGGTTGCGCAGTGGGCTGGCCCCAAGGATCTGTCACTGCAGCAGCCTGAGGTACTTGAGTAGTATTAGGTAACCCGAGACTCTGGGGATCGGTAGGAGGTTGTGAAGGTGCAAAAGGATTAGCCGGTATGGAGCCTGCTGGATTAAAAGCAGTGTTCATTGGGTCTGGGATAGTTGCTATAGGGTTGGGAAGAGGAGTTGGGAGCTGAGCTGGCAAGTTTTGATCTAAAGGTGGTTGAGGAATAGAAAAGTTCGCACCAGCCTGTGGCTGAAGGAAGGGATTACTTGCATCAGGAGCAGTAGGAGCAGTAGGAGCAGTAGGCACTTCAGCAGCGGTGGATGTGGCTGTTGAAGATGGCCAAGGACTTTGAGTCGATGAAAGGGTATCCACAGGGGCGCCATTCTGAGGGGGAATTTGTGCAGGTGCGTCCCACGGATTAGCAACAGTCTGAGAGGGCGACTGGTCCCAGGAATTAACAGGGGCTGGGGGGGCTATCGTGGATAAGGGTATTTCAGGTGCAGTTGTGTTAAAAGCTGGACCTGGTTGTGGAGAAGTAATAGGGGTGCTGGGCGTTAATTGGGGGATATCAGAAATAATCTGGTCAGTCGGAGTCTGATTTGAGATTGGCATGCCGGTTGAGTTTGGATCAAAATTGGGCAATTGCGGAGGAGTTAATCCGCCAGGGGTATTAGAATTTGGATTCGCGGGATCATTACTGTCCATAGGCAGGTACCAAACTAGTGTATTAAAAACTATGGCTATTAATCAAGTAGGTGCTTCAAAAATGGTAGTACTTTAGGTATAATTCCTCCACTACTTTATGTTTAACTTCATTTCATCCTTAGTGGATGCCAATAAAAGAGAAATTAATAAGCTCTCGAAAATAGTTGAAATTATTAATTCTCATGAGCCTAAAATAAAAAAGCTCGACGATAAAAAATTCAAAGAAAAAGCTCTTGATTTACGCAAAAGGCACGAGAAAGGTGAAAGTCTTGATAGCCTCCTACCGGAAGCCTTTGCTATGGCTCGGGAAGCAGCTAGCAGGAGCCTGGGTATGCGTCATTACGACGTCCAGTTAATGGCCGCCATCGCTTTGCACAATGGCAAAATCGCTGAACAAAGAACCGGAGAAGGAAAGACCATGTCTGCCGTACTCGCAGTTTACCTCAACGCTCTTTCAGGCAAAGGAGTCCACGTCGTCACGGTCAATGATTACTTAGCCCGTCGTGATGCCGGATGGAATGGTCCTATTTATCACGCTCTTGGAGTTTCAGTCTCGGTAATAATTCATGAAAAAGCTTTCATGTTTGATCCTAAATATAAAGATCCCGATACGAGTGATAAGCGCTTAAAAAACCTTCGCCCGATCTCCAGAAAAGAAGCATATGCCGCCGATATAACCTACGGCACCAATAATGAATTTGGTTTTGACTATCTGCGCGACAACATGGCCAACACTTTAGAGAATATGGTTCAAAGAGGCCACAATTTTGCCATAGTTGACGAGGTCGACTCAATTTTAATCGACGAAGCCCGCACCCCATTAATAATCTCCGCACCGGATACTGAACCTACAGGTAAATATATCGAGTTTACAAATATCGTCAGTAAATTAGACGCTGAACCTGATTATGTAGTTAACGAAAAAGAAAGAGCTGCTCACCTTACTGAAACTGGAGTCCTTCATATCGAAAAGATTCTTGGCGTTGAAAACATGTATGAAAAAGATTTTTCAGCTCTGCACCACATTGAAGAAGCTCTAAAAGCCAGAACATTATTCTTAAAAGATAGAGACTACGTCGTCAAAGACGGTGAGGTAATTATTGTTGATGAATTTACCGGCCGTTTAATGCCGGGAAGAAGGTACTCTGGAGGCTTGCATCAAGCTATCGAGGCTAAAGAAGGCGTAAAAATCCAACAGGAATCCAAAACCCTAGCCACAATTTCTTTCCAAAACTATTTCCGTATGTACAAAAAACTAGCCGGCATGACAGGAACCGCCGCCACCGAAGCGGAAGAGTTCTTCCAAATTTATAGACTCGAGGTCTTAACAGTCCCTACCCATAAAGGCATGGTCCGTAAAGACCACGCTGATGCCATTTTCAAAACTCAAACCGGAAAATTAATGGCCATTGCAGCTGAAATTGAAAAAATCCACGCCACCGGCCAACCAGTCTTAGTCGGCACGACGTCGATTGATAAAAATGAGTTCCTCTCCGATCTTTTGAAAAAGAAAAGAGTTTCCCATGCCTTACTTAATGCCAAGAACCACGAACGTGAGGCTGAAATCATCGCCGACGCCGGCCAAAAGGGCGCTGTTACTGTTGCCACTAACTTAGCCGGTCGTGGAGTTGATATTAAACTTGGCAAAAATGTTGAAAACCTGGGCGGTCTCTACGTTATCGGAACCGAACGACACGAATCAAGAAGAATTGATAATCAGCTCAGGGGAAGATCCGGTCGTCAGGGTGATTCTGGTGCCTCCAAATTCTTTGTCTCTTTGGAGGACGATTTAATGCGAATTTTCGGCGGAGACCAGGTTGCTAAAGTCATGGGATTCCTAAAAATGCCTGAAGATATGCCAATCGAAAACGGCATGGTTTCAAAGGCAATAGAAGGCGCCCAGAAAAAAGTAGAAGGCCATAATTTCGATATCAGAAAACACACAGTCCAGTACGACGACGTCATGAACCAACAACGCCAGATTATTTACGGTGTCAGAAGAAACGTTTTGGATGTCATCGCCGGTAAAGAGGGGAAAACTTTAAAGAATGAATTCCAGGAAAAAATCGCTGCCGAGGTTGAAGCAATAGTCGACGATTATACTACCGAAGATGGAATTGAGTATGAAAAAATCCTTGAAGATTTCTCAACAATAATCAATTTCGATGAAGCTAGCCGAAAGCAATTATTAAACCAGGTCAGCGATCTAAAAGATCCTATTCAACTAAAAGAATTCTTAGTTAAATTATCAGCCCAACTTTACGACGAAAAAGAAAAAACCGTCGGTGCTGATTTAATGCGCCAAATGGAAAGTTTCGTTTATTTAAACACAATTGATAGTTTCTGGATGGAACATCTCGACACCATGGACGATCTCAGATCCGGTATTGGACTTCGCGGTTATGCCCAACGCGACCCACTTATAGAGTATAAAAAAGAAGGCTTCGAATTATTCGAAAAAATGATCGCCGAAATCGATTCCGAAATCGCCCGCCGCATCTATAAAGTCTCAATGCACAACCACGGACCAGTTAATGTAGTTTCCCCAATCGATTTATCTAAAGCAATAGAAAAACACGAAGAAGCACTAGATGAAAGAGTTCTGCTTGAAGAAGTCGGAGTATCTTCATCTCCCAAAGTAAGAGAAATTCCTGTTGGTGATATTGGTATATACGGAAGTGCCACAAAAGTTAAAGTTGAGGGCTCAAGCAATGACCAAGCCTACTCCACGTCAGAAAAAAGTTCAGCACCTGCTGCAGTAGTCGGACAATCAGCATCCTCAGCAACCCGCGTCACCGTCGAAAGAGGCGGCCAAGTAGTAGCCCAGCAAGTATATGGTGAAAAAGGACAATTGCAAAATACTAAGGTAGGCAGAAACGATCCCTGCCCCTGCGGCTCCGGACTAAAATGGAAAAAATGCGGATTAATCAATTCCCCTAAACATAATCTCTGACTCTTGCATGAAATAAATGTCTCAATATTGACAACACCAGCTCATTTGACTCATTATCAGTTAATGTTCTGGAAAATATATTTCTATTCCTATGTAGCTTTGAGCATAGTTAGCGCTTTTGCTTACGCAAATAATTACCTAACCCTAAGAAGTGTTCTGGGAATATTCCTAACTCTTTTTATTGGAATGGGTGTTTATTCTCTCGCATTTAGTAAGCACTTCTTTAGTAAACAAGTCTGGTTACTTTTGTTTTACTTTATGCTCGTTCTCTTCAGCCTTGAGGTCACATATTATCTTACAGGTCTGGATGTTCTATCTAATTTTCTCGTTTCTCGTTACATAATAGGTATAGCTGATTGGGCAGTCACCTCAATACTACTTTTCCCCGCTCTTATCGCCCTTTGGATGTTAGGGAACAAAGCCTCTCAGAAATCTAAGAAAAAGAAATAAGAACTCTCTTCTTGACAAATGCAACCAAGTTGCATATATTCTACTTAAGCCCAGTTGGGCAATTAACACAATACATTTGCGGCCCGCCTTTGTGTGGGCTCGCGAATGTATAAAGGAGGTGAATATAATGCAATTCTATAATGTCAAACTCCGTAAAATGATTGAGGTACCTGATTCGGAGGTTACTGTTGTAACAATGAAAAACGGTAAAAAAGCCGCTCAGGCAACCTTCGAGGGAATGAAGCTTTTCAAAATTATAAGCAAAGAAGATTCCGTCAGACTTGGAGGTTGAAAATATTAGGAGAAGGTTTGGTCGCGAATAGGTTGCCAGACCTTCTTTGACTTTATTACCTGTCCTCATTAGAATTAGCTGATGATAAATAATCCTGACGAAATAATCTCCAAGCTTAAATCAGCGGGATATCGAATTACTCCGGTACGTGAACAAATTGTTGAAATATTTATCAACAGCTCTTCCCCGATTTCAGCGGGTGACTTAATAGAATCTTTCAAAATTCTAAAAATCCCTGTTAACAAAACCACAATTTATAGAGAATTAGATTTCTTACTTGAGAAAAATATAATAAAAGAAATCGAATTCGGCGAAGGAAAAAAACGCTATGAACTTGAAACAGGCCACCATCACCATCACTTAGTCTGTCTGAATTGCCGCAAAGTCGAAGACGTAGATTTAGAGGTAGACCTCCATGATGAAGAAAAGAAAATCGAAAAAGAAACCGGCTTTAAAGTAAAGTCTCATTCCCTAGAATTCTTCGGCCTCTGTAAATCCTGCCAAAAATAACCCCCTTTTAATCTAACCAATCTTCAAAATCCTAAAACGATACAAGTCTAATTTTACGCACCGTATTTCACTCGCTTGACAAACGCAACAAAGTTGCATATACTTATGCCACACAGTTGCAAATATGACAGCATTTAGAAAAGAAGTTGATTTAGGAGAAGTACTAAAAGGAGTAGGTTTTACTGCGTCTGTTGAAGCACTTCCAAAGAATGCTTCTGAAGTTAAGCCTGCTACAATTACTTCACAAAGACATCCTGATTTGGTAGCCTTTGAAACACGTTTTATCGACACCCTTGCCAAAGGTGGCGAAGTTCTTCTTGGTTTAAATCCCAAAGGAATTAGAGTTGCCTCTCAATTCGCTCCTGGAAGCAGGATTATTCTAAGGTATCAGGATGCCCAACCTTCAGTAGGTCTCGCTGCGGTAGAAGTTGATGCCGTTATTGGCCCGGGTACAAACTCAACAGTAACACAGTCGAAAGGTAACACCCTGGAAATAATAAACCTTGCAAAGCATACAAAAGAAGGTTTATGGATACCAGACATTGATGAAGAGGATATTGAACCTTTATTACATGGTTTTTCGGCAATGCCTGCTGCTGACGAACATGGACTAAAAGATGAAGTATCTCTTGTCGGAAGACATGGAGCCGGAGTTGTAGCAGCAATAGACAGAACTCCAGCGGGAGCCTATTTATCCAGCCAGGGAGCTCGTTCTATAACTTACGGACCCGACATTATGGAGGATAAATCGCAAAATAATGGAGCTCGCGGGTTTTGGGGTGCAGTTTCTGCAAGTCCGGAAGTATCAAATGCTACTGTCCCTAGTCCAGGTGAAGTATTGCCGGACATTAACTCAGTAGAAGTGGAAGCAAATGCGGCTCACTGGGCGCGTTCCCTAAAAATTGTTCTAAGACCCCAGCATTTGGATCCAATTGAACTACAGGCCGGAAGAATTGTGCCAAATATTGCCAAAAAACATCCCGAAATGAGTTTTGGAGACTTAATGTTAACGCAAGCCGCTCGAAATCTGGGTGGAGTTAAGCAGGCAATAGAAAGTGTTAAAGCAGCGGCAGAGATGACAAGGATGACCTCTTAACAAATATGGCAAACGCAGAGAGACTTGTAACATTAAAAACACCTCTAACAGGGGAGTTAAAAGTATTCACTTTCAGTCCGACACAAAGGCCTGAAGCAATTGAATCAATTCCAAATACAGTAAAACTGCCTAACTTAGCCCTTCCCAGAAACTCTATCTTTGAAGTAATAAATCCATTTGAGGTAAGAGGGAGTTTAGCTGCAGCATCTGCTCCGGTAGTTAATGATGATGACTTTGATGTTGAAGTTGTGTCTTTCGAAGAAAAAGCCAAAGTTGTTTCTAATCTAACAACAAAATCAGAGCGTATTTTAGAAGGAAAAGGTAAAGTGATATCTTTCTTTAGGGAAGCGGCTGACTATAAATTACGAAACTTGAATGATTTTAGGAATTTAGCTGAACAAGCTGCTGTTATGGCCAGACTAAATGCTGCAGCCTGTGCACCTGGAGATGGTCATGGTCTGCAGTCTACAAGCTCAATCAATTCTACAGTTGAGCTTTCCACTTCCTCAAATATAACGAGCATTTTTTCAAAAGGTGGACATAAAGAAGGAAAGCACGATCACTGCGGTAATTGCGGTGGAGACTTGAATGACGGCAAATGTTCGAAATGTGCGGCATAGTTGCAGCAAAGCGCTATACTATGCTTAATGGTAAAATTCTTAGTGGTTTTTCTGTTATTACTCTTCTCTACTAATAACACTTATGCTCAGGAAAATAGTTTCGAGCAATATTCAACCCCCGCGCAGGAAATTAAACTTGAAGGCATCGTTTTAGAGGATGGCAAAGAAGTTGAGGTAACTTCCGAGAACAGACTCGGTGAGGTGCTGAAAACTGAGCAATCCTTTAACAGTCCCAACTCCCCCTCATTTAAAACAGGCGATAGAGTCAGACTTTCAATATTCAAAAATCCCGACGGGGCTGAGCAGGTATTTATAACAGATTTCCAAAGATCTAATTCTATTTACTGGCTATTCGCAATTTTCGCAACCCTTGTTTTATTTATCGGAAAAAAATCCGGTTTGGGGTCTCTTATTGGAATGGCTGTTTCTTTCGCTATTCTATTTCTTTTTATAATCCCTAGAATCACTTCCGGTGAAAATCCTGTCTGGACAACTTTACTGGGTGTGCTTTTTATTCTGCCCGTAACTTTTTATCTTTCGCATGGTTTTAACAGAAAAACAACTGTAGCTCTTGTGGCGACGTTTCTATCTGTTTGCTTTACTTCAGTGCTGGCTTTAATTTTTATTAATGCCTCAAAATTATCAGGGTATGCAAACGAACAAGCATCTTTTATCCAGGTTGCCCGGGGCGGAAATTTTGATATTCAGGGTTTATTATTTGCTGGAATTATAATAAGTCTTCTGGGAATTCTCGATGATGTCACCGTCTCTCAATCTTCAATAGTTAATCAATTAAAAATTGAATTGCCAAAAGCTAAAGTTTGGGATATCTACAAAAAAGCTATGAACATCGGCAGGGACCATATTGGTTCAGTTGTGAACACCCTGGTGTTAGTTTATACAGGAGCTTCGCTACCGTTATTAATTATGTTCACCGATAACAGTATTGGGTTCAATGAAGCTATTAACTTTGAGATTATTGCCGAAGAAATTGTTAAAACTTTAGTAGCCAGCATAGGTCTGGTTTTATCCATTCCGTTGACAACAATTCTCGCAGCATACTTCTTAACTAAAGAAGAAAACGATTTAAAAAGTTAAGCCCGCAGATTTCTTAGTCTCCTCAACATCCTCTCCAATTTGTTTTATTAGTTCCTCCTGGTTAGGAAAATTTTCTATAGACCTTAGATACTTAATAATTTCTATCTCGATATCTAAATCCACAGTATCAGGCAATTGCTCAGGGCTAATGTTTATGATAAATACTTCCAGAGTATTTTCCAGTTCATTAAAGGTAGGGACAGGTCCAAAATGCAAAGCTCCAATAAATTCCTGCCCACTGATAAAAACTTTAACTGCATATATTCCATCTATTAATCGAAAATTCTCAGGAATCTCTAGATTAATAGTAGGAAATCCTAAAAGCTTACCGCGTCCTTTTCCCTTAATCTGGCGTGAACTAAACTTCATGTTTGAGTTGTAAAGAAGATAGTTTCCAAATGCTGAATAATAATACACCTGCTGCCAAAAGCTGTGTTGGCGCTAAGAATGTTTTATATACAAACGCATCGATAACAATAGCTAAAACCGGAAACACTAATTCCAAAATTGTTGAAACCCTTACCGGAGTTTCTTTAAGTCCTCGGTAATAAATTAATAGTGCTACCATTCCTGTAGACAAAGCAATAAAACCGAATCTTAAATATTGAGAAAATTCTGGTGCCAACAATGACCCCTGTGCATTTAGATAGAAAATAAATGGAATAGCCAAGACGGTCGTTAGAATAAAGCGAATTCCGGTGATCACGTCAGATGGCTTATTTGTGAGAGCAATTTTTGAAAATGTAGTTGAAGATCCCCAGGCAATTGCTGCCCCAAGAGCAAACATCGCTGCAATTACAGTCTCAGATCCGGTTGCTAGATTTACCACGCCATCCTTAAAAGTCACAAAATATGCGGCCCCAATTGCCACAAGCGCCCAATTCAAATAAGTTTTTTTAACTGGTTCTTTAAGGAAAATAACTGCAGTTGAAATCGCAAAAACCGGCTGCAATTTTTGCAATAAGAACACAACTGAAAAAGGAATAAAGTTTACTTTAAGTAGGGCAGTGGTAAACCATAATGTCCCCAGAACTCCGCTTAAAAGAGCAATTAAAATCAGCAACCAAATCTCCTTTTTAGTAAACCTGGTTTTAATTAAATCCTTAAAAATAAACGGAACTAGAATAGCTGCCCCAATTAAATGCTCGTAAAAAACAATAATTATCGGAGGAAGCGAGTATAGGCTACGCCTGACAACGCCATCTAAAGCCCAAAGAACTGCCGCCAGAATAATTAAAGCCGGTCCTACTCTTAATAAATGCTTAAAGTATTTTCCCATATTTTCCGCAAAAAAAATCCCGATTGCTCGGGGCTAAACCTGCACACAAAGTGCGCCAGCCTTCTTTCATCCGGACTATACCGTCGGTTCTGGAATTACACCAGCTCATGACCATTTCTGATCTCGCAGACTTTTACTGCCGATAGGGAATCACACCCAACCCCGAAGGATAAAGACATGATAAAGCTAAAGGTTGAGTTAAGTCAAGTCAAAGATCGCAAATTGCTAATTTCCTCAAAACTTAGTAACCTTAATTTATGTCTATTCCGAGTGGAGAACTAATAGAAAAAATCGAAGAGGCTCATTTGAGATATATTGCGGAATCCTCGCGCGGTTTCTCACGCATCAAAAGAGGCAAAGGCTTTGTATACTTAAATAAAGAAGGCGAGAAAATCTCTGATGAACGATCTGTAGATAGAATCAATAAATTAAGGATTCCACCTGCCTGGAAAAATGTCTGGATTTCTCCTACTAATAATACTCACCTACAAGCCACCGGCCTTGACGATAAAGGCCGCAAACAATATATTTATCATCCCAAATGGATTGAACTTTCTCAACAAACCAAATTTGATAAATTAATCGACTTCGCCCTATCTCTGCCGAAAATAAGAAGTCGCCTAACGCATGATCTGTCTGGAAATATTCTCGACCGGAAAAAAGTTATCGCCACAGTTATCTGGCTTTTGCAAAAAACATTCATTAGGGTAGGAAATGAAGAGTACGCCAGAGATAACTCTTCATTCGGATTAACAACCCTGAGAAATAAGCATGTCAAAATTAGTGGGGGAGAAGTGAACTTTAATTTCAAAGGCAAAAGCGGAGTCGACCATTCTGTGTCGGTGACCAATCCAAAAGTTGTTAAAATAATTAAACAATGCATCGAACTCCCCGGCTTTGAATTATTCCAATACATCGATGATCAGGGCAATCGCCATAGTGTAGATTCCTCAGACGTTAACAGTTATCTATCCGATACCACAGAACAAAAAATTACCGCCAAAGATTTTAGAACCTGGGGCGGAACAACATTATCCGCATCAACTCTATATAAGTTAGGTGATTTTGTAGATGAAAAAATTCTAAAAAATAATTTAACCGATTCAGTAAAAACAGTTGCCAAGCATTTAAGAAACACCGTCGCAGTTTGCAGGAGTTATTACATCCATCCCGTAATTTTTAAAAGCTATGAAGATAAAAGACTAATCCCTCATTTCAATTATGCAGTAACCGACGGAAACTCTGGACTTAATAAAGAAGAATATAAAGTATTAACCCTGTTGCAAAAATATTCCTAATGTCATCCTGAGTCCCAGATTTAGTCCGGGGTAAATTCCGTCGAAGGATCTGTAGACTCAAACAGATTCCTCGTTGTGGTAACTGCTGGGAATGACAATTTATAAATTCTGCTGCAAAAGGACTAACCAGCAAGATAAGGTAAGAAAATAATAAGCCCAACAACTACTGCCGTAATTGAGGCTACTAAAACTGCAGCCGCCGCCACGTCCTTAGCCTTTTTAGCAGCCGGATGAACTTGGTCAGTAAAAGAATCAACAACTTCTTCAATCGCAGTATTAGTCAGCTCAAATGTAATTACAAGTCCAATTGTAATAACCAAAACCAGCCATTCAAGCTTTGTGATGCCAAGGAATAATCCAACAAAAACAACTGCGCATCCCGCAAAAATATGAAGTTTTAAGTTCGGTTGATCCTTGAAAGCTGTTAAAACACCCTCAAAAGCATACTTAAAGGACAAAGCTCGCTTAGATTTATGAGGGTGCATTAACTAATAGTAACAGATTCAAAAGTCTGCGCAAATAAGAGGAAGTTTGCTTCAAAGAGGCTAATAATGTAAACTACAGGTCTAAATATGAAACAGAAAACTATTAGATTTAAATCAGGCCGAATAACTCTTTACGATAAAAATACAGATGATCACTTTATAGGGAGTCTTATGGTTAAAACAGCTAAACGTGGTAGACCTAAGATTGAAAAAACCGAAGTTCGAGCCGATATATTAGCGGAAGTCCTAACCGAAAACTTTTCCCAGAACCTTGATGCTGTTATTCAAAGTCTTCACATTAAAAATGCTCAATCAGAACCACAGCAAGTTGAGCTGGAAACAGTCAAGAAATCAAATTCGGTACCTGAAGTTATTCTTATATCTGATCAACCTCAAGAAACTGAAACAAAAACATCCGAGATCAAATCAAAACCAGAAGACCCAGAAGATCCAGAAGATGAAGGCCCTGATTTATTTAGAAAAGAACCACCTATTGAAGAGAAAAAAACTGTTAAAACTCCAAACAAACTAGAAGAATATTGGGACTTAATAGATTTTCCAGCTCTTTTTAAATTCCTTTTTCATAACTTCTCAAACCTGCTTAAAAAACTCAAATTTCAGTTTGAAGAACATTTTTATATCGAAGATGTAAATCCTGCAACAGGACCGACATCTGAAAAAGAAGCGCAACTCCCTATAAGTGAGCAGTACAAATCTCTAGAGAGTCAATTATCTAAAGGTCTGGCTTTTGTAAAAAATAAAATTCTTAATAATTCCCAAACTCTAATTAAAAGTGCTGCTATAGCATGTCTTCTAGTCGCAGTTCTAAGCATCAGTAGCATTTTACTTCCATTATCCACAGCTCAAATTAGCTCGATGGTTCAAAAATCAAATGCTCAAAAAACTGAACAAATTAAACAGGCCGCAGCAACTCCAGATCCGCAAAGACTTTTAGCTCAAGCTTTAGAAGTTGATCCCAGTAAAGATGCTCAAATATCAAATGAGTATATTTTAGAAGTTCCAAAGATTGGTCTAGTTTCTGGTATCGCTCCAAATGTTGATTTAGATAATGAAGAAGTTTATAAACAAAAACTTAAAGAAACAGGTGTTGCCCATGCTAAAGGTTCTTATTTTCCTGGAGAAGTGGGACCTGTTTTTCTATTCGCTCATTCAACAGATACTGTTTTTAATATCAGCGCCTTTAATGCTAAATTCTTTGCTTTAAAGGACTTAGAAGAGGGTGATGAAATTAAAGTTAATTACCACGGCAATAAACATACTTATAAAGTGACTGGTAAAACAATTATTAATCCTGATGAGTTGGATACTATTAGAAATGCAGACTCTTCATTGATTCTTCAAACTTGCTGGCCTCCAGGAACCGACTGGCAAAGGTTAATTGTTTTTGCAAAAGAGCAAACAGGTGTTGCTTCTAATTAGTAGCGTCTAACATAACTTCTCCAATAGCAGTTGCAGATTCTGATGCTTCACTAGAAGGCGATGCTTCAGCTAAAGGCTCTAAAAATCTCAAAACTGGACCTTCTTGATATTGAAAAACAAACGTCCCATCAGTTGAATTCATTTGATCAGGTTGCTCTGGTATAAAAGTTTTTGAAACCTTACCTGTTTTCCTGTTTAAAGCTGCTTGCAAACACCATTCATTAAATACGCAACTTCCTAAATATTCTCCGTAAACCATATCAGTCCGAGTACTATGTTTAGAATCGATGATTTTTACCGCAACTTGATTGCCTCTGGCAACTCGCTCTTCTAAGACATTCATAATATCAGTCAACATTTTTTCATCATCCATTCCCTGAAGTCTCATATTATTTAAGATATTAATAGTAAGTCCAAAGAAAAAGACCACTGAGACTAAGCAAACAACAATAAAAATCTTAGCTCTCTTTTGGAGTAAAAGTAATATCCCGACCAATAAAAAGAAGCCAGGTAATGCTAAAACTCTAAATGGAAAAGATGGAGCTTTAAGAAAAAAACTTGGTAAGATTGTGAAAAGAGACAGTAAAAACCAAAAACTAGTTGCCGGAATTTTATATGTCTCATTGCTGTTTTCATTCAATCTTTGGAAAAGTAGTGCAAAACTTCCCAAAATTAAAACAATAATTGCAATTAAACTTAATGGGTTAGTCAGTATTAACCCCCACCCGTTCTTAAACCCGTTAATCCAAAGTGTCTGAAGCACATACGGATCAAATAAAATTACTAGACTTTCAAATAATCTTTGAACATTCATTACTATTTTTTGAATAGTATCTCCCGTAAAAATTTCTGTTAATTTTAGTTCCCTAACTGTAGAAGAAAGGTGAGGTGTAATTACGAAATTTCTTAAGAAGTTATATGAAACGGAT
>Ga0163151_10004296_pt1 | contig 19339 bp, 19 predicted proteins | sample OliLakLV19MP5IB2_FD_145596 | JGI IMG/M metagenome (GOLD analysis project Ga0163151, IMG submission 145596) | Freshwater microbial mat bacterial communities from Lake Vanda, McMurdo Dry Valleys, Antarctica - Oligotrophic Lake LV.19.MP5.IB-2 | ecosystem: Environmental > Aquatic > Freshwater >... | reverse complement strand
GCTCGATGCCGCCACCCGGGCCATCGCCGAGATCCTGGACCTGGAGGCGGTCCTGCAGGTCATCGTCGAGCGCGTCCGGGGTCTCGTCGACGCCCGCTACGCCGCCCTGGGCATCGCCGATGCGCACGGCCGCCTGGAGCGCTTCATCACGGTCGGGCTGAGCCCCGAGGTCCGGGCCGCGATCGGACCCCTGCCGGTCGGGCACGGCCTGCTGGGGGTGATCATCCGGGAGGGTCTGACGCTGCGCATCCCGGATATTTCAGAGCACCGCGACTCGTACGGATTCCCGCCGCATCACCCGCCCATGACGTCCCTGCTGGGCGTTCCGATCACGGTCGGCGGACGGGCGGTCGGCGACCTCTATCTGACGGACAAGCAGGGCGCCGCCGAGTTCAGCGCCACCGACCAGCGCATCGTCGAGCTGTTCGCGCGGCACGCCGGCATCGCCATCGAGAACGCGCGGCTGCACGATCGGCTGGCCGCCCTGCGCGTCGTCGCCGAGCGCGATCGCATCGGGCGCGACCTGCACGACGGCGTCATCCAGGGCCTGTACGCCGTAAGCCTGTCGCTCGAGGAGGTGACCGACCTCGTCGACGACGGCAAGCCGACCGATGCCGTCGCGCGCGTGGACACCGCGATCGATGCCATCCACCGCTCCATCGGCGAGATCCGTGGCTTCATCAGCGGCCTCCGTCCGGGCCTCCAGGATTCGGACCTGGTGGGCGGCATCGTGACCCTCGCCGACGACCTGCGGCTGTCGTCGACGATCGACGTCGAGACGGACCTGACGGCCCGGACCGCGATGGTCGCGGCGCTCGCGCCCGAGGCGCGCGGTGAGCTCCTGCACCTCGTACGCGAAGCGCTCAGCAACACTGCCCGCCACAGCCGAGCCTCGCGGGCCTGGATCGTGTTGCGGGGCGACGACGACGAGCTCGTCCTGGAGATCTGCGACAACGGCGTGGGCTTCGATCCCATGGCGCCGCGTCGCGACGGGCATCATGGCCTCGTGAACCTGCACCAACGCGCGTCGGCCGCCGGCGGCCGCTTCGAACTGGATACCATGCCGGGGACCGGGACGCGGATCGTCGTCCACGTACCTGTGCCCGAGGGAGAGCCTGACCAATGACCGGACCCGAGCACCCGTCGGCGAGCCCCATCCTGCGACTGTTGGTCGTCGATGACCACGAGGTCGTTCGCCAGGGCCTGGTCGCGCTGCTCGATCGGCGCGATGGGTTCCAGGTCGTGGCCGAGGCCGGCACCGTCACCGAGGCGATCGACGCGGCCAAGCGCTTCCAGCCGGACATCGTGATCATGGACGTCCGGCTGCCCGACGGCTCGGGCGTGGAAGCGTGCCGCGAGATCCGCGCCGAGCTGCCCGCCACAAGGGTCGTGATGCTCACCTCGTATCCCGACGAGGAGGCTGTCCTGTCGGCCATCGTCGCGGGCGCCGCGGGCTACCTGCTCAAGCAGATCCGGGCGCGCGACCTGGTGGCCGCCCTGGAGATCGTCGGTCGGGGCGGCTCGCTGCTGGATCCGGCCGTGACGGAGAAGGTCCTGGAGCGCGTGCGGCGCATCGCGTCGGGTGGGCAGACAGATGAGCTGGCGGCACTGACCGCCCAGGAGCAGCGCATCCTGATGCTCGTCGCGGAGGGCATGACGAACAAGGAGATCGCAGCCGAGATCTTCCTGTCCGACAAGACCGTCAAGAACTACGTGAGCTCGATCCTGTCCAAGCTCAACCTGGAGCGGCGCGCCCAGGCGGCGGCGTTCGTGGCCAAGCACCGGATCGATACCGGCCACTCGTAGGCGGCAGGCCAGGCCCGAGCGAGGGACCACGAGGAACTTCAGCGCCGCCTCGTCGGCGAGGGTTGGCGCCCGGGCCGCGCCTGGGTCGCGGGACCCGTGCCGGACGGCCCGGGCCAGGTCCCGATGGCGTCGTGACAGAGGGCACTGATGCGCAGATGCGCATGGGTCCGATGCTCTGGGCATGGACGAGATCACGATCCTCCAGGCGGAAGTCCTCAGGACCCTGGCCAGTCCCCGTCGGCTTGAGATCCTGCACCGGCTCGCCGACGGACCCTGCGAAGTCGGCCGCCTGGCCGCCGAGCTGGGCCTGAGCCAGCCGAACGTCTCGCAGCACCTCGCGGTGATGCGCACCGCCGGCATCGTCGATGCCGAGCGTGTCGGCCGCGAGGTCCGCTACCGCCTGTCCGATCCGGACGTGATGGTCGCCTGCCGCGTCATGCGGACCGTCCTGGAGCGACGCCTCCATCGCCTTGCGGCGCTGTCCATGTCGACAGCGGCCGACCCAGCCATCGCCGTTCCCAGCACGAGGTAGCCCACCGTGGACGAGCCGCTCAACCTGGTCCTCTTCTCCGGCACCGATGACAAACTGCAGGCCGCCGCGGTCCTCACCGCCGGTGCCGCGGCCCTTGGCAAGCCGGTCAACATCTTCCTCCAGTACTGGGCGCTCGAGTCGTTCCGGGCCGATCGCATCGGCCGGGACCACGGCCTCGCTCCGGAGGCCGGTCCCGCTGGCCGTCAGGCGGTCCAGGACCTGGCCCGAGCCGGTCAGGCCAGCTGGGCGGAGACCCTCCGCCAGGCCAAGGACCTGGGCTCCGTGGACATCCAGGCCTGCTCGCTGTCGATGGACCTCCTGCATCTCGACGACGGCGACCTTGACCCCCTCGTCGATGGCGTCGAAGGCGTCACCGCGTTTTACATCAACGCTGGCGAAGGCCAGATCGTGTTCATCTGATCCATCGATGGCCCGCATCGTAGCGGGCGGAAGGGAGCGCTATGAGCGTGATCGAGATCACCCAGACCGTGGATGCCAAGGGGCTGTCCTGCCCGTTGCCGATCGTGCGCACCGCCCAGGCCACCAAGGCCCTGCCGTCCGGCGCCGTCATCGAGGTCCTGGCCACCGACGCCGGTTCGGTCAAGGACTTCGCCGCGTGGAGCAAGGCGACCGGGAATGAACTCATCGAGCACAGCGTGGATGGCGGCGTCTATCGCTTCGTCATCCGCCGGAAGTGAGGCCCGCCATGACGACCGCCACCATGGACGCACCGGTCATCGCCCCGGCCGTCCAGCCCGTACCCGAGACCGCCGCTGAGGTCCGGCCCAAGGAGTTCCTGATCATCAACTACAGCGGCGACCTGGAGAAGATCTGGGCGTCCATGATCATGGCCTCCACGAGCGCGGCGATGGGCGTCCGCACCCGCGTCTTCGTCACGTTCTGGGGTCTCCAGGCGTTCGTCAAGGATGATCGCCGCGTGACCGGCCAGAACTGGATGCAGAAGATGCTGGCTGTCATGCAGCGACCGGGGATCAGCCACCGGAAGCTCAGCAAGATGGACTTCTTCGGCATGGGCCCGTGGATGATGCGCAAGCTCGCCGCGCAGTACCACGTCGCGAGCCCCAAGGAGCTCCTGGAAGCCGCCCAGGCGATGGGCGTGGAGTTCATCCCCTGCCAGATGACCATGGACATGTTCGGCCTCAAGCCTGAGGACATGATCGAGGGCATGGGCGAGCCCGTCGGCGCCGCCACCGTCATCGGCCTGCTGACCGAGGACTCCGTCCCTCTGTTCATCTGATCACGAAAGGACACGTACCGTCATGACCGACACCGCTGTCACCGCCACCCGCACCGTGGACGCCCGCGGCAGCTTCTGCCCGGGCCCGCTGATGGAGCTCATCCGCTCGATCCGCGAGTCCCAGGTCGGCGACGTCATCGCCGTGCTGTCGTCGGACAAGGGATCCAAGGTCGACATCCCCAAGTGGATCGAGAAGGCCGGCCATCGGCTCGTCACCCTGGAGACCCGCGACGGCTTCGACGAGATCATCGTCGAGAAGCTTCGTTAGGAAGGACCTCGTCATGCAGCGCATCGTCATCCTCGGCGGCGGTGTGGGGGGCACCCTCACCGCCAACCTCCTGGCCAAGCGGCTCCGCCGCGAGATCGACGCGGGCGCCGCCGAGGTCCTGGTCATCGACAGCACCGGCCAACACGTCTACCAGCCGGGGTTCATGTACATCGCCATGGGTGGCGAGAAGGCCGCCAACCTGCAGCGCCCGGAGCGGTCGCTCCTGGACAAGCGGGTGAACCTCCTGGTCGGCGACGTCGTCGCGGTCGACGAGACGCGCGCCGAGGTACGCCTCGCCGACGGGATGGCCATCGGCTATGACCAGCTGGTCCTGGCGACCGGTTCGCGTATCGTGCCCGAGGCGATCCCGCACTTCGAGCAGGAGGCCCAGCACTTCTACACGGCTGAGGCCTCCGCCCGGCTGCGGATCGCGCTGGACGCGTTCACTGGTGGCCGGATCGTCATCGGCATCGCGGGCATGCCCTACAAGTGCCCGCCGGCGCCGCTGGAGGTAGCCTTCCTCATCGAGGCCGAGCTGCGTGAGCGCGGTCTGCGCGAGGGCACGACCCTCGACTACTGCTCACCCATCGGACGCGCGTTCACGATCGAGAGCGTGTCCGAGATGGCCACGCCGATCCTGGAGCAGAAGCGCATCGAGCTGCACACGTTCTTCAACGTGGAGGCCATCGATCCCGAGCGCAAGGTGGTCCAGTCGCTGGAGGGGGAGGAGCTGCCCTACGACCTGCTCATCCTCGTCCCGCCGCACAAGGGCCAGCAGTTCCTCATGGACTCCGGCCTGGCGCCGGCGCCCGGTGGTTGGCTACCCACGGACCGCCACACCCTGCTGGTCGGGGGCCGCCCGAACGTCTACGCCCTGGGCGATGCGACGGACCTGCCGCTGTCCAAGGCCGGCTCCACCGCGCACTTCGAGGCGCCCGTCGTCGCCGAGCGGATCGCCGCCGCGATCCAGGGTCGCGCCCCGTCCGGCAAGCACGCCGACTACGAGGGCAAGGTCATGTGCTTCTTCGAGGTGGGCGACGGCAAGGGCACGCTGCTCCAGTTCGACTACGACCACCCGCCGAAGCCGCCGAAGCCCAACCAGCTATGGCACCTGGGCAAGATCGTCTTCAACAAGACGTACTGGCACACGGTGCCCAAGGGTCGCGTCTGACCGACCCTCGACGAGGCGACGCGGTCGCCTCGGGTTCCCTTCCCGACCGGGCGGGCGCCCGCTCCACCGAGGAGCGAGCCCGCCCGGTCCGGGCGCTGGCAGCCGCTACTTGAGTTCCTCGGCGCCGCGCTGCGGCAGGGCCGTCCCACGGAGGCGGTCCGGCATCTCGCGATAGCCGGTCGCGCCCAGCGCCGGGTACGATGCGTGCACATGCCCGGTCGCGTCTTCCGCCGCTCCACGCTGCCCGATCCGCCCGTCGCCGTCGAGGCGTACGGGTCGACCATCGTCGACCGAGAGGGACGCCGCTACCTTGACGCCGCCGGTGGGGCGATCGTGGTCAACGTCGGCCATGGCCGACGGGAGATCGCGACCGTCATGGCCGCCCAGGCCGGACGTCTCGCCTACGCGCACGGGAGCGCCTTCGCGACCGAGCCGCTGGAGGCTTACGCGCTGGCCGTCGGGGCCATCCTGCCGCTGGACGATCCGGCCATCTACCCGGTATCGGGCGGATCAGAGGCGATCGAGACCGCCCTCAAGCTGGCCCGGACCTACCACCTGGCCCGTGGCGAGGGCGGCCGGGACGTCATCCTCGCCCGCCACGGCAGCTACCACGGCAACACCCTGGGCGCGCTGGACCTGTCGGGCCGGCCCCCGTTGCGCGGCCCCTACGAGCCGTGGCTGGGCCGGGTCACCCACGTCGCGGCGGCCTACCCGTATCGCGGCGATGACCCGGGGGGCTGGGCGTTGGGCGACGCCGACGCACTGGCGGCCGACCTGGATGGCGCGATCCGCGCGGCGGGCAGCGGGCGGGTCGCGGCCTTCGTGGCCGAGCCCATCGTTGGTGCGACGCTGGCTGCCGCGGTCCCGCCCGATGGCTACTGGCCGGCCATCGTGGAGGTCTGTCGCCGCCACGGTGTGCTGCTCATCGCCGACGAGGTCATGACCGGGTTCGGCCGGACGGGCCGCTGGTTCGGCCTGGATCACTGGGGCGTCCGGCCCGACCTGCTGGTGGCGGCCAAGGGCGCCACATCCGGCTACTGGCCGTTCGGCTTCGTGGCGGCCAGCGACGCGGTGTACGCCACGGTCACGGCGCCCGGCGCGGGTTTCATCCACGGCTTCACCTACAGCCACTCCCCGGTCGGGGCCGCCGTCGCTGGCGAGGTCTTGCGCATCCTCCACGATGAGGACCTCGTGGCGGCCAGCGCGACCAAGGGCGATCGCCTGCAGGGCCTCCTGCGTGATCGGCTCGCCGACCATCCGTCGGTCGGGGAGATCCGCGGCCGAGGGCTGCTGGTAGGCCTGGAGCTGGTCGCGGATCGGTCGACACGCCGGCCGTATCCGCGCGCCGCGCGCGTCACCGAGGCCGTCGTCGCGGCCGCCCGGGCGGATGGCGTCCTCGTCTACTCCGGGACGGGCAATGCCGACGGCACGTCCGGGGACACCATCCTGCTCGGGCCGCCGTTCGTCATCACCGAGGACGAGCTCGTCCTCGTGGCCGACGTCGTTGCTGGTGCCATCGACCGGGCGGTGGAGGCGGTCGCCACGTCGGCCTGACGCGGCGGTCGGGCGGTGTCGGTACGCCTGCGGCCGCACCCGCACCCGCGCCCACGCCGGCGCCCGCGACGACCCGCCTCAGGCTCCGGGACGTCCTCCGCGCAGGAGCAGCAGGATCCCGAGGGCGACCAGCACGGCCGGGATGACCAGCCCGCCGATGGACGGCGTCAAGGCGCTGATCGCGCCGAGCAGGGCGAGCAGCCCGCCGACCGTGGCCTGCCAACCGATGCCGCCCCCGGACGTCGCGCGGACCACGGCCAACAGCAGGAACGCGATCCCGAGGCTCAACGTCGTCAGGCCGTCGGCCTCGATGCCGACGGCGTTCAGGACGCCGGGCGTGGCCAGGGCCGTGATGATCGCGCCGGCATACAGCGAGCCGACGCCGCGATCGACGATCCACTTGACGATGAACGCAAGGCCCACGGCCAGGATGACCGCGGAGCCGAGGTCCTCGAACTGGGGCACCAGCTGCTCGATGAGCAGCAGGGCGCCAAAGACGAGCAGGAACACCCCGAACCACGGCAGGCCGGGTCGACGGTCCGTACCTTGGCCCCATTCCCAGCTCACGAACTTGACGCCTGGCCCGGACGGATCGTCGGGTCGGCGGCCGCCGCTCTCGGGGCCAAGGCGGGTGACGCCCTCGGTGGGCTGCTGCTCGTCCATCAGGTGCCAGCGTACTCCGGCTCGGCAGGCCCGGTGGGGGCACCCGCCACCCGCCGGCCAGCGCCGGGCCCGTCGACGTCGTCGTCATCCTCGGTGTGGCTGAACCCGAGCCGCTCGGCGAACCGCCCCAACGGCCCCGGTGCCCACCAGTTCCAGTCACCCATCAGGCGCATCGTGGCCGGCACGAGGAGCACCCGGATGATGGTCGCGTCGAGGGCGACGGCGATGGCCATGCCCACCCCGATGCTCTTGATGGTGATGACCTCGGCCAGGGCGAAGGCGGCGAAGACGGTGACCATGATGAGCGCTGCCCCGGTGATGACACCGGCGGTCTTGGCCAGTCCCTCGGCGACCGAGGCGCGGTTGTCGCCGGTCCGTCGATAGGCCTCCTGGATGCGCGACAGGAGCAGCACCTCGTAGTCCATCGACAGCCCGAATAGCACGCTGAACATGATGATCGGGTTGCCCGCGATGGTGTAGCCGAGCGGCGTGAAGTCGAGCAGCCCGGCGAGGTTGCCCTGCTGGAAGATCCAGACCAGCGCCCCGAAGCTGGCCGTGATGGACAGCAGGGTCATGAGCACGGCCTTGATGGAGATGACCACCGAGCCGAACAGCAGGAACAGGATGACCGCGCTGGCGATGAGGGTCATGGCCACGGCGTACGGGGCGCGCTCGCCCTGGGAGACGAGGAAGTCGTGGCCGGTCGCGGCGGTCCCGCCGACGATGGTGCTGATGTCCTCAGAGGCGTCGACGGCGCGGATGACCGGGATGATGTCGGTCGCTGCCGGATCGGACGGATCGATCGGGCTGATGGCGTCGAGGCGGACCGTGGAGCCGCGCACGTAGCGGTCGAGGAGCGCGTCCAGGCCGGCCGGTCGCTGGCCGTCGGGGAGGGCATAGACCGCGGCCACCTGCTCGGGCGTGAGCACGGTGCCGGTCTGTGGGTCGCGGATGGTGAATGGGCCCTCGACGCGATCGATGCCATCGAGCCCCTCGAGCTCGGCCGAGTAGTCGGCCAGCGCCGCGATCGTCGCTGCGTCGGTCGGCTCACCCGGCACGTCGGCGAGGATGACGATGGGCGTCGTCTCGCCCGGTGCGAAGTCATCCTGAAGGGCCACGTACGCGTCGCGCGACTCCATGCCCTCCGGGTAGATCGCTGCGCCTGGCACGCCCTGACGCAGGTCCAGGAACGGGGCGCCGGCCAGGAGCAGGACGATGAGCGTCGGCACCAGGACGAGGATCGGCCGGGTCATGACCGCGTTGGCGACGCGCTCCCAGCGTGAGCGGCGTGGACCGGCCGCCGCTCGAGCGGCCGCGGCCTCGGCCCAGGCGCGGCCCCGGAGTCGGGCCACCAGGCCGCCGATGGACAGGGCGTTGACGCGTGGCCCGAGCATGCCCAGCACGGCCGGCAGGAAGGTCAGCGCGAAGGCGACCGAACTGAGCACGACCAGCGAGCCACCGATGCCGATGGAGCGCAGGGCCGGAGCCTCGAAGAGGAGCAGGCCGGACAGGCCGATGGCCACGGCCAGGCCACTGAACGCGACCGCCTTGCCGGAGGTGGCCACGGTGCGCTCCACAGCCTCGGCCACGGTGCGGCCACGGGTCAGCTCCTCGCGGAAGCGGCTGACGATGAACAGCGAGTAGTCGATGGCCAGGGCCAGCCCGAGCATGGTCGCGATGTTCAGCACGAAGATGCTCATCTCGACGTACTGGGCGACGATGAACACGAGGGCCAGGCTGGACGGGATGGCCAGGCCGGCCACCAGCAGCGGCATGCCCGCGGCGACCAGCGAGGCGAACACGAACACGAGCACGAGCGCGGCGATCGGCAGGGACACGACCTCGGCGCGCTGGAGGTCCTCCTCGGACAGCTTGGCCGAGTCGGCGGTCAGCGGGCCGTAGCCGGTCATGCCCGCCTCGTACCCGGCCGGCGGTCTGACCTCGGCGCGCAGCTCGTCGACGATCTCGACCGAATCCTCGTCGCTCAAGGCAAGCCCGACGAGGACGTAGGCGGCGTCTCCGACCGTGCTGATGAAGCGCTCGTCGCCGACCTCCGCGTAGCCGATGACCTCGGTCACGCGCGGGTCGCCGGCCAGGCCGGCGACGGTCTCGGCGAGGGCTGCCTGGAATTCCGGGGAGCGAGCGTCGGCGCCGGAGTCGGTCGCCTGTATGACGACGATCACCGAGCTCTGGCCGGTCCCGAACTCCTGGTCCAGGCGCTCGCCGACGAGGGCCGACTCCGAATCAGAATCCAGCCAGCCGCCACTGCTCAGGGCGCCGGCAGCCTGGCTGGCCAGCGTGCCCGCGAAGACCGCGGCCACGATCGACAGGACGACGACGGGTCGTCGGAAGCGATAGATGAAGCGGCCCCAGCGAGCGAACATCGGTGATCCTTCAAGCGGTCGTGACCAACGAACCATAGAGAACCATCATTCCCTATGTCAAGTGGTCACGCTTGCGCAGGACGGGGAGTGGCAGTACATTGCGGGAACGACCATTCCCTGTGGAGATCCATCACCCGTGCCCCGCATCACCCCCGACAGAGAAGCCGCGGTCCGCGACCGGATCATCCGGGCCGCCCTCGACGTGTTCGCCGAGAAGGGCTACCGCGGCGCGACCATCGCCGACGTCGTGCGCCGCTCGGGGCTGTCGGTCGGGGCCATCTACACCCATTTCTCCGGCAAGGAGGAGCTCTTCCTGCACAGCTGCGACCACGTCTCGGCGCGTGGCCTGGAAGCCCTCGCCACGCGACTCGCCTCAGCGGCCACGACCGCCGAGCGACTGCGCCTGTCCATCAGCCTGTACGTCGAGTCGATCGACGAGTTCGAGGGCGAGGCCGGCCAGGTCGCGCTGCTCGCCGCGTGGGCCGAGTCCGAGGCCGAGCCCGGCGTTCGCGAGATGCTCGTGCGCCGTCGGGAGCGGCTCGTCGGGGCGGCCCACATGCTCATCCAGGACGGGGTGACCCAGGGCGAGCTGCCGGCCTGGCTCGATGTGGACGGCATCGCCCGGGCCTTCCTGGCGATGCTCGACGGGCTGCTCCTGCAACGCGTCGAGGCCGGCGAGGCCTACCGCCCGACTGACACGCTGCGGCGCGCGACCGCGATGCTGGATGTCCTGCTCGCGGCCGCCGCGACGGACCGCCCGGAGCCCGTCGCCAGCGCGTAGCATCCGGTCCATGGCCTACGTCCAGACCGTCCTCGGCCCCGTCGACCCGGCAGCGCTCGGCGTGACCCTGCCCCACGAGCACACCCAGATCGCGCTGTGGCATATCGAGGCGCGCTGGGACTACTGGCAGCTGACCCGTGACGCCGAACTGATCGCGACCGAGCTCGCGGCCTTCCGCGCCGAAGGCGGCGGGACCATCGTGGACCTGACCGTGGCCGGGGTCGGGCGCGATCCGGCCTGGCTCGTGGAGGTGGCCCGGACCACCGGCCTCCACGTGGTGATGGGCTGCGGCTGGTATCGGACGGCGTACTACCCGGCGGACCTGCTCGTGGACCGCCGCTCCGTCGACTCGCTGGCCGACGAGCTGGTCCGGGAGATCACGGATGGGGTGGGGGAGTCCGGCGTCCGGCCCGGGATCATCGGCGAGATCGGGACGGACAAGCCGTGGGTCAGCGCCCAGGAGGAGCGCGTCCATCGCGCCGCCGCCCGTGCAGCCCGGCGGACGGGCCTGGCCATCACCACCCACGCCGTCCTGTCGCCGGTGGGGCTGGACCAGCTGACGATCTTCGAGGCGGAGGGCGTGGACTCGTCGCGCGTGGTCATCGGTCATGCCGACTCGTACCCGCACCTGGACCACTACCTGGCCATCGTGGAGCGCGGCGCGAGTGTCGAGTTCGATTTCCTGGGGATGTCGTTCACGCCCGCCGAGCGGCTCGGCGAGGGCCGCGTCATCGAGCTCCTGAGCGAGCTGTTGGCGCGTGGCCACGTCGAGCGCGTGCTCCTGTCGCAGGACGTCTGCCATGACAGCCAGCTCAGCCACTACGGCGGCAACGGCTACACGTACCTGGCCCGGACGTTCCTGCCGCGGCTCCGTGAGGCTGGCGTCAGCGACGCCGAGATCGCGACGATGACGGTCGCTAATCCCCGGCGCCTGCTGACCGTCGTCTAGCGGTCAGCCCTCGAGGGTGGCCTCGACCGACAGCTCGACGTTGCCCGCCAGCGCGCCGCTGATCGGGCAGCCGTCGCGAGCCTGCTCGGCCGCGGCCACGAAGTCAGCCCTGGACATGCCCGGCACCACGCCGTGCACGGTCAGCGCCGACGACACGACCTTCCAGCCGCTCTCCAGCTTGTCGAAGGTCACCGTGGCCGAGACGTCCAGGCGCTCTGGCGGCGTGCCGGCCCGGCCCAGGATGCCGGAAAATGCCATCGCGTAGCACGAGGCGTGGGCGGCTGCGACCAGCTCCTCCGGTGAGGTCCGGCCGTCGGACGTCTCGGTCCGGCTCGCCCATGACACGGGCAGGGCGTCGAAGGCCCCACTCGTGGTCGCCGAGACCGACCCGGAGCCGGTGGCGAGGGCGCCCGTCCAGGTCGCGTCAGCGCGTCGAGTGGCAGCCATGAGCAACTCCTTGGGCAGGTCCGGTCGGTGGGCCTGGCTATGGTCCCACACCGTCATGCTTCGGGGGTCGGAGGGTGGCCCGGGACGGGCAGGTGCGACGCGGAGCGGCCGGGTGAGGTCGACTACGGCAGGTGGCAGTCCGGTGATGTGACCATCCGCGGTGCGCGTCTGGGACAGGCGGTCGGTGGTCGGTGGCCGGGTCCGCGACCACGATGCAGGCATGCGATCCATCACCCGCCGCCCAGCCCTCATCCTCCTCGCCGTCGTCATGCTCACGGCCCTCGCGCCGCTGGCTACGGCATCCGCCGCATCGAGCTATTCCACGGCCGAGATCTCCGAGGCGGAGCTCGCGGTCCAGTCGCTCATCAACAGCAAGCGCGACGCCGCCGGTCTCGTCGGCCTCAAGTGGGACAGCCGGGTCGCCGAGCTGGCCCGCGCGCGCGCCGAGTACATGGCCCAGACCGGCATCTTCAACCACCGGGAAGCGGACGGCGACGACGTCTTCGACAAGATCGCCGACTCCGGCATCACCTGGTACGGCGCCGGCGAGATCATCGCCTGGAACAACGCCGAGGACCTGGACTACTCCGCGGCCTTCGCGGTGCAGGGCTGGATGAACTCGTCCGGCCACAAGGCCATCATCCAGTCGACGGGCTACAACTACGTCGGCTTCGGCATGGCCATCGGCCAGGACGGCAAGCGCTACTGGGCTGGCGTCTTCCTGAAGGGCCCGGATCGCACCGCCGCCTGGACCAAGATGACGACGGTCGCGACCCGTATCGTCGATGCCGACACCCGCAAGGTCTACCTGCGCTGGGACGGCAACGACACCAAGCTCCAGGTCCTCACGTCCGGCCTGCGCTACTACGAGATCGCCCGCCGCATCAATGGCGGATCATGGGCCTCGTATGGCACGACCACGAGCGAGACGGCGACGCGCTACTGGCCCCGCGGCTGGACCGTCGAGTTCATGGTCCGGGCCCGCGACAAGGCCGGCAACTGGTCGGCCTGGCGCACGGTGATCATCAAGACCTGACCGCAGACCAGCGGCGTCAGCCCGCCCCCCGGACCGCTCGTGCCCGCGGCCGCTTCGCTGCCGCGGGCATCCTCGTGCGCAGCGATGCCACCAACTCCCGGTGTCGCCGCGCCCGGGGCAGGCTGACGCCGGTCATCCCGCCAAAGGCGCGCTGGGCCTCGAGCGCCGCCGCCAGCGCATCGATGAACGCCTCGTCGTCGAGAGGGTCGAAGCCCGCCTCCCACCACCAGTCCAGGATGCGCAGCGTCCCGTCCGCCCGCTCGAAGCGCGGCTCGATGCGTCCGACCAGGCGGTCGCCCCACAGCAGCGGCAGGACGTAGTAGCCCCAGCGCCGCCTGGCCGCCGGGACATAGACCTCCCAGACGTAGTCGAAGTCGAACATGGCGCGCAACAGGTCGCGGTCCCAGACGAACGGATCGAGGGGGGCCAGGAAGGCCACGCCGCCGCGGACCGCGGTCCCGGCACGGACCTCGGCCTCGGCCGTGTCGAGCATCGCGACCTCGTCCGCGAGCACCAGGCGGCCGATGCGCACGCCCTCCACCTCGACGGGCACGAGCGCCCCGGCGTCCACGAGCACATCCCGATGGCGATAGCGCTCGGCGGCGGTGTCGCCCGTGCCGTACCACAGCTCCGACTGGCCGCCGCGCACGCCCAGCAGCCCGTGGGCGCGGTAGCGCGACAGCAGTTTGTGGCGCCGCTGGGCGTCCTCATCGGGGCGCTGGGCCAGGAGCTCGGGCGGGAAGAGGCGCTCGGCCAGGTCGTACACGCGGCGATTGCCATCACGCCGGGCGAGGCCCAGGACGCCGGCCTGCGCGAGCGCCTCCAGGATCGCCCGGACCTGGTTCGTCGGCCGCCAGTACCAGTCGATGGCCTCGCGCGGCGCGACGTCGGTAGAAGCCAGCGGTCCCTCGTCGCGGATGCGCGTCAGGAGCTCATCGACGAGCTCGGGGTGGGTCGCGAAGGTCTTCGCCCCGTGACCCGCCGCGAACGTGTCCCAGGTCACCCGGTACCAGGGCAGCTCGGCCGTCGGGACCAGTGACAGGCCCTTGTTGTAGGTCTCGTACAGCCAGCGCTCCTCGTACAGCAGCGCGTCGGTCAGGGTGCGCTGATAGCCGTCGATGCGCGCGGCGAGGACCAGGTCGTGGTTGCGGCCGGCGACCTCCAGCGGATCGAACTGGAGGGACCCGACCCGGTCGAACACGGCGCGCACCGAATCGCGCGTCGGCGGCAGGGCGCGAGGTGGGGCGAGCAGGTGGCGCTGGACGAGGAACCGGCGGGCGCTGGCGCGGTCCACGGAACGGGTCAGGGGCACCCGCCGATGGTACGCAATCCACATGCGCTGTTCGGCGCGGTCACCAGCGCGCTCATCATGGCCCATCCTGGGCCTGCCACTGGCCATCCGATCGGCGTGCTGACCTTCTTCGCCGGGTTCATCTCGTACATCGGGGGGGGGGTTCGTGACCACGGCCATGGCGGTCCTCATCGCGGTCGCCGTCGGGACGACCGCCGACGTCGTGATCATGCTCGTCTACACGGTCGTGTTCAAGATCGTCCAGGGCAACTTCGTGACCCCGCTCGGGTACGGTCGCACGCTCAGCCTGCACCCGGCCGTCATCCTCCTGGCCATCCCGGCGGGCAACGAGGTGGCGGGCATCATGGGCATGTTCCTGATGGTGCCCATCGCGGCCATCGTGGCGGCGACATGGCGGACCATCCTGGAGACCATCGACCCGACGGCGCCGGCCATCACCGCCCAGGGTGCCGGTGCCGCCGCGGCCGCCGAGCCCGCGGCCGCCGTGCCGGCCCCGGCCGCCGTGCCGGCCACGGCCGCAGGGCCTGCGACCGGCTGACCCGACCTGTCATGCGCCCGGCACACTTCGGGCCGTCCGGCAGTGGGCATGCAACCCAAGCCGACGTATCCTCGAGGTCCATACCAGCGCCTGCGCACCCCAGCAGCGCGGCGCCCACCGAGGAGGCCCCGATGCCTGACCTGAAGATCAAAGACATCAAGATGCCCGAGCTCCACCTGCCCGAGATGTCCCGCGACGATATCGTCCAGGCCATGGGCGACGCCCGTCGCGACCTGGACTTGAGCCGCTTCGATCCGCGCAAGATCGACCTGCCCGACGTCGACCTTTCGAAGATCGATGTGCCCAAGGCCATCACCGAGGCGGCGCAGGCAGCCGGCATCGTGCGCGCCAGCCGCCGACCGCGCCTGTCCTTCATCATCGGCGGCCTGGTCACGGTCGCCCTGGTCGGCTTCGCGTTGATGAACTCGACGATGATCAAGTCGCGCCTTTCCGAGCTGGCTCGCCGAGCCAAGGAGAGCATGGACGAGCGCCGAGCCGCCCGCCTGGGCGGGAGCGACCAGGAGCCGCGCGCCTTCGATGCGGCCGTGGCCGTTCCCGTAGACCCGTCGGCCTACGCCGACGCGCCCATCAGCGACACGCCCTTCGATGGCCCGAGCGACCTGCCCCCGGGTCTCGGCGCCGATGTCCACCACGACGCGCCGGTCGAGGAGCACGCCCGGGCCTGATGTATCGGACCCTGTCGCCTCCGGGTCCCACACCAGCCACGAGCGCACCCCGGTCCATCGGGCTGGGGTGCGTCGCTGTCCGGGGCGCGGCGGGCGCTAGGCGCGCAGCTCGCGCACGTTGTCGACGATGGCCAGCAGCGCGATGCCGGCGACCGCGGCGATCAGGAACACCGGCAGGTAGGCGATCCCGATGATGATGGCGCCGACGAGCGCCAGGGCCAGCGTCACCCGCAGCCACAGGTCGATGAGCCTCCGGCGGAACGCCGCCTCGATGGCGAGGTAACCACCGATGGCGACGAGGGGTGCCGCCCACAGCGAGAGCAGGTCCAGCCACAGGCTGCCGACGAGGACGATGAGCAGGACGCCGGCGCTGATGGCCGACCAGAATTCCACGATCCGTCCGTAGCGCTGCTCCTCCGGCGGCTGCGGCCGATGGCTGTGGCGGAGGTGCGCGCGCGGCGGACCAAGGTCGCCGTCGGCGGACTTGGCCAACGCCGCTCGTGCGGCCTCCTGTTCGTCGGAGAGCGTGGCGCTGAGCGCGCGCAGGCGCGCCAGTTCATCCTCGACGATCTGCAGCTCGAGTTCGCCGGCCGTCGGCCCCGATGCCTGGACCATCACGGCATTGCGATGGGGGAGGGCTGCCGCCGCGCGTCGGATCTGGACGGCCATGGCGTCGGCCGCAGCATGGGTCGCCGCCTGCTCCGCCTCGAGGGCCTCGATCCGATCATGCAGGACGTCGGGGGTGCGTCCGGGAGGTGGCAGTTTGTCCAGCCCCAGGAAGCCCAGCGGGTCGTTCCACGACTGGCGAGCGGTCCCGGAGCGGGTGTACTTGGGGCCGGCCGGCGCCCGCTCGCCGGCGAAGCGGTCGCGCGTATCGAGGCCCCACAGGCCGCGGAAGCCATCGATCCAGGCCGTCTTGTCGTCGACGACGGTGGGCGTCCAGGGGACGTCGCCACCGGGTCCCACGGCCAGCCCATCGCCGCGGGCGTAATCGATGAACGGGATGCTCAGGGCAGCCTCGACCTTGGCCGCCAGATCGCCCGGGTCGTCCTGGCGGAGCACATCCCGCCAGAACCGACGCAGGCCGTCAAGACCGCGATGGACGGGACGCATGGCCGGCAGCGGCACCGGTGTCACGTACTCGCCCTGCTCGAAGTACGAGGCGTGCGACCCCGCGCCCGCGAAGATCACCGGGTGCTCGCCCTCGAAGGTGAGCGTGGGATCGTCCCAGCGCCGCCGCAGGTCATCGCCCGAGTAGTCGTGCGCGGCACAACCGATCCAGCGCGGGATCGCCGCCCGGGACGGGTCCTCAGGTTGCTCCAGGACGACAAAGGCCTGTTCCAGGTCGGCCTCGTGGTCGTTGGCGCCGAAGAACGAGGAGCGCCAGTCGTTCATGCAGTAGACGTACAGGTACTGGAGGACGATCCAGCCGTCCGCCCGGATCACCCGGCCGTGGTAGACCACGGTCGGATCCTGCGCCCGGATCGCCTCGTAACGCCGGACGGCGGCGGCCGCCGTGCCACCCGGGACCCGGCCCCGGACCAGGAGCGACGCGGTGAAGCCGGCGTCGATCAGGCGGGCGAAGAGGCCGACCCTGGCCAGGCGTCCGGGGGCCCGAAAGTGCGGCCGGTCGGAGCTCCGGCTCCAGCGCGCCAGCTCCATGCCGTCCATGGGACGCGGCACGAAGCGCAGGTAGCGCTCCTCGCCTGGGATCGGACGCGTGTCAGCGAGCCGGTCCAGGGTCAGCTCACCGGCCGGCACGATGACCGCCGGGGCGATCCCCGGCCCGGCGCCCAGCAGGTCGCACGCTGCCACGTAGGACTCGGCCGACATCGGGAAGAAGTGCTCGCCCTCGGTGAACCGGACGACCGGCTCGAATCGCCGCAGGAGGGCCAGGTCGTCGGTCATGGCTGGGCCGGAGGCCCGGGCTCGACGGACGCGACGGCCATGGCCCGGATGGTCGACCCGTTGAGGTAGAACGCGGTCACCACAAGCAGGGCCAGACCCAGGTGATCGGGCTGGCCCGTCGCGACGAGGACCAGGTCGGCCGCCAGCTCGACGCCGACGAGGACCATCGTCAGCACCCAGCCCCAGCGCTTGAATGACAGGAGGCCGAACACGCCGGCCACGGTCAGGATGGCGACCAGGAGGTCGACCGAGCGGGCCAGGACGAGGTCGTCGCCGATGACCGGCAGGCCTCCACCCGGGACGCCGCGCATGCCCAGTCCGATCGCCGCCAGGGTGAACGCATCGATGAGCCGGAGGACGGCCACCACGAGGATCCCGAACGGCCAACGGCCCACGTGCCGACCCCGTGCTGGGTCGATCGTCGTCGCGATCGGGGTCGGGGGCAGGTCGCTCACAGCCACCTTGCCATGATAGGAGGCTGGGACGCCCGACCGTGGCGTCTGGCGCCACGGTCGAGCGCGACGCGACGTCGGCCCCGTACCATCGGGCGTCATGGCATCGACCGGGGCGTTGCCCGTCCTCGTCCGCGTTCTCGCCAACCGTGACCTGCGTCGCGTCCTGTTCTCCTATCTCGCGTTCCACATCGCGGAGTTCGCGACCTGGGTCGCCATCCTGCTCTATGCCTACGAGGCCACAGGAGCGGCATCGGTCGGGGTCGTCGCCGTCGTCCAGCTCGTCCCGGCCGCCATCGTGGCGGCTCCCGCCGCGGCGCTCGGCGACCGCTACCCACGTCATCGCGTCCTCACCGCGGGCTACCTGGCCCAGGCCCTGGCCATGCTCGTCACCGCCGTCGCCATGCTGGCTGGCGGGTCTCCGGTCGTCGTGTACGCCGCAGCGACCGTGGCCGCCACCGCCCTCGTCATCACGCGGCCGACCCAGTCGGCCCTGCTGCCCTCGCTCTCGAGCACGCCAGACGAGCTCACGGCCGCGAACGGTGCGGCTGGCGTGGTCGAGGGCTTCGGTGTCCTCATCGGACCGCTGGTCGCTGCGGCGATCCTGGTCGGCTCGTCGGTCGGGGTGGTGTTCCTGGTGGCCGGTGGCGCGCTCGTCGTGGCGGCGCTCTCGACCATCGGCCTGGCGCCACGTGACGTGCGCTCTGCCGGTGCTTCGCGCTCCGAGCCCGCGCCCGACCACCAGCACGGCCACGACCCCAGCCACCGCGAGCACGAACACCGCGGCGTCGAAGACATCCACGACGACTCGCTGTGGGCGGGCCTGCGAACCGTCGCGGGCGATCCCGACGCGCGGCTGATCGTCGGGCTGCTGACCGCCAAGATGCTCGTCGTCGGAGCGGCCGACGTGCTCTTCGTGTTGCTTGCCCTGGATCTGCTGGACATCGGTGAGCCCGGAGCGGGGCTCCTGAATGCGGCTCTCGGCGCCGGCACCATCCTGGGTGGCGCCCTCGCTTTCGCCCTCGTCGGTCGCGAGCGGCTGGCCCTCGTGGTGGCCGCCGGGGCCATCGTGTGGGGCGTGGCGCTGGGTGCCGTCGGCTTGAGTGGGATCGCCGCGCTGGCCCCGGGCCTCATCGTCCTGGGCGGCGCCGGACTGACCATCCTGGAGGTCAGCGGCCGGACCCTCCTGCAGCGGTCCATCCGCGACGAGGTCCTGACCCGCGTCTTCGGGATCCAGGAGGGCCTGGGCATGGCCGGCCTCGCGGTCGGCTCGATCCTGGTCGTCATCCTGGTCGAGGTGCTCGGTCTGGTCGGTGCGGTCGTCGCCATCTCCGCGTTGCTGCCGATCGCCGCGCTCGCCACGTGGACGCGCCTGTCCGCCGTCGACCGCCGTGCGACCCCGCCGATCCAGGCCCTGGAACTGCTGCGCCGGACCTCGTTGTTCCGGCCGCTGCCGCCGCCTCAGCTGGAGGCGGTGGCCCGGCGCGGGACGTGGCTGACCGTGGCCAAGCACACCGAGCTCATCCGTGAGGGCGAGACCGGCGACCGTTACTATGTGATCGCGGAAGGCACCGTGCGGGTGACCCACGGCGAT
>Ga0163151_10004287_pt1 | contig 19366 bp, 17 predicted proteins | sample OliLakLV19MP5IB2_FD_145596 | JGI IMG/M metagenome (GOLD analysis project Ga0163151, IMG submission 145596) | Freshwater microbial mat bacterial communities from Lake Vanda, McMurdo Dry Valleys, Antarctica - Oligotrophic Lake LV.19.MP5.IB-2 | ecosystem: Environmental > Aquatic > Freshwater >... | reverse complement strand
ATAGGCACCACCTATACCCTTACCTATACAGCAACCGACGGCTCTGGCAACGTAGGAACCGCCACCCGTGCGGTTACCATCGTCAAGACCACCAAGCCTACCTTGACATTGGCGGGCAGTGCTTTGATGACCGTCCAGTGCGGCCAGACCTTCACCGACCCGGGCGTGTCGTACAGCGACAACTTCTACACCTTTGCCCAGTTGACCCCCGGCTTTACACAGACAGGGACCGTCAACACATCGGTGGGTGGTCTCTACACCATCAAGTACAAGATATGTGACCCCGTGCCGAACTGTTCGGACGAGATCACCAGAGTGGTATACGTGAACTGCGTGAACGGCCTGTCTGACATCGACAACAACGCCTTTGCCATCTACCCCAACCCCTCAAACGGTAGGTTCGTAGTTGTGTCATCGAGCGACGAGCAACGCATGAGCATCACCGTGTTGAACATGGTGGGCCAAACCGTGGCGACCGTCAACAGCAACAACGTACTGAACAATCAGGTGGAAGTTGACCTCGGCAACATGGCCGCAGGCACTTACATGGTAAGCATACGCACCAACAGCGGCACCGCCGTTAAGCGTTTGGTCGTAGCACACTAATATCAACAGTCGGGCACACGCCCGAGTGGATAACAATACAAAAAAGGCCGGCTTGATAGTCGGCCTTTTTTATTTATAAAGGAATAAGAGCGTATTTGTAGCTATTTTTGCCGCCATATAAATTATGATACAGAAAAGAATATTAATAACAGGAGCTGCCGGCTTTCTGGGTTCACATTTGTGCGACCGTTTCATTAAGGAAGGATACCATGTAATAGGAATGGATAATCTGATAACAGGAGACTTGCGGAATATTGAACATTTGATGCCTTTGAAAAACTTTGAATTTTACCATAAGGATGTTTCAAAATTTGTTCATGTTCCAGGTGAGTTGCATTATATTTTACATTTTGCATCTCCAGCAAGTCCAATTGATTATTTGAAGATACCCATTCAAACACTAAAAGTTGGTTCGCTTGGAACACACAATTGTTTGGGGCTTGCTTTAGCAAAAAAGGCAAGGATACTTGTAGCCTCAACTTCAGAAGTGTATGGCGACCCTCTAGTACACCCCCAAGATGAAGAATATTGGGGCAATGTAAACCCAGTTGGCCCAAGAGGTGTGTATGATGAAGCAAAAAGATTTCAAGAAGCCATAACAATGGCTTATAATAGGTTTCATGGTTTGCAAACCAGGATAGTAAGGATATTTAATACCTATGGCCCAAGAATGAGATTAAACGATGGCAGAGCACTACCTGCTTTTGTGGGACAAGCATTAAGCGGTAAAGATTTAACAGTATTTGGTGATGGAAGCCAAACTCGTTCGTTCTGTTATGTTGATGATTTGGTAGAAGGAATCTATCGTTTGCTTTTAAGCGATTATGATATGCCTGTAAATATTGGAAATCCTATTGAAATAAGTATTAAAGATTTTGCTGAGGAGATTATCAAATTAACAGGTACTACTCAAAAGATAGTCTACGAACCATTGCCTACTGATGACCCTAAGCAAAGAAAACCCAATATTGACAAAGCAAAAGCTATATTAGGTTGGGAACCAAAAGTGAGCAGGGCTGAAGGGTTAAAAATCACCTATGAATATTTTAAAAGTTTACCTGAATATAATATAAAACACAAAGAATTTTAAACTAAAAAATATATGAGCGAACAGGAATTAAAACCTAAAATAGGAATTACACTTGGTGATTTCAACGGTGTAGGGCCAGAAATTATAATCAAAACATTATCGGATGAACTTTTGTGTAAGCACTTGACACCAGTGGTCTATGCTTCGGTGAAAGTGATGACTTATTATAGGAAAATGTTAGGCTATAATGATTTTCAGTTCCATGTTGTTAAATCAATTAATGAGGTGCAATCAGGTAAGCCAAATTTAGTAAACTGCTGGGAAGAAGAATTAGATATTAAAATAGGGACACCTCAAGGTGTGGCTGGTAGCTATGCGATACGATCATTAGATTTGGCGATTGACGATGCTATGCAAGGAAGACTTGACGCTATAGTAACCGCACCTTTAAATAAAAGCACCGTAAAAATACCTAATGATACATTTACAGGCCATACGGGATATATAGGGAATAAAACCAAGTCGAAACCATTGATGATGCTTGTAAGTGATGAAATGAAAGTGGCTCCTGCTACTGTGCACATACCTATAAGCGAAGTTAGCGGTGCTTTGAATACGGCAATGTTAGTTGAAAAAATTGCAGCTTTGCACCAAGCAATGGTGAAGGATTTTTCTAGCAATAAACCCAAAATAGCAGTACTTGGCTTAAACCCCCATGCTGGCGATAGCGGATTGCTTGGCAAAGAAGAGCAAGATATAATTTTGCCTGCCATTAACCAATGCAAAGAAAAAGGGATGATTGTATATGGCTGCTACCCTGCAGATGGATTTTTTGGCTCAGGACAGTTTAAACAATTCGATGCCATATTAAGTATTTACCACGACCAAGGACTTATCCCATTTAAATTATTGTCATTTGAGGATGGAGTTAATTACACCGCAGGTCTTCCTATCGTGCGTACCTCGCCCGATCATGGAACTGCGTATGACATAGCTGGTAAAGGGATAGCAAATATTACCTCTTTTTTGAATGCTATATATATGGCTGCACAAATCGCTTCCAACAGGCAAATGAATGCTGGATTACGAAAATCGCCACTTAAGTTTAGCCAAATGAAAAGGGAACGCTTTAGGCTTGATATTTAGTCTTAAAAAACTGTTAAGATTTAGATTTTCAAGTTTATCTTTGCACCCCGTTTTTAAAGAGGTCTTTGACATGGAAACAAAAAACTTCTTCATTAAGGTTTCTAGGTTGAGTGAGGGTGAGAACCACGCTCAGTTTGAACTTAATGATGATTTCTTTGTTTCAAATGGTTCTAATTTTATCAGTAACAGCAAGCTTATAGCCGACGTTGAAATAAATAAGCTAGAAGCTACTGGTAGGCTTAACTTTCATATACACGGAACAATAGATGTGGATTGTGATGTTTGCAACAGATCTATTGGTCTGCCTTTGGATTTTACGCAAAACGCGATAATGAAAATTAGTGATTCCGTTAGTGAAGAATCGAAGGATAATGAGGAAATTATATATCTGCGGAAGTCGGAAGATTTGGTTTATTTGGATGAGCTGATATATGATTTTGTTCTGATTTCGATACCCATGAAAAAAAGTTGTGACATAGATGGGGTTGTGAAAAATTGTGACGATGAAATGCTGAAAAAACTTGAGAACCTAAGCCATGACAATGAAGACACTGACGACAGATGGGACGACTTAAAAAATTTAAAATTCGACAATTGATATTATAATACTATACAATTATGCCACACCCAAAACGAAAAATATCCAAATCACGCCGTGATAGCCGCAGAGCACATCACTCATTGGACAGCAAAGCTTTGTTCATCGACCCACAATCAGGCGATGTTTCTTTGTACCACCGCGTAAACCTTGAAACAGGAATGTACCGTGGGCACAAGGTGATGAAAGGCCGCAACGAAGAATAATTTAGCATTTACCGTCGATGATTCGAATTGGTATAGATGCCATGGGGGGTGATTTTGCACCTCTTGAAGCTATTCGTGGTTCCATGGACGCAGTCAATCTTTTTGGCGACAAAATTCGGATAACGTTAATAGGAGACAAATCGGAGATACTAGCTTCCATTAAAGAAGTAGGTGCCGACGAGGGTGCGTTTGATATTGTGCATGCAGATGAAATAATATCCTATAACGATCACCCAGCCAAAGCCGTTATGCAGAAGAAAAACTCGAGCATTGTGATTGGGTTTGGTCTCCTCAAAAATAAAGAAATTGATGCATTTGCTGGTGCTGGCAATACGGGTGCTATGCTAGTGGGTGCGATTATGAGTATCAAAACCATTGAAGGCGTAATTAGACCCAGTGTTACTACCGTAATTCCGAAAGTAGATGGCGGTTTTGGCGTTTTGCTCGATGTAGGAGCTAATGTAGATTGCAGGCCCGATGTGCTTTATCAATTTGGTATTTTGGGTTCGTTGCTATGCGAGCATGTATATAAAATAGAAAAACCCAAAGTAGGTCTTGTAAACATTGGTGAGGAAAAGGAGAAGGGGAATTTGGTTACCCAAGCGGCTTATTTGTTAATGGAGGAGTCGGAAGATTTTAATTTCGTGGGCAATATTGAAGGACGTGACCTTTTCGTAAATAAAGCCGATGTAGCAGTTTGTGATGGTTTTACAGGTAATGTAGTGCTAAAAACAGCCGAATCTTTTTTCTATATAATGAAAAAACGCGGAGTGCAAGATGAATATCTCGATCGGTTTAACTACGAAGACTATGGCGGCACCCCGATACTGGGCGTGAACGCACCCGTGATGATTGGACACGGAATATCAAATGCCAAAGCTTTTATGAACATGATTCGCATGTCGAAGGAATTTGTAGAGTCGAATTTGATTGAGCTTATACGGAAGCGATTTTAACCCAAAAAAAAGAAGTTATTTTTTTGTGCATAATCATTTAATTGTGATTAATATTGCACTTGAAATAAATCTTACTCTATGGGAATTAAAACTTTACTTGTTGATGATTTAGAAGAAAACACTATCATACTTAAGAAAATGCTAGAACAGCATTGCCCTGATGTTGAGGTTGTTTCGGTGTGCAATACACCACAAGAAGCCATCGAGGCTATTCACATTCTTAAGCCCAGATTAGTATTTTGTGATATCGAGATGCCCGTGATGAATGGTTTTGAGATGATAGATGCCATTGATAAGATAGACTTTGATGTGATTTTTATTACCTCGCACGACGACTATATGCTAAAGGCTTTTAAGTATTCAGCCATCGACTATATTGTTAAGCCTCCTCAAGCCGACGATTTGATAAATGCTGTGAAACGCGTAAGCAAGAACAAATCAAATCTTACCCATGACCAGTTGAATGAGTTCATATCCAACCTAAAAGGTACTGGCGACAAGAAGAAAATTACTTTGAATACACACGAGCGTATCATATTTGTGGGCATTGACGAAATTATTCGTTGCGAAGCTTCAGGTGTTTATACTGTATTCCATTTGCGTGATGGCAAAAAGCATATGGTATCGAAGAATATCCAAAAATATGAAGAGATGCTATTGGACCAAGGTTTTTTTCGCCCCCACCGTTCGCATATAATAAATCTTAACTATGTAAAAGAGTTTGTGAAAGAAGGCGAAGGCTATATGTTAATGGCCGATGGTTCTAAAGTGGATATTTCGCGTTACAAAAAAGAAGAGGTGCTGAAAAAACTGGGGATGTATTAAGCCGATGTCGAATCCTTTCGGGATAGTCAAATTTATATTATAGAAATTTATTATAAGGCTTTCTAGCCTTTTATGTGAGCTATAGTTTAGGCCAATCGGCCCACTTTAAGTTTCCATTATGCTTTGTAGCTTCTTTCCAGGTGTTAGTTTCAAATTCAACCAAGAACATTCCCGATGTAGGCAAGTTGTCTATTTGCTTGTTGCAAAAATACTCCATCATATAAGTAAATGCGGGGTTGTGGCCCACAAGCATTACGCTATTATACTTATCGCTAATTTCAGAAACTATGCGTGCCAAATTATGAGGGCTCGATTCATATATATCCTCATCATATATAATTTTGCAGGCATCCATTTGCAATGCCTTCGCTACAGTCTCGGCTGTTTCTTTGGTACGTTTTGCGGGGCTTGAAATGATGACTTGCAGATGCGGTTTTTTCTCATATAATCTTATGCCCATTTCATTGGCATCGTTAAGGCCACCTTCGGTAAGTTGCCTTTGGAAGTCGGTGGGGGCAGTGTTGTGCGGGATTGCCTTGGCATGACGCATGATATATAATGATTTCATGATTTATGATTAAATGATATACAATTATAAGGATATTATACCGACACTCAATATATAATAGTCCAAAAGAAAGGGACTAATTCCCCCGCATCCCGATAATTATCGGGATTAAGCGGGGCTATCGGGATGTAGTTCGGTATTACCATCCTAAAAACTAAATCCGCCACAGGCGGAGAACTATTTTAGTTTAAGAATTGGTATTATAAAATGCTTGTTCGAAAACTCCTCTTTTTTCGTTACGCTCATTAAAAAAAGGGTCATTTAGAAGAATAAACTCTCATATTTTTTAATTTCCTCCGCCATCTGGCTGAGTCAAAAGAGAACCTTTCTATCCAAGCACCGAGTTTCCTTTCAGACACTATATATTGCTCGTTCGAAAACGCCTCTTTTTCTACCCAAGCACTGAGTTTTAGTTCAGACATTGTATAAAATAATCTTTGGATTATTTTAATTTGAGAATAGGTATTATGCTTCGTCTTTTGTGTTCCTAACCAAGTTTATTCCCGAGCCAAAGAAAACTATTCCAAGTATACCGAAAATAATTATCCCCTTAATATCACGCTGGGCACCGGCGGTGTTCATAAAAAGCACAGCAACATAAATCAAGCCAGCAATGCCTAAAACAGTAAGTAAAGCTCCAAATATTCGTTTTAAATTCATAGCATATATATATTAATGATGATAGAAATATGAAGCCCCAAAGTTGGGGATTCTACTAGGCAAAAGTGTTATATAATTATGGCAAAATATTACAGAAGTCACGCATTTGGTGGCACCGAATACTTATAACGAAACTCAATATATAATAGTCCACAAGAAAGGGACTAATCCCCCCGCATCCCGATAATTATCGGGATTAAGCGGGGCTTTCGGGATGTAGTTGGGCATCACCATTCTGCAAACCTAATCCGCCGCTTGCGGAGAGCTATTTTAGTAAAAGAATTGGTATAATTTACAGAGCTGTGCTTAAATGCCTAAAATACACCTAAAACATTGACAGAAATGGCTGGCCAGCCTTGCAATTTTAAGCGTAGCGTTAGCCGCTGTGAATGTGAGTTTCATTCGCTCAGTTTCTGACGGGCGAAGAGTGGTTTTCATAATTCAATATAAGGTAATGCAAGTTAAAAACTCACAGTACAAATCCGAAAGATATCGGGTCTTGCGAAGGCATTGATTAGTATTTTTCGAGGGTAACAACCGCAGGCAAGTGAAGCTTAACTGCGTAGTTTCTCCAAATTTATTTCCCATGCAAAAACTTCGTCTTATCCTTGGGCAATTGTATGGTGTATGTTTTGCCTAGCTTATTGGTCAACAAAGGTTTCTTTATCCAAGGATTAAAAGTACGCAATATTTTATAGTTTACACCGTGGGCAATTGCCCAATCGCTCCAGTTGGGAACAGTGCTGCTCACAGTTTCATCGGTGGTGGCGATGGTGGGATAACCTGCCACATCGGCCATTTTATATCCGTACTTTTCAGGTGCATTTAATATTTCTTTTAATGCTACAATGCGGAATAGATAACGTGAGGTTTCTTGGTTGATATGCAAATCATAATATGAATCTACTTTCTGAAATTTTTGGCTTTGTTTGATGGCTCCCATACCGCAATTATAACTAGCCGCAGCAAGTGTCCACGAACCTAAATCTTCTTTCATGCTTTTCAAATATTTGCAAGCGGCTCGTGTTGCTTTATCAAGTTGGTAACGTTCGTCCACTTCATCATTGATTTCTAAACCATAGCGGCGACCTGTTTCGGGAATAAACTGCCAAAACCCTGCTGCTGCTGCAGGGGAAACCACATTGGCCAAGCCACTCTCGGCCACTGCCAAGTATTTAAAATCGTCGGGCATGCCTTGCTCTTTGAGCAATTGTTCAATTTGGCCAAAGTGGCGTTTCATGCGTTTATATATTATAATATTATTCGACTCGAAAAAGGCGTTCGATAAAAGCTCTCTGTCGAAACGTTCCATTACTTCAGGGTCATCAATGGGGACTTCCTCTCCACAAAAATCTAGTTTTGCAGGCAAGGTAATACTATGTATTTCTCGCTCTATGGGCAATATATTCTTTTTGGTTTGGCTTGCTTCAAACAGATAGACCAAACTGGCCAGAACTGTTAACATACCCAGCGTACTGAGCATTTTCATTGTTTTACTTTTCATCTTCCTCTATGTTTTTAATTCCACCCGATATAATAAATTGCATCATGTGGGTGGCATTGGTTTCTATGGTGGTTACTTGGCTATTGGGCACTAATACCAATTGGCCCGATATGGCATACGAATCGGGAAAATAAACTGCCATATATCCTTCTATATTCAAAAAATCTAAATCCTTTTGGGTAACAAAACCCAACCTACATATCCCGTTCTCCGAAATTTTAACCATTACTGGTTGACTAAATTTCTTCTTGTCTCCCACAAAGGCTTCGGTCATGTCTTTGAACAGGTTGTAGAAAGTTTTGAGTAGTGGGGTTTTGCTTAATATGTCATCGAGCAAATCGAACAAAGGTCGTGACACAAACTTACTGGCAGTATACCCTATTAGGCATATAGCTGCTATAATAATAAGGATGCCAAGGCCAGGAATAGGGAAAGTAAAAATGGAATCTACTTTTGTGAACAACCAATATATAATATAGGATGAGGCTACCACGGGCAATACCAATAGCAAGCCCTTTAAAAAGTAGTTCAATATTTTCATGAACAAGGAACGCCTGTATCGGCGGTACTCTTGTAGGAAGAAGTCGTTGTTTTTGGAGGCCAATTTATTTATGATTTACTCCGCCGAGGCGGATTTGATTTATGATTTACGATTTGTTGCTTACGCCAGATTATATTGACCTCGCCGCGGCGAGTATGATTGTTGATTTGGCTTACACTACATTTTGTCCTTGATCGATTCCCTCACCAACCAATTACACAACGAATTTACTTTATATATTGTTTATATACAACAAAATTTTATAAACTATATATTATTTATCGTAGTTTATTTTAAACAGTTTGGCAGATTCTTCCTCTTCTGGGCTGAGGGCTCCTTCGGTTTTGTATATTTTTACCATTTCAAATTTACGTCCGGGATATACCGAGTCGATAGGTTTCATTATAGAGTGCATAGTGGTCAATATTTTTCCATCCAATGCATCGGGGTTGCTTCGTAGGCTTGCCATATTAATATGTGTAATCTTTTGATTCTTCAACCACCACAGCATACTATCGGCCCCATAAGTGGGCGGGCTGTATGCCGATACAAACTTGTCGCTGGCATTGGTATATATATAACTCATATTGCCTTTGCGGGTAAGTATATGTGCATCAGCGGGCAAACTATCGGCACAATACTCACTCATCTTAAGGTAATTCACCCAATCGGGTGTGAAACCCGCAAGTTTTTCGCCACCCAATTGCTGTTTGAGTGTAGGGAGATTTTTGCTGCTTTGCTTACCAATAAAGAATAAGTTGGCAAACAATATCACGGCAATTAGTATTACATAATATACCTGTGCAAAAATAACCGCAGACGCCAGTTGATAGAAAGCACCCATAAACGCAAGCATCATGAGCGGAACGGCCGGCAAAATAAGCCGCTCTTGCATATTATTGGCTTGTATACCAAAGAATGTTGCTCCCAAGTATGCCATAAAACATAAGCAAGCAAAGAAGATGGCTTGGTTCTTTCGCCAATTGAGCAATGTAATTAATATGAATATGGCCGCAGTGAACCATGCCAGTTTCATATTATTTTCGTTCTTATTCTTCTCATAGTATTTTTCAAGCGTATTGGTATTGAGATGCATAATATGATAGAAATGGTAGGCCATATACAATCCCAAATTATTTTTGCCACGAGTCATCAATCCACCAAAATCTTCTTTGCCTAGTTGGGGTTTATATTGGTCTTTCATCAATATCACTTCAAGCTGACTGCTATCAGGTTTGCCTACTGTGGCTCTCAGCCCCACTTCCAAAGCACCACGTGCTACTAGGATGGCCAAAAACATATATAATACTGCTTTCCATTTTTTCTTAAGTAAGAAATAGGCAACTATAGGTGCAGCCATGGCTAGTGCTACAGGTTTGCAGAGTGATAAAAATACGACCCACGACCCATTTAGCAAAAACAGTTTCCAGGTTTCTTTAATGGGTTTCCCCTCCAATACTTTATCAATAAGTTTAAAGGCGAAGATGAAACCTATAGCTTGCAGCATCATATAAAATGCCTCGGTATATGTTTGGCTGCTATAGAATTGTATATTGGCATTGAGCGACACAAACAGTAAGGAAATAAACAATACCAAATAAGGAATGCGGCCTCTAAATGCTTTGTATAAAAACCATATACCCAGTGCCGAAAATATTAACGACATAAACTTCAGCACCCAGAGGTTAATACCAAACATGGCAATGGGCAAAGCTAACATTAACGGATACAAAGGCCCTTGGTAAAAAGGGAATTCTCCATTATGCAAAAACCGATTGGCCCGCTCTATATAACTGCTATCGTCACCCCCTATCGATATTTTGGCATCGAACATTAAGAATGAGAACAACACATTTACACCCACTATAATGAGGGCATACATTACATGTTTCTTCCCGAAATACGCTTCTATCCTGCCCAGCAGATTGCTTGTATTACTGGGCTTTGCAGCAGTCTTTGCTGCTTGGGGTTTATTCTTTTGTGTTGACATGGGTGCTTAATGAGTGACTGAGGTTTTCGGCCGCGGCGGATAATGATTTTGCAAATCTATGGACAATTACTTAAACAGTAGTATTCCTTATTCAGATATAAGATTCTTTCTATAATGAGACTTCTCTATTTCAACACCACAAACTTCCCCGTTTTTACAATTCCTTTATCCAAATCTTTTACTGTAAAGAAATAGACCCCTTGCGATATCGTATTCTTCGAGTCGCTCAGCAAATCCCATGCATGCTCGCCGCCCGGGCTTATAAACCTTTCAGTGCTCGACAAGTCGGCATACCATTTTATATCGCTGCCAGTATAAGTAGCAGCATCGTGTTTCAGCGTTCGTACCACATCACCGGCTGTTGTATATATAACAATTTCGCTGTGTGCAGGTAGGTTGTAGAAATATATTTTTTTGCTACGCGAACCCGTGCCATCCCATGCCGCATTTGTTTTATAAGGATTGGGATATACACCCGGTTGCAAACTATCTATCGTTATACTTCCATCAACAGGGGCTGTGCCCGTAAACACCCTAAAATCGTTTGCAGCTAATGACGATTCAAGCGACTGCAAACCTATAGCATCATCGCCCGCATCGAAAGAAGTTATAATAAAAAGATATTGCCAGCCGTTCAGCAAATTATCTATAGTGATATGATAAGTATAGGTTGTTGTATCTCCTTCAAACTTCACGGGGGCAGCCATCTTCACCGCTGCAAAACCATTATTATTGCCCACATTATTACTAGGCTTATCCCATTGTTGTATCAGTTTTTTGACATCGAGCAAATTGAGTTTTAAATCGTCGCCTGCATTGGTACGGTATATTCTGTAACCTTCAAAGTCTTGCTTCTTGCTTAATGGATCTATTGATTTTTCTGCCGCATCATCCCAATATATATCTACTTTATTATTTGAAGGAACAATTTTTACTGTAGGCGTAGCTGGAGGTTCGGGCAATATATATCTATCTAGTTTGTTGTTTCCATTAATATCTTCGGCCGCATCTAACTTCCCGTTTTCATTTAAGTCTTCGCCGCTATAGGTTCGTTTGGCCCAACCCCAATGCTCCACCAATTCTTTGCGTGCATCGGCATCATCTACTGCTTCGTTGTTCACCAATGCACCCAGTTGTTTGGCACATACAAGGGCAAGGGCAAAACGGATAGTCTCGCCCTGTTTTAATTGCACATAAGGCCCTGCTGAGAGTAATTGTATCCAGTTATTGGTAAAGTTTACGGGGCCTGTGGCACCGTATATATCGGCTGCACTTAAACCTGTTTGTAGTTTATAATATCTTTCAATATCGTCATTGGGTTTGGCAAAGGGTGGATTGGTACCACCATAGTTCCAAAAATTTGGAAGAACTTGTGGAGCAGGCAATCCCGCACTTGTAAATACAGCCGCATTGCTCGGATGGAAATACATATTTCGCCAATCGCTACCCAGAAACATTACACTACCATAGCTGCGGGTATAGTCTATATCATCGCCCTTTTGTTCGTAGGTATAAATAGATTTATAGATGCTGTCCCATCCGTTACGACCCTTATTAAAGAAAGCTGTACCTGTTTCTTGAGTCACATTTACATTTCGCACCAGCATATCACTATAATATCCTATCCATATACTGTCCCAGTTATGGGTGCTATTATTGGTGATGGTATAATCGAGTATCACAAAATAATCGGTGAAGGAATAATTCCAACAATAGGTTTGCAAATTCACATCGGCATATAAGGGTTGGGTATGCCCATTTATAGGTTGACTGGTGCCAGGCACTATCGTGTTTTTATCGGTAAAGTTTATTACAAAGTCTTGGTGCGAAACCGCGTCTGATCTGTAATTTGAGCTTGAGGGCAAAGTAGAACGCTCGCCAAACAAACCATTGGGCGTAAACTCATATCCTGTAGCACCTGTGCTGTAACCTCTTGCCGACTCAATGGCCGAGGATGACAACTGCACTTGGCCATTCACCATGCAACCCAACCACAACCCACCTTCAAACAAATGCTCAATGCCGCTGCCAATGGGATACTCCATGCTTGGGCCCAGTTTGCTATTGGCAACCACATCGGGTCTGCCCACGGTACCTGTATTTGTAAAATTCACGCCCAGCCTACCTGCCGAGGTGTTCAGGTTCTTAAATGTTTGGGCATTTGTACAAGTATACAGAAAACAACAAAGGGCTATTGCAAATATTCGCATGGTTGCAAATATAGTATAGCTTTGCTATTTGCTGTGTTACGGAATTGTAGATTTGGTAATGCTAAATCTATTATATTTGCCCGATATGAAAATATTGTTCATTAACAAATATGTTTGCTTACTGCTATTTTGCTCAACAAGTTTTGCTTCTAGGGCACAAGACGCTTTAATGGGTTTAACCAATTGCCATGCAAGCACGCTCAATCCCGCATTAATAGGCTAGAATCCTGCTTGGACTGCAGGCATTGGATATATTGATGTGCCTAATTATCAAACTATAAATGCTTACGGTGAATATAGTAAAGGTGTGCATGCATACGGGCTCAATCTTTTTAACGATGTGGTAGGCTCTGGTAGGTTAACTACCAATTGTGTGACAGGAAAATATTCTTGGCACTATCAAAAAGAAAAATGGGGAATTAGACTAGGGACGGGCGTATAATTTGTAAATAAAAGTATTGATTTCTCACGGCTCACATTTAGTGACATGATAGATCCCAGAACGGGAACAAAGGATTCAACGCTAATTATGCCAAGTGCATCTATCAATTTCATGAGTATTATTTGCGGGTTTGCGAAAGCTACTTGCTGCAGTTTTGCAGGCCACATGAAGCAGTACCACTATTTACCGAATATTATTTACGATGTGTGAAATATGTAATTTAAAATTATCAATGTGTAACATATTAGGTTAGTTCCCTCACACTTTTGCATACAAGAATATTGGAAACTATCTAGGCGATGCTATTCTTTAAATGATTCAGTATTATATAATAAACGCGAATCGAAAATTCCCTAGTCTATACATAATCTTCTTTTTGGTATAGGTTTGAATTAAACCTAGGTGATTGGTGTGCAAACTGTATGAAAATATAAATGAATACTTCTATTAAAATATTAGCAGTGATGACATCTGGCGGAGACGCTCCTGGAATGAATGCTGCTATACGTGCCGTTGTTAGAACCGCCATTAACAGTGGGTTGAAAGTATTGGCAATAAATGGGGGCTATGAAGGAATGATAGAAGGAGATTTTAAAGGAATGGATGCTGCTGCAGTTAGCGATATTATTCAAAGAGGTGGAACTATTATAAAGACCTCAAGGAGCGAAAGATTCAAAAAAAAAGAATGGAGGACAGTTGCTTTCCAACAATTAATAAAGGCAAAAGTTGATGGAGTAATTATAATAGGTGGAAATGGGTCGCTTGCTGGTGCCCATATATTTACAAGCGAATTTAATATTCCGTTTATCGGGGTACCCAAAACAATTGATAATGATATTTTTGGAACTGACTATGCAATCGGTTTTGATACAGCTACGAATACAGCACTTGAGGCAATTGACAAAATAAGAGATACGGCCAATTCACATCACCGTTTATTTTTTGTGGAAGTGATGGGAAGAGACCTTGGCTTTGTGGCATTGCATTGTGGAATATCTGCTGGGGCTGAAGCTATTTTGATACCTGAGTGCAAAACTAATGTGAGCGATTTAATCGACAAATTAGAAAAAGGCTGGAAAAGGAAAAAGTCCTCCATGATAGTGGTTGTGGCCGAAGGAGCTGTGGAAGGTGGGGTAATGGAGATTGCGAATAATGTAAAAGCAAAGTTTAATCATTATGATATACGAATAAGTATCCTGGGCCATCTTCAGCGGGGAGGAAATCCGAGTTGTTTCGATAGGTTATTGGCAAGTCGATTGGGAAATAAGGCCGTAAAAATATTGATAGCAGGTAAAAAAAACATGATGGTGGGACTGAAAAACCAGAGAATAACGTATACCACCTTTGAGAAGGCTTCATCAGGGATTCACAAAATCAATGAACATATACTCGATTTAGCCAATGAATTATCAGCTTAGTTTTTTTTATATTAAGGTAAAAGACTATAATATATGAATACTACAACTACGGCAATAAAAGCGGCAAGAGCTCATGTTTCTTTCTACTATCAAGAAATATTTAATGTTGTCGTAAATGAAGTTGATTCTAAATTGTATATAATTGCCTTTGATATAGCATAAAAAAAACAAGCTATTTGCCGCACATTATAAATTAAATGTATCAGTATGAAATTTAAAAATTATCCTTTTAAGGACGCATATACGCACGAAAGCCAAAAAGTTTCTGATGAACTTTTTACCAGTATCACCAAAGGGTTAGAAGCTAAAGAAGCAACCAAAAGACTCTTGGACTTTGGAAAAAATAGTATTACAGAAAAAAAATCCAAAAGCCCCATTATTATTTTTTTAAGTCAGTTCAAGGGAGCTTTTGTAATAATATTATTTGTTGCCGCCGCACTATCTTTTTACTTTAATGAATGGCTAGACGGTTTTGCAATTCTATTAGTAATTATTATAAATGCTATTATCGGCTTCATTATGGAATATCATGCCGAGCGTTCCATGGAAGCCCTTAAGCGGCTTACCATAGTAAATGCGAAAGTTATGCGGAATGGTCAACTTTTGGAAATCGCTTCTGATGATATTGTGCCAGGAGATATCTTATATGCAGAAGCTGGAGATATTATACTTGCTGATGCCCGAATATTTAATCTGTCGCAGCTACAGGTTGATGAGTCCGCACTTACTGGAGAATCGGTAGCAGTGGATAAGGAGGATAAAATTTTAACAAAAGATGTTACACTAGCCGAAAGGGTGAATATGCTTTATAAAGGAACCTCTGTTACCAAGGGAAATGTTAGAGGAATTGTGACGGGAACAGGTATGGAAACTGAGCTTGGAAAAATAGCTGCGATGGTTCAATCGGCAGACCAAGGGATAACTCCTTTGGAAAAAAAGATTTCACAATTTAGCAAAAAAATATTGTGGTTAACAGTAGTCTTAATTTGTATCATTTTTTTGATAGGAGTGCTTAAAGGAGATAATATTGTAGCATTAATTCAAACCACTATTGCTCTTGCTGTGGCTGCTATTCCCGAAGGTTTGCCCATTGTTACAACATTGGCATTGGCACAAGGAATGTTGAAAATGGCAAAACACCACGTAATCGTAAAAAAACTTTCTGCTGTTGAAACGCTTGGTGGAACCAATGTTATATGTACCGATAAAACAGGTACACTTACACAGAATAAAATAGAAGTAAATACTATTATTACAGCCGACGAAAAAACAGAAATAAAAATTAATTTAACAGATAGGAAAAGCTCGTCTCAAAATAAAAGTTTTGAATGGGTTAAAACGATTTCTGTTTTATGTAATACTGCCGAACTTATTTTCACTGGCAAAAAAGCAAAAGAAGTCGGTGATCCGCTAGAAGTAGGACTTCTAAAATTTGCTTATGGAGAAGGAACAGATATTGAACCTTTAAGAAAGAAATATCCAAAATTAAAAGAAGAGCCATTTTCTTCCGAGACAAAAATTATGGCAACGCTGCATAAAGCAGAAAAAAATAATTTTGTGGCTGCAAAAGGAGCTGTTGAAGAATTATTAAAACACTGTACGCATTTACTAAAGAATGGTGAAGTTGTTTCGATGGATGAAGCTACGACAAAACATTGGTCGAATGAAGCAGAAAAATTTGCAGGTGAAGGATTAAGAATTATTGCGGTAGCCTATAAAGAAACAAATGGAACTCCCGATAAACTAGCAGAAAACCTCATCTTCGCAGGATTGATAGGAATGCTAGACCCTCCTCGTAAAGAAGTATTCGTTGCTATTCAGGAATGTAAATCGGCAGGAATAAAAGTGGTGATGATTACGGGAGATCATCCCGCCACAGCTAAAAATATAGCCTTAAAACTTGGAATTATTGATGCTGATAAAGACGAGGAAGTAGTAAACGGAAAGGATATGGGTGAATTTGAAAAATTATCTGCAAAAGAAAAAAAACGATGGTTAAACTCAAGAATATTTGCCCGTGTTAGCCCAAAACAAAAATTAGATTTGGTGAGTGTGTTACAGCAAAATAAGGACGTGGTGGGAATGACTGGCGACGGGGTGAATGATGCTCCAGCAATAAAAAAGGCCGATATAGGAATTGCAATGGGAAACCGTGGAACGCAAGTAGCACAGGAGGTAGCTGATATGGTTCTTAAGAACGATTCTTTTTCTTCAATTGTTTTGGCAATTAAACAGGGGCGTGTGATTTTTGAGAATATAAGAAAGTTTGTTATTTATTTACTCTCGTGTAATCTCAGTGAGTTGTTAATTATTTCTTTTACTACTATCATGAACTTGCATTATGGTCTTTTTCCTTTGCAGATATTGTATATCAATCTTGTGACCGATGTTCTTCCTGCACTAGCTTTGGGGGTTACTGGGGGTAGTAACTCAATTATGAAACAGCCGCCACACAATTCAAACGAGCAAATTATTGACAAAAAGCGTTGGATTTCTATCATTGTTTATTCCGTTGTGATGGCGGCCTGTTGTTTAGGTGCGGTGTCCATAACACATTTAACTATCCACAGTGACGAAAAATTAGATCTTGAACTATGTAATAATGTTTTATTTATTACACTTATACTTTCCCAGTTGTGGAATGTTTTTAATATGACGACCGACAATGCTAAAGCATTTTATAAGTCGGATGTTTTTAGAAATAAATATGTATGGTATGCAACAATTGTTTGCCTTGTGCTTACTATCGGTGCTTATGCTATAGATCCCGTGGCTACGGCACTATCATTATATAACCCAAGCATGATAGATTTTGCAATTATGTTAGGATTTAGTTTGCTCTCCTTGCTTATTATTCAAATATTAAAACGAACTAAAATTGTATTATAGGTAATACCGACATTCAATATATAATAGTCTAAAAAGAAAGGGACTAATTCCCCCGCATCCCGATAATTATCGGGATTAAGCGGGGCTTTCGGGATGTAGTTCGGCATTACCATTCTACAAACTAAAGCCGCCACAGGCGGAGAACTATTTTAGTTTAAGAATTGGTATAATTTGTAATACAAAAACGGAACATATAATACGGCTTACCAAAATTTAAAATTTCGCACGCTGTACTTTCAAAAAAGTTGTTTGGTCTAACTATTATACTATTTGTGAATAGCCAATACCGGAATTTTAGAAGTAAGAGCAAAATGCCTGGTTGTACTGCTGTGGAATAGATTACTCCAAAATCCTCGTCGGTGCATGGCTAAAGCTAATACATTGGGGTTTTGGTTTTCGATATACTGCTCGATTCCTTCATTGGTGTCGAGTCGTGTTAAGTTAATAAAAGATATATTTTCACCTTTAAAGCGGCCTTGCAAATTGGTTTTTGCTACCTTATCGGCATCAGAGATATTGGGTTCGAATAATTCATGGAAATGTATCACTTTTGTTTCTGCACCCACTAATTTGGAGAAGTTCAGAATTTGTTGGATTGAAGCCACTTCATCGCCACTATAATCGGTAGCATACATTACGGTTTTAAATTCTTTTATATGTGCTGTTATAGGAATTGACCACACGGGGCATTTGGATTTTTCAATCACACCGAAGGTGTTGGATCCAATTATTTTATCAAGTATTCCCGATGCACCTTTGGTACCCATTATTATATAGTCACAATTAATTTCTTCGGCCACTTGCAAGGTAGCTTCTACCACAAACCCATGTTCTACTCGGGTGCTTACTTTCAACCATGGATGTTTTACCGCCAGTTCCTCTTTTAAATTTTTAAGGTCAGTTTCACTTTGGCTGTGCGACTCACGCAATATGGCACCTATAGTTTCGGGCGACATATAGGGGTCTACATAAGGCGAACCATATACGTGCAATATGGTAAGTGCTGAATCGTTTGCTTGGGCTAAATAAATAGCAAAGTCCATAGCATGTGCAGCGGCCTTGCTGAAATCGGTAGGGAATAGTAAATTTTCCATGTGGTATTATTTTATTTTACAAAATTGATAAAATCGAGAAATTTAATAGGTGATAGTAATCAAATCTCTCCATGATAGATATCAGTTTTAATATGATATGCTTAACAATGCGGGTGGGAGTAATGTTTGTTACTGGTGTTGAAATCAGTTTTTAATTTGGGTAAATGCAGAATAGAATCATACAGAATAGTAACGCTAACTGTTTTCAAATTGGGAATTGCTTATATAGTGGTTGAGCGGAAACTCGGACAAGCACTATATAAGATCTTCAAAATAAACTTTTCCTGTCGCTATGTTATGATAGGCACTTACAATACCAATTTCTTTTTTGGCAATTCTTGATTTTAAATAGGGGCTTTGGTCTAATATTTCTTTTACTGAATTTTGAGCATTGAGTTTGGTTACTTTTTCCATTACTTGGTTTTCATTGGCATTTTCTGTTTTAGGATAGCAACCGGCTTCCCTAGCTACTTTTTGAATTTTTGAAGTTATATTATATATATTTTCATCCATCACATTGGCTAATGAAAGAGCAATTGCACCGCATTTAGAATGTCCTTTTACCACAATTAATTTTGCTCCCAATTCCTTAACAGCTATTTCCAAACTACCAATAATTTCGGGGTTGATAATATTTCCTGCAATGCGAATAGTCAACAAATCGCCCAAACCTGCGTCAAACA
>Ga0163151_10004284_pt1 | contig 19376 bp, 18 predicted proteins | sample OliLakLV19MP5IB2_FD_145596 | JGI IMG/M metagenome (GOLD analysis project Ga0163151, IMG submission 145596) | Freshwater microbial mat bacterial communities from Lake Vanda, McMurdo Dry Valleys, Antarctica - Oligotrophic Lake LV.19.MP5.IB-2 | ecosystem: Environmental > Aquatic > Freshwater >... | reverse complement strand
GGACGTGTGAATGAAGCCATACATATTATTAAGCAGGAAAACACTGAGGTCGAAAATTTTGAATTGTTCAAAGACTGGATGCGGATCTGTCTTAAGTTTGATACCCAAAAAGTAACACGTTGGATAGAATCAGTTGCAACCATAGGACGCGAACAACAAAAAAATTTCCTCGCCTATTCTATTCAAATGCTGCGTTCATGCTTAATGAAAAATTACGGTGCTGCAGATCTCACAAGAGTTGAAGGAGAGACCGGTGACTTTATTGAAAAATTCTCTCCATTTATTCATGGCAGCAATTGTGAAGCTTTTGTGAATGAACTTAATAAGGCCAGTTTTCATATTGAGAGAAATGCCAATCCTAAAATTCTCTTTATGGACCTCAGCCTTAAAGCAAATGAACTCCTCAATATGAAGGAGTTAGCGACTCATGGCGCATAGTAATAGGCGCGTATAAAAGCGACATTCTCGCAAATAATGTTAAATTTGTAACCCCCATATTATAAGGGGATTATCTATTAATTCACCTAACACTCAATATAAATGGCTTGTGGAGGATGTAGTTCTGGAAGAGGTTGCAGTACCGCAACAAACGGTTTGCCTACGGGCTGTCGGAATAACGGCGCTTGTGGTACAGGCGGGTGCAACAAATTAAATGTATTTGATTGGTTGGCAAATATGGCTTTGCCTGGTGGACAAGCGCCATTCGATTGCGTGGAGATACGTTTCAAAAATAGCCGTAAAGATTTTTTCAGGAATGTAAATAACCTGCCTTTATATACAGGTGATGTTATTGCTGTAGAGGCATCTCCGGGCCATGATATTGGTATTGTTTCTCTTAACGGTGAATTGGTGCGTACTCAAATGAAGAAGAAAGGTGTTGACCCGGCCTCTCAGGAAATAAAAAAAATATACCGTAAGGCAAAGCAAAACGATATTGATAAATGGAAAGAGGCGCAGGCACTGGAGGTAGATACTATGTACAAGGCGCGTACCCTTGCATTACGACTTGGATTGCAAATGAAAATAAGTGATGTAGAATATCAAGGCGATAAAACAAAAGCGATTTTTTATTATACTGCTGATGCGAGAGTGGATTTCCGTGAGCTGATAAAAGTAATGGCACAGGAATTCAGTGTGAGAATTGAAATGCGGCAAATAGGCGCTCGCCAGGAAGCCAGCAGGCTTGGTGGTATTGGCTCCTGTGGAAGAGAACTTTGCTGCTCTACCTGGTTAACAGATTTCAGAACAGTTTCAACTTCCGCGGCACGCTATCAGCAACTTTCACTTAACCCGCTGAAGCTCGCAGGGCAATGTGGTAAATTAAAATGCTGTCTTAATTACGAGCTAGACAGCTACATGGACGCGATAAAAGATTTTCCGGATTCATCTGTAAAACTTGTTACAAAAAAGGGAGATGCGATACACCAAAAGACAGATATTTTTAAACGTAAACTTTTTTACGCATACACATTCGATCTCGGAAATTTTATTCCTATTTCGGTTGAGCGCGTAAAAGAAATACAGGAACAGAATAAAAATAATATCCTCCCTGAAGACATCGCTGAAAAAATAATTGAAGAAAAAAAAATAAAATTACCCGACTACGAGAACGTAGTTGGCCAGGACAGTCTTACTCGTTTTGATAAAACGAAAAAGAAAAAAAAGAAAAAATCCAGAAAGAAATTTAATACTCATGAATCCCGCCCGCCACGCAATCCATAAAGGCTTAATTTTTATTTCTATTCTGTTACTTGCGGTATTGGTACAATCGTGTGACAGTAACCGCATTTACGAACACAACGTACAGATCACTGACCAGCTTTGGGACAGTACAGAAAAAATTGTTTGTGAGGTAGATGTTACTGATACTGTTTCGCCAGTAGCCTTTTATATAAATGTCCGCCACGCTGATGGTTATCCATATAGCAACTTATATATGTTCATCCGCACCGATTTCCCAAATGGGAAAAAAGCAATAGACACATTGGAATGTCCTCTTGCTGATGAAACAGGGAAATGGCTGGGCAAAGGATTAGGAGATATTTATGACTGCCAGATCCTCTTTAAAAAAAGAACACGTTTCCCTATAAGCGGAAAATATAAATTCACAATTGAACAAGCCATGCGTGTAGATAAACTGCCGCTAATAATGGATGTCGGACTTCGTATAGAGAAACAAGAGTAATAGTTAATTGTTGATTGTTGATTGTTAAAAACAATTTATCCAACAATTGACAACAAAGAACCGACAACAAAGAACTAACAAAAATGGAAAACAGAAAAGTCAGAGTACGATTTGCACCAAGCCCCACAGGACCTTTACACATTGGCGGCGTAAGGACAGCATTGTACAATTATTTATTTGCAAAAAAACATGGTGGAGATTTTATCCTGCGAATTGAAGATACTGACCAGGGAAGATTTGTGCCTGGTGCTGAGGAATATATTGTTGAATCGCTAAAATGGTCTGGCATATCACCCAATGAAGGCGTAGGTTTTGGAGATGGTTCTTATGCGCCCTACAGGCAAAGTGACAGGAAACCTATGTACAGGCAATATGCGGAACAACTTATAAATAGCGGTAACGCATATTATGCATTTGATACTTCGGAAGAATTGGATGCTATGCGTAAACGCATTGAAGCTGCAGGAGGAACTTCTTCTTACAACGCGATCACAAGACAATCCATGAAAAATTCAATTAGCCTTTCCGAAGATGAGGTGAAAAAATTATTAGATGCTGGCACACCATATGTGGTGAGAATGAAAATTCCACGCAATGAAGAAATTCGAGTGAACGATATTATAAGGGGATGGGTTGTTGTAAACAGTTCACAGATGGATGATAAAGTATTATTTAAATCTGATGGTATGCCTACTTATCATTTGGCAAATATCGTTGATGATTATACCATGAAAATTACTCATGTAATACGTGGAGAAGAATGGTTGCCTTCTGCCCCACTGCATGTTTTGTTGTACAGGTATTTAGGATGGGAAGATGTAATGCCTCAATTCGCTCACTTACCTTTATTGCTTAAGCCCGATGGCAATGGAAAACTGAGCAAGCGCGATGGCGACAGATTGGGTTTCCCTGTATTTCCGTTGGAGTGGAAAGATCCTTCTTCAGGAGAAATTTCTTCAGGATATAGAGAGAAAGGATATTATGCGGATGGATTTATCAATATGCTCTCGTTATTGGGATGGCACAGCAGCGGCAACCAGGAATTATTTACGCTCGATGAATTAGCTAACGAATTTTCATTGGAGCGTGTGAGTAAATCCGGTGCAAAATTTGATCCCGAAAAAGCGAAATGGTTCAACCAACAATACTTGCGCAAACGCAGCGATGAGGAATTAGCAAAAGCCTGGATGCCTGAATTAGAATCAAAGGGAATTAAAACTGATCTCGCTTTTGCGGCAAAAGTTATTTCATTGATAAAAGAAAAAGCCTTTTTTGCTCATGAGTTCTGGAGTCTTGGTAGTTTCTTTTTTCAACAGCCTGAAGTATATGATAAAGATGTTATCAAAAAAAGATGGAGTGAAAACAGCGCAAACTTTTTTACAGAACTAAAAAATGCATTCAGCACTTTAAATTCATTCACAGCTATTGAAACCGAAAACACATTTAAAGCCACCGCAGAAAAATTAGGAATTGGCGCAGGACAAGTAATGCAATTATTCCGTGTATGTGTAAGCGGCCTGGGTGGCGGCCCCGTATTGTTTGATATGGTGGCGCTATTAGGGAAAGAAGAAGTAATGAATAGATTGGATAAAGCAGTAAAAATATTAGGAACTAAAGTTGCACAATAACAATGGGTATCGTTAGAGTTGAGGGAATCCAGCTGCGAGCCTACCATGGCTGCATGGAAGAAGAAGCCACTGTAGGCAGTAATTATATTGTGGATGTTGTTGTTGACGCAGATTTTACGGAAGCGGCAAAAACAGATGACCTTTCTAAAACGGTAGACTACGTAGACATTTACAATATTGTAAAAAAAGAAATGGACATCCGTTCCAAGTTAATTGAACATGTGGCCCAGCGAATTGCCGATTCCATTAAAAAAAATATTTCGCGGGTATTGTCTGTTTCAGTAACAGTAAAAAAATTGAATCCGCCTATTGGCGGATTCGTAGAAAAAACTTCAGTGACTATTCAGTCTTGATCCTTACTGTATAATTATTTTTTTAACTAACTCGTAAGACAATCCATTTACTTTTACGAAGTATACTCCTTTGGAAAACCCAGCCGCAGGAATAGATTCCATACATTCACCTGAATTACCACTTTGTAGTTTGTAAGAAGCCTGCAATTGTCCTATTGCATTATATACCTCAGCAGTAACTTTTCCGGATTGCGGTATCAACGCATATTTAAAATTTAATGAATTACCCGCAACATTATAAAAAGCATTAAAATTAATATTACCTGAATTTATTTGAATGCCCACAGGTGTATAATACACTTTCATTCGCACGTGATCAATATAAGCGGTCCTCGTTACAGAAGCATCGGTATTTACTACTTTTATTGCTACCCCAAACGCAGTATCATTCACATCTGTGGCAGTAAGTGTTGCACCCCAATTATCGCTTGGTCCTCCATAGGTCGTATAGGCTTTTACCAATGGCCAAACACCACTCGATGCCTTATTGCTACCTGTTGTGTTATTAGCTACAACCAATTGTATAACCGAATCCTTTATAACTCCATAAGAAGACGCTTTCCTCTCTACATCCGCTTCAACACCATCTATAGTTGCACCGGCCGGAACTGTAAACCCAAATTTTTCAACAAACAAATATCTGGAGAAGAAACAGGTGTTTTGAAAACAAAAACCCGACTCTCGAAGACCAATAGAAGCAAGGTTTCCATCGCTCGCAAAAACACTATCTCCTTTCGTCCAGCTGGCTCCCCCGCAGGCTAAACAAGCGGCAGCAGGATCAAACGCAGTAGCAGGATCATTTGGCCCCTGGCTTTGAGCAAACGATTGAATCGAAAAAACGCTGATTATTATACATAGTAAAATTGTCTTCATGGGATTTATAGATTTTTTGTATTAACTAATATACTATTTCCATTTTATAATATGAACCTCTTTATCCCTTTTTGTTTCATTCTTAGAGGAAAAAGACGTAAATTAGTTATACAATGTTCCCGTACACTTTACTCTACAATTACAGATATAACTCAATCCTCGAAAAGAGTTTTATTTCTACACTTGCCTTCTTTCTCGTGGCATGTATAAGCCTTTTTGCTCAACCTTCATCAACCCCCTCTAATATGCTTCGAGGCAATGGGATGATGTTCACCGAAAATAAGGGACAGATCATAGATACGGAGGGGCATCTAAGGCCTGATATATTATATAAAGGCCAAACATATGGTACGGATGTTTACCTGAGGAAAACAGGATTTAGTTATGTGTTAAGTAAAAGCGAAGAAAATCCTTCGAATGAGATCAACAACTACACCGAAAAAAAAGAACTGGAAAACCTAAATATTATACTTCATAAAATTGATGTTGATTTTGTTGGATGCAATACAAATACCCAGCTGGAAAATAATTCAGAAGTAGAGGGACACTCCAATTTTTATTATCCGCATTGCTCAAAGGGAATTACCTATGTAAAATCATTCAATGAAATAATAGTAAAAAATATTTATAACAATATTAATATAAGATATTATGGCGGAAAAGAAAACGGATTAAAATATGACATTGTTGTTTTGCCTGGCGGCGATCCATCACAAATTAAAATGAAATATACCGGAGCCGAGGAAATAGTAATTAAGAATGGAGAGTTAAGAATTAAAAATTCTTTGAATGAAATAACAGAAATTCTCCCAAAAGTATACCAGAATATAAACGGAAAAATTGTTGATGTAAAAACGAAATACATTTTAGAGGGCACGACCATAAGCTTTCAACTTACAACTTATAACGCTCAACTACCCTTGATCATCGATCCCTGGATCACTTATTATGGCGGGAGTAACTGGGAGCGCTGTGCATCCATTGTTACCGACGCGAACGGAGATGTTGTTGTAACCGGAAACACTTTCTCAACAGATTTTCCAACACAGAATGCCAGCCAGTCTGCGCATGGCGGCGGATCCTGGGATGGCCTTGTTGTAAAATTCACAAACTTAGGAGCAAGAGTTTTCGCGACTTACTTTGGCGGAAATGTAGGCGACTTTACCAAAGGGGTGGATGTTGATAATGCGAACAATATATATGTAACCGGAGGCACCGATTCCCCAAACCTTCCAACTGTAAACCTGGCAGGAGCCTATAACCAGGCTGCATTTGCCGGCGGAACAAGCTTGGCAGGAGCTGATGCTTTCATTGCGCAATATACTCCTGCAGGAGTAATTACCTGGCTAACTTATTACGGGAGTACAGATAATGAAGAAGGTTATGATATTGCTTTGGACAATGCTAATAATATTTTTTTAGTTGGCGTTACTTACTCAACAACTCTGCCTACTCTGTCTCCATACCAGGCTGCCAACGGCGGAAGCGGCGATGGGTTTGTAACCAAATTCAGTAGCGCAGGAGCGCTGACATGGGGAACATATTACGGTGGAAATGATTTCGACCTTGTTAACGCAATTAATATTGACCCTACCGGCAACGTTATTATTGGCGGCATTACTAACTCTTCTAACTTTCCAATTGTATCTGCACATCAAAACACAATAGGATCAGCAGGATCAGCTGATGGTTTTGTTGCCAAACTAAGCAATGCAACAGGTACACCCTCGTGGTCTACTTTTTATGGTGACGTTGGTTTTGGCGGCGACGTAATTTATACAGCTACAACAGATGGTACAGGAAATGTTTATGCAGGAGGACGAACTTCTTCCGCTGCGAACATTGCAACCACGGGATCTTTTCAACCGGCGAAAAATGGCTCATATGATGCATTTATTGTGAAATTTAATAGTGGCGGCGTAAGACAATGGGCAACATATATGGGTGGAGCAGCAGGATTACAAGAATATGTAACCGGACTAGCATGCGACAGTTATAACAACCTCATCGTTTCGGGTGATACATATTGTTCCGATTTCCCTGTAACAACCTGTGCATATCAAACAACCTGGGCTCCCTCAGAATGCCAGTTCTTTGCTGTGTTCTATTCCAACGGAAATCGTTTATGTTCCGGAATGCTTGGTATCAGCGGCGGGGGTGACAAAGAAACCTTTGAAGGATTAGGAGGAAGCCTGGCGTTACATGGCTGTCACCTTTTTATGAATGCGATGTCCAATTGCGCTTACCCGGTTTTTGGAAATGCTTTTCAAAGTACCTGCGGAGGACAAATTGATCTTTCCGTTTCTAAATTATTTATTTATAACTGTGGAGGACGAAGCCAAAACATCCCGGATTTCAGTTCAAGAACAACCGTATGCAAAAATGATCCCGTAATATTTACTCCTACCTATTCATCATGCGATACTTCAGGACTGCAATATACATGGACATTCTCAGGAGGAACACCAACAACTTCAACAAGTGCGAATCCCACCATAACTTATACAGCATCCGGGAATTTTAATGTTGAATTAATTATTACAGGACATTGCAGTAATGATACAGTCTTAAAGCCAGGTTATATTACAGTTACAAACAATTCCTCCTTTACCTCAACAGTTACACCCAGCGCGGGCATAACCTGTTATGGGAACAGCACTGCAAGTGCAGGTGTGAATTCAACTACAGGATCCCCATTAACATATAACTGGAGCAATGGACAGACAACACAAACAGTAAGTAATTTACCGGCAGCAATATATACAGTTACCGTTACAGACAATAATAATTGCATATCTATTGATACCGTTATTTTTTCGCAGCCACCGGCATTAGCCATATCGCAAACCATAACAGATGCTGGTTGCACAGCAAGTACAGGTGTGATCACCACAACCATCACAGGTGGAACTTCAGCCTATACATATAACTGGAGCAATTCACAAACAACACAAACAGTAAGCAATCTACCGGCGGGCAATTATACATTAACAGTAACCGACGCTAATAGCTGTTCATTTGATACAATTATGATTGTAAATGCAATAGGTGCCGGAACAATGTCCGTTACTTCTACAGATCCATTATGCAATGGCATTACATCAGGCACCGCCACAGCATCTATTGCAGGCGGCTCTTCGCCATTCACTTATAGCTGGAGCGGCGGACAAACCGATCAAAGCATAAGCAATCTTGGTGCAGGTATTTATACTGTTACCATTACAGACGATAGCGGCTGTATAACTATTGACTCCGTTACCATTAGTGAACCAGTTGCACTAAATATTAATATGAGTCCATCAAATTCTATTTGCATAGGATTCAATACCATTTTATCAGCAGCCGGGCAGGGAGGTGCATCTGGATATAATTATTTATGGAACACTTCAAATACAAATGCAAGTATTACCGAGCAGCCAACACTCACCACCATTTATTCAATTACAGTGACGGATGCAAATGGCTGCACAAAAGATTCAAGCATTACGATAACTGTTACTACGCCAACTGTTGATGCTGGATTGGGAACTACAATTCTTTCCGGTCAAAGTACATCACTTTCCTCATCAGGCAATGGAACATTCAACTGGCAGCCTGCAACAAGTTGTACTTGTGCAAATCCTACTGTTAGTCCGACAAAAACCACAACATACACACTTACCATTACCTTAGGCAGCTGCTCTGTATTTGACACTGTTACTGTTTATGTTATTATTGATGAATGTGATGAGAATGATGTTTTTGTGCCCAATGGATTTTCACCAAACAATGATGGAGAGAATGATGTGCTGAAGTTGTTTTTATCTGGCACCCCTGAGGTCTTGTACTTCGCCATTTATGATAGATGGGGAGAAAAAGTATTTGAGACCACCGACTTCAAAGAAACATGGAATGGATTTTATAGAGGCAAATTGATGAACGCTGCAGTGTACAGTTATATTCTCAAAATAAATTGCAGCGCAACAAACGTGGGAACAATTAAAACCGGGAACATCAGTTTGGTACGATAACTTCTGCATTATGAAACTACCTCGACTAGCTGTATTCACTTTATTATTTTCAATTGCAATTTCGACCTTTTCATTTGCACAGGAAAAATTATTGGAAGGTCTTTATCCTAACTGGACCTGCATGCTGTCTTTCAGCGAAGAAGCCCCGGGGTTAATAATAAATGATGTGAAAACATTTAAAAAATTGATACGTCAACAATCTCCGCCAAATAATTCCAGTTGTGCGGACATTGATTTCACACAGATCGACTTTGAAAAATATACTCTACTGGGGAAATTTACAGGCATGGGAGGATGCAAACTGCCATACTATGATCACCAAATAGTAATTGATGAAAAAAATAAAAAATGCATCTATAAAATAAAAATCACTACTTATGGTTTATGCGAACCCTATTATATGAATATGCATTGGGTTTTAATTCCTAAGCTGCCAAAAGACTGTATAGTAGAATTTGAGGTTGAAGAGCAAAAATCCAGCGAATAAAAGCCCTGAACTTATTTTAAAGATTCGACGATAGCCTTCATTACAAACTTCTGAACATCCTCAAAAAATAATTCAAATTCTTTTTAAAATCTTCATAATGCTTCTCTAAAGTCACTGCCGACTTATCAATTGTATTGGCGTACTTTGTTCTGCAGCTCATTCCATATAACACCTCTCCTATTCCATTTATGCTTGCATATGAAACTAGCCAGCTATGCTGGATCATATATTTTAAAAACATACGCGATTTCTCAGGCATAATATTTTCGTGATGTAACATTAGGTCGTGCACCCCATCTACATATTGCGGTAACTCAATTTCAGAATAATTTTTCCAGTTAGCTGCTAAAAAATGATCATAAAAAATATCCGCAATAACGCCCGCGAATTTTCCGTGCTCAACTCTTATGCGTTTTACACTTTGCATAAATACAGGATGCTTGTCAGTATAATCATCAATAGCGCGATGCAATAAAATCCCGCTCACAATCCCAGGAGAATAATTTTTATACGCCGCGCCTTTAACTCCATCGGCAATAAAATTGCCGATCATGAGCTCCTGGTCGTTACCGGAAAGATATAAGTGTGCAAGGAAATTCATTCGTGTTATAACAAGATACAATGATTTTGTATTCTAAACTGCCGCATTTTTTGATAGATATAAATTATACGGTAGATTAGCACATGGAAAAAACGACAATGCTCACTTTAACTGAAATAGAGCAAGAACTTAATTTGTTTGGCGAAGAACTTAAAACTGCTATCCCAGATAACATTTTATCCGTAATTATTTATGGGGGACTCGCAAAAGGCGAATTTAAACCCGAGACATCCGATATAAATTTAATGATCGTATTAAGGGATGCCAGCAATGATACATTAAAACAAATTGCTCCCATAATTCAAAAAAAGAACAGCAGGATATCGATGCATCCGTTTATTATAACCGAAAATGAACTGAGAATCGCACCTGAACTTTTTCCGATTAAATTTCTCGATATTAAAACATATCATAAAATCATTAGCGGCACAGAATTATTAAGTACACTGAACATACCAAATGATAAATTGATTTATGCATGTAAGCAGGAACTGCAGAATTTATATATGCGCCTTAGATCTGTATATTCTTATTCCACAGAGCTGCCAGAGGTGTTGGAATTTAAGATTAAGAAAACGTTTTCTTCACTTCTTGTTAACATGAATGCCTTAATTTACGTAAAAACAGGGGTCATGGAAAAAGCAAAAGACGAGATCATTAGCAAAAGTTCTTCGTTATTTAGCCTAGACCAACAACTGTTAAGTTCAATAAAAGCTATACGTAATAATACACACTCATATTCTCCCGAAGAAATTAAAAAAATATATGAAAATTTTATGACGCTGTTAAATCAAATAATACAGCTAGAGCTCTAATTTATGGACTGGCTATTTGATAATCCGCTTGCTAATATGTATGGCCCATACTTTCTTTTATTGTATGGACTCGTCATTCTTTTATCAATAATTTTTATTCACTTTTTTGCAGAAAAATTAATAAGTATAAAAGACATATCTTCTTCCAAGATTCCCGCCAATCCAGATCCTTATGAAGTTGCGTACCTGAGAGGTGGCGCAAAAGAAGTGGTCAAGTTGATAATATATAACCTCCTGAGTAAGAATTTCTTAAAATCATACTCCAAACCTGATAGATCAAAAGTTATTGTTCAAAAGGTTAATAAACATCCTTCGGTATTGAGTTTAAACCCAATAGATAGAGAAGTATTTAAACTTTTTACAATGCCATCAATGGAATTGAAGCAGTTTATGTTTTCCGATAAAGTAATAAACACTGTAGAAGACGAATGCGATAAATTTAAAAAGAGCTGGGAAACCTTTGGATACTTAAGCATTACTGAACATGTAAAAAAATTTGACCGACTCAAAGCAAATACAATTGGTGTTGTTTTGTTTTTTGGTGCATATAAACTGCTTGCTGCATTCAGTCATGGACACTCCAATGTCATTTTCATGATCATACTTGGGATCTTAGGCATTTCAATTATAAGCGGATTTAGGTTAGATTCCGTAACTACTAATTCAGGGAAAAAATATTTAGAGGATCTCGAAAAAGCCTTTAAACCAAAAACAGAAAAAGAGATTGATCACCTTCGCTACGAACAAAAATTTATGCTGATTGGTGTTTTAGGCTTTTCTCATTTTGCCCATACTCCATTCGGTTTTTTGGAACAATATGCAGGTAAGGTCAGACCAAAAAATTCAGTTATATCCGGTTGGTGGAATAATTGGTCGCCGGGGACAGGCGGCTCGTGTGGATCCAGCTGTAGTTCCGGTTCAAGCTGCGGATCGGGATGCGGTAGTGGATGCGGAGGCGGATGTGGTGGATGCGGAGGCTAATATGAAAAAAAATGACATTCCCTCTCTTGGAGTCGGACTTGGCTTTCGACCGGAATTCATGAGCAGCATCTTCATGAACAGAGAAAAAATTGATTTTCTTGAGATCATCGCAGATCATTACATAGACTGTTCTCCCGAAAAACTAAAAGAACTTGATCTGTTGGCAGAAAATTTTATTCTCATCCCTCACGCCATTCATTTATCATTAGGAAGCGTAGATCTGGATTTGAATTACCTGCATAAATTAAATACAGTTATCCAACGTATTAATCCACCTTATTGGAGTGAGCACATTTCATTCAGCCAGGTGCATGGAATTGATATTGGGCACCTCTCCCCTCTTCCTTACTCAAGAGAGGCAATTGATGCTTTTTGCAAGAACATTGAGCGAGTAAAAAAAAGTATTTCACAGCCACTTATACTCGAAAATATTTCTTACTCCATTAAATTACCCGGACAGGAAATGCCCGAGGCGAAATTCATAAATGAAATATTATTGGAGACTGGTTGCGGCCTCTTGCTTGATGTAACCAATCTGTATACAAATTCCGTTAATCATAATTATAATGCTCTTGGCTTTTTGAACGAGGTAATGGCAGAGAGAATCGTTCAATTGCATTTTGTTGGAGTCGATATAAAAAACGAAGTAATCATTGACAGTCATTCACAAAAAACCTCTCCGGAAATATGGTCTTTGATGGAGGAGGTATTTAAGCGAAGTAAAGTAAAAGGCGCAGTGTTGGAAAGAGACTTGAATTTTCCAGCCTTTTCGGAAATTACAGAAGAGCTGGACATTGCAAGAAAACTTGGAAAAAAACATAAGCAATGGAATTAAGGCAGTACCAGGAAATATTAGCAAGATTGTACACTGATAAAAATTTTAGGGAAAGTTTTTTTCGAGATCGTACTACTACGTATCAACAGCTCCATATTTCCGAAAAAAACACTCAATTGCTAAATGAACTTTCCAAATTACAGGTTGAGCAATTTGCACATTCACTTATATCTAAACGATTGGAAGCGGCAAAATCAATACTTGTGCTCACGAGTCGACAAATGGGGAATTATTTTGCCAAGGCCTTTTTCGAATATGCGTCCTGCAATAAACTTGAAGAGTCTAATAACAAATATTTGACTGATGCATTATCATTCACGAAATTTTTGTTAGGCAAATCAAAATTTGAAAGTAATGAACCATTCCAAAGAGAATTGATCCGGCACGAACAACAAAGAATAAATTCAGCGTTTGAAAAAAAGAAAATTACTATTCACAAATTTAATTATAAAATTGAAGAGCTCATTCTATTCTTAGAAGGGAAGGCCGGTAACCCCAGGAAAAAAATTATTTATTCATTTGGCCTCCGAAAAAGGAACAGTCAAAATTTCAACTATTTTTCGATAGCTCTGCCGACTCTCTTTTAAACCTCTTAAATACCTCTGTCGAATCTATAAAGCCCGACCTTATCTGGCAATGGTTACACTTCCCTTTATAAGCGGGAGGTCGGTATTGGCAGGTGCAGATAATTCATAAACGTACACTCCCATTGGTAATTCCGTTCCGCTTTCATCAACTCCATTCCAGGTATAGTTGCCGCCTGATATTGTTTCTGCGAAAACTATGCGACCCGTTTTTCCATCGGTAATTTTTAATGTCACCGATTCGTTTGCAAACTTTTGTAATGGAACCTCCCAATAATTTTGGCGGGAGGGAACAATGATATAATCGCATGTTTCTTTTTCGATCTGCGCGACAACTGTTTTGCTCTTACAACCATTCTGATCTTTTATTATCAGGGTATAATTTCCAATTCCCAGCTTATCAAATTTCGAATCTGTATTAAATGTTTTACCACCATCGATAGAAAATTCATACGAAGATTCTGTGTCTAAAGATGCTTTATCAAAAACTACTGCACCATTCTTTTGCCCAATACAGGTACTGATAGCTGAATAGCTGATATCAATTATTACGCCCTCACACTTATTAATTTCTTTTGACTGAATAGTTGTATTGTTATCCACTTTGTCCTCAACCTGTTTATCGGGAGAATATGCAGACTGTGGTAAGTATTCAGTCAATTTAATATTCCCCGTAGTATCCCAAGCGCCTTCAATAATCATATCTCCATCCTCAGGATATATTATCGTCTTACCCTCTCTCTTCTTCGGGTTAAAAACAAAAGTACTCTTATCATTATTATTTATAGAAGATCCTGTTTCAGACTTGCCATCATTATTAATAGATACGCTATCCGTATTTGGCTGTGAGATTTTATTTATTACCGATTTGTTTTCTTCCTTATCCTGGAAAACCAATGTAGCAACAATAGAAAGTCCTACAACAGCAGCCGCAACACCATAATATAAATTACGGTTATTGGATTTTGGTGCAGAAGTATTTTCCGCATGAATCTTTTGCAATTTCTTTTTGATATCGATCGCTGCGTTATCAGAAATAATATCACTAACAGCCCGATGAGCCTCCACCTCCTGATAAAAAGCAGGATCGTTCTGTAACTTCACCTCTACCTCTGCTTTTGTTGCAGCAGATAAGGTGTTGTTCAGATACCCTTCAATCAGATCGTATGTAGACTCTATATTCATTCTTGTAATGACTTTTTTAAATGTGCATTTTCATTCATTAACTTGATCAACCGCTGTTTGCACTTGTAATTTTTTGTTTTCGCTGTATCTGAATTATTAAAACCCATCTTTATACTTATATCCTCCATCGACATTTTGTAAAAAACACTATACGTCAATAACTCTTTGCACCTGTCGCCTAACTGAGATAATATTTCATTGATCTTCGTTTCTCTGTCGCTGCCAATATCCCTGGTTTGAATCTCCATTTCCTCCGCATGTACGTTGGCATGCATCTCAACATTCCTTTCAAACTTGTTTTTCTGTTTTACTCTGTTCACCCAAAGATTTCTACTTATGGTGTAAATAAATCCTGCAACACTATTGCCTTCCTTGAATTTATTTTCTGTTACATATTTATAAAACGCAATTACCGCATCCTGGAAAATATCCTGTGCCTCATCAGTATCTCCATTATTCTGTAACACCCATGCCCTTACTTTAGGCTGTACACTTTTATACAAGAATTTAAGAACGTTATCCGACTCTCCTTTTTTGATCGACTCTATAATTTCAGCATCCGTATAATTCATGGATTCGTTTCAGTTATCCAAAGATGCTAAATCATTTTGAAATATAACAAGGGAACAACGACCAGTATTGTTCCCTTGTTATTGGGGCACTACTTTACTACTGAAATATTCGTCGATGCATGTGTTTCTTTACTCATGGCTACATAATATCCCATTGGTACAACTGCTCCGGAATAATCTTTTCCATCCCATATTTTAGATCCTTCCAATGTTCTTACCAAAGAACCATAGCGACTATAAATCTCGATTTTATTCCCTGCAAGCATTAACATAGTTTCATCATCCTTGCCATCAGCATTTGGTGAAAAAACGCTAAGCGCCGGCACACCTGTTGGTTCAATTGATGGAGGAGATGTTATGATAGAGCCTAAAGTTATTCGTGGGTTTTGCGTAAGAGCGAGTCTATAAATAGTGCCGGGAGCAGTACCAATAGCACAGCCTCCCATAATGTCAAAGTATAAATTATTATTTGCATCAATGTAAAACATATTGAAGCTTAAACCAAAGCTGCCACCCAAGGCCTGAAACCACGAGCTGTCACGATCAGTGGAGATAACCCCTGTCGCATCTACTCTTCTTAAAATTGGCATGTTTGTATATGAATGAGCTGCGACAAAAAGATCTCCTGCAGCATTCATTGCAATTGGCCCCAAACCATTTATTGAAGCAGAAGTTGCAGTACCGCCATCTCCAGTATGTGCATTTGCGCCATTACCGGCATAAGTGCTAATAGTGCCCGAAGTATTCACTTTACGAACTACACTATTCCCAACATCAGAAATGTATAAACTCCCCGAAACATCTACAGTAAGAGAATTTCCTAATGAAAAATATATCGTCAGATTCAATTGTGCACTTGTTGCAGCACCACCATCACCAGAATATCCTGCAGTACCATTACCTGCATAAACAGATATTGTACCGGTGGTATTTATCTGCCTTACAATATTATTTGCATAATCAGCAAAATAAATATTTCCAGATACATCTACCGCAAGTGAATTTACCGTGATCTGTGCCAGGGTTGCCGCAGCCCCATTGCCCGTATTACCTGCAGTTCCGGTTCCCGCAATAGTGGTAATAACACCTGTTGAAGCTGTTACTTTTCTTATTCTTGTACCCGCAGCATCTGATAAATACAAATTACCAGCACCATCATTTGCTATAAAACCATTCGATTGCATTGATGCTGAAGTCGCAGCACCGCCATCACCCGTAAATCCGGCAGCTTGATTGCCTGCATAAGTAGAAATAACATTGGTAGTATTTACCATACGCACATCATTGTTTCCTGCATCAGAAATAAAAATATTCCCTGTAGCATCGCTCGAAATTCCGGTTACATAGCTTAATTGCGCAGAGGTAGCAGCACCGCCATCACCGCTATAACCCTGAGTTCCATTTCCTGCAAATGGCACCTGGGCCATTATATTAGCAACACCAAATGTTGTAAGGGTTACCGCAATGACTATTGTTTTAATTGTCTTCATTTTATATAGGTTTTATATTATTTGTATCGTATTTATCATTACTACAACCAAAACAATAAAAAGTAACCCCCAATGATATTAATAATGAAATAGTCTGAAAATGCTGAGTTTAATAGCTTTTGAGCAATTATAGTAAACTTGAATTATAATTATAAACGGGAACTAATTATTAGACCTCTTTCATAATTCGAGACTCTAATTAGCTGTCTGGGAGAAGCCATTTTCGGCTTCATATCGAGACCCGCGCGCTGCATATTTCGATACATTTTTCGCTTAGGCGAAAAACACTAAATATGACCCAACTTTCTAATTGAATTATGAAAGAAGTCTATTGAAAAAATTCATATGGCAATGGAGGAATTCGGAAAAGATTTCGCAAAAAAAGGAATTAGATACTATCGAATAACAGAAATATGTGCCGCGGTATTGTCCACCTCGTTTATGGCAACGTAATAACCCATAGGAACTATTACACCTGAATTATCTTTGGCATCCCATATTCTCGAACCGCCATCTAAGGTTCTCACCAATATTCCAAAGCGGTTATATATTTTGATCTCGCCGCCAAAAATTGCTAATTCTACTACATCGTCATTCCCATCACCATTGGGAGTTATTACGTTCGACGTAGAAACCTCTGAAGGCGGTGGCGGCGGCGTTACAATTGTTGTATCTATAGTTATAACCTGGCAATAAATCATACTTGGATTAGCATGACAGCTTGTATCTGTAATAGACAAACAAACAGTATAAGTACCAAGGGCAGGATATGTAAAAGAAGGATTGGTGTTACTTGAAAAATTTGACATGCCGCCAAAATCCCACATAAAAGAAAGAGATGTAGCAGAATCCGATCCAGATGTGTTTGTATACTGAACAGTCATTCCTGTTACAGTATATGTAAAACTTGTCTGGCAAGGCTGAGCCAATGCACCTGAATAAGCCAGGGAAAACATCAACAAAAACACAACAGCTATTTTTTTCATTGTCTACAGAATAAAATTATTAAAAATCCGGGCAGGCAGCAGCGTTATATTTTTTATTTGTGTCCATCTTTGGCCCCTTTCCATAATAATATCTTAATACCATTTCAAATGTTTGTGTATTAGTTCTGTAATTACTTCTGTTTGGCATGAAATACGAAAAGTCAACACTTAACCCACTTACATCTCCTTTTTTTCTTCCCTCACAGGCAACACATACATTCTGCAATCCTAAAAAAGAATAAAATCCTTCTTTATTTTCATAACTTGCTCCAAAACTCACCATTCCACTTAATAAAAAATTTACTGCCACCCCCGAAGCTAAATCGGGCATATATTTATTTTGATTTTTTTCAATATACCTTACAAAAAAAGAAGGCATCATTAAAAACGATTCATTGAACCTTATTTTTTGCTCAACAACCAAAGTATAGTGTCTGTTTAACTGGATTATATCTAGTATTGGTTGAACCTTTGGATTACTAAACTGGTTTACGGCTAGGCCCAATCGTGTTTTTGGAGTATATAAAAAAACGCCTCCATTACCATCCATTGTATTACCCGAAGCTCCGGCATTATAAGCAGGATTTGCTTTTACACCAAAGCTGTATAACCCAAACGAAACTCCACCGGAAAAAAAACAATTATCTCCAATTTTTTGATGCCTCGCATATGAAATATAACCCCGATTCCTTGAAATAAAAGGACCTTCCTGGTCATTATTAAAATGCATTCCCAGTACATTAAACCCCTTGTCACTTGAATTTACCCTTACAAAAACAGAAAATGCAGAGGTGGCAATTCCCGCAAACTTCTCATTGCTTCGGCGTGTTCCTGCAAAAAGCTCCAACATAGCTTTACTGCCTCCCCTTGCAGGGTTAATCTGTGGATTATTAAAAGTTTGACCAAAATGAATTGGCACTTCGCCCGTTATCGGCTGGGAAAATATGCCTAATGCTATAGCCTGAAATATAAATAAAAAAATAAACCTCATTTTACAGGCCTTTTTCTTCTATACAAGATAATAATTAAAAAGTAACCCCTTTGTTAAAGTTTTTTCCGCTTTCAATTTATACTTTATAGATTTTTACTTCCATTTTTCTGTAAAAATTTGAATCCTCGCGTCTTTTAAGGTATATTTGATATAATGAGTACCATTAAAAACATTATTGTAATTATTCTGGCCGTAGTTTTTTTTGCGTTTGGCTCGGGTATTACTATATGTAAAATGGCTTGTTCGGAGAGCGGTATTGTTCAGCTTTCAATCAATGAACAGGAATCGTGTTGCGATGAAAACCAAGAAGATGCTTGTTGTGATGAAAAACCTTGCAGTGATAAAATGGGATGCTGCACACACACCGATAATTTACTTCAGCTTGATCAGTATATTCCAGGGGATAAAATTTTTCTTTCTGAACTGAATCAACAAATTTACACAGCAACTTTTTTTAGTTCAAAAAATACATATTGCAATAGTCTATTGTCGAACATACAATACGAAGCTCCGCCTCCACTGGCAGTAGAAAATTTTTCTTCGTTTACTCACTTGCTTCGCATTTGATTCACTGAAAATACCTTCGGCACAATCCGGTATTTTATAATTTCCATTTTTTTACTTGAATCAAGGCATGAATTTATTTCAGCGTTTATTATTTATACTTTTTATTTTTATCTCAGGTTTCACTGGTTTCGCGCAATCCATTTCAGGCAAAGTATTTTCTAAAACTGAAGCCGGGATTGAAACATTGCCCGGTGCTACAGTATACTGGCAAAACACAAATATTGTAGTTAGTA
>Ga0163151_10004281_pt1 | contig 19385 bp, 14 predicted proteins | sample OliLakLV19MP5IB2_FD_145596 | JGI IMG/M metagenome (GOLD analysis project Ga0163151, IMG submission 145596) | Freshwater microbial mat bacterial communities from Lake Vanda, McMurdo Dry Valleys, Antarctica - Oligotrophic Lake LV.19.MP5.IB-2 | ecosystem: Environmental > Aquatic > Freshwater >... | reverse complement strand
TCCTGGTTGCGGCCAATAACTTCATCAATTCGGCGGGATCGTCCGCGCTTACGGCGACCAATGGCCGCTGGCTGGTTTATTCCACCGATCCGGGCAGCGACACCAGGGGCGGGCTCGCCTTCAACTTTAAGCACTATGGGCTGGGCTACGCCGGGGCATACGCGGGCCCCGGGACGGGTAACGGCTTCATTTACAGCTTCACCGCGCCAAATGTTACGCCAAGCCTGACCGGCACCGTCAGCAAGACCTACGATGGAACCGCAAGCGCGCCGCTTGTGCCCGCCAATTTCGTGACAGCAGGCGCGATCGATGGTGACACGCTCGTTCTCACTGGTTCGAATGGCTTGTATGACGACAGGAATGCCGGATCAGGCAAGAGTATCTCGGCTGATGTAGCGATCACCGGCGCAAGCAATGGTGCCGCGGCCGTGTATGGCTATCAACTGGCAAGTACCACGGCCAGTGGCAACATCGGCGTGATTACGCCCGCCTCGCTGACGGTGACGGCGCAGACCGACACGCGGGGCTACAACGGCACGACGACCTCGGGCGTCACTCCGCTGGTGGGCACGCTGTACGATCCGGTGGGTATCGCTCCCACCCAGACCTACGACACGCGCAATGCCGGCACGGGCAAGACACTCACGCCAAGTGGCCTTTTGGTGAACGATAACAACGCGGGCAACAACTACAGCATAAGCTACTTCCCCAACACGACCGGAGTCATCACGCCCGCACCGCTCTTAGTGAGCGGCATCAGCGCCAACGGCAAGGTTTACGATGGCAATACCGGGGCCACTCTGAATACCGGTGCTGCGGCAGTGACAGGCGTATTGGCGGGCGACGTTGTCGCGGTCAGCAGCGGGACCGGCAACTTTGCAGATAGGAACGCGGGTAGCGGCAAGACCGTTACGGCCACCGCATTTGCACTCGGCGGGGCTGATGGCGGCAACTACGCGGTCGTGAATGCGGCCAGCCTGACGGGCCTCAACGCGAACATCACGCAACTGGCAACCGTAGCCTGGACAGGCGGCCCGAGTGGAAATTGGTCGGTCGCGTCGAACTGGGCTGGCGGGGCTTTGCCTGACGCCAGCAACGTGCTTGCAGTCACCATCCCGAGCGGTTCTTCGGTGACCTACGACCCGGGTACCTCCACGGCAAGCACCACGCTCTCCAGCCTGACCAGCGCCGGCGCGCTGACCCTGGCGGGCGGCCCCGGAAGCGTATTGACAGTCAACAGCCAGCTTACGACCTCGCAGTTGGCGATCACGAGCGGGTTCCTCACTGGTACCGGCAACCTCACGGTGGACGGCAATTTCAGCCAGACGGGCGGCAGCATTGTGCTCGGCGGCACGGCGACTGCCGCAATTTCCCAAGCTTCCGGCGATCTGTCGGTGGGCAAACTGAGCGCAACGAACGTGTCGCTCCGGGCGCAGGGCGGTTCGATAGCGCAAAGTGCGCCGATCGTGGCGACGTCGCTCGTAACGGCTTCGGTGAGGGGCACGAACCTGGCTGATATCGGCAACCGTATCAGCCGCTTCAGCGCGTCGAATGTCGGCAGCGGCACTGTCGCCCTGGTCAATACCGGTGCGCTGAACATCGCCGGAATCTCCAACGTCGGCGGTGGCAATGTCGCTGTCGATAACACTGGCCCGCTGACCACTTCAGGCCGCGTAACCACCAATGGTGGCGGGCTCATTTCACTCGTGGCGCACAGCCCGCTCACGATCGGCGGCGACGGCATCGAATCGAGCGGCAACATTGTCCTGACTGCGGGCGCCAGCCCCGGTACCGGAGACGATCTGAAAATTCAGGGCCCGGTGAGTAGCAGCGGGGCCGGCGCGACGATTGCCCTGACCGCGGGCGATGACCTGCTGCAGAATGCCAACGTGACCAGCAACGGCGGAAATGTCTCGGCCAGCGCACAGTCTGGCAGCATCAGCATGGCGCTGGGAGCCTCGACCTCGACCAGCGGCGGCAGCATCGGCTACGCAGCGCCGGCGGGGAACATCCTCCTGACCAGCCTCGACGCAGGGACCGGCCCGATCGCCGTCAGCGCGAGCGGCAATCTGGGAGCAACGCCTGGCTTCACGGGCGTCAATTTGACAGGGGCGAGCGCGATCCTCGTCGTCGGCGGCAGTGCCCAGCTCGTCACGCGCGTGTCGCTGCTCGACGCGAACATCGGAGGCGCTTTCTCGATCACAGATGCAAGCACGGGTTCGGTGATTTCCAACGCGGCGCCGGTGGCGGCCAACGTGCAGCTGGCCGTTAAAGAAGTGTTGAGCGCGATCACGGCCACGACCCAGACCCAGACGCAGTCGACGACGCGATCGACGACCGAGAACACGACAACGCAGAGTGCACCCACCGAAACGACTTCCGCGGGTACGGCCGGCTCGTCGAGCCCGCTCAGACTGATCGCAACGGGATTCACCGTCGGCGGGACCGAAGGAACCTTCGGAGGAAGCTCGGGCACCGGCTCTTCCTCCGGCTCGGGTTCTGGTTCGGGCTCCTCGAGTACGGACAGCGGCAAGTCCTCGGACAGCAAGGACGGCGCGGGAACCAAGTCCGCCAGCAGCAAGGAAGAACCGAAGGACGAGAAAAAAGACGACAAGAAGGAAGACAAAAAAGAGGACAAGAAGGACGACAAGGCTCAAGCCAAAAAAGACGACAGCAAGGCCCCGAAGAAGAAGCCCGCGGCATGCGGCTGACCGGAGAACTGCGTTTGCGAATTTTCCACAACGCACTGACAGGTGTTTTCCTCGCCACGACTCTATTTGCGGCGAATCCTGGCCACGCAGCCGAGGGGGTAGGGCAGGTCACGCACCTTTCCGGACTTCTCACGGCCAGGAGCGCGGACGGGACAAGCAAGGTCATTTCGGTCAAGTCGCAGATTCGCGAAGGCGACACGCTGAGTACGGAGAAGGAAACCTATGCGCGGGTGAAGTTCGCCGACGGCGGCGAAGTGGTGTTGCGACCAGGGTCGCAACTCCAGGTGGCGAACTATGTGTTCAAGCAGGGGCAGCCCGAATCCGACAACATTGTCCTGAACATGCTCAAGGGGGGGGTGCGTGCGGTGACGGGCCTGATTGGCAGGCGCAGCCGCGACTCCATCAAGTTCAACTCGGCCTCAGCAACGGTCGGGATACGCGGAACCCATTTCGGCGCCCTCTTTTGCCAGAACGACTGTGCCGGTGTACCGACAGCCACCGGAAGGCCGCCGGAGAACGGGTTGCACCTCGACGTGACCGATGGCGCGATCGTGGTCAGGAACAATGCCGGCCAGCAGGTCGTTTCCAGCGGCCAGTTCGGTTATGTGCGCAATGACAGCACGCCCCCGGCGGTTGTCCCGCCGCAACAGGGCGTCCAGGTCACCATGCCCATAGGCATCAGCCAGAACAAGACGGACGGCCGCGGGGTGGGCAAGGCCAAGGAAGGCGAGTGCGCCGTGCAATAGGCAGTGTCGAGGAACGGGACGGCTTCGGGACCCGTCCCTACCAGATCACCCGCCCGTTGACGAGCGCACTCTTGACGAAGCGAGCGACCGGCACGATGGCCAGCATCGCGTAACTGAGCTGGTTGGCGCGGAAGAATGCCGCGCGGACACGGTCGCCGGAAACGGTCTTGAGCATCGCAGTGCCGACCGCGGTTTCGGCCCAGACCGAAAGGAAATAGCACGGGACCAGCGCGACCAGCACCGCGATATCCCCTTCTCCCGCCTGCGGCTCCGCAATCACATCGAGAAAGCCCAGCACCCAGCCCGCGCCGAAAACCGCGCTCGTGCAGAGCAGGGTGGACAGGACATTTGCCACGCCGGAAACCGCGGCGGCGCGGCCCGTCTTCAGGGGGAGGGCGCCTTTGAGTTCCCGCGCCTCCACGGCGACGATCGGGAGCAGGAGCAACCACGAGTACACCGCGAAATTGACGAAGAGCAGTGTCCCGTCGTTCACGCGGCAGCGCCGTTCAGGCGCTCAGGCCTTGGGAACCGTATCGGCGAAAGCGGGCCGCTCCGAAAGCTTGTCGAAGTGCCTGGCGAGATTGGGATACCTGCCGCGCCAGTCGATGTGTGGGAAACGGAACGCAAGCCAGCCGAGCGTGCAGCCGACCGCGATATCGGCCAATGTAAACCCATTGCCGAGGCACCACGGTTTATCCCCGAGTTCGTCGGCCATTTCTGCAATCCCTCGCTCGAGCTTGCCGGTCTGCCGGGCAATCCACGCGGCGCTCTGCAGGTTGGCTTCGCGCGCCTGCTCGTAACGGATGAGGATGCCGGCATCGATCGTGCCGTCGGCCAGGGCTTCCCAGCGTCGCACCGCGATCCGGTCACGGTTCTCTTCGGGAATCAGCCGCCCCTTGGGGGAAACCGTATCGAGAAACTCCGCGATGACGCGCGAATCGTACAGGGTGGCGCCATCATCGAGCACGAGGACGGGCACCTTGCCGAGCGGGTTATGGGCGGGCACCGGGCTGTCGGCGGCCATGACGTCGACGAGCTCGAAAGTGCACTCGACACGCTTTTCGGCGAGGACGATGCGGACTTTGCGCGTGAAGGGACTCGGTACCGAGCCAAGGAGTTTCATGTGAGGGGATCTTCCGGGGGAAAGTTGCAGACCGATTATAACATTCGGGCCTTCGGCCACTTTCGTCGCCAAAGTTATAATGCCGAGTCAAAAACACGGTCCGCGGCTTTCGCGGCCTCCAACCCGGGGCGGACCTTCCGCACATGACGCAACTCAATGCCCTCTCTCCCGTTGACGGGCGTTACGCGAAATCCGTCGATGCGCTGCGCGCCCATTTCAGCGAAGCGGCGCTCATCCGCTACCGCCTTCGCATCGAGCTCGAGTGGCTCAAGGCGCTTGCGGCCGAGCCCGCGATCGGGGAGCTCAGGCCTTTCAGCGCGAAGACTGTGGCCGCGCTCGACAAGCTGGTCGCGGCGTTCTCCGAGAAGGACGCCGCGCACATCAAGAACATCGAGGCCGAGACCAACCACGACGTCAAGGCGATCGAGTACTGGCTGAAGGGCAAGCTCGCGGGCAACAAGGAGGTGGAGCAGTCCCTCGAGTTCATCCATTTCGCCTGCACCTCCGAGGACATCAACAACCTGTCGTATTCGCTCATGCTCGCCGAGGCGCGCGAGCTGGTCATGCTGCCGAAACTGGACGAGCTGATCGCGGGCTTGCGGGCCCTGGCGCACAAGCACGCCGGCCTGGCGATGCTTTCGCGCACTCACGGCCAGCCGGCGAGCCCGACGACCATGGGCAAGGAAATGGCCAATTTCGTGCATCGCCTGCGCCGTGCGCGCGCGCGGATTGCCGCAGTCTCGGTGACGGGAAAGATCAACGGCGCGGTCGGCAACTACAACGCCCACTTCGCCGCTTATCCAGACTTGGGCTGGGAGGCGTTTGGCCGCGGGTTCGTCGAAAGCCTCGGGCTGGAGTTCAACCCCTATACGACGCAGATCGAGCCGCACGACACTTTCGCCGAGCTGTTCGATGCCTGGGCGCACGCCAACACGGTCCTCCTGGATTTCGACCGCGACATCTGGGGCTATATCTCGCTGGGCTACTTCAAGCAGCGGCTCAAGGCAGGCGAGGTCGGCTCCTCGACCATGCCGCACAAGGTCAACCCCATCGATTTCGAGAATTCGGAAGGCAACATCGGGGTGGCTAATGCGCTTTTGCGCCACCTCTCCGAAAAGCTGCCGGTCTCGCGCTGGCAGCGTGACCTTTCGGACTCGACCGCGCTGCGCAACTGCGGCAACGCGCTGGGCCATACGCTGCTCGCCTACGTGGCCTGCCTGCGCGGCCTGGCGAAGCTCGAAGTGAACCCGGCCCGGTTCGCGGAAGACCTCGACGCCAACTGGGAGGTGCTCGCGGAACCGGTGCAGCAGGTGATGCGGCGCTATGGCGTGCCGGACGCCTACGAAAAACTCAAGGAGCTCACGCGCGGCAAGGGCATAGACGCGAAACGGCTCGCGACCTTCATCGGCTCCCTGCCGATTCCCGCCGAGGCCAGGAAGCAGCTGCTCGCGCTGACGCCCGCCGGCTACACAGGCCTCGCCGCCGAACTCGCCCGGCGCATCTGATCCGTTCCGTCCTCTCCTGACGCGCGACGCGCGCGCCCACGCCCATGCTTTACGTCCTCACGATCTTCATGTCCTCGTTCCTGCTGTTCCTCGTGCAGCCGCTGATCGCGCGCCTGATCCTGCCGTGGTTCGGCGGAACCGCGGCGGTCTGGACGACGTGCATGCTCTTTTTCCAGTGCGTGCTGCTTGCCGGCTACGCCTATGCGCATGGGACCACGGCCAAGCTGTCTCCACGCGCGCAGGCGATCCTGCACACGGTCCTGCTTGCGGCGGCGGTGGCGACGCTGCCGATCCTGCCCGATCCCTCGTGGAAACCCGCGGGCGGGGAGGAGCCGATCTCACGCATCCTGCTGCTGCTCACCATGACCGTGGGCCTGCCTTATCTCCTCCTTTCGTCCACCAGCCCACTGGTGCAGGCGTGGTTCTCGCGTGCGCGGCCCGGCGCCAATCCCTACCGGCTGTTCGCGGTCTCCAATTTCGCCTCGCTGCTCGCGCTGATCGGCTATCCGCTCGTGGTCGAACCGTTCCTCAGCAACGGGCAGCAGGTCTACGGCTGGTCGTGGATGTTCGCTGCGTTCGCGCTGCTCTGCGCGTCGCTGGCCTGGCTCACCTCGAACGCGCAGTCGCGCGCACCCGCGCCGGCTGAAGCCGAGGTCGCGGAGGAAGCTCCCGGCCGGCAGACCATCGGGCTCTGGCTGGCGCTGTCAGCGACCGGATCGGTGATGCTGCTTGCGGTCACCAACCACATCACGCAGAACGTCGCCGCGATCCCGTTGCTCTGGCTTGCGCCGCTGACGCTGTACCTGCTGACCTTCATCCTCTGTTTCGAGGGGCAGGGGCTGTATCGGCCCAGGTGGTGGTGGACTTTCGTGCTGGTCTGGATCGGGGCCATGGCCTGGTTCCTCGTCGACCCGGACCACCAGTTCGACCTTTACCTGCAACTCGGCATTTTCCTGTCGGGGCTGTTCGTCGCCTGCATGTTCTGCCATGGCGAGCTCTATCGCCACCGGCCCTCGAACCGCCACCTGACGGCGTTCTACCTCTGGGTCTCGGTGGGCGGCGCGCTCGGCGGCTTTTTCGTGGCGGTCGTCGCACCCCTTGCCTTCAATGCCTATTACGAGCTCGGGATCGGTCTCGTCGCCTGCGCAATCCTCGGCGCGGTCCTCTATCGGAACCTGAACCGCGTGGCATTCGGGGCGAGCATGGCGACGCTGGTTGGCGTGACCGCCGCGGTCTGCTACGACGGCTTCAAGTTCCAGGATTACGTTCGCCTGTCCGAGCGCAATTTCTATGGCGTGCTCCGGGTGAAGGAATACAGCAAGGCGGGCGAGGACGACCACCTGCGGCGACTGCTGCACGGAACGATCATGCATGGGGAGCAGTACCTCACGGGCACGGCGCGCAAGAACCTCACCAGCTACTACCAGGTCACCTCAGGCATCGGGAAAGCCATTGCGGCAAAGCAGGGCTCCGGGCCGTTGCGGGTGGGCGTGATCGGGTTGGGTATCGGCACGCTTGCCGGTTACGGCCGCAAGGGCGACGTCTATCGTTTTTATGACATCAATCCGGCCGTAGTCGAGATCGCGAAGCGCGACTTCGGGTACCTCGGCGACAGCGAGGCGAAAATCGAGATCGCCCTCGGCGATGCGCGTTTAACGCTCGAACGCGAAGCTTCGGAAAAGTTCGACATCCTCGCGGTGGACGCCTTTTCGAGCGATGCGATCCCGGTGCACCTCATCACGAAGGAGGCGCTGGAGGTCTACCTGAAGCACATGAAGCCGGACGGCATCGTCGCTTTCCATGTGTCCAACCGGTTCCTCAATCTCGGCCCCGTCGTGGCGAATATCGCAAAGTCGCTTGGCGCCCACGCGGTGAACGTGTACGAGAAAGGCGAGGAAGACAAGACGCAGAGCGACTGGGTGCTGGTGTCGCGCGATCCCAAGGCACTCGCTGCGCCGGAGATCAAGGCAGTCTCCGATCCGGTTGAGGAGAAGCCCGACTGGCGGCTCTGGACTGACGACTACAACAACCTGGTGCAGGTGTTGAAGTAGGGAGGTTCCAGACGATCGCTGCGCATGCACTGTGCGTAAACCTGAAACAGGCTACCCAGCCCGTGCAGGGACAGCCCGCCTACACCACTGCGCCTTCGTTCTCCTCACGGCGGGATTTCTTCGCCGTGGCGAACTGCGACCGGTCGACCTTCAGCCACATCAGCAGCGGGCTGGCGACGAGCACTGACGAGTAGATCCCGAAGCAGATGCCGATGGTGAGCGCCAGCGCGAAATAATGCAGCGCCGGACCGCCGAAGATCAGCATCGTGGTCACCATGATCTGGGTGGAGCCGTGGGTAATGATGGTGCGCGAAATCGTGCCGGTGATCGCGGCGTCGATCACGTCGGAAATGGAGGCCTTGCGCATCTTGCGGAAGTTCTCCCGCACCCGGTCGAACACCACGACAGATTCGTTGACCGAATAGCCGAGCACCGCCAGCACCGCGGCGAGCACCGGCAGCGAGAATTCCCACTGGAAGAGCGCGAAAAAGCCGAGGATGATGATTACGTCGTGAAGGTTGGCGATGATCGCCGCCAGCCCGAACTTCCACTCGAAGCGCATCGCGAGGTACAGCACGATCCCGATACACACGACAAGGAGCGCCAGCGCGCCGTTCTCCGCCAGCTCCTTGCCGACCTGGGGTCCGACGAATTCCACACGCCGCAATTCCACATCCTTGCTGTCGGCCTGCAAGGTCGCCATCACCTTCTGCGAAAGGTCGGTGCTCGACTGCCCCTGGACCAGCGGCATCCTGATCAGGACGTCGCGCGACGAGCCGAAATTCTGCACTGCCGTGTCCTTGTAGCCTGCCTTGTCGAGCGCCGTGCGGATGCGATCGACATTGGCGGTGTCCTTGTAGCTGATCTCCATCACCGTGCCGCCGGTGAACTCGATCGAGAAGTGCAGTCCCTTGGTCGCGAGGAAGAAGACTGCGAGCAGGAACGTGATCAACGAAATGATGTTGAACGTAAGCGCATGCCGCATGAACGGGATGGTGCGGCGGATCTTGAAGAATTCCATGGTCGCTTACTTCCAGCTGGTGTCGCCGATCGACAGGTGATGCACCCGCCGCCGGTGACCGTAGATCAGGTTGACGATCGCGCGTGAGACCATCACCGCCGAGAAGATCGACGTCAGGATGCCCAGGCAGTGGACGACCGCGAAGCCGCGCACCGCGCCCGAGCCGAAGATGAGCAGCGCAAGGCCCGCGATCAGGGTGGTGATGTTCGAATCGATAATGGTGCCGAAGGCGCGGTCGTAGCCCGCGGCGATGGCCGCCTGGGGCGAGGCTCCGCCGCGAACTTCCTCGCGGATCCTTTCATTGATCAGCACGTTGGCGTCGATGGCCATGCCAAGCGTAAGCGCGATCGCCGCGATGCCGGGCAGGGTCAGCGTGGCCTGCAGCAGCGAAAGCAGGGCCACCAGGAAGAGCAGGTTGACACCCAGCGCGATCGAGGACACCAGGCCGAACAGCATGTAGTACATCGTCATGAAGGCCACGATGGCGAGGAAGCCCCATTTCGTGGAGTTGAAGCCCTTCTCGATATTGTCCTTGCCCAGGCTCGGGCCGACCGTGCGTTCTTCGATGATCTCCATGGGCGCCGCAAGGGAGCCTGCGCGGATTAGAAGCGCGAGGTTGGTCGTCTCCTCGGCCGAGAACATCCCGGTGATCTGGAACTGGCTGCCGAACTCGCTCTGGATGGTCGCCACCGAGATGGCTTCGCCTTTACCCTTTTCGAACAGAATGATCGCCATCGGGCGCTTAATGTTCTCTCGCGTCGTTTCACGCATCACGCGACCGCCGGCCTGATCGAGCTCGATCGATACGGCCGGGCGCTGGTCGTTGTCGAAGGTCGCCCTCGCGCCGCCGATCCGGTCGCCGGTGACGATCACCAGACGCTTGACTGACACGCTGGAGATGGTGCCATCGCGCTTGCGTTCTGGGAACACGTCCACGTTGAGAGTGCTGCCGCTGCGCATCGCCTCTTCGTCGACCAGCCGCACCTCCAAGGTCGCCGTGCGGCCCAGGATGTCCTTAGCCCTGGCGGTGTCCTGCACCCCGGGTAGCTGCACGACGATGCGATCGGCGCCCTGCTGCTGGATTATCGGCTCGGCGACGCCGAGCTCATTGACGCGCTTGCCCAGCGTGCTGATGTTCTGTTTGACCGACTCCTCCTGGAGGCGCTTCTCCGCCACGGGCTTGAGCGCGCCGACGAGCAGCAGTTCGTCGCCGCTCTGGCGCTCGGTCAAGATCAGGTCCGGGATGCTCGACCCGAGTAGCTCGCGGGCCTTGTCGCGCGCGGCGGCGTCGCGGAAACGTACGCGTACCGTCTCGCGCTCGCGTGCGATGCCGCCGTGGCGGATGTTCTTGTCGCGCAGTTGGCCTCTTATATCGCCGGCGAGGCTGTCGAGGCGCTTGGCGACCGCGGCCTTCATGTCAACCTGCAGCAGGAAGTGCACGCCGCCGCGCAGATCGAGGCCGAGATACATGGGCAGCGCGTTGATTGCGGTGAGCCAGTTGGGCGACGACGAGACCAGGTTGAGGGCAACCACGTAAGCCGGGTTCGACCTGTCGGGATTGACGGTCTGATCGATGACGTCCTTTGCTTTCAGCTGGATGTCAGTGTCGGCAAAGCGCACGCGCACGCTGTTCGGCTCGAGCAGCGCGGTGCTGTACGGGAGTTTCGCTGCCTTGAGAGTATCTTCGAGTTTCGCGAGCAGGGCGGCGTCGACCTTGACGCCGGTCTTTATGCTCGAAACCTGCACCGCGGGCGATTCGCCGAAGAAGTTGGGCAGCGTGTAAACGAACCCCAGCACCACTGCGAGCGCAATGAGGGCGTATTTCCATGCGGGATATCGATTCACGTCGTTGCCTTGAAGCGGGGGCGCGAGCCTCCGGTTACTGCAGGGTCTTGAGGGTGCCCTTGGGGAGCAGGGTCTGCACCGCAGCCTTCTGGATGCTGATTTCGGTGTTCGGCGCGATCTCGAGCGTAATGTAAGCGTCGGTCATCTTGCTGATCCGGCCGAGGATGCCGCCTGCGGTGATCACTTCGTCGCCCTTTTGCAAGGCTTCGACCATGGCCCTCGCTTCCTTCGCGCGCTTCATCTGCGGACGGATCATCAGGAAGTACAGCAGCACGAACATCAGGATGATCGGCAGCAGCCCCATGTAGCCGGGGTCGCTGCTTGCGGCGGGGGTCGCCTGGGCGAAGGCGGAAGAGATCAACACTGGAGGCTCCTGAGAATCGGAAAAAGCGCGAAATTATAGCAGCTTGCGTTGCTTCAGCCGTCCGGCGGGCTCGATTGGCGGCGTTCCGCCAGCATGCGTTTCGAGGCGCCGGCCAGGTCTTTGGCCTCGATGGCCGCGCGAAGTTCGCGCATGAGGCTCTGGTAGTAGAAAAGGTTGTGGATCGTCGCCAGCCGCGCGCCGAGGATCTCGTTCGCGCGCTGCAGGTGGTGCAGGTAAGCGCGGGTGAAATTGCGGCAGCAGTAGCAGGCGCAGGTCTCATCCAGCGGGCGCGTGTCGCCGCGATGCCGCGCATTGCGAATCTTGATGTCGCCGAAGCGCGTGAACAGCCAGCCGTTGCGCGCATTGCGCGTGGGCAGCACGCAATCGAACATGTCGATGCCCGCAGTGACACCGAAAACAAGGTCCTCGGGCGTGCCGACGCCCATGAGGTAGCGCGGCTTGCCGGCGGGCAACCGCGGCGCGGTGTGCTCGAGGATGCGCTGCATGTCCTCCTTGGGCTCGCCCACCGACAGGCCGCCGATCGCATACCCGTCGAAGCCGACGGCTTCGAGCCCGGCAAGCGACTCGTTGCGCAAATCCTCGAACATGCCGCCCTGCACGATGCCGAACAGTGCGTTCGGGTTGGCTTCATGCGCCTTCTTCGACCGGTCGGCCCAGCGCAGGCTCAAGCGCATCGAGTCGCCGGTTTCCTGCAGCGTCGACGGATGGGCGATGCATTCGTCGAAGATCATCACGATATCGGAATTCAGCACCCTCTGGATACGCATCGATTCCTCGGGCGTGAGCATGAGCCGGTCACCGTTGATCGGCGAGGCGAACCGCACGCCTTCCTCGGAGATCTTGCGCATCGCCCCGAGGCTGAAGACCTGGAAGCCGCCCGAGTCGGTCAGGATCGGGGCATCCCAGCCCATGAAGCGATGCAGGCCGGAGTGCTTCTCGACGACCTCCAGGCCCGGGCGCAGCCAGAGATGGAAGGTGTTGCCCAGGACGATCTGGGTGCCGATCTCGTGCAGTTCGAGCGGCGACATCGCCTTGACCGAGCCATAAGTGCCCACCGGCATGAAGACTGGCGTCTCCACGGGTCCGTGCGCGAGTTCGAGCCGGCCTCGACGCGCGGCGCCATCGGCGGCGAGCACGCTGAACTTCACGGCCTGCCTTTCAAGGGGTCTTTTCGATCAGCATCGCGTCGCCGTACGAGAAGAACCGGTACTTCTTCGCGATCGCATGCGCATAAGCCTTGCGGATGGTGTCGACGCCGCCGAATGCGCAGACCAGCATCAGCAGGGTCGATTTCGGCAGGTGGAAGTTCGTCAGCAGCCGGTCCACCGTGCGGAACTGGAATCCCGGCGTCACGTACAGGTCCGTCTCGCCACCGCCGGCCTTGAGTTCGCCGCTGCGCGACGCGCTCTCCAGCGCGCGCAGTGCGGTCGTCCCGACCGCGAGCACCCGTCCGCCCGCCTTCCTTGCGGCAACGATCGCATCTACGGTGGACTGGGGCACGTTGTATCGCTCGCTGTGCATCTTGTGGTCGGCAATATTCTCCACACGCACCGGCTGGAACGTGCCGGGACCGATGTGCAGCGTGATCCGCGCGATTTTCACGCCGCGCCCGGCAAGCGCATTGAGCATCGGCATGTCGAAATGCAATCCCGCGGTCGGGGCCGCCACCGCCCCCGGCCTTTCAGCATAGACCGTCTGGTAGCGCTCCACATCCTCAGGGCCCGGAGCATGTGTGATGTAGGGCGGCAGCGGGACCGAGCCATGCTGCTCGAGGACCGCCTCGACCGGCTCGGAGAGCCGGATGTGGTACAGGTCGGCTTCCCGGCCGAGCACGGTGGCGATGGCGGTCTCGCCGATACTGATCGTGGCGCCGGTCGCGACCGGATGGCTTGCGCGCATGAGGACGAAGGCTTCGTGGGTGCCGAGCAAGCGCTCGACGAACACCTCGAGCTTCCCGCCGGTGCTTTTCTTCGCAGCGAGACGGGCCTTGATGACGCGCGTGTCGTTGAGGACGACCACGTCGCGGAAGTCGATGTCGCGCGGAAGGTCTGCGAAAGTGAGGTCCTGCAATACACCGGTGGCGCCCTCGACGCGCAGCAGCCGGCTCGCGCGGCGCTGCGCGGCGGGGTGTTGTGCGATCAGCTCTTCTGGAAGCGCATAATCGAATTCGGTGACGCGCATGGCCCGCGATTATAAGGGCCGTGCGCATTCGTTGCCGTCGCCCCATGCGATAATCCGCGCCTTGCGCAATTGCCGGAATGGCGGAATTGGTAGACGCAGCGGACTCAAAATCCGCCGACTAATCATCGTAAGGGTTCGAGTCCCTTTTCCGGCACCAGGTGCCCACCGGATCGAATACAGGGCCTCCGACCGCAGGGTGCTCCGAACGGCACCGCACCTGGCATCGAAACGCAGAATCGCCACATTTCCCGGGTCGGCACAGTGCGAAAAGTCCTGTATCGGCAAGCACTTGCTAGACATTCTTGAAACCCGGGCGTAATCTTGATCGAGAGGAGGGTACGCATGGGCGTCGCCCAGGTTCACATGCTTCCGGTAATGAAGAACACGATTGTCGTCGTCGACGATCAGTCGACCGGTCGCGCCATCCTCGAGCAGGTGGTGCGGGGCCTGGACGACCGTGTGGTGGTTCAGCCTTTCGCGCGGCCGGTCGATGCCGTCGTCTGGGCGACCAAGCACGTCGCCGACCTCGTCCTCGTCGACTATTCGATGCCGGACATGGATGGCATCGAGTTCGTCAAGCGCCTGCGCGCTTTGCCCGGCTATGAGCACGTGCCGATGGTCATGGTCACCGTGCACGACGATCGCAAGATCCGCTACGCGGCGCTGGACGCCGGCATCACCGATTTCCTGATCAAACCGATCGACGCACGCGAATGCCTCGCGCGGTGCCGCAACCTCATCACCCTGAGGCGCCAGCACCTCGCCCTCGAAGACCGCAAGCGGCTGCTCGAAGGGATGGTCGAAGATGCGACGAAAGAGATCCGCGAGCGCGAGAAGGAAACCCTGCTGCGCCTCGCGCGGGCGGGCGAATTCCGCGACCAGGAAACCGGCAATCACCTCATCCGCATGTCCCGTTATTCGCGCCTGATTGCGAACACCATCGGCCTGTCCCTCGAGGAAGCCGAAACGGTCGAACTGGCCGCCCCGCTGCACGACATCGGCAAGATCGGCATCCCGGACGGCATCCTGCTGAAGCCCGGCCGGCTGGATGAGCCCGAGCTCAAGATCATGCGCAGCCACCCGGTCATCGGGCACGAAATCCTCAAGGGCAGCGCATCGAAGTACGTGCGCATGGGCGCACTGATTGCGCTCGGACACCACGAGAAATACGACGGCTCGGGCTACCCGAACGGCCTGGTCGGCGACCACATTCCGTTGTGCGCGCGGGTTGTGGCCGTTGCCGACGTCTACGACGCGCTGACCGCAGTGCGCCCATACAAGAAGGCGTGGCCGGTGGAGGATGCTTTCGCCTACCTGCAGAACCAGCGCGGGCGGCATTTCGATCCGGGCATCGTGGATGCGTTCCTCGGCGTCGAAAAGGACGTCGCGCGCATCCAGGGGGAGCTTGGCGACCAGGTCGCAAGCCCCGACCCGGTTTGAGTCGAATGCGGGCCTTGTTGCATTCGATGCGCGGGAAGCTCGCGACGCGTCCGGATACCGAGCACGAGCAGGCTTTGGTCCGCTTGGCGATTGGAGCGCTCATCCTCGGCTATCTGCTGCCGGATGCCGTTTCGCGGCCGGAAGAGCCGCACGTCTACTTTTTCGGGGTCTATCTTGCCCTCGCGGCGCTCATTTTCAGCCGCATCCTTGTCGATACGGGAATCTCGCCGACGCGTCGCATCCTGGCCGCGTGTGCCGATATTGGCATGCTCACATGGTGCCTTGCGTTCTTCGAGGAACGCGGTGCGCCGTTTTTCCTGGTCTATGTCTGGATCACGCTCGCCAATGGTTTTCGCTTCGGCGCCAGATATCTGCTTTATGCACTGGCTCTGTCGATTGCGGGGTTCTCGGCTGTGCTGTACTTCAGTGAGTTCTGGCGCGCTCACCTGTCTTTCGGGGTCGGGCTGATGCTTGGCTTGGTGATGCTGAGCCTCTACGTGAAATCGCTCGTGACCACGCTTTTCGATGCGCTGGCGCGCGCAGAAGCGGCAAACGAGGCCAAGCGGCGATTCATCTCAGTGGTGAGCCATGAGATGCGAACTCCGCTGAACGCGATCATAGGCATGTCCGACCTCCTGCTCGATACGAGCATGACGCGCGAACAGACCGACATGTTGCAGACGGTGCGAGGCTCGTCGCGGGTGATGCTCGCGCTGGTTGAGGATGTGCTGGATTTTTCCAAGATCGAGGCGGGGAAACTGGCGCTCGAAACAGTGGATTTCGATCTGCATGCCTTGGTTAACAGCACCTGCCGAATAGTTTCCGCGCAGGCGATGGGCAAGAACATCGACCTTACGGTTTCGATCATGCCGCAGGTACCGCCGGCGGTGCGAGGCGATCCCCACCACCTGCGCCAGATTCTCCTCAATCTCGCCGTGAACGCTGTCAAGTTCACCGAGCGCGGTGGCGTAACCGTACACGTTTCAACGCAAGGTGAGACAGATACCCGTATCCGCCTGAAGTTTTCGGTTCGCGACACTGGCATCGGGATATTGCCGGAGGCGCAGAAGCGCATTTTCGAGAGCTTCACGCAGGCCGAGCAGTCGACCGTTCGCCGCTTCGGCGGCACTGGCCTGGGCACGACGATCGCCAAGCAGCTCGTCGAGCTTATGGGCGGTCGTATCGGGCTGGAGAGCTCGGTCGGCCTGGGCAGCACGTTTTGGGTGGAACTCGACCTAGAGAAGCAGGCCACTCAGCCTGACGTGGCCGGTGGCGAGCTCGCCAATACGCGCATGCTTCTAGTCGGCTTTCCCGAGAGCGAAACCGCCCTGCTGCGAGAAGCGCTTGTTTTGTGGGGTGCGACAGCCGTCTTCGAGAACGGGGTCGAGGAAGGCGCGCACCGCCTAGCGGCCGAGATTAGTCTAGCCAAGCCTTATCACAGTGCGCTGCTCTTTGCCGGTGATGAGGCCTCGGGACGGGAGCTCGCGCAGCGCTTTCGCAACGCGGCCCCAAATCCGCCACCCCCGGCGATCCTTTGCGCTCCACGCTCAGTCCAGGTGGCGCGTTTTGTCGCGCTATCGGCTGGTTATACGGCAGTGCTCGAGCTCCCGTTCGAGAAACGGCAGTTGTTCAACGTCCTGCATTCGGTATCAGCCGGCGGCGAGATGCAGGAAGGTGTGGTACGCCTCAAGGACTATGCGCGACGCCGCGCAAGCGGCCGCAAGCTAAGAGTCCTTGTCGCCGACGACAATCCGACCAACCGAGAAGTCATCGGCAAAATCCTCGAGCGGGGCGGGCATTCGGCAACGATCGTCCCGGATGGCGAGGACGCGCTCGACGCTCTGGAACAGGCGGACTACGACATGTTGCTGCTCGATCGCAACATGCCACGGATGGGCGGAATCGAAACGCTTCAGGCCGTTCGCCTGATGGGGCGCGGCCTAGAACGCCTGCCGGTCATCGTTCTTTCTGCCGACGTAACGCCGGAGGCTCGCCGTGAATGCCTAGAGCACGGCGCAGATGCCTTCCTCGCCAAGCCGGTCGAGGCGCTACGCCTACTCGAGAGCATCGGGGAACTGGCGGACAAGGGCGCGGGTGCGCCGGTAACGGCGGGAACCGCGGGCCACAACCCGGGCCGCTCCGCCTTGCAGGCCCGGTCCAGCTTGCCTGTGTTGAATCGCGAGACCCTCGGCCACTTGGAAGAACTTGGATCCGGTCGTCAATTCGTGGAGCGGCTATTCGGTATCTTTTTCTCTGATAACGTTGTGCTGCTCAAGAAGATCGAAACGGCGCTCGTCGCACGCAGTCCTGGTGAGTTCCGCAATTACCTGCATGCAATCAAGGGATCGGCCGCAAGCCTGGGCGCAGACCGCCTCACGCGACTGTGCACCGCGATCGGAATGCTGTCGGACAAGGAGTTAAAACTACAGTCGGCGGGATTGCTCAAATCCATCACCGACGAATTCGCAGCGGTGCGAACGGAGGCCAAGGTTTATCTGCGAGACAAAATGAAATCGTCTGGTTAATGGACGATACAATCTGCATTTCTCGTTCGAGAGAACACGCAGATGTCTTTTTTTCTCACCCTAATCGAATCCACTGATGCTCGCCGCCGCGAGCTTGAGGCGGTCCCGAAGATGTACACGATGATCCACCACGGATTGTCGCTGGGCGAATACCGCGCATTCCTGCATGACCTCTATTACATCGTCTGGCATTTCTGCCCGATCATGGCAACGGCGGCGTCGCGCTGCGGAGACGACTTCCGCCACATCCGCTACGACCTCTACTCGCGCATAGAAGAGGAGCGAGGCCACGAGGACTGGGTTCTGGAGGACGTCAAGGCAATGGGGGGCGATGTCGACGCGGTTCGATCCCTGCCGCCCAGCGCACCGGTTCAGGCCATGATTGCGTTCAACTACTACAGTGCCGAACGCAAGCATCCGTGCTCGGTGCTTGGCATGCTCTACATGCTGGAAGTCGTTGCGTCGGTCTATGGCGGCCGCGTATCCGACTCGATTGCCAAGGCGCTCGACCGCGACGTGGAAGCCGGGGGGTTCAAGTTCCTGTCTTCCCACGCCACGATGGATGCGGATCACGTCGCGCAGATGAACCAGCTCGTCAAGACTATCGACGACCTCGCTGCGCAGGAGGCGATCATCAATTCGACCCAGGTCAACTTCTACCAGTTCGCGCAGATGTTCGGCGAGGGCGGGTTCGCCGCCCTCGCCAGCGACTAGGCGCTCGCTGCGAGGGCTTCTGCGGTGATGTCGGTCACCGCTTCGCCCGCCATCCTGCGCATCTGCGCGCGGACGATGCGGCCCATCATTTTCAGGTCGCGATCCTCGATGCGTAGCGCCGCGTCTACCCATGTTTCGGTGATCGCGTCGAGTTCCTCGCGCGTTACTGGGTGCACGAGCTGACGCGCGCGATGTACTGCCGCGTAACCGTTGCGCCGCTTGTAGGTGGTTGCAATCCAGTTGTTGACCGCCGCTTCCCCTTCGCCGTCCTTGGCGAGGACATCCACGATACCCATCCCATGCAATTGCGTTGCAGACAGGATCTTTCCGGACAGGATCAATTCCTCCGCGGCGCGCATGCCGATCTTGCGGGCAAGCAGCGAATACGCGCCCATGCCCGGAAACAGGTTGAAGAGGATTTCCGGCAGGCCCATCTGGGCCGATTCCTCAGCGATGATCACGTCGGAGGACAGTGCGCACTCGAAGCCACCACCCAGCGCATCGCCCTGAACCAGGGAGATCGTGGTCAGGCTGGGCGAAAAGAAGTTCTTGATCTTCGGGTACATGTTGTCGATGCACAGCCTGGCGTAGTGAAGCAAAGCCTCGCGGTCGCGCGACTTAATCAGGAGGACGAACAGGGCCAGGTCGCCCCCCAAGTTGAAAACGCGCGGGGTGCGCGACGCCATCACGTAGTAATTGACCCTGTTCATTTTCCCGTCGAACTCGAGATAGCCGCCATTTTCGGCCAGCAGGGCGTCGTGGGCACGGATGTCCTTCAGCAGGCCGAGACTGAAGCATGCAGTGCCTTTCGGATTGAAATATCCCCAGATAGTCCCGGTCGAAGGGTCGAATTCGGAATTGAATTGGGTGTTTTTTTTGCCATACGGGGTCCGTAGGACGGTGTTCAGGAACTCGACATCGCGCATGTTGCTCATGTGAACTACTCCTCAGTTTGAGGCCCCCGAATGGGTGCCATTGCCTTGGCCCGGATCTGACGAATTACTTGAACTACCGGACGCTCCCACCAACAATTAGACGCTGCTTCAATGGGTTGCGCAATGACAGATTCTTACACTTGAGGCTTGGGGGCCTTTCGTGTTGCGCGCCAACGACGGATCGGACATGGGGGTAAAACGAG